>WNFM01210506.1_pt2 | contig 11842 bp, 13 predicted proteins | sample 5400271 | NCBI WGS metagenome assembly WNFM01 (sample SAMN13153352, study PRJNA577476) | soil metagenome | isolation source: 60 cm saprolite on Douglas fir-dominated hillslope | place: USA:California | collected 2013-09-17 | reverse complement strand
GCCCGGAAGCGCTGATCGAGGGCATCTTCAAACTGCGCGAGAAAATCGAAAAGCAGGGCTACATCCCAAGTACGTATCAGGACGCATCTCCCGCCGCACCCAAAGCGCAGCATGTGCAGGGAAGTGACGATGCTGAGGAGCAAACCGCTCAGGTGCGGCACACACAGGAGATGCTGCTGAATCTGGGGCCACAGCACCCCAGCACCCATGGAGTCCTGCGCCTGGTGCTGACCCTGGACGGGGAGACGGTAGTAGACTGCACGCCGGTCATCGGCTACCTGCATCGCGGCATCGAGAAAACGCTGGAGAATCGTCCGTACCTGGGCGGCATTCGCTATATGGATAATGCCGACTACCTCTCCCCGATGCTGAACGAGATCGCCTATGCTGGTGCCATCGAACAATTGATGGAGCTTGAGCCACCACGGCGCGCCCAGTACATCCGCCTGCTCGTGGGGGAACTGCAGCGCATCGCCAGTCACCTGATCGGCATCGGCGCCTACAGCAATGATCTGGGGACCACAACGCCCCTACTGTGGACCATGCGCGACCGCGAGGGGGCGATGGATCTTTTCGAGGCATTGGGCGGCAGTCGATTCAACGTCAACTACGTGCGTGTCGGTGGCGTGCTGCACGATTTCCCTAAAGGCTGGCTCAGGTCATGCGAAACCTACCTGGATCAGTTGGAAAAGAACATGCGTGAATTGGAGCGGCTCGTCAACGGCAACGAGATCTTCCGGGCCCGTACCCAGGGTGTGGGCTACCTCGATCCGCAGCAGGCGCTCGCCTACGGCCTCACCGGGCCACTGGCGCGGGCCAGCGGCATCACCTGGGATCTGCGCGTCAATCGCCCCTACATGGCCTACCGCGAAGTGCCGGTGAACGTCCAGATCCGGCAGGAAGGCGACTGCTACGCGCGCAACGCCCTGCGCTTCCAAGAGATTCAGGAGAGTATGCGTCTCTGCCGCGTGGCGATCGAGCAATTGCCGCCGGGCTCCATCAGCACCCGCACCTCGATTGCATTGCGTCCGCCACGCGGTGAGACGTACTTTGCCCTCGAGAGCAGCAAGGGCGAACTGGGCGTCTACCTCATCAGCGATGGCAGTGAGTATCCCTGGCGCGCCAAGCTGCGCGGGCCGTCCTTTGTTAATCTGCAAGTGCTGCCGGAGCTACTGCACGGCTACAAGATGAGCGATGTCATTGCCGTGCTGGGCAGCCTGGATTTCGTGGTGGGGGAAGTGGATCGCTAACCTCGAACCAGCGCAGGCACGGAGGGTACTTGAACACAGGAAAGGTATATGCAAATCACGAAAGGAATATCATAGTATGATCAAAGTGAACATTTTCTACCCCAATAAAGAGGGCGGTCGGTTTGACCTGGAGTATTACCTCAATACCCACATGCCGATGGCCATTGAAAAACTTGGCTCATCCCTCAAGGGTGTGTCCATCGAACACGGTGTGAGTGGCGCGCAACCAGGAACTCAGCCAGCCTATGTCGTCATGTGCAACTACACGTTCGATTCCGTCGAAGCGTTTCTCTCCGCGTTCATACCCCACGCCCAGGTACTCCAGGGAGATATACCAAACTACACGGATATAGAACCGGCTATACAGTTTAGCGAGATAAAGATGAGACGGGAGGAACAAACGCCCAATCTGTGAAGATACCATGCCGAGAGTTGTGTAAAGACCGGTAGGAACCAGGCAGGAGTGGACCCAAGGAGGAAACGATGTCTACCATGCAAGAACAATGGGCTGCCCAGATCCGCGAGATGCCAGTCGTCTTTCGCCTGGCCCTGCTCAGTGACGAGCAGGCTATCCGCCATCGTCCCGCAACTGGCGAATGGTCAGCGATAGAAGTGGTCGGCCACATGATCGATAAAGTGGGGATCTGGACCAGTCGGGTGGAGCGTCTTCTGGCCGAGGAGCGGCCCACGTTAGCCGCCTACGATCAAGATGCGCTGGTCCGCGAACACGACTACCAGCATGCTGATCCAGAGGAGTTATTTGAGCGATTGAGGCAGAAGTGTGAACGCTTTGCCAGCCTGATTGAGCTTTCCCTCTCCGCTCTGAAGCGAGAGGGAGTGCATGAAGCCTTTGGTCCCATTACACTGGGTCAGTGCATTGTATATGCTCTGGAAGCCTGCCCTGAGCACCTGAAACAGCTACAGGCTGCCCAGACCCTCGGCTAGCACCATTGGCCCTGATGATCCCCTGGCAGGCAATCCCGGTTTTCTTTTCTTACTCCTCTCCTGTTCTTCGTCTCAGAGGAACGGCGCTGGCGACGATGAGCAAGGCAGTGAGCATACCTATCACTCCTAAAGAGGCCAGTTGGGCAGTAGAGAGCCAGCGCAGGGCCAGACCACCCACAGCAGCACCGCCAGCGATCCCCAGGTAGAGGGCCGAGTTATTGAGCGCCAGCAGCACCGCGGCATGCTTCGGTGCAATGATCAACAAACGTCGTTGTTGCGGGATAAAGAGCAGAGCAAAGCTCATCCCCCAAAGCAAGAGCATGACGGCCCCACTGCTGATGTGCGCCTATCAAGACACGCTGAGGCGGCCAATGACCGGTCGTCACGGCCAGAATGGATGCTCCCAGGCCATAGGTCAGCGAGAATACGGTGATCAACTGGCCGACCAGTCCTTCGCTCACTCCAGTCTCACGCGCGATCACGGGGAGCACTCCCGCGACGAGGAAAGCATCGGTTCCCAGGGCAAACATACCCAGGGCAAGCAGGACGATGCGAGGGTTCACGCGTGTGAGAGGCTCCTGCCTTTCTCTAGTTGAGCATAGTTTTGTCGTGAGTGACATGGAAAAACATACTTTCTTCTCTGGTGACAATACACCACCTCATCAAAGGGCTTGCGCTTCTTGGGAGGTTGAGGCTTGTGCTGAGATGCTGGATACCCAAAAGAGAGCACCACAGGGCAATGCAGTTCAGCAGGGAGATGAAGAACCTCGCTGACCTTTTCCGCGTAATGGACCCAGGCAATACACGAGCCAATCCCGAGATCCCACGCTGCCAGTTGCAGATACGCTGCGGCCTGCCCCAGGTCGAAGTCATCTTCAGTGCCAGTATGAGCCGTGACCAGCGCGATGGCAAAGGCTGCTCTCTCCACTTGATCTGCAGACCTTCCACATTGCACCAGCCGTTGCAGCCTCGAACGCTCGCGAACCACGAGAAAATGCGCTATTACGTCACCAACTGATCATCCTGCTGTACTGGCTACATAGCACGTCCGTTCTCAAAAGAGACAGTTTTTACCCTCGAATGTCGCCGGTGCGATCCGTCTTTTCCCGGCTTCTTACCAGGGTCTCGCAGCCTGCAGGAAGGCTGGTTGTCCAGATCACGAGGGCTTTTTCCGCCTGCCCCCAAGTGCAATCCGCCTTGTGTCCAGGTGTGTCCCGTCTTCATCTGCTATACTCACGGTATGACAGCGAGGCCAGGTTCCGTGTCTCCACCATGCAATGCCAGGGGTCCTACCACCTCAACCCCCTTGCTTGTAGGGGCGGACAGCAGTTGGGATGACCCTTCGTAGCTGAAAAGAGTTGGTACCTTTGGCAACCACGGTGTTGATTATAGAGGGGATCTGTTCTTGAACAGAGCAGGAAAACACGACACGCATACCATCACGACGAATTGGATCGGTGCGCTTCTTGCTGAACATGCCCTTTCGTTGCAGCACGAATGAGGCGACGGATCGTTTCATGAGAGACACCGTATGCAGCTGCCACTGTGCGGAGCGGTTCCTTCTGCTCCTCAATACGGTGAATGACCATTGGCCAGTGTTCAGTGGGAATACCGTATTGCGGGTGTTTTGGCCCTGGACGGCGTTTGCCGACCATCGGAGGAGGACTGGCATCATACGTTTCATCGTGAGCGAGCAAGTGCTGGACCTTGAGATAGAGTTTGCCGGCAGGAGCAAGGAAGAGGTAGAAAATTGGTGACAGAGGAGCCGAAACCCGTCGGTTCCGCCCCAAGACACATTTTACGGGACGCCGACAAGAAAAGCCAGCGTCCCACTTTTTTAGCGTGTGCTGGCTACTTCGGACATCCGTTGGCACAAACGGCAGGTTGCCTTTGTGGGATCCCTCTCTGGTAGCTCTTGCTTTGCTGAAGAGAGGGAAGTTCAGAGCCATCGAGCGCAGACATTCCTGCTTGACGTTCCTTCTGGTATCAGACCATCTGCAAGCAGAGTGGAACCTGATCTCTCATCTCCATGAGCCTCTTTCTTGCACGGATGCTCCACGTAGCCAGCACAGGCTTACACCATGACTATCAAAGAGCAGCTTGAAGGCCGAAAGACAGGCCCCAGAGAGAGATGGAGAGGGCTCATCTTGAGCAACATCGTGGTTTCGACCAGTCCATCCCGGTGTATCCGCCGTTTTTTGAAAAACTTGAAGCCGTTTCCCACTGACTGTTTTCTCCCAAACGGCCATGGTGATGAACATGTGAGATATCTTCTGAGTAAAGGTTGTTCTTGACTTTGAATAAGAGAAGAGCTTCTTCTCTTGTTCAAACTTTACTGTTCAGGGATCGGCATAAATTGAGCGAAGCTACAATAAGCTTTTTGTACGGACGTTCCAAGTAGCCATCACAGCATCTTTATGTACACGGCGTCATCCTCCTTTGCTTTCCATGGGCATAAATTAAGCCTGACTACCCTCTATCCATACTCTACGCTGGCTGTATGAGTTGAATCAGTGAAGAGGCTGGGGTAGAAATGAGAGGAGTTCACACATGGAAGAAATGGGTAATAGGCGATCGATCGGTACGCTCAGGCTGGTCTCACCCTCACCTGTTATACTTTACATGGGGTCAGGTGATGGAGGTCAGCGTTGATCTGGCTTCTCATAGAACTGGAATCAGAGTAGAAGTAGTATTGGAATCTACGGCCGGCACCCTATCGTCGTTCGTTGCAGCACGTCTTCCCATCTCGAAGGGAGACGCTCCGGAGAGATTGGCCTCCAGGCTGGTGCAGAAACGCTCCACCAGAGCCGGGTCAAACTGTGTGCCTGCGCACTTACGGAGTTCTTTTAGTGCCTGCATAGGTGTACGTGGAGCCTGATAGGGCCGGTGAGAGGTCATCACATCCCATGCATCAGCAATCGCCACGACGCGTGCTCCAAGAGGAATCGCCTCTCCTTGTAATCCGTGGGGATAGCTACTGCCATACCAGTGTTCATGGTGGTGATAGACGACGTGTGTGACCCGGTTCGGCATCCCCATCTTCTCCAAGATCGATGCGCCATATGCAGGATGTCTCCTGATAAGCTCAAACTCCGAGTGAGTCAGGGCTGAAGCTTTATAAAGCAGCTCGGTGTGTATGGCAAGTTTGCCGACATCATGAAAAAGGGCGGCTAGTTCAATCGTTGTTGCCTCCGCTTGTTGGAGATGCAGCACCCGCGTCAAGCGCGAGGTAAAACGCAGCACACGCTGGGAGTGTGCGTAGAGTTGCGGGTCTTTCGCCTTCAACTCCAGGAGTAGCATGGCTAGCGGTCTCTGGCAAGTTTCATACTGCTCAAAGCGCCTTCTTGCCTCTTCGGGCAAAGCTGCTCCCTCCAGAACAAATTGTAACAGTACTCCGTCAGGGGGAACCAGGGAGTGCAAACCATTCATCTTCCTCTTCACCTAACGTTTTCGCTGCTCGTCCAGTAGCCACTAAGCAGCTACAAAGGAGATCACTATCCTCGCACAAGCATAGCGTGTTTGGGTGAACTGGCGCTGTGAATTAGCTGAGATGGGGCTGTGAATGGGAGGCCCTTCACATCTGTGTGCTGTGACAAATCTTTTTACCCGACGTCTTTCTTGCCTGCACGTTGACTGTCGCGTAGCTGCAAGAAGAGATCAGCCACGATCATCATGGCCAGCGCTGCGACGGGAACGGCGAGCTGTGCCCATGGTAGATGCTCAAGCACAGGAGTCAAGCTCCTGTCGTCCAGCACCATCTTCGCCGCTGTCCATGCCAGCACTAGCGCAGCAACATCCAGCAGCCACGGCAAACGTCCCATCAGTTCAGCGACCAAGGCACTGCCCAGCAACATGAATGTGATACTGAGCAGCAATCCCACCGCCAAGAGCGGTAGATTGCCAGAAGCCAACGCTCCGATTGCTAATACATTGTCCAGGCTCATCGTCACGTCGGCGACAAGGATGGTCAGCAGTGCCGCCAAGAAACTCCGCTTGACTAGCGCATTCGCTGTTGCATGAGATGTGTTCTCCAGGGCTCCCTGTGCATACGAAGACTGCTGCATGGGTTGTTTATTGCTCCGATCCATCAGGAGCCGCACCGCAATAAGTAGCAGGAGGAGGCCTCCTAGCACTTGCAGCAGCGGCAGTCGTAGCAGTAACGTCGCGATGATCGCAAACACAATGCGCAGCAGGATAGCACCGCCACCGCCCAGGACGATAGCGGCCCACCGCTGTCGCCGAGGTAATCCAGCGGCAGCAGCGCCAATCACCAGCGCGTTATCCCCACTCAGGACCAGATCAACTAGGATAATGCTTCCCAGTGCGGCTAACAGTTCAATCACATCTCGCCTCCGCAATTCGCATCTTCATTGCGGTCTTGCACTCTCCTGCCCTGCTTTTATCATCATGCTCACAGCCATGAATTACCTGCATCTACACGGAATGATCGGGAGATGGAGAGGGGGGTATAAGCGTACGAGTGAGGGCTTCTCCATCCTCCCCACACCAGCATATCGTATCGGTGTGAGATAGCTCTGTGACGTATCTGAGATGGGGCTGAGAATGCATCTACCTCTTATCTTTCCCTGACATTATTACCTCGCTTCAGGGATAGCGCGGCATTGGCACCAGTAGGAAACCCTAGGAGTGTTGGATGATTCGCACCACCAGCGAATACTAGTAGATCCAAGAAAGCTCGTGTGACGACAATGGCGGTAAACATGCTCATCAAAACGCCCAGGAACAGGGTTACTGCGAAGCCAACGATGATACTTGCTCCAAAGTTACTGCCGAGTTGGATCGGGAACCAGCAGTACGCGTACTCCGCCCTGCAGATCCAGTCCCTGTTTTACCTGAAGTGGATGATGTATGCCAAGCCAGGCAATATGCAAGCCGGGGTTACCTGGCCAGTCGATATAGGCCGCGCACGTCGCCAAGACAAGGATGAACAGGAACAGTGTCAATGTTTTTCGTCGCAAGGTGTTGCTTTCTATGACTTTCTTTACGAAATGCATACTTTCTATTTTAGAAAGCGCGGCTGAGAGCACTCTGAGACGACGCTGAAGCGAAACTGAGTCGATACTCAGTTTCGCTTCAGCGTCATCTGCTCGTTGAATTTCAGACTCTCAGCCTGATCTCAGCTATTCCATAGAGTCAGTTCAGATGGGGAGGGTATGCTTGTGCTGTGAAAACTGCAGACTTTCTTGCCAAACTCTTGAGATAGAGAAACGCAGAGGGAAATGAGCATGCGGTCTGAAACTCCGAAAGCGGTCAGGCAGATCGGGATCGGAGATGCAGGTACCATTCGCACGGCCACCGAGGTGCTCAGTGGGAAGAGCAAGAAGAAGTTCATTGGCCGGGTCTTGCCATTCCTCGGGCCAGCGTTTATAGCATGTGTAGCCTACATAGACCCAGGGAACTTCGCGACGAACATTCAGGGCGGCGCGCGCTTCGGCTACATGCTCGTCTGGGTCATTGTGGCTAGCAACCTGATGGCTATGCTCATCCAGACGCTCTCGGCCAAGCTAGATATTGCCACCGGCTTCAACCTCGCGGAGATGTGTCGTGAGCGCTTCCCACAGCCCGTGGTCTGGGGAATGTGGGTCCTGTCTGAGGTCGTGGCTATGGCGACTGACCTGGCCGAGTTTGTAGGCGCGGCCATCGGCTTCCAGCTTCTCTTCGGCATTCCACTGCTCTGGGGCGGCATCTTGACCGCCATTGTGACGTTCATCATCCTGGGACTGCAACGTTACGGCTTCCGGCCTATGGAGGCAGTAATTACCGCCTTGGTCGGCGTGATTGCTCTCTGCTATCTGATCGAAACACTCCTTGATCGACCGGAGTGGGCGAATATAGCCTATCACGCCGTTGTGCCGCAGTTTAGGGGGACAGAGAGCATTCTGCTGGCGTCCGGCATCCTCGGTGCGACAGTGATGCCGCATGTGATCTACCTCCACTCCGCTCTGACACAGGGGCGAATCGTGATCCGCGACCCTCAGCTTCTCAAGAAGTTGCTCCGCTTCGAGATGATTGATGTGGTCATTGCCATGGGTCTAGCAGGATTTGTGAACGCCGCCATGCTTATCATGGCCGCATCAACGTTTTTCCGTGCGGGCCTCAGCGATATCGGTACGATAGAAGAAGCGCATAAGACACTCGCCCCCCTACTGGGGCAAGCGTCCAGTTGGGTGTTTGCCGTCTCGCTGTTGGCATCGGGTTTGTCGTCCTCGACTGTCGGTACCATGGCGGGTCAGGTCATTATGCAGGGCTACTTACGTCGGCATATCCCGATCTGGGTCCGGCGCAGCGTCACTATGCTGCCATCTCTCATCGTCATAGTCATCGGGCTTGAGCCCACACGAACCCTCGTCGTGAGCCAGGTTGTACTCAGCTTTGGCATTCCATTTGCCCTTATTCCACTTGTGATGTTCACACGAAGGAAGGATGTGATGGGAGTGTTGGTGAACCACCGGCTGACTACGGTAATCGCTAGCGTCATCGCGATGTTAATCATTAGTCTCAACATCTTCCTTCTGTACCGGACATTCTTTGGAGGTTGATGGCAATGTTCCAGCATACAAAAGAGAATAAGCCCAGTTTCTTGGTCCCTCTCGATGGTTCACATCTGGCGGAATCTGTTTTGCCGACGGTGGAGCACCTGGCGAGTCGTTTTCGCGCGAAGGTCATATTGCTGCATGTCATGGAGCAACATGCGCCGGTTACGATTCACGGAGAGCGGCACTTGACCGGTGTCGCTGAGGCACAGACTTATCTTGAAGAGATAGCTACACGATTGCGATTTTCTGCCATCTCGGTTAAAACCCACGTGCGTGAGGACAGGGAAGATAACGTTGCGCGGAGTATCGTTGAACATGCTCAGAAGAGTAAAACAGACCTGGTCATCATGTGCTCACATGGCCGTGGCGGACTTCGAGATTTCCTCTTTGGCAGCATCGCACAGCAAGCTCTTCGACGAGGCACACAGTCGGTCTTACTCGTCCTGCCGAGAGACGATTGCAGCGCACCGACCTTCGATCTCCGCCGCATCCTTGTGCCACTCGACGGTGCGGTCGCCCACGAACCAGCGCTCCCCGTCGCCAAGACACTTGCACACACCTTCAGTGCAGAGGTGCAATTGGTAGTGATTATTCCAACACTAGCCACACTCTCAGGAAGTCAAGCAGTATCCGGCTTGCTTCTCCCGACAACCATGAAAGCCGTTCTTGATCTAGCCGAGCAAGGTGCCTCGGACTACCTGGAGCAGGCCGTCGTTCAATGTCGCACTCAGGGGATAGCAGCTCAAGCCAAAGTACTACGGGGCGATGCTGTTGCCGAGGTTCTTCATCTTGCCGAGCGGCTGAACGTTGACCTGATGGTGATGGCTAGCCATGGACGGGTAGGTCTGGATGCTATGCTGACAGGGAGCGTAGCGCCTCGCATTACAGGACGTATTAGCCGCCCGCTATTGTTGGTCCGTGCAGGTGAGTCTACTGGGGAGAGCAATGACGAGAGAAACTGACCGACCGTCCGGTTACACAGCGACTACGATCTGTCAGGCACCCTTCCCGTTTGAATGCTTCTTGTGCGCAAGAAACATGACCAGCCAACGCAATTGGAAGGGCCGCTCTTTCGCTTTATTTCTGAACGAATGTCCAATGTAGCCGGCACAGCCCCACATACTCCTTCTGGGTACTGGCATTGCCGTCTCCTGCCGTTTTACTGCTCATTACATCCGCTTCATTGCGCTGGTGTCAGCTAGCGTCGTATCTGGCCTATACCCAGCGCTTCCGCGGGGAAGCAGAGCCTTCTTCCTCCCGAAGCGCAAGTAGAGGGAGGGGACGATGAACAGGTTGAGCACCGTCGAGGTGACCAGGCCACCCAGGATGACGACGGCCATGGGGTACTCGATCTCTTGACCGGGGATATCGCCGGAGATCGCCAGGGGTACCAGGGCCAGTCCCGCTGCCAACGCGGTCATCAAGATCGGCGCGAGCCGCTCCCGCGCGCCCCGCACGACAAGCCCGGGACCGAACGGCTCGCCTTCGTGCCGTTCGAGATGCTGGTAGTGATTGATCAACATGATGCCGTTGCGCGCCGCTATCCCGAACACGGTGAAGAATCCCACCAGCGAACCCAGCGAGATCACCCCACCGGCCGCGAACGCCGCCAGCACCCCGCCCACCAGGGCCGACGGCAGGGTGAAGAAGGCCAGAAACGCCAGGCGCCAGCTGCCGAAAGATGTCTGCAGGAGGAGGAGGACCCCGATCGCCGAGGCGATGCCGAAGAGGAGCAAGCGGCTCTGGGCGGCCTGTCGCTCCTGGTACTCCCCAAGCACCTCCGCGTGGTACTCCAGCGGGAACGTGATCGCTGAGAGGCGCGCATTGACGTCGCTCACTACGGCGCCGAGATCGCGCCCGCGCACGTTGAGGCCAACGTCGATACGACGCGAGTTGTTTTCGCGCTCGATCAGGTTCGGGGTGGGCAGGATGCGCACATCAGCCACATCCCCCAGGCGTACCGTGCGGCCGTCAGGCCTGCTGATGAGCAGCTCACGGATACTGCTCAGGCTAGAGCGTGTCTCGGGCGTGCCCCACACCATCACATCGTATACCTTCCCGTCCCGGTGGATGTCGCTGACTTCTGTGCCCGCAATCAGGGTGGACATCGCCCGGCGTACATCGCCCGGTTTGAGTCCATAGTGCTCGGCTTTCGCCAGGTCCACCTCGACTTGTATGTGTGGCACGTCCACCTGGAGTTCCGTATGCACATCCACGGCGCCATCGATCTTCGAGAGGGCCTGCCTCACCTGCTCGGCCTTGCTGCGCAGGACGTTCAGATCGGGGCCGTAGATGCGCACGACGATCTGATCGCTCGATCCTACCAGCACCTCGTGGATCCTCTCGTTCAGGTAGGTCTGTACATCGTGATAGAGCCCGGGATAGCCGTTGATCGTCTGCCGCAGGGCGGCAACCGTCGTGTCATAGTCGGCGTTCGGATCGACGCTGACCCAATTCTCGGCGAAATTGATACCGGACACTTCCTCCCCCTGCACAGCACGCCCTATATGCGACCCGAAGCTGCGGACCCCTGGGACGGACCGCAGTTCGCGACTGCCCTGGATCGTGATGCGAACAACTTCATCGTGGGTCGTGCCCGGCGTGGTCACCCAGTGCATGAGGAAATCCCTCTCCTTGAACGTAGGGAACAGCGACTCCCCGAGGAATGGCAACACCGCCAGGCCCAGCAGCACGATGACAACAACACTGCCGAAGGCCGGGTACGGAGTGCGGATGATCCGCCCGAGGACCGCGTTGTAGCCGCGCTGCAGCCAGCGCAGCAGGGGGGACTCGCGCCGCTCGAGTGCTACATTGCGCAAGAGGAGCAGGCACAGTGCTGGTGTGACGGTCAGCGCCACCACCATCGAGGCCAGCAGGGCCAGCGCATAGGAGACGGCCAGGGGCTGGAAGAATGAGCCGGACACGCCGCCCAGGAAGAAGACCGGCAACAAAACCGCCACATCGATCAGCACCGCGTAGATGATGGCGCTGCGCACCTCGAGCGAGGCCTCCAGGATGACGCTTGCCGTCGACCGGTCGCTGCCCTCCCGGCGCTGCTGGCGCAGGCGCCGCACGATGTTCTCCACGTCA
>WNFM01187404.1_pt1 | contig 11842 bp, 14 predicted proteins | sample 5400271 | NCBI WGS metagenome assembly WNFM01 (sample SAMN13153352, study PRJNA577476) | soil metagenome | isolation source: 60 cm saprolite on Douglas fir-dominated hillslope | place: USA:California | collected 2013-09-17 | reverse complement strand
AAGCCGGCGAAGACGCCGCCGCCGCCCTTCACGGTCGTGGAAGCCACCATCCCGGAGATGCAGAAGGCGTTGGCGGAGGGACGCGTCACCTCGCGTGAGCTCGTCCGTCAGTGCCTCGTGCGCATCGGGACCTACGAAGACAAGCTCAACGCCGCCATCACGGTGAACCCGAAGGCGCTCGAGGAGGCGGACGCGCTCGATCGCGAGCGCGCGCAGAAGAAGCTCCGCGGGCCCCTCCACGGCATCCCGATCGCGCTCAAGGACAACATCCACACCACCAACATGCCCACCACCGGCGGGGCGCTTGCCTTCGACGGCTACGTTCCGCGCGATCATCATCGCCAAGACGGGCATGACCGAGCTCGCGAACTGGGTGGCGGGCACGCCCTACCCGATGCCGACGAACTACAACGGCCTGCATGGATACGGCTTCAATCCCTACGACCCGCGCCGCGATCCGCGTGAGGGGACCTTCGACGGCCGGCCCGCTCTGGCCACGGGCGGATCGAGCTCCGGCGTGGGCACCGCCGCGAGCTTCTGGGCCGCGAACATCGGCACGGAGACGAGCGGGTCGATCCTCAGCCCCTCGAACCAGAACATGCTGGCCGGGATCAAGCCGACGGTGGGCCGGGTCAGCCGCTACGGCGTCATCCCCATCAGCGCCGACCAGGATACGCCGGGCCCCATGGCCAGGACGGTCACCGATGCCGCCATCGTGCTGGGAGCGGTGGAGGGCGCGGCTCCCGACCCGAACGACGCCGCCACCAAGGCCTGCACGCCGCCGCCCGGGCGGGACTACACGAAGCTGCTGAAGACGGACGCGCTCAAGGGCGCGCGCATCGGCATCCCCCGCGCCTTCTACTACGACAAGATCACCGCGCCCGGGACCACCGAGCCCCGCGGCGGCTTGACGCCGGAGGGGGCCAAGGTGATGGCGGAGGCGATCGACGTGCTCAAGCAGCAGGGGGCGGTGATCGTGGATCCCGCGGATATCCCGAGCGTCGTCGACAAGGACGAGAAGAACAACCTCCTGAAGTGGAACGTGTGTTCGGGGGCGGAGGAGGGGCGCGGGCGGGACAACGCCTGCTCCATCGTCTTCAAGTACGGGATGAAGCGCGACTTCAACAAGTGGCTGGAGAGCCTCGGCCCCTCGGCGCCGGTCAAGACCCTGACCGACCTGCGCGTCTGGAACATCACGCACCAGCGCGCGGGCGCGATCAAGTACGGCGAAAGCAACCTCGACGTCTCCGACGAGATGGACCTCAAGGCGGACAAGCAGCGCTACGAGGAGGACCGCGCGAAGGACATCGCGCTCAGCGCGACCCACGGCATCGACGAGGTGATGAAGGCGCAGAGCCTCGACGCGCTGCTCTTCCCGGGCGGGTCGGGGGCGGGCATCGCGGCCAAGCCCGGCTATCCGACCGTCATCGTTCCCTTCGGCACCGTCCCCAACGCGCCCGCCAGCCCCGCCCCGCCCTTCCCGGAGGGCTTCAACGCGAAACCGGCGCCCCTCGGCGTGAGCTTCACGGGCATGGCCTGCAGCGAGCCGCGTCTGCTCGCGCTGGGCTACGCGTTCGAGCAGGCCACGAAGCGGCGGGTGCCTCCGCCCTCCGTGCCCTAGCCGGGGCGGGTCTTCCTCCAGGCTTTTGCCTGTACTCAGTATGAGTACGATGTTCTGGGCCGCGGGCGCAACCGGTTGGGGACGCGCCCGCGATGACCGCCTTTAGAAGGACACCCTTCGTACTCGTTTCGAGTACAGTCATCGAGCTCGGGGGAGACATCTCCCCGAGACCGAGCGAGTCCGGGCGAGGAGACCGGCCAGGCCGCTAACCGCGGAACCCTTTCGCGGCTTCGACCGCGGCCGCGATCTGCCGCGCGTTCGGATCCACGCAGGGGCGGCGCTCGCAGAGGAAGTCGAGCGCGTCCTCGGGTCCGCGCTCCGCGTACTCGCCCGCGAGCAGGTAGGCGAGGACGAGCGTGGAGGACCGGCCCACGCCCGCCATGCAGTGCACGAAGACGGGCATCTTCGCCTGCTCGCACTGGCGCAGGAAGGCGATGCCCATGCGCAGGTGCATCGCGCTGGGCGGCTCGTGGTCGACGGTGGGGAGCCACAGGAAGGCGTCGAACGTCCAGGGGTCGGCCCCCTCCTGCTTCATGTCCACGCAGGCGCGGACGCCCTCCGCCTTCAGGCGGTGGTAATCGTCCAGGCTCGCGATGCGGGAGCCGAGGTAGACGAGGTCGGTGACCCGGTCGAAGGAGACCCTGCGCTCAGGGAACCGGATCATGGAACCGTTCGCTCAGGTCGACCAGGGTCTTGAGGCCAAAACCCAAGGCACCCGCTTCGTAGTACTTCCAGTCCTTCTCCTTGAACATCGGCCCCGCGATGTCCAGGTGGGCCCAGGCAACGCCCTTGGGCACGAACTCGCGCAGGAACAGCGACGCCGTGATGGCGCCGGCCAGCCCGCCGGAGGCGATGTTGTTGATGTCGGCGTAGGGGGTCTTGAGCGAATCGCGGTACTCCTCGACCAGCGGCAGCTCCCAGAAGGCCTCGCCGTGGTTCTCGCCGGAGCGGATGACGCGGCGGATCAGCTCGCGGTCGGTGCCGAGGACGCCCGCCACCGAAGGCCCGAGCGCGCGCAGGCAGGCGCCGGTCAGGGTGGCGATGTCGACGACGTGCGTCGCCCCCTCCTCGCCCGCGCGGTGCAGCCCGTCCGTGAGCACGAGGCGCCCCTCCGCGTCCGTGTTGTCGACCACGATGGACTTGCCGTTCTTGGCCGTGAAGATGTCCCCGGGCCGCTGCGCGTTGGCGTCGGGGAAGTTCTCCGCGCAACACAGGATCCCCACCACCTTCACGTCCGGGGCCAGGCGGCCCAGCGCGCGCATCGCGTACAGCACGGCGGCCGCGCCCGCCATGTCGCCCTTCATCTCCCACATGTGGTCGCCGGGCTTGAGGCTGATGCCGCCGGTGTCGAAGGTGATCCCCTTGCCGACCAGGGCCAGCGTCTCCTTCGACGCCTTGCGCGGCACGTGGCGGAGGATGACCATGCGCGGGGGGTGCGCGCTGCCCGAGCCCACGCGCAGGCAGCCCAGGTAGTCCCGCGCCTTGAGGCCGGCCGGATCCAGGATCTCGATCTCGAGGCCGACTTCCTTGGCCACCTCGGCCGCGCGGTCCGCGATGTACTCGGGCGTGCAGACGTTGCCCGGCTCGTTGATGAGGTCGCGCGCGCGGTTCACGTTCTCGCTCACCCACGAGTAGCGCGCCTTGCGGGCCTCCGCGTCCGCGCTGTGGTCGGGATGGACGAGGATCGTGACCTGGGCGTCCCTCTGGAGGAACTCGTCCTTGTCCTGCTTGTAGCGGTCGAAGGTGTAGGCCCCCACGATCGCGCCCTCGGCGACCTTGCCCACGAGGGGCGCCGCGGCCACGCTGTTCATCACGATGCCGATGCGCGCGTGGCGGGTGTCGCGGGCCAGGCGCAGCGCCCGCGCGGTGAACGTCTTCACGTTCTCCCAGAGGTTCCAGCTCTTGAGGCTGGGGCTCCAGTAGGCCACGAGCGAGGCGGCGGGGGAGCCCTCGGGCAGGGTGGCGAAGTACTCGCGCTTGAGCGTCTTCTCGCGGTATTGCGCGGTCGCGCGCTGCACGTGGGAACGGACGGCCGGATCGTCGACCTCGTGCAGGACCTGCTCGTCGTCGAGGACGAAGACGAGCAGATCGACGGCGGCCTGGGACACCGGGGTGAAGGCCAGCTTGATGTTCATCGAAAGTCCCTCGGGAGCGCGGCCGGGAAGGGCATGATTATACTGCGCTGATGCCCTCCGGCAAGGTCGCGGTCTTCGGAGTGCCCACCGCGGCCGGCGGCCGCGCTTCCGGCCTGGAGCGCGCCCCTTTCGCGCTGCGCGAGGCGGGTCTCCTGCGCGATCTGCGCGCCCTCGGCCCGCGCGTGGTCCACCTCTCCGACCTCTCGCTGTTCCCCTACCGCGACGATCCCGAGCATCCGCACGCGCGCAACGCCGAGGTGGTGGAGTGCGCGGTGCGCGCGGCCGCGGACGAGATGACGCGCGCGCTCGACGAAGGCTTCACCATCGTGCTCGGTGGAGACTGCACGCTGGTGGCGGGAACGGTGGCGGGGGCGAGCCGCAAGCTGGGCCAGCCCGTCGGGGTCATCTACATCGACGCCGACGCGGACCTCAACACGCCGGACACCTCGCCCTCCGGGTATCTGAGCGGCATGGCCCTGGCCCTCGCGCTCGGCCGCGGGCCGGAGGCCGTCACGTCCGCGGGCGGCCCCCCGCCGGCCGTGATCCCGGATCACGTGGCGCTGGTCGGCTTCCGCGCCGTCGATCCCGGCGAGCGGCCCGCTCTCGGTGACCTCGGCCTCGCGCTGCCCGCCAGCGCCGCGCGGCGCCTGGGGATGCGGGTGGCGGCCGCCCTCGCCCTGGACGGGGTCGGCAATGAGGACGGCCCCATCCTGGTCCACCTCGACGTCGACGTCATCGACGCGGCCGAGATGCCGGCGAAGCAGTACCTCACGCCGGGCTCCGGCCTCGCCCTTGCCGAGGTCTCGGACCTGCTGACCGCGATCGTCGCCTCCCCGCGCGTGATCGCCCTCGAGGTGACCGAGTACGATCCTTCTCGCGATCCGCAGGGCGAGCACGCGCGGAAGATCGCCTCTCTCATCGTCCGCGCGGCCGGCCGCCGGCTTCACGCCTGAGCCACGGGCCGGCTCCCTTACCGGGCCGGCGGGGTCTCGGCTTGCCGGCTGCCAGCGCGGGGCGTATTCTCGCGCGGTCCTTCCAGGAGGAAAACGTGCTGCGTCAAACGCTCGCCCTCGGCCTCGCGGCGAGCCTTCTCTGGGCTCCCATCGTGGCCGGGCAAACCGTCACCTCGGACCCGGAAGTCCTGCGGGGCATCCGGCAGGTGGAAGACGGCGATTACGACTCCGCCATCGTCACCCTCGACGCGGTCGCGCGCCGTCTGAGCGGCGATCCCGCCCGCACGCGCGACCTGTCGCAGTCTTATCTCTACCTGGGCATCGCGTACATCGGAAAGGGGCACGAGGCGGCGGCGAAAGCGAAGTTCCGCGAGGCCGTCGCCCAGATCAAGGACCTGACCCTGAGCCCGGACAAGTTCCCGCCGAAGGTCATCGATCTGTTCGAGGCGGCGCGGGAGGAAGCGCGCGCGCAAGCGCAATCGGCGGCCCCTGCCCCGGCGACCACGCTGCCGGCGGCGGCGGCTCCGCCGCCGAAGAAGGGCGGCGGGGGAAAGACCATCCTCATCGTCGCCGGGCTCGCGGCCGCGGGCGGCGGCGTTGCCCTGGCCGCGGGAGGCAAGGGAGGCTCCAGCGGCGCGTCCACTCCCACGACACCGGCGGCCACGCCCACTCCCGCGCCCACGGCGTCGAGCACCCTGGAGCGCACGGATGCGGTCCCCAACGGCGAGTTCCGGGGGTTCGTGGTCACCGCCTCCAAGGCCGGCACCCTGCAGGCCAAGGTTCAGTGGCACAACCGCGACGTGAAGCTCGACCTCGGGTGCCAGGAGAGCAACGCGCCCTACACGGGATGCAACGGCACCTACGTCCGCATCAACGACACCGAGGCGACCTACAGCGTGCCCGTACAGCAGAAGGAGTACCTCGTCATCGTGAGCAACTTCTCCGGCCTGCCCGGCGCGGAGGCGTTCACGGTGCTGATCCAATATCCGTGAGCATCCGCTCCGTGCGGCGCGCGGCCCCATGAACTGCCCGTCCTGTCGGGTCCAGAACGTACCCGAGGCGCCGTCGTGCGCCGAGTGCGGCACCGCGCTGCCCTCGACGCCGACGCAGCTCATCGTCACCGTGGACCTCCGGCCCGGCGTCCTCTTCGACTCCCGCTACGAGATCCTGGGACCTCTCGGCCACGGGGGGATGGGGGTGGTGTACAAGGCGCGCGATCGCAGCCTGGACGAGGTCGTCGCCATCAAGGTCCTGCGCCCGGACTTCGCGCAGGACCCGCACATGGCGGAGCGGTTCAAGTCCGAGATCAAGATGGCCCGGCGCGTCCGCCACCGGAACGTGTGCGCGATCCACGATTACGGCGAGGCACAGGGGCTGTTCTACATCTCGATGGAGTACCTGGAGGGCGTCGACCTCAAGCACCAGCTCCGCGACCGAGGGGCGTTCCCGGCCGCGGAGGCCTACGAGGTGGCCATCCAGATCGCGGAAGGCCTGCAGGCGGTGCACGAGGCGGGCATCATCCATCGCGACCTCAAGACGCCGAACATCATGCGCGACGCGGGCGGGGTGGCCCGCCTCATGGACTTCGGCATCGCCAAGCGCGAGGGCGACGGCACGCGCACCGCGACCGGCCACATCGTGGGCACGCCCGAGTACATGAGCCCCGAGCAGGCCCAGGGCCACCGCGTGGACTTCCGCAGCGACATCTACGCGCTCGGCATCGTGGTGTACGAGATCTTCACCGGCCGCGTGCCCTTCCGTGGCGAGACGCCGATCTCGACGATCCTGAAGCACCTGCACGATCCGCCGCCGCTGGATCCGCCGGATGCGGAGACGATCCCGGTGCCCGTGCGGCCGGTGCTGCGCCGCTGCCTGGCCAAGAGCCCCGACGATCGGTTCCCCTCCGCGCGCGAGGTCGCGGACGCCCTGCGCGGGGCACGCTCGCCGAGCCGGCGCCAGCAGCCGGTGCCCACTTCCGCCCTCCAGGCGCCGACGGTCGAATCGCCCACGCTGGCGACCGCTCCCGCTCCGCCGCCCGTCGCGCGCCGCTCGAGGCTGCAGCCGTGGCTGCTCGTGGTGCCCCTGATGGCCGTCGCCGGAGGGGCGCTGGTGGTGACGTCACGGATGAGACCGGCGTCACCCCCGCCGACGGTCCAGGTCGCGGCCGCACCCCAGCTCACGCTCGCCCCGACCGCGGCGCCGGCGGCGGCTGCGCCGCCCCTGACCCTGCCCGCGGCCCCGACGTCCGTCACGCCCCTGGTCACGCCGGCTCCCGACACGATTCACGCCTCGCGTCCGGTCAAGGGTCTCGGGGTCACCACGCGTCCTCCGTCGGCCGCCCCCATCGTCGCCGCGGCGGCGCCGCCGGCCACGCTACCCGCGGCCACCGTCCCGCCGTCCACCCTGGCCGCGGAGCCGGGCCAGCTCCAGGTCGCGGTACGGCCCTGGGGCGAGGTCTCGGTCGACGGCCGCGTGATCGGCACGACTCCCCTCGACCGCATCACGCTGCCCGTGGGCACCCACGTGCTGCGCGTCCGTCATCCCCTCTATGAGCTCTGGGAACGGCCGGTGTCCATCCGCTCGGGCGAGACCGCGAAGGTCGTGGTCGACCTGCCCACGCAGGGCGTTCGCAAGCAGCCCTAGAGTCGACCATCCGCCGTCGTGCCTTGGCGTCGATGGGCCGCGGCGCCGTCGCGATGGCCTGCCGGATCAGTCCGCGCACCGAGGAAGGCCGCCCATTGCCGTGCGGGCGTGTCGCTTCTCGTCGTCGGCACGTCCGACCGCGCGAAGACCTAGGCGGCGGCCAGGTGGGCGGCCCGGCGTCGCACCAGCAGCGCCTGAAGGAGGCCCACCAGACCGGAAGCGAGCGTGTACAGGCTGACCCCGGCGGCGATGCGGGAGAGGAAGACGAGCGTGAGCACGGCGGGCACCAGGATCGCGGGCAAGCGCTGCGAAGCGGAGAGCGTCGGCCCGAGGGCGACGGAAAGCGCGGTCACGAGCGCGCAGCAGCCGGCCAGCGCGGCATCCGGCATCGCGAGGTCCTTGATCCACAGAAAACGCCCGCCCGCGGCCAGGCCGCGCCGGATGGCGCCGAGCAGGCCGAGGAAGATCGGGGCCTGGATGGCCGTCCCCACCAGGCTGCCCCCGTCGACGAGCTTGATCCCGTTCGCCTGGTAGAGCCGGGCCGTCTCTTCCAGCATCCGCCGTTGATCGCTCTTGTATCTCTCGCGGACGCGAGCGAGTTGCGGCTCGATCTTCCTGACCGCGGCCTGGACCTCGAGGGCGCGATAGGCCAGGCGCAGGGTCAGCGGCAGCAGCGCGACGCGCGCGACCAGGGAGACGACCACGATGGCCAGGCCCATGCTTCCGCCCAGCGCGGTCGACACGCAGACGAGCGTCGCGTAGATCACGTCCACGAACTCGCTCCAGACGGGCATGGCGCTTCCTCCGGGCTCACCTGCGCGCGGCGCAGTGGCCGTCGACGGCGGGACATTGCCTCATCGCACGATGAAAATCCACCGGACGCCGCGGACGACCGTTCGCGGGTCGCGCCTCTCGCCTCACGCGCGCGCGAGGAGGACGAGGAGCAGAGCCAGGGCCGCGGGCACCGCCTGCACGACGAGGATGCGCGGCGAGACGGTGCGCGCGCCGAAGAGCCCCGCGACCACGACGCAGACCAGGAAGAAGACCTTGATGGAGACCGCGAACTCCGAGGGCGAGGCGAGGAGCCCCCAGGCGAGGCCCGCGGCCAGGAAGCCGTTGTAGAGGCCCTGGTTCGCGGCCAGGGGAGCGGAGGCCCGGGCCTTCTCCTCCGACTGGCGGAAGGTCCGGAGCCCGATCGGCCTCGTCCAGAGGAACATCTCGAGCACGAGGAACCAGAGATGCTCCGCGGCCACGAGGCCCACCAGCGCGTTTGCCGTCGCGGTCATGCCTCAGATCTCCAGGAGGTCCCGGCCGACGATGATCGGGCCTCGGAAATGCGCCCGGGCCGCGTCGAGCCACATCTGCTGCGTGACCTCGGGATCGTCCGGCGGGACGAGGTGCGACAGCACCAGCGTCTTCACCCCTGCGGCCTGGGCGACGCGGCCGGCGTCCTCGGCCGAGGTCTGGTGGGAGAGGATGCTCCGCTTGAGGCGTGCCGCGTTGGGGACGCGGCCGACCATGCGGTCGATGGCGGGCACGTAGAGCGCGGAGTGAACGAGCACGTCGGCGCCCTGGGCGAGCCGGACGACGCTCTCGCTGCGCGCCGTATCGCCGGAGATCACGATCGAGCGATCGACGGCGTCGAAGCGATAGGCAAAGGCCGGCACCACCGGCGGATGATCCACGAGAGCCGCCGTCACCTTCACGTTCTCGTCCTGCATGACCAGGCCGCCCTCGCTCCGCTCGTGCACGTGGACGAGCGGGGCCAGCGCCATGCGGCCCTCGTCGGCGATGCGCGTATCGATGTCGTAGGCGTTCATCTCGAAGAAGAGCTTCGTCATCCGCTCGAGAGGCGGAGGTCCCCAGGCGTCGACGGGCGTGCGCAGGCCCGCGGTCCACGCGAGCCAGATCAGGTTGCCGTAATCGGCGTTGTGGTCCGAGTGGTGATGGGTGATGAAGATGTGCCGCAGCGTGTCCAGGGGCACGCCCGCGAAGACGAGCTGGCGCGCGACCCCGTCCCCGCAATCGATGACGTAGGGCGTGCCGTTGGCGACCACGACCTGGGCCGCGGCCGAGCTGGCCTTCCGGGGTCTCGGTCCGCCACCCGTGCCGAGGAGGATCAGCCGGGTCTTCGCGCCCTGCGCCCCCGCCCGGCGGGGAAGCCATCCCGCGCTCGCGACGGCGGCGGCGCCGGCGAGAAACGCGCGGCGGCCAAGGGCGCTCACCGTGCCCGCTTCAATGGCGCGCGGCGCGCGGACCGGCGTCAGCGGTCGCGATGATCCGGCCCTCCCCGCGCCTCCCCGAACCCCAGCACGTAACCGTCTTGATCGCGGACCGCGAACTCCTCCATCTGGTAGGCCTCCTGGAAGATCGGCCCGTAGACGATGTCCGCGCCGCTCGCGCGCAGCTCCGCGTGCAGCGCCCGCACGTCGCGCACCCAGAAGAACGCGTCCCAGGTTCCGCCCTGCTTCTCGTTCGGGCTGATGTCCTCCGGCCGGGGCACCAGGCGCAACATGATGGGCAGCGCGTCGCGGCTCAGGATGGCGAACTGCGGAGGCGAGCCCGCGCTGTACTCCCGACGAAAGCCCAATACGCGCTCGTAATGCCTGGCGGACCGCTCGACGTCCGCGACCGGGAAGTAAGGCGCACTTCGAAGCAATTGAGTCACTTCCCCCTCGTCGCTCGTTTCGCCCGGCGCGTGGGCTTGGGCTTGGGCTTGGGCCTGGCCTTCGACTTCAGCCCGGCCTTGGGTTTGACGCGCTCCGGAAGCGTGGCGCCTCCCGTCTCGCGATTCCACTCCTCGAAGGTCTCGTTGGAGATCTTGCCCTCGACCAGGAGCTGCGCGAACTTTCGCCGCTGCGCTTGGCTCTTGAATGGCATCTTGCCCTCTCACACTACCAGAGGCCGGGCACGAGACGCGTGGTGCGTGCCATGTACGACTCGTAGTCCTGGCCGAACTCCTCCCGCATGAGCCGCTCCTCGGGACCGACGCGGAGGACGAAGAGGATGCCGAAGGTCACCAGGTAGGACGGACCGGCCACCCAGTTGGGAATCACGAGCGTCTGGCCCAGCGAATAGAGCAGGAGGCCCAGGTACATCGGGTGGCGCACGTGGCGGTAGATGCCGTGGGTGACGAGCCGATGACCCTCCCGCACTTCGAGCGTGATCGACCAGTTCGTGCCGAGGTCCGCGTGCGACCGGTGGAAGAGCCAGAGTCCCACTGCGAGGAACAGGAGGCCCGCGATGAAGGGAACCGGCCGCAGCGGGAAGTCGGCGAACGCGAGGAGCCGCGTCGCAATCCAGAGCAGCGGAACGAAGAACCCGAGCCAGGCGAGGGTCAGGAGGAAGATCTCCAGCTTCCCTTTCCTGCTCTTCACGACCTTGACTCCGCGACTCCGCTGGCCGTGCGGAGCGCGAATGACCACCATCACGATGCTGCTCACGAGGATGGCCGCCTTGGCGTACCAGGGGTTCACGATCTACGAAGCCAGCGGACGGCCGATCTCCCAGTGATGGCCGAATGGATCGACCACGCGGCCCAGCCGCCAGCCATAGTCTTCCTTGACCGCGACGACCTCGCGAGCGCCGGCGGCCAGCGCCCTCGCGAACATCGCATCGGGATCGGGCACGGTCAAGATCATCCGCACCGAGCCACCACCGAGCGACTCCGGGCTGAAGTTGGCATGCTCCGGCGACTCGTCCGCCACCCAGAACTCCGCCCCATCGACGGACAGCCGCGACACCACCGCACCGGAGGGAGATTCGATGCGAAAGACCTCGATCGCCCCGAAGGCGGATTTGTAGAACTCGACCGCGCGGGCGCCATTGCGAACCGACAGCATGGGCGCGACCGAACACGCGAGCGAGGACCCCGTGCCCGCCTCCGCCTTCATCGATCCCCCGATCTCATCATGCTCGCCCCCGCCATTGTGCTACTCGAGTACCGCCGTCGCCTCGATCTCGATCAGAAAGCCGGGATCCGCGAGGGAGGCGACCCCGATCCACGTCGCCGCGGGCTTCGCGTGGCCGGCGAAGGACTCCCTGAGGGCGCCGCCATGTAGAGCCGCAGGCTGCCGACGTCGGCCAGCGTTCCCCCGCCTGCTTCAACCACGATCTGCAAGTTGCGGAAGGCTTGCCTCGCCTGCGCCGCCAGGTCCATGCCGCCAACGAGCTGCCGGCTCGGATCCCATGCCGTCTGTCCCGACACGTAGAGCGTCCTCCGCCCACTGGCCGCGACGGCCTGCGAGAAGCCGTGGTCCACGCTTCGGAACAGCGACTCCGGGTTGATGTACTCCTTGGCCATCGTCTGCATCGCGTTCGGACCGCGATCCTCGATCCTCGATCCGTAGATCATAGCCCTCGGCTGCTAGCCACTCTTGCTTCTGGGCCAGAAGCCGATGAGGAAGAACGGCAGGAAGAGGATGCACTCGTGCAGCATGAGATGAATGCCTCGTGCGGCGAAGAGTCGAGGCCCGATGGGAGCGACCGGT
>WNFM01120501.1_pt1 | contig 11842 bp, 9 predicted proteins | sample 5400271 | NCBI WGS metagenome assembly WNFM01 (sample SAMN13153352, study PRJNA577476) | soil metagenome | isolation source: 60 cm saprolite on Douglas fir-dominated hillslope | place: USA:California | collected 2013-09-17 | reverse complement strand
CCAAAAACCCCCGTTGCACGGCCGGCATTGGATGGCCATCACTGGAAAGCCGCTTGCTGCCACGGCGGGATCGATGATTTTTCAGGAGGGGGGAAATGCCGTCGATGCCGCCTGCGCAATGCTTGCCGCTACGTGCACCATGTGGGACGTGTTGAGTTGGGGAGGTGAAACCCAGGCCCTGATTTATAATCCGAAAACAGGAAAGGTCATAGCCATTAATGCCTTGGGTGTAGCGCCGACCGGCGCCACAGTTGATTTTTTCAAATCAAAAGGAATGAACTATCCTCCTGAGTATGGCCCTCTGGCGGCAGTAACACCGGGGACGCCGGGAGGGTTGATGACCATGCTCGCGGAATACGGGAAGCTGAGTCTCCATGAGGTACTTGCTCCAGCGATAGAAATGGCCCGGGGATATCCTATCGAAGCGCAGACTGCCAATGCGATTGAGCGCTATAAAGAACAGATTAAACAATGGCCTTATGCGAAGAGTGTCATGCTTCCTCATCCCGGCGAACTACGCGAAGCGCCACTGCCCGGTGAGGTTTTTAAACAGGTTGATTTGTTGGAAACGTTGAAAAAACTAGTGGATGCAGAGCAACAGGCATTGAAAAATGGGAAAAACCGGAAGGAAGCGATCTATGCTGCCTACGATCGCTTTTATAAAGGTGATCTTGGGAAAGAATATGCACGGGGATGCCGGGAGCAAGGCGGCCTCATCACGCCGGAGGATCTGGCAAATTGGAAAGTGAAGATCGAAGAACCCGTAATGATCAATTACAAAGGGATCGACGTTTATAAATTGTCGCACTGGACGCAAGGGCCCGTCATGTTACAAGCCTTGAACATTCTTGAGAATTTTGATCTCAAGGGGATGGGTTACAACTCGGCACGGTACATCCACACCGTTTATCAGGCCATGAACCTTGCCTTTGCAGACCGTGACTTCTATTATGGGGATCCGGCCTTTGCCCCGGAAGAACCTATCAAGGGATTGTTGTCGAAAGAATATGCCAAGCAGAGGGCTGCTACCATTGCTTTCGACAAGAATAATGCAAAGGCGGGCCCGGGCGATCCTTATCCTTTTGAAGGAAAACAAAATCCTTATCTCGACTTGCTTAAAGATTGGGGACAGGCAGGCACCGATCGACCTTTAAATCGCTTATCAGAAGACGAAAAATACCAGTCTCAGTTAGGCACTACGTCCATTGAAGCAGCCGATGAAGAGGGATGGGTGGTCTCGGTAACACCCAGCGGAGGGTGGATCCCGGCTTGCATTGCCGGCAAAACAGGAATGGGCATGAGCCAGCGCATGCAAAGTTTTGTCCTGGATAAAAAATTAAATCCCTTCAACGTTGTGGAAACGGGCAAACGACCTCGTGTAACCCTTACTCCAAGCCTTGCTATGAAAGACAACAAACCCTTCCTCGCTTTTGCTGTGCAAGGCGCCGACACACAGGATCAGAATTTATTGCAGTTCTTCCTGGACATAGTAGAATTCGGCATGACCGTGCAAGAGGCTACAGAGGCCTCCAACTTCAACACCAACCAATTGTACTTGTCACTGGGAGGGGAAGACCGCAAGCCAAAACCCGGTTCGCTCATACTCAATGACAGTATGCCGTCGTGGGTACGCAAGGAACTGAACTCCATGGGCTACAAGATCTTTTATGATGACCGCACTTCGGGTCCGATCAATGCTATCTTTTTTGATCGCAAGCACGGCACGTTATGGGGAGGTTCGAGTAACCACGGGGAGGATTATGGGATAGGATGGTAGGAAAGTAGGCAGGGGTCAGTAGGCAGTAGGCAGGTAGTAAGCAGTAGGCAAAGGGCAGTAGGCAATAGTGAGGACCACGATGGTAGGTGGGCAATAGCTAATCTTAAAACCAATCCCTAAGAACCAAGTAACAATTGAATTGAAAAAACCCGATTTCATTTTACTACTGATCCTGTTATGGACTTGTGCCCCAACGGAAAGTACGCAGCAAAGATGGGTGCGGGAACTGGATGACTATTTCACGGAGCAAGTTCCCGCCGATGAACCGGGGGTTGCTGTTTTGATTGCAAAGGGAGATAGTATTCTTTTTTCAAAGGGTTATGGTTTATCGGACATGACGACAAAAGAACCGATTACATCAAAGACCCTTTTTAATCTGGGCTCTATTTCAAAAACCTTCGTAGCAAATGCCATTCTGGTACTCCAGGAGCAAGGCAAGCTTTCGGTAGAAGATTCTTTGTTCCGATTCTTCCCGGTTTTTAAGAATAAAGAGCTGGCACAAAAAATAAAGATCAAGCATTTACTTTCCCATACTTCCGGACTACCCGACAACCGGCAGGTTAGTAAAGACACCGTATTTTATCTGACGGCCAAAGACGCCGAGAATTGGTACCCCGTTACGCAAACGGATACGCTGGCTTTTGAGCCGGGGGCCAACTTCGAATACTCCAATCCTGGCTTTAATGGCCTTGCGTTGATCGTCGAACAAGTCAGTGGAATGAAATGGCAAAAATTTGTGGAGGAGAACATTTTCCGGCCTGCCGGAATGTCAACCAGCACTATCACCGATGGCCCGCATCCGGAAACCGGGGTGGCGCACGGCTATGGAAAGGTGAATGGCGAGTGGCGGGAAGATGACTATGGCGAGGAACCTACGTTTGCCGCCGCCGGCAATGGTGGAGTGTGGAGTTCTATAGAGGAATTGGCGAAGTATGACAAGGCCCTGAGGAATGCCGTGTTTCTCAGTCCCGGGACGATCTCTCAATCGCAGTCCGTTTTTTTTCCACCCAACTGGGTGGGCCAGGATCCGCCATCGCGCGGATGGGATTGGGAAATAGGTAAGACATCCGACGGTTGGAAGACGGTGGGACATCATGGAGACCAGGGCGGGTTTTTGTGTAATTATGTTACCCTTCCTGAAAAGCAAATTCTGTTTGTTATTCTTTGCAACTCAAGGAGAGATGAGTCGCGGTTTACGCGGGATGTAATGGAGAGATTGCAAAAAATGAACTGGGGTTCAGAGTTGGATAATTCGAAATAAACGCTTAAACGCTTAAACACTTAAACACATAGAGACATAGAAACATAGGCACATAGTTCAGTTAAAAAAAATAGACTCGGTTTTCTATGTTTCTATGTGCCTATGTTTCTATGTGTTTATGAATTGCTTTAGAGGGGATTAGATCAAACCACCTTCTTCCGGATCAACTTCGCATACGTGCGGCTGACCGGAAAGCTTTTTCCGTTTTGCATTTTGACGACCATGCCGCCGTTGAAGTGCCGTTCAATTTCCTTTAAGAAATTAAGATTAATGATGGTGGAACGGTGGACGCGGATAAAGGTGTCCGGGTTCAGTATTTCTTCCAGTTTACCAATGCCGGAGGAACTTACAAATTGGTCATTTTTTGTCGTGATCACCGTATAATCTCCCGATGCCTCCAGAAAAATGATTTCCTCCACAGGCAGGTTGAATAGCTTCTCCGACTTTTGAACAAAGATATGAGAGTCAAAAGACCCCTTTCCTTCCGACCGGATGCTGCGCAACAACTCTTCGAGGTCGCCCACCTCGGAGGTCTTGCGTTTGAGTGCCCGGTTCACGGCCTGTGTAAATCGTTCTTCGTCCAGTGGTTTCAACAGATAGTCCACCGCATTCTTTTCAAAGGCGCGGATGGCGTACTGATCGTAGGCGGTGGTGAAGATCACATGAGGCTCGTGATCAATTTCATCGAGCACGTCAAAGCCATTCATTCCGGGCATTTGGACGTCAAGGAAAATCAGTTCTGGCTTCAGCTTGTTAATTTTCTCAACGGCCTCGCTTCCTTTGGAGCACTCCCCAATCACTTCGATCTGGGGGAAAGCCTCTAGATACTCGCGCAGGAGGTCGCGGGCCAGTTTTTCATCATCAATGATCAAGCAAGTTGTATTCATACAGGTTGTTTTTCAAATTCAGGTTCCAGGTCTTGCTGGAATTGTTCTTCGTCGGGTTCTATAAAAAAATTCACAGAATAGCCTTTTTCGGTGGCGCGCACGCGTAACCCCGACTGAGGACCGAAATAGCTTTTGAGCCGGAGGTCCGTATTGGCCATACCGACGCCGCTGGAACTTCCGTCCATTACCTTCTTTGCTTTGGTGCCCAGACCATCGTCTTTCACTTCAAAAAAAATGATATTGCCGGAACGCCGTACCGTGAGGCCAATGGTTCCACCATCGTCCTTTGGAGCAATTCCATACTTGACCGAATTCTCCACCAGGGGTTGTAAGATCATGGGCGGAATGCGGATGCTCAGACACGACGGATCGATGTCTTTTTGAAAATGGAGCCTGTCGCCAAAACGCACTTGCTGAATACGGATATAGTTTTCGATGAAATTGATTTCGTCTGACAGCTTGACCATTTCACCGCCGTGCGAGTCGAGGGCATAACGGAAAATATCCGAGAGCTGAGTGATCAGCCGTCGCGCCTGTTCTTTGCTGCTGTGGACCAGGGTGCTGATCGAGTTAAGAGTATTGAATAAAAAGTGTGGATTGATCTGCGATTTGAGCAGCGAGATTTGCATCTCCTTATTTTTTAGCGCCAACTCGTTCTTCTCGCGGTCCTTGCGCTGCAGTCCCTGAAAATAACGGATCACAAAATAGACGCCCGCCGTAATGATGTATTGGTCGTAAAAGCGAAGAGCATCCCAACTCATCAACCCCAGCATGTATTCTTTCCAATGCTCGAAGTACACCAGGCCGTCCATGTAGTCGGTAAAGTAGTACGACAGCGTCCCCATCACTAAAAAGAAAAAAATCAAACCGAAAATATGTCCTGCGATCTGCACAACCGGCTTGAAGTAGGCAAGCAGATGCGACCACAGGAAGATCAGAATAATAAAGACACACAGGGCTTCAAACAGGAAGAAACCGTTCCACAACACGTAGGATGCCGGGTTAACAAATTTCCATTCAAAGAAGGCGCTAACGGCAAAGTTGATCGCGTACCAGATGCAAATGAGCATGTAGGCCCTTTTCCAGATCTTCGGTATGTAGTCAATCCACTTCAAAACTTGATAAATTGTAGGTTAAAATTAACGATTCTCAATTAAAGCCGTCCAAATGCTGGATTGAACGGCGAATCACCGTATTTGACCGTGCAACGCACTTTCCTGCGTACGAAAACATTATCTTTAAGATATCTGTTCATTTAATTCAATGACCTGAATGAAACTGCTTTTTTTCATATCAGCATTCATTTTATTAGCAGGTGGCATCCGGGCGCAAAAAATCACCATTTCCGGCAGGGCCATCGATAAAGAAACCCGGGAGCCTCTGGCCTTCGCTTCGGTATGGATCCGGGGCAAGCCCGTGGGCACGATCACCAACCTCCAGGGAGAATTTGACTTTCATATCCCGGCGGAATACCGAAATGAGATCCTGGTCATTTCGATGCTGAGCTATGAATCGTTCGAAGCCCCGGTCTGGTCGTTAGTCGCCAGGTCCCTGTCGGTTGAACTTGTGGAAACAACTCAGATGCTTCAGGAAGTTGTCGTTTCGGACTCACTGGCAATTGGTGACATCCTCCGCATTGCACTGGAACGCATTGATGATAATTTTCCCAGAGAACCCTACCTGATGGACGGGTTTTACCGCGACACCAAAAAACTCGGCGGTACCTATATCTCCCTGCTGGAAGCGGCCATCAAGATTTATGATGAAGACTATAAAGCGCCACGCAACAAATTCAAATTACGCGAACGGGTCGCTTTACTCGAAGTGCGACGGAGTCTGGGCTACTCCAGTAAATTCACTACGTATTTTGACGAGGACAACCTGCTGGAAGATTTGCTCCTGAACAACAATGTTCGGTACCGGCAGTTTCCGGAAGAAAATATTTTCTTCTCGAGTCTGAAACGCGAGAAAAACACCTCCCACAATGGCCGGCAGGTTTTTGTTTTGACTCAAAAAAACGGATACAACCTGAAGGTATACATCGACACGGAAACGTATGCGATCATTCATCTGGAATACGAGCGGGAGCAATCCGAAAGGTGGGGCAAGCGACGGGGCCTGGTGGGTAAGTTTTCGGGTGTAAAAAAAACCATCGACTTCAAGGAATACAACGGGAAAATGTACCTTAACTACATCACGGTCGATTCGAAGATCAATTGGTATGATCAAAAAACCGACGCGTTGCGGTTCGAGACTGGCCTTCACCAGCAACTATTGATCAATCAGATTTATCCCAACACCGATCAGCGCATCGGCCTGACTGAAAAAATGAGAAATTACGGGTTGCAGTACCAGGACCTTCCTTATAATAAGGTGTTTTGGGACAACTACAACGTGATCAAGACCACACCCCTGGACAGGAAGATCATTGAAGACCTGGAGAAGGAGCTGCCGCTGGAAAAGCAGTTTGAGGATAATAATTAGAGCTGTTCCAACTAATTGATTCTACGCCTTCTTCTCAAAAATTTATGGTTGGAACGAGCACTGTGCCCCTTGTTTGTGTAAATAAATAGTTGGAGGGCACGAGTAAGCTGAAATTTCTTTTTGAACTAGAGGTGATATCGTTCTGAGAGTCCATGATTTTTCAAAATCCATTTTTTTCCAACTCATCAACGCCATTCCTCCCCCAACTTGTGCTAATCCAAGCAACACGAATAGACCCGCATAAGGCCTAAGACTCAAATCCTGGACCGTGTGATTGTCCGGAGTACTCTGAAGAGCCACACCTTCAATAACGGATAGCGATCCGTACACCGCAAAGAATGCTCCTATTACCCTTCTCCCTTTGCTTCTCCGAATCTTGAACGACGAAAGGTCTTCCAGGGAGATCGTTTCGTTTCCCGTGATCTCATTTTTAAATGAAATCGTACTGTCCGATATCCCCGATATCCACCCTTCTTTATAAGTCCTTGAGGAATGAGTTCTATATTTTACAATTTGACCGTTTGAAAAATGCGCCCTTTTGTGCGTTTTTTTGTTTTCTACCTGAAGCGAAAGCAGGCCTTCATCTGCTGCAGACGTTACCTCGCCAACCTGTGCCCCTACACTTTGACAGAACAAAACCACAACGGAAATTGAGATGAATGCTTTCATGGTAGATAGTTTGAGTTCTAAGGTTAGGTTGGCCTGGTGATCTGCTATTTTGTTTTCTCAAGGGAGGCTTTATTTTTGAACTCATTGCCAAACAGATCAAACTTTGCTTGATCGCCATCAATCTTAAACTCCTTGTCTGGCGATACAACGTGCAAGCTCAGCGCTCCGGCAAGCAATCCAGTTGCTCCACCTGCTATTGCGCCTATTAAGGTGGCTCCAATTTTATCAAAGTCGTCAGTTGTACGGCACCATGAAGTGGCGCCCGTGCCCATGCCCGAACAGTCCAATGGTTTGTGGGCGTCTTGCCCGACGATAGCACCGACAATGGCGCCCGCGCCTGCACTCAAACCAAGCCTTCGTCCAATAGCGCCTCTTTTTCGAACGAGAATAGATTCTATTTCAGATATTCCGAAGCGAATACGTTGCGAATTCGATGTGGTCAACGTTACAGAATCCTCTGTGATGCGAATCGACCTGCTCTTCACGCGCTCCCCGCTTTTCAACGTTACCGTGAAGACTAATCTTCTATCGGCGTGGATAACAAACGCAGAAGCGATATTCCGGAAGGGAACAGACTGGCGACGGGGTTCCATACGAACGCCAGGGACCAGCGATGAATCGGAGAGGGCTAAGACGGTGCCCCGAGTTTGTAGATTCAGTATTTTGAACCGGATAGCAACTTTATTTCCTGTTTCAATCTTGATTTGTTCTTTTGTAACCGGATCCACAAACACGAAATCCTTCCTGGCCGTATTTTCCTGGGCTATTGCCACTTGAACGGCGAAAAGCAAAAGCAATATTGAAATCAATGTTTTCATAGTGGTTTGTGTTTTACATTAGCTTAATTTTGTGATCCGCTACTACTGATTCTAAAGCGAGACCTCATTTCTTTGAATATTTATTGGCAAAGACTTCAAACTGAGCTTGATTGCCTTCAATTTCAAATTCTTTGCCCGCCGAGCCCACTGCTGCGCCGAGAAGCAATCCTGGTACCACACCAATTCCTGCACCCTCCATTGCGGTATAGACCTCGGCCAGGGGATTATATACATCACAAAAAATGGATCCCGATGGACAGTCCTGTGGTTTGTAGGAGGCGGCCCCGACAATGGCACCTATTATGGCGCCTGTGCCGGCACCAATACCAATCCCTATCCCAACCGATCCCCTTTTGCGAATTCGAATAGACTTTATTTCGGATACCCCTATTCCCATAACCTTAGAATTCAGGGCGTTCAGTACACTTAAGGAATCGTGTGTGGTGCGAATCAGTTTCCCCTTTACTTTCTCCCCGTTTTTGAAGGTTATGAAAACGGTGTATTTTTTTTGGGCTTCCGCGCTAAACAGAAGTGTGAGCATGAGGAATAATGTTGCGAGTAGGAAGAGTAGGTTAAACTTTTTCATTGCCTTTTGATTTTGTTGTCCGAAAGGTAGTTGCCTTCCTATGTCACGGTATTTCAAAGTTTACCGGCGATAAAAATGATTTAAGCATAAAATCCGTCCGGAACCGGGAAATCAACATTAGAGAGGCAATAATTGCAAATACGGCTATGTTGGGGTCGGATTAGTTGCATAAAATGCAACCCCGCAATGATCGCATCACCAGAAGCTGAGATTCAAAAAAGAGAACCCGTGATGAGAGAAAGACACGTCAGTGATAATGATGGGGTCAATTGACGGTAATATGAATAATAAACGCCACCCAGCTGATCCCCAAAACGATCCGATGCACAAGTGCTGAATTGCTTTTGTAAGCCCAAATAGCCAACCCTATCGCACCCAATCGAAAATAGTTCGTCACCAAGTTGTTTTGCTCTTCCATCGTATTCGCCAACGTAAGACTCACGACAAACAATATACCGAATAGCCCGTAAAATATTTTCTCGTTGGCCCTGAAATAATCCGTTAAGTCGTCATCGGGGTCATTTCTCATAACCGGGAAAAGAATGGTCGTCAGCATGTAATAAACAAGAGGTGCGCACAACGATAGCAGAAAGAATCCTAAATGACGCGCTGCAAACGGTTCTCTTTTCCAGGACACCCACCAGCCTTCACTCAGGAGGCCGAACACCAGGACAGTCCAGGCGAAGTATTCTTTTCCAAAATAGATTTTTCGGATGTGCTGAATCATAAAGGCCCACCCCGTCAGGAACTTGGTGGCAACGTATCCGTAGATGAACGCGGAGAACACGGTGATGTAATCGACAAACGAAAAACCCGCAAGACCGACGGCGGTAGGTGTTTCGCCTTGAAAGAAGACGTGCAATCCTATCAGGAGAACTCCAATACTTAAAAATACGAGGCTCACAACTTTTCTGTTGACAAGCGAGACAATCAGGCACATGGTAAATGCGATAAGCCGAAATAGGTTCTCCCAGTGGAAGAGCGGTATTTCTCCAATGGATACGGCAATCAATGCGTTTAATAGAAAATTAACTCCCAACAAAAGATAGATCAATCGTTCATTTCTCCGAAAATAGACCGACATGTCGTTGTACTTCGATTCCAGTTTCGGGAAAAGAATATTGGACAGAACATAAAGATTGATGGGGACGGTCAGCGACACAAAAAACAATATTTTATTTGCGGTAACCAATGCTGTCCGGTTGAAGATGGTCCACCAGATGTCGACAATGAGCACAAAAACTGCAACGGTAAGCACCAGGTGCCGGATGTCAATTCGGATGCTTTTCCTGTTTTGTATCCAGGAACCCCAGTTCGAAAAAAAATGGGAAATGACGTGACCATAAATGAGTGCCACGAAAATGGTAAGGTATTCCTCCATCGAAAAACCTTTGACTACTTCCATAGGAAATTCTTTTCGTTTTTCATTTAGAAGTCGCCCTCAAAATGGCCTCCCGGTAGATGTGTCCGAATTTACAAAAAGATGAGGATATTGCTTTTTCCGGCCAGATGTCTTAAAAATCGATCCTGTAATAGAACAGCGGCAAAAAACCCAACTGATATTCTTGCCTCACCGGATTGGCCGTTGGATCAGCGTCATTCGGCGCATAGGTCAGTTTCAGCACATTTTTGGTATTGAAAATATTGACCAGATCCACTGCCACTTCGTGTGACACCCTGGGCCGGTTGATCTTGTAACCCACCTTGATGTCAGCCCGGAAGTAAGGAGCGAACTGTAGTGTGTTTCTGGTGGCGTCGACATAGACAACATCTTTCTGCTGCTGAGAAGCCAGCGCGTCGACAGGCCCGTACCTTCGCCCACCGGCAGTTGTCACCTTTCCACCCAGGGAGAACACATTCTTTTTCCTTATTTTCCATTCCTTGGTAAACAAGGCGTTGAAAATATAATTTCCGTTAAAATCGGTGTCCCGCCAGACGTTATCACTCCCCTTGTATTTAGATTCAAAAAGAGATCCCGTAATCAGAAAAAGATAACCCTTGTTAAAGAATTTCTCCAGGGTCATTTCAACACCATAGTTCCTCCCAACACCCCTGTTTACCAGGGTGTCAGGAAAGAAGCGGGAAAACCCGGCGCCGGTGTTGAGGAGGGAGAACGAGGAGGATTTTTTCTCGATGGGAATATCATAAAGGTGCTGATAATATACTTCCATCTTCAGCCTGAGATTGTTGCCCAACAGCTTCTCGTAGCCGGCCACCGTTTGATTGCTTCTACTCATTCCCATGCCGCGGTTGTGAGGGACCGGATTTCCCTGTGCATCATTCGTCCGGCCGTAGAAATACAAATAGGTGGGCTGAATCTGACTGTGCATGCCAAAGCCCAGGCTAAACGAGGAGGCCTCACTGGTCCTCCACTTCAGACCGAGCCGCGGTTCGAGTGGAATAAAACTTTCAGTCATTGAGAAATATTGGCTGTGTACACCCGCCACCATACTTACCTTCTCCGACAAATCGTATTTCCATTGTATGAAAGGCTGAACGAGTAAGCTTTTCTCCCTGCTGTTCCACCGGGTACGCCATTGATAAAATCCCGGACTGCTCTGGTCAACGTTTCTGACACTATCTCTGAAATTGAAAAAGTACAAATCGGAATTGACGCCAAAATTCAAATACCCCTTGTCCTTTATTTTTCTTGAGTAAAAAAGTGAATTGGAGATTTTGTTTTGCCTGAAGGTGTAGTTCAATACAGAGAGCAAGGAATCCACGCGGTAGTGATGGGTTGTGGGGTCCACCTTCCGATACACTAACTCATCGTAAGCGTTAACGAACTCTCCCGACGCAGCAACGGTAGCCGAGAAATAGTTGGATATATTGATGGGGATTTTGTAAGAAACCCCAAGGGTTCCTGACTTGGATTTGAAATATTGGTCCCGGTCATTTTCGCCATAGATATTCCGTTCCGGCTCGGTCTGTTGGCTGATCAGGATATCTACATTGCTGGTCCCGCCAAGGGCAAATAAGGATAGCGCCGCCTTATTTTTCAACGGAAAATTGAGTCTGAACGCCAGGTCCTGATAATGCGGTACGGCGTTGGTGCCGATATCAATGCCCAGTTTATCGAAGATAGCCAGGGTGGAATAGCGATAAGAAAACAAATAGGAAGATTTATGATTTTTTGAAAGGGGCCCTTCGGCAAACAACTCCGTCCCCAGGAATCCAAACTGTCCGCTGAATTCATGTTTGCTGTTGTTGCCATTGCGGAGTTTCAGATCAAAGACGCCGGACGTGCTGTTGCCGAACTCAGCGGGAAAGGCGCCCGTATAGAAATCAGAATTCGCCAACGTCTTATTGTTGATCATCGAGACCGGTCCCCCTGCCGTTCCGGGTATATTGAAGTGATTG
>WNFM01311640.1_pt1 | contig 11843 bp, 9 predicted proteins | sample 5400271 | NCBI WGS metagenome assembly WNFM01 (sample SAMN13153352, study PRJNA577476) | soil metagenome | isolation source: 60 cm saprolite on Douglas fir-dominated hillslope | place: USA:California | collected 2013-09-17 | reverse complement strand
TGCGGGTGCCGCGCATCGAAAACGCGGCCTGGTTCTTCAACGCCGAGTACGCGGCCTCGCGCAGCAGCGGCAGCAGCAACATCACGCTCGGGCGCAGCAACATCCTCGAAGGCTCCGAGGCGGTGGTCGTCAACGGCGAACGCTGGCAGCGGGATCGCGACTACACGATCGACTACCAGCTCGGGCAGATCACGCTCAAGCGGCAACTCGGCGCCACGGACCAGCTGTCGATCGACTACTCGTACGCGCCGCTGTTCGCGCAAGCGAGCAAGACGCTCCTCGGCAGCGCGTTCCGCTTCGAGGGCCGGGACAAGAGCCTGGGCGGCGCGTTCCTCTACGAGAGCAAGGGCGCGCAGGACCTGCGGCCGCGCCTCGGCGAGGAGCCGTCGCGCACGCTCATCACCGACCTGAACACCGAGTGGCGCTTCAGACCCGAGTTCCTCACCCGGCTCGCGGACGCGCTCCCGGGCGTGCGCACGACCACGCCGTCGGAGTTCAACGTCCAGGCCGAAGGCGGCATGTCGTTCCCGAACCCGAACACGCGCAACGAGGTGTTCGTCGACGACATGGAGGGCGTGCGCGACGCCGTCTCGCTCGCGCTGACCCCGGACCGCTGGCGGTGGTCGAGCGTGCCGTCCCGGGCCCTCAACGTCGTGGACGGCGCCGCCGTGTCGACGGCATCGTTCCGGACGCTGCCGCGACAGCGGTACGCCGAGGTGCACTGGTTCACGCCCGTCAACACGCGGGGGAACACGACGGACAACGAGCTCGTGCACGAGAAGGACCTGCGCCCCAAGCTGCCGCTCGCGCAGGGGGCGCAGAACGTGCGCACCGTGCTCGCCATCTCGATCCCGCAGACCCCGAGGCTGCCGGAGGACTACGCGCCGGGCGATACGATGTGGACGGGGCTCACCTACAACCTCGACCAGGTTGGGCTCGACCTGTCGCGGTCGCAGTTCATCGAGCTCTGGGTCGACGACTGGAATGACCATCACGACCCGGCGTTCCGCGAGCCGCGCATCCGCGGCGACGGCACCCTGGGATCGAGCGTCAAGCTGCACATCGACCTCGGCCGGGTGAGCGAGGACCAGATGCGCGCGCCCAACCGGCCGCCAAACGGCGTGATCGACACCGAGGACCGGCCGACGCGCGACAACCAGCTCACCGTGATCGGGGAAAAATCGGAGGACACGGGCCTCGACGGGATCGACGACGCGGCCGAGAAGACAGCGCTGGCGGCCAATGCGCTGACGATCGCCGACCTGACCACCGCCGGGCAGAGCGATCCGGAGGGTGACGACTGGGGCAACATCGTCGAGACGTATTCGTCGGCCGTCGATCCGCGCCGTTACCAGCGGACGAACGGCACCGAGGGGAACCACACCGCGTACCCGATCCCGGATACCGAGGACCTGAACCTCAACGGCAACCCGAACGGGCGCGCGATCCCCGACACGAGCGAGGCCTATTTCGAGTACACGATCGATCTCGGTGACTCGTTGAGTCCCTATCTCGTGACCGACGTGCTGCGGGATTTCAAGGGTGACCCGGTGGCGGATCCGACGAAGAACGGCTGGCGGCGCTACCGCATCCCGCTCAACGACAGCCTGCGGGTGCGGTTCAATTTCCCGGACTTGACGATCGCCCAGCACCTGCGGCTGTGGCTCGAGGGCCTGCAGAAGGACGAGCGCACGAGCCTGGCCGCGTCCGGCGGCCAACAGCGCCCGATGCTCATGATCGGCGGGCTCGACATCGTGGGCAGCCGCTGGCAGTCCGCCGCGCTCACGCCGCTCCAGCGCGACACGCTCCACACCACGCAAACGCTCAACTCGGTCAACTCGGTGGCCCGCTTCCGTTCGCTCCCGGCGAGACGCGCAGCGGCAGCGAGGGGTTCACGCGCCGCGAGCAGTCGCTGGCGCTCGAGTTCACCGATCTCTACCCCTCGGACTCGCTCGAGGCGTTCAAGACGTTCTCGCTGCCCGAGAACTACAGCCGCTACGGCGTGCTCCGCTGGTTCGCGTCGAGCTTCGAGGTCACGAAGCGTGATCTCGCCGGCCACCCGCTCGGGACGTACGACGCGGCGCAGGATTCGCTGTTCTACTTCGTGCGCTTCGCTTCGGACGACAAGGGCGACAGCTATTACGAGCTCAAGCGCCGGCTGCCGAAATCCTCCTCCCCGCTGCACATCGCCTGGGAGGAGGTGCTGGCCGAGATCGCGACCATGTCGCAGGCGAAGCTGGACACGGGATTCGTGAGATTGAGCGGCCCGATCGTGTTCCACACCCGGCTCGCGAACGGGGATTCGCTGGTGATCAAAGGCCAACCGAGTTTCACCCGGCTGCTGCGCATCTCGATCGGCCTCCTGAACCAGAGCTCGACCCAGCGCTTCTCCGGGCAGTTGTGGTTCGATGAGTTGCGCGCAACGGACGTGGCGAAGGACGTCGGGCTCGCGAACCGGGTGCTCGTGAACGGCCGCTGGGCGAACCTCATGGAGTACAACGTGGCGTGGAACTCGCGCGACGCCGACTTCCTGTCGGTGGGCGAGACCCGCGGCAGCGGCAGCCACGACACCCAGCTGAGCGTGAACTCGCGCTTCGAACCGCAACGATTCTTCGAGGGCACGGGCATCCAGGTGCCCGTGAGCTTCTCGCAGAACCAGTCGACGTCGCGGCCGCGCTTCAGTGCGGGCGACGACATCGTGCGCACCGGCGTGCTCGCCGACCAGAGCGAGACGCGGAGCGTGTCGCGCGCCGTCTCGGCCAGCTATTCGCGAGCCTGGAGCGAGCGCTCGAACCCGTTCCTGCGCTTCACGCTCGGCGGGTTCAACGCGAACATCAACCGCTCCACCACCAACTCCACTTCCCCGACGTCGCAGTATCGGAGCACCAACGTGACGGCCGGCGTGACCTACCAGGTGACGCCGCGCGCCCTGCTGCCGATTCCCCTGCCGTTCACGAAGACCCGGTTCTTCCCGCTGCCTGAGCGTTTCTACTGGAACTACGGCGTGTCCACGACCAAGTCGAACGCGTTCACGCGCACGTTCGGCGGCGACCTGGTTCCGTCGACCAGCCAGAACGGCCGAGCCGCGAACGTCGACTTCGGCGCGGACACGCGGCCGTTCGACCTGTTGAGCCACCACGTCGAAGCGCGCCGCAACCTGGCGCTCGACGGGGTGCGGCTGGAGCGCATCGGATTCATCAACTTTGGCCGGCTCACGAGCTGGCGCCAGTCGTTCAACTCGCACATGGCGCTCAATCCGAACCCCTGGATGCGGCCCTCGTTCAATTGGTCGTCGAACTACACCCAGAACAACGACACCCAGTCCCCCGGGCTCTCTTCGCGCTCGATCGGCAACGGCCAGGATCTCGGCGTGAACTGGGATCTGCCGTTCGACCGGCTGGTGCCGCCGGTGTCGAATTTCGCGCGCCCGCCCGCGAAACCCGACACGAGCGCCGGCGCGGCGCACCGGTCGCGTCCGCAGCGGCCGCTCGTGCCCTGGCGCGACCTCCTGTCGCGGCTCGGCGCGCTCAGCATGGACGGCCGGGTCGGCCGCAACACGAGCTACTCGCGCCTCACCGGCACCGCGAGCCCGCTCTACCTCGTCGGCCTCGCGGAAAATCCGGGCTTCGGCGAGGGCAAGATCCTCCAGCAGGCGGGCAACACCTCGTCGAGCGGCGTGGACTGGCGCGCGAACGCGCGCACGACGGTGCCGCTCGCGTTCGGCAGCTCGATCGCGACCCGGTTCAGCTACGGCGACCGCACGAACAACAACAACGGCGTGAAGACGCGCAACCGGGACTGGCGGTTCCCCGACCTTGAGGTCCAGTACGGCCGGTTCGCGAACCTGATCGGGCTGGCCCGCTTCCTCGATAGTCCCCAGCTGCGCACGGCCTATGCGCGCAGCTATTCCGTGGACTATCAGAACTCGCGCTCCGTGCGCAGCGGCAACTCCGTGAGTGATGATTTCCGACCGCTGTTCGCGGTGCGCGGCCGGTTCAAGAACGGCACCGAGGCGAATCTCCAGTTCGAGCGCCGCTCGAGCGTGCGGGAATCGTTCCAGCTGGGCTCCGCCAGGGCCACCGATCAGACGACGAACCTGAACTTCACGCTGAGTCGTTCGTACACTCAGGGACAGAAAGTGAACCTGCTCGGCAAGCCCACGACGGTCAGGACCAACGTGAACCTGTCGCTCGCCACCGTCTACGAACGGGAGAAGGGCGGTGTCAAGCTCGGTCGCGACGAGCAGCTCTCGAACCCGGTCGACCGCACGCGGATGTCCGTGAACGGCACCGGAAGCTACGGCTTCAGCTCGAACGTCACCGGGGACCTTGCGCTCGGGTTCAGCCACTTCCGGGACACGAACGGCATCGTTCGCCGCAGCATCCGGGTCGAGCTGCGCGGGCAGTTCCGATTCTGATGCGCGGCCCCCGCGGAGCGCTCATGCCGGCACTGTTCGCGGCGGGGCTGGGTCTCGCCAGCGTGCTCTCGTGCACGGGGTCGCTGCCGCGTCCAGACGGGGAGCGCGCGCTCGAGCGCGTGCGCTCGCAGGTGGGGCACGGCCCGCGCGTCTCGGGCACCCCGGGCAACGCAGCGGTGCGCGAATGGATCGCCGGCGAAGTCGAGCGCCTGGGCGGGAAGGTCGAGCGGCAGGCGTTCGCCGACACGGTCGGCGGGCGTGTCGTGCCGCTCGTCAACGTCATCGGCCGCTTCGGTCCCGCGACGGGGCGGCGCGTTGCGCTCCTCGCGCACTTCGACTCCCGGCCCTGGTGCGACGAGGACCCGGTGGTGGGGCTGCGCAACCAACCGCTGCCGGGCGCGAACGACGGCGGCTCGGGCGTGGCCGTGCTGCTCGAGCTAGCCGAGCTCATGCACCAGCGCGCTCCCGGCGTGGGCGTGGACCTCGTGTTCCTGGACGGCGAGGATCTCGGCCGGCCGACGTCACCGGACGAGTACTGCCGCGGCAGCCGCGGCTACGCCCGCCGCCTGCCGCCCGCGGGCGACCCCGCGCGTCCGGCGGCGGGATTCCTGTTCGACATGGTCGGGGACAAGGACCTCGAGATCTACGACGAAGCCAATTCGGCGAGCCGAGCGACCAACCTGGTGGACCTCGTGCACGAGGCGGCGCAGGCCACGGGCGCGACGCACTTCCATCACGGTGTCCGCTACACGCTCGTCGACGATCACGTCCCGCTGCTCGACGCGGGGCTGCCGGCGGTGGACCTGATCGACTTCGACTACCCGGCCTGGCACACGACGCACGACCTGCCGGACCAGGTCTCCGCCGAGAGCCTCGCCGAAGTCACCCGCGTCGCAGCCTGGATCGTCTACCAGAGCGCACTCGCGAGGCGCTGAGCTGCCACGAGCGTGGTCGGAGGTGTCCGGGGGGTCTCGCTCGTGGCCAACGCTCGGTCGGGCCAGTCCCTGGCCCGCCCTCCCTGACGCGCGTTTAACGGCCTGCGCCAGTCCCTGGCTTCGGCCTACGCGCGACTGGCCAGGAGCGAGACCCCCCGAACACCTCCTCTACCGTGCGGCGGACTTCCCGACCTAGGCGGTGGTGCGGGGGGTGTCGCCCATGGCCAGTCGCGAGCAGGCCGGAGGCCAGGATGGCCGCAGGCCGTCCGCGAGCGTCAGGGAGGGCCGGCCAGGGACTGGCCGGACCGAGCGTTGGCCTCGATCGAAAGCCCCCGGACACCGCCCGACGAGCGCGAAAGATCGAGAGGGCAGGACCGGAGATCCGGACTGAGCGTTGGTCGGGTGCGAAGGCCCCCGGACACCGCCCTACGAGCGCGAAAGAACGAGACGGCCTACGACGTGCGGTACGTGCTCACGAGCGCGACGCCGCGGCGGGCGGTGGGGGGCGGGGTCTTCGCGTGGCCGAGGCGGACGAGCAGCAGCGGTTCCTCGCCCTCGGCGTGGAAGCGGCGCGCGAGCAGCGCGCGATGGCGTTCGGAGCCGACCGGGGCCGCGAGCGGCTGCTGGGCGATGCCGAGCGTCGCGGCACGGAGCGCGAAGCGCTCGTAGGCCTGCCCGCCCACGATCCAGCCCGCGTCGCTCCGCTGCGGCAGCGTGAGGAGCGCCAGCGCACCCGAGGTGCGCACCAGGTCGCGCGTGTCCTTCGCCATGCTCGCCATGCCCCAGCCATAGAGATGGCTCTGCGGGTGCAGCGAGTGGCCCGCGAACCAGCGCGCCGGGCCGCCCAGGCCCAGGCGCTCCGCGGTGACGCCGTCTCCGTGCGAGCGCATGTCGCCGTCCGAATCGCGCAACCACTGCACCCGTTCGGCCTGCGCCGTCCGATCGGACATCACCTGCTCGACCGCGTCGTGCACGAGCTCGCTCACCGCGTCGATGTCGCCGCGGTCCTCGAGCCAGTGCACACGCACCTCCTCGCCCACCTGCGCGAGCAGCTGGCCGCGGCTGGGCATCGCGATGGCGCGGCCGTCGTAGGGATGCGGGTTCGTGCGGCGGTCGGTGAGCGCCAGGAACAGCAGCCGGTCGCGCGGGCGCTCGGCCGGCTTCCACGACACGGCCGCGGCGACCAGCGACGAGCCCGGGCGCGGGGCCGTGCCCCAGGGCAGGTAGCGCGCGGTCGGCTGCTGCCCCCACGCGCGCGCCGCCACGAGCAGGTTCTCGAGCGCCGCCCCGATCGACATCTGCGCGAAGCGCTGGTCGGGGTCGTCGAGCGGCAGCACGCGTGTCGGGTCGAGCAGCACCCGCAGCTCGTCGACGTCCACCTCGAATCGCCACGGCTGCGCGTTCCAGTGACTCGGCGCGAGCACCGCGGCGCCGACGAGCGCACGCCCGGCCTCGATCGGATTCGTCGGCAGCAGATCGGGCAGCGTCCACGGCTGAAGCCTGGGCAGCGTACCTGCAGCGTGGCGCGCCAGCGACAGCGACGGTGCGAGGGCGTGCAGGGCGGCAGCGCCGCCGAGGACGACCAAGAACCGCCTCCGATCGAGCGTGGCGGAGGCGAGCCCGGGCTCGAGGTCAGCGGGCCCGGGGCGCCCCTGGGGGCTTCCCATAGGCGCCGGAGCGTGCGCGAGGCCGCGGTGCACGTCAACGGCGCGCTTGGAACCCGATGCGCGAGTAACCGTTGCGACCGCGGTTCCGGGCCCTTGCTGGCGCCCGATGCGGCCATTAGCGTCCCGCGCCATGCTCCCGCCCACGCGTTTCGTCACCGATTCCTCGCTCGAGCTCGTGGCCCGGAGGCTCCGCTTCCTGGGCTACGACGTGATGACGCATCGCGGCGCCCGGCTCGAGGAGTTGTTCGCCGCCGCCGCCGCGCAGGGCCGCACGGTGCTCACGCTGTCCGAGCGGCACCCGCGCCGCTACGCGAGCGTGCCCGTTGTGCGCGTGCCGCGGAACGACGTCGCGACCGCCGTGCGCGCGGTCGCGGGGGCCCACATGCCGGCGGGAGCGCCCTGGAGCCGGTGCCCGAGATGCAACGTGGCGCTCCACGCCCGCTCGTCGTTCGAGGCGCGGGGCGAGGTGCCCGGGCGTGTCACGCGCACGGGGGTGCCGCTCCGCTGGTGCCCGTCGTGCGCGCACTGGTACTGGCCGGGGAGCCACGTCGCGCGCATGCGCGCGTGGCTCGAAACGGCACTCGGGCGGCCGCTCGCGGGGGCCGAGCCGGGCCCAGATCCCGAGCGCTGAGCGCCGGCGAGGGCTCGCCCGAGCCGCCGGCCGCCTCGGCCGAGCTGCAATGATTGTAAATTCTTACGGGGGAGTCCCCAGGCGACGAAGTGTCGGTGCGGGCGACAAGCCAGACCCGCCCGCCGGGAGCGAACTGTCGCATTGGCAATATATTGGCCGGTCATTTGGGAGGGGGAGCCCCAGCTTAAGGTTGTTTCTGACGGTGTAACCTTCGGCGGTTGAGGGGTTTGGAAACAGCAACCTCAACCCGCGAAAAAGTCACCTCGACCGCAATCAGCGGTTGCACGAATCGTAGCCTTCACCGACAATCCAAGGCGACGAACGAGTGCAGACTCGAAGTCGGGCCCGGAGAGAGACGTGGGGAGAGGCTCGATCAAAGTCGCGCCGTTCGTCATTTTTTTGGTGACACGCCGGGTGTTGAGCGGACGCCGCGTCCGCTCCGCCCGGCGTCATCGTGTCGGGTAGAGTCGCCGCTCATCGCACTCCCTCCCCCCCGCACCCGCGCATGGACCTGAGCGTCGTCGTCGTCACCTACCGCTCGAAGGAGCACATCCTCGCCTGCCTGCGCTCGCTCGCGGTCGGCGCGGGCGCGCGCGCGGAGGAAGGACCCGGGCTCGAGTGGGAGTGCGTGGTCGTCGACAACGATTCGCACGACGGAACGCCGGAGCTGGTCGAGCGGGAGGCGCCGTGGGCGCGACTCGTGCGCACGGGCGGGAACCTCGGCTACGCGCGGGCGGTGAACCGTGGCTTCGCCGAGACGAGCGGCACGTTCGTGCTGGTCTCGAATCCCGACTGCGTCTGGCACCCGGGCGCGATTCGCGCGCTCGCCGCGTGGCTCTCCGCGCACCCGCGCTCGGGGATCGCCGCGCCGCGGATCTCGAACCCCGACGGCTCGCTCGAGTACAGCGTGCGCTCCTACCCGGGGCCGTTCGTGCTGCTGTTCAATCGCTACTCCCTGCTCACGCGGCTCTGGCCGGGCAACCCGTGGACGCGGCGCTACCTGCTCTCGGACTGGGATCACCGGACGCCGCGCAACGTGGACTGGGCCTCGGGCGCGGCCCTGCTGGTGCGGCGCGCGGCGGTGGCCCAGGTGGGCGGTATGGACGAGGCGTACTTCATGTTCAACGAGGACGTGGACTGGTGCCGCCGCATGAACCTCGCCGGCTGGAGCGTGGACTACGTGCCCGCGGCGGAGGTCGTGCACCACATCGGCGCGAGCCAGGGCGAGGTGTCGAACCGCGTCATCCTCGAGCGCCACCGCGGCATGATCCATTACTACCGCAAGCACCACCCGGTGCCGGCGCCGATCGACGCGCTGGCGGCGTTCGTGGTGATGGCGCGCGCCCGGCTCCTGATGCTCCTGAACCGGCCGGACCGCTGATGCCCTATTCGCTCCGGCTCGCGCTCGGCGCCGCCGCGCTGGCGCTGGCGCTCACGCCGCTCGCCCGTGCGCTCACGCCTCGCCCACGCCGCGCTTCGGCGGGCTCGCGATCGCCGCCGCGGTGCTGCTCGTGGCGTGGCTCGCACGCGTGCTGCCCGGGCCTGCGCGCGAGCTCGATCCGCGCCCGCTCCTCGGTCTCACCTGCGCGGCGCTGCCGATCCTGGCGCTCGGCGTGCTCGACGACGTGCGCGGGGTCGGGCCCTGGGGCAAGCTGGCGGTGCAGGCGTTCGCCGCGATCGTCCTCACCCGCTTCGGCTACGGCGTGCCGCTGCTCACGAACCCGTTCGGCCCGGCGGTGGTGACCGGCGCGTGGAGCATGCCGCTCACGGTGCTGTGGGTGATCGTGCTTACGAACGCGATCAACCTGATCGACGGCCTGGACGGCCTCGCCTCGGGCCTCGTCGCGATCGCGTGCGCCGCGCTGTGGGTGACGGCGCGCGGGCACGGCGATTTCTACGTGATGTTCGTGGGTTCGCTGCTGCTCGGCGCCTGCGTCGGTTTCCTGTGGTGGAACCGCCCGCCCGCGCGGGTGTTCATGGGCGATACCGGCAGCCAATTCCTGGGGCTCACGCTGTCGGCGCTGTCGCTGCTCGAGAATCGCAAGGGGACGGCCGCGCTGACGCTGCTGTTGCCGCTCGTCGCACTCGGGCTGCCGATCGCGGACGGGACGCTGGCGTTCGTACGCCGGCTCGTGCGCGGCCGGCACGTCTTCCGCGGCGACGCCGGGCACATCCACCATCGTCTGCTCGATGCCGGCCTCTCCCCGCGGGGGACGCTCGCCGCGCTGTGGGCGCTCTCGGCCGTCTTCGGCGCCGCCGCCATCCTGCTCGAGCGCCTGCCGCACCACTGGACCCCTGTGGTGGTGGGCGCGCTCGCGCTGATGCTGTTCGCCGTTCTGCTCGCCGCGCGCCACGGCGCCCGCCGCCGGCGGGACTGAGGCGCCGCCCGCGCGGCGCTGCGGCCCCGCCGGCGACGGGTGACTGGGTCACTCCGCGTGCAGGTGGAGCAGCGGCTCCGGGCGCGCGGGCAGCGAGCGCCCGACCGCAAGCAGTGCGCGGCGGATCCGCGCGAGCTCGGGCGCGGCGCCCGCGCCGCTCACGTTCGCGGCCTGCACCACCAGAACCCGGTCGCGTCCCTCGACGCGCACCGGGACGCTCAATTGATCGCGCTCGCCGAGCGCTTCGCCGGCGAGCAGCGGGCCGGCGACGTTCCCGCGCACCCCGCGCACCTCGATCCGGACGCGCGCGCCCTCCACGGCGCGCTTGAGCGCGAAGCCGTCGCCGGCGGCGTCGACGAGCAGGACTGCCCAGTCGCGCCCGTGCGCGAGCGCGGCGTCGGTGATGGCGCCCCGGAGCGCGGACGCCCCGAGGCTCGCTCGTGCCTCCTCGCCCAGCGCGAGCGCGCCGGGGACGGCTCGCAGCGCCGAGTGGCCGATCGCGGGAGCCGACTCGGAATCGAACAGCGTCCAGGTGGTGAGGAACTCGTCGCCCGGGCCATCGGGCACGCGCCCGTTCCCGCCGTCGTCGACGAAGCACCCCATGAACATCGCGCAGGTGTAGGGGCCCTCGACGCAGAGCAGCGCACCCGGATGCGAAAGGATGCAGTGGAAGAACGGATCGCAGACCTTACACTGGGCGGACGCGCGGCCCGCTCCGGCCAGCATGAGCGCGAGCCACAACACCGACAGAGTCCGCTTCGCCTTGGACACCGGCATGGTCCTGCTCCTGGGGGGCGAGTCGCCAGGGGCGGCGCCGAAAGGCATTGCAGCGAGCGTGCCGGGCGCGATGCCGCGCCGCTCAGCACTCCCCGCACCCGCCGCCGTACACGCCCGCGACGGGCCGTCACCAGCGTCGACAGCCGCGCCCGGGTCGGCCCCGGGCGCGCGCGCGTCAGTAGACCAGCGCCCAGCTCAGCTTGACGGTCCAGATCGTCTCGGTGTCCTGGCCGGGGCCGAACGTCGGATTGACGATCCCGGGCCGGCCCTTGAGGCTTGCGACGCGCGCCTCGAAGCCGATGACGTGCCGCTCGTCGATCGCCGACGTGAACCCGAGCGAGACGTGCGGGCCTCCGGTGGTCGTGGTGTTGTACTCGCCCAGGGTGCGGTAGGTCTTGCGCAGGTAGAATCCGCCCCCGAGCCCGACGTACGGACGCACCGCGGTGTTCCACTTGTAGTGGCGCTGGAACTCTCCCGTGAACGGCACCGCCTCGTCGAGCTGCCCCCCGCCGCGAACGCATACTTCCGGCTCAGCATGTGCTGGAAGCCGATGCCGTAGCCCACGAGCCCGTCGCCGGTGAGATCCCCGCTGCGCTTGGCGTATCCGAAGCGGAACGACAGCCAGTTCGAGCGCTTGGCGTAGACCCCGTCCTCCTTCTTCTGCTGCTCGTACGACTCTTCCGGCTCCTGCGTCTTCGCGAGCTTCGTCGCCTTCGGGGGCTTCGGCGCCTTCGGGGGCGCGGCGGTCCCAGCGGTGCCGGTCGAGTCGGACATCGCCGAGCTCCGGGAGCCCTTCTTGGCCTTTGCGGCCCTGGGCACTTTCGCGGCCTTCCCCCGCTTGGGTTTGGCGGCGGCGGTGGCAGTCGAATCGGACATGCCCGAGCGCATCGAGACCTTCTTGGGCTTGGGTGCCTTGGGCTGCTTCGGGGTTCTCGGCGCCTTCGTCTTCTTCGCCTTCTTGCCCTTCGGGGTGACCTTGTCGCTGGCGGTGCTGTCCGCCGGCGCGCCCGGCCGGGTGTCCCCCTGCGCGCGCGATTG
>WNFM01261575.1_pt1 | contig 11843 bp, 10 predicted proteins | sample 5400271 | NCBI WGS metagenome assembly WNFM01 (sample SAMN13153352, study PRJNA577476) | soil metagenome | isolation source: 60 cm saprolite on Douglas fir-dominated hillslope | place: USA:California | collected 2013-09-17 | reverse complement strand
GCCGGGCTTATGGTCCTGCACACTCGAGAGGGCCATCGGCCGGACCTCTCCGACTGCCCACTCAGCAAGCTGGCCCGCGGCCGCCTCGAGGTCGGAATCGGCGACCGCGGACCGATGGGCCGCGTGTTGATTCGGGGAGAAGAGGGCCACGGCATCGTCGACGAGCTGGCGCCGGTGGCCGGCGAGCCGGTGGTGGACAAGCCAGGCAAGGGCGCGTTCTTCGCCACCGACCTGGACCTCATCCTGCAGCGGGCTCGCATCCATTCGCTCGTTGTGACGGGCGTCACCACCGAGGTTTGCGTCAGCACCACGGTGCGCGAGGCTAACGATCGCGGCTACGAATGCCTGGTGGTCGAGGACTGCGTGGGGTCCTACTTCCTCGATTTCCACGAATCGGCGTTGGAGATGATCCGGGCCCAGGGCGGCATCTTCGGGTGGACGGCACCCTCAGCCTTGCTGCTTCCCGAGCTCGGCTTGCACGCGGCGCCTTCCAATGAGAAGGTAAACGCCTCCGACTGAAGGATCATGGCGCGCCACGAGCTCACGACGCGGGCTTTCGACGCAGGCCGACCACATCAACTGAGCAGAGTTTATGAACGCCGGTCCAAGTCGGACGCCGGCTCGGCCTCCTTGACCAACTTCTCGACCACCGTCTGCGATCAGATGTCCGCGGGAATAGCTTCAGCCAAGGGAAGTTGGCGCAGTCGACTGCGCCCGATCCCTCGATACTCGAAGCCGCGGGCCTCCATCGCGCCTGCGTCATAAATGGTCGGAAAGCATTCGAGGCGTATTTGATCATCTCGGCGGAGTTGATTTCGGTGCCGGTCCGCGGCCGCGGCTGCTCACCCTTTTCCCGCACCACGTCGGAATCAGTCGCCGACGTGGACGGCGATGAGGTGTGATGTCTCGGGGGGCGGGTCGGAGAGGGCTGTGGCCCGTTCCTGGATCCGGTGGCCGGAGCCTGTCAGGCGCTCGTCATGCTGCCGCAGGTGCTCGTCCCAGGACGCGACCACGAACAGCTCGATGAACTGGTGGGCGGTCTCGCCGTCGCGGTACAGGCCCCACTGGATGGCGCCGGTCCGCAGCCGCATCAGTCTCAGCTCGGCCATAGCCCTGAGAAAGCGCGGCTCGTGTTCGGTGGCGATCGAGTAGACGGTCTTAACGACCACCGGCCCGGTCGCGGGGTCGAGATCGACGACCAGGCTCGGCTCGGGCCAATATTGCAGGGTGCTTCGATCCATCGCCGAGGTGTCGACCAGCGGCCGGAGCCGCATGGCGACCGTGCCGGCGGCCATCACAGCTGCCGCCAGGAGAAAGGTTGGCACCAGTCCAAAGGGGGCGGCGAGGACGCCCCAGAGCAGAGCCGCGAGGGCCTGAGAGCCGAAGAGGACCATCTGGTAGATGGACAGACCGCGTGCCCTGACCCAGGCCGGCAGGAACAGCTGGAGCTCGGCGTTGAGGGTTGATAGCACTGCCATCCAGGCCATCCCCGCCAGCATCAGCACGAGCAGGATCACGAGCTGGTTGCCGACCAGGACGACCACCGCGAGGACCGCCGCGAAGATGAGGCTGGCGGCAACCAGCAGCCCGTTGACGGAGAGCCTCGCCCTCACCCGCCCGAGGATGAGTGCGCCGATGATCGCTCCGACCCCAAGCGCGGCCAGGAGGAGACCGTAACCTGCCGAGCCCTGGCCGAGGCGCTGGCTGGCGATCAACGGCAGGAGCGCCCAGAGCGCGCTGGCGGGTACCAGGAAGAGCGTCGCGTCGAGCAGGATCCGGCGCACCACCGGCGAGTAGCGGACGTAGCGGCCGCCCGCTCTAAGAGCGGAGATGAACGGCTCCGGCAGCCTGGCCGCGGTGCCAGCGCGAGGCCGCCAGGCCAGGAGCACGACGAGGAAGACCAGGTAGCTCGTTGCATTGGCGGCGAAGACTGCGCCGGCGCCCGCACGAGCGATCAGAACCCCCGCGATCGCGGGGCCGACGGCGCGAGCCAGGTTCACGCTGAGCGAGCTGAGCACCGAGGCCGACCTCACCTGCGGGCGCGGGACGAGGTCGGGAACCAGGGACTGATAAGCCGGCAAGGTGAGCACGCTGCCGGTGCCGAGGATGAACGTGAAGGTGAGCAGGAGAGCGGGCGGCATCTGACCCGCGAACGTCAGGACGGTAAGGGCGAGGCCAACGGCGGAGAGGAAGACCTGAACCGCGATGAGGAGCCGGCGGCGGTCGAAGGTGTCGGCGAGCACGCCGCCAACCAGGCCGAACATGAAGTCGGGCAGATTGTCGGCCGTCTGCACCAGCGCGACCAGGATTGACGCGTGGGGCTGGCCGACCAGCAGCCACTGGGCCCCCACGGTCTGCATCCAGCTGCCGATGTTGCTGACCAGCACCGCCAGCCAGAGGGCGCGAAAGACGCCATTACGCAGCGGCACCCAGGTGGATACGGCTGTTCGGGTGTCGCTCGCGGAGCGCGACATGAAAACCGAACGATATCCCCTCTGGTCATCGTGAGTTGTCGCCCGGTCAGGGTGAAGAGGGCACGAGATCAGGCGACGTCAGGTGACTGAGGAGATCGCTGATCTCAAAGCCAGGTTTAGCGGTTCGAATCCCGCTGGGTGGAACCCAAGTTCCCAGAATGCGAACCCACCCGGCGCGCTCGGGAGAAGGATCAAGGGAAAGGAGAGTACCCACTCCTCTCCACCCCCAATGTATAGCGCACCCCGGGGCTTGCAGCAAGCCCCCCGCTCCGTGCGACGCTGGCGTCTCACTTTTGCAGGGAAGGCTCAGGAGTGTGCCGAACATGCGGTGGTGGTAGCCGGACGCGGCCCGACGGGGCTGAAGGGGAGGTGAACGGATGGGAAGCTACGTGCTGGGTCTCCGGGAGATCGACCAGAGCCAGGTCGAGGTCGTTGGCGGCAAGGGCGCGCACCTAGGGGAGCTTTCGCGGATCCAAGGCATCCGTGTGCCGGCTGGCTTCTGCGTGACGACGGACGCCTTCCGGCGGATCATGGCGGAAGCGCCGTCGATCGACGATCGGCTCGATCGGCTATCGCGCCTGAACCCGGACGACCGGGAGGCGATTCGCACCCTCAGCGCGGAGATCCGACGGACCTTCGAAGGGATCGTCATCCCGGACGATCTCGCCGGGGCGATCACCCGGCCCCTCGCACAGCTTGGCGAGCAAGCCGCCTACGCCGTCCGGTCCAGCGCAACGGCGGAGGACTTGCCGGCGGCCTCCTTCGCGGGCCAGCAGGACACCTACCTGAACGTCATGGGGCGGGCGGCGATCCTCCAGCACGTCAGCCGGTATCGCTGTTCACGGAGCGGGCCGTGACCTACCGCCTGCGGAACGGCTTCGACCACCGGAAGGTCCACATGGCCGTGGTCGTCCAGCAGATGGTCTTCCCGCAGGTGGCCGGCATCCTCTTCACCGCCGACCCCGTCACGTCAAACCGGAAGGTCGCCAAGGTGGAGGCAGGCTTCGGCCTCGGCGAGGCACTGGTCTCCGGCCTGGTGAACGCGGACAGGTACAAGGTGCGGGACGGCGAGGTCGTCGCCAAGGTGGTCGCCACCAAGCAGCTTGCCATTCATGCTTCGCCAGCGGGCGGAACGCAGGAAGAAGTGATCGCCCCGGAGCGGCAGGAGCAGCCTGCGCTGACGGATGCGCAGGTCTTGCGACTGGCGCAGCTGGGCCGGCTGATCGAAGCGCACTTTGGCCACCCCCAGGACATCGAGTGGTGCCTGGTCGATGATGAATTCCAGATCGTCCAAAGCCGGCCGATCACCACGCTGTTCCCCATCCCAGCGGTCGACGACCGAGAGAACCACGTCTATATCTCCGTCGGGCATCAGCAGATGATGACCGACCCCATGAAACCCCTCGGTCTCTCCTTCTGGCAGATGACGACCCCGCGGCCGATGTTTGAGGCCGGCGGGAGGCTGTTCGTCGACGTCGTCCGGGACCTGGGGTCGCCGACGAGCCGCACCCGCCTCCTGGAGGTCGCGGGGAAATCCGATCCCCTGATCGGGGACGCGCTGCAGACGATCCTCGAACGCGGCGACTTCATCCCGTCGCTCCCGGACGGGGATCCCGGCGGGGCGCGGGCTGGCGGAGCGCAAGCCCCGATCGAGACGGATCCGGCCATCGTCACCGATCTGATCGCACGGAACCAGGAATCCATCGCCGCCTTGAAACGCGACATCCGGACAAAGTCCGGATCGGCGCTGCTCGACTTCATCCTTACGGACATCCAGGAGCTCCGGCGGATCCTGTTCGATCCGCAGAGCCACGCGGTGTTCATGTCTGCGATGGAGGCTACGTGGTGGCTCAACGAGCGACTGGAGGCGTGGCTGGGCGAGAAGAACGCGGCCGACACGCTGACGCAGTCGGTCCCCCACAACATCACCTCGGAGATGGGGCTGGCACTGCTGGACGTCGCGGACGTGATCCGCCCGCATCCGGAGGCGGTGGCTTTTCTGCAAGGCGCCGAGGACGAGGGCTTCCTGGACGAGCTGGCCAAGCTTGCAGGTGGGCGGGAAGCGCGGGACGCCATCCGGGCCTTCCTCGACCGGTACGGCATGCGCTGCGTCGGCGAGATCGACATCACGAGGCCTCGTTGGAGCGAACGCCCCACCACGCTCGTACCCGTGATCCTCGGCAACATCAAGAACTTCGAGCCGGGCGCCGGCGAGCAGCGCTTCGAGCAAGGGCGGCAGGAGGCGTGGACGAAGGAGCAGGAGCTGCTGGAGAGCTTGCGAGCCTTGCCGGACGGAGAGCAGAAAGCCGAAGAGGTCAAGCGGAAAATCGACCGCGTCCGCACCTTCATCGGGTACCGGGAGTATCCGAAGTACGGCATGGTCAGCCGCTACTTCGTGTACAAGCAGGCCTTGCTGGAAGAGGCCGGGCGCCTCGTGCAGGCCGACGTGCTTCGTGAAAAGGAGGACATCTTCTACCTCAGATTCGAGGAGCTCCACGACGTCGTGCGCACGAACCACCTGGATGATCAGCTCATCTCCCAGCGCAAGGACGCGTTCAGGTCGTATCAAGCGCTGACGCCGCCCCGGGTGCTCACGTCGGATGGCGAGGTCATCGCCGGGGCGTACCGACGCGATGACGTGCCAGCCGGTGCGCTGGTCGGCTTGCCGGTTTCCGCCGGGATCATCGAGGGCCGGGCCCGCGTCATTCATGAGATGGCGGAGGCCGATCTCGAACCGGGCGACATCCTGGTCACGGCGCACACGGACCCCAGCTGGTCGCCGCTGTTCGTCGCGATCAGGGCCCTGGTGACCGAGGTCGGGGGCGTGATGACCCACGGCGCGGTGATCGCGCGGGAGTACGGCTTGCCGGCCGTCGTGGGGGTGGAACATGCCACCCGGCTGATCCGCGATCGGCAGCCGATCCGCGTCAATGGAACGGACGGCTACGTGGAGGTTCTTGAATGAAGAGGGTGAGGGCGCAGCCGTGATCCTCCCGAAGGTCCGCGACCCTCGCTTCATCACCATCCGCCGCGGCGGGACGCTCAACGACTCCGACCATCAGCTGCTCGCCCTATGGGCGGCAACGTGTGCGGAGCACGTCCTGCACCTGTTCGAGTCGGCGCAACCTTCAGACTCGCGGCCTCGCCGGGCGATCGCGCAGGCTCGGGCATGGGTGCGCGGCGAGATCACGATGTCCGATGCGCGTGAGGCTGCTGGCATGGCCAACGCGGCTGCTCGAGATCTGAGCGGCGCCGCCCGCCATGCCGCATATGCCGCCGGCCAAGCCGCGGCGGTGGCGCACGTCGCTGCGCACGAGCTGGGAGCGGCGGCCTACGCCATCAAGGCGGCGCGGGCAGCCGCTTCTGAAGGCGAGGGTGAGAACTCCGGGCGGCTCGAGTGCCGATGGCAGCGTGAACAGCTCCCGGACGCGATCCGCGACCTGGTCCTCGATGATCAGCGGTTGCGAAACGACATCTGCTGGTCGACGTTCGACTGCTGATGGGCCCGAGGATGGCAAGAACCTGGGGCCTCCACGGAGCCACCACCCTCCGGCCCGCCTCGGAGAGACGCCTTCCCACGTCCTGCTGGCGCACAGGGGCGGCTATACAGCCGAGTGCTATGCAGCGACACAAGGTTTGGGACGGTTCAACCTTCAACACTCGAGGCCCGCGGCCTTAGAAACGGGGGCGCTCGCCTTTCCATTTCGGGTCGACCGCCCGCATCGCCGCGACGTCGTCGCGCTCGCGGATCCCGCATTTCAACCACTGCTCGTGCAGTCGTCCGAGCGCGTCGCGGTCCAGGGCTATGCCGAGGCCTGTACCAGCCGGAACCGGTAGCGCGCCGTCGACGAATCGCAGCGCACCGGGCTCCACGACGTCCTCGACCTGCCACGGCGCGTGGGTATCGCACGCGTAGGTCAGGTTCGGGGTCGCGGCCGCCAGGTGGCACATCGCGGCGAGGCTGACGCCGAGATGCGAGTTCGAGTGCATCGACAGTCCGAGGCCGAACGTATTGCAGATCGCAGCCAAAGTCTGCGATGCGTGCAAGCCGCCCCAGGAGTGATGATCCGCCAGCACCACTTGAACCGCTCCGGCGGCGATGGCCGGCGGCAGGTCATCGAACGTGACGACACACATGTTGGTGGCGAGCGGCATCCCGACCGCTCGAGCGACCTCAGCCATGCCTGCGATGCCGGCGGTCGGGTCCTCGAGGTACTCGAGGACACCCTCCAGGCTTTGGCCGACGGCGATTGCAGTCGGCACTGTCCAGGCCGCGTTCGGATCGATCCGCAACGCAGCGTCGGGAAATGCATCGCGAAGAGCGCGGATCGTCTCCTCTTCCTGTTCGGGAGGGAGCACTCCCCCTTTGAGCTTGAGCGAACGGAAGCCGAACCGGGCCAGCATCTGCCGAGCCTGGTCGACGATACCGCCGGCGTCGAGAGCTGCGCCCCAGTCGTCGGGCGGATAGCCGGGTTCGGTCGGATGGCGGGCCCAGCGGTAGAAGAGATAGCCGCTGAACGGCACCGCATCGCGTACCCGGCCGCCGAGGAGGTCGCAGACCGGGCGGCCGGCGGCGTGGCCCTGCAGGTCCAGGCAGGGCACCTCGAAGGCAGCGACGATGGACGCCGCGGACTGGTCGGCCGACACATCCCCACCCAGGCGCCGCCGCAGTCCATGGAGATCGAACGGATCGAGCCCGACCACCGCGAGCGCGCTCTGGCGGAGGCGCTGCTCGGCCGCTACGCCGCCGTACGTCTCGCCCAGCCCGGTCAGTCCCTCATCGGTGTGCACCTCCAACACAGTCCGGAGCGCGTAGGGCTGGTGTACGCCCCTTGAGTTCAGGAGGGGCGGGTCCTTGATCGCGACCGGCGTGATGTCGACCCCGGTGATCCGCACTCCCTGTCAGGGAGCCGCGGCCGTGCTCTGCCGGCGGATCAACCGGGTCGGAACGTGTTCAACTCGAACCACGCCATCACGCGGCTCGAGCGCCACCCGCATCGCCAGGGCGCCGACCTCCGCCGCCGGCACCCTGACCGTCGTCAGCTGCGGCTGCACGTCCTGGGCGATCGGAGTGTCGTCAAACCCGGTGATCGACAGGTCGGCCGGAACGTCGAGGCCCAGGCTCCGCGCCTCGGCCATGCCGCCGACCGCCATGAGATCGTTGAACGCGATCAGCGCCGTCGGGCGCTCCGCGCCCCGGCCGAGCATCCGGCGCGCCGCCGTCCGACCCGCCTCTCGCGTGTAGTCGCCATAGACCACCGCTTCCTCGGGTAGCTGGACACCGTTCCGCTCGAGGGCCTGGCGGACTCCCGCCAGCCGCTCCCGAGTTGTGGTCAGGGAGACGGGTCCGCAAATTGCGCCGAAACGGCGGTGCCCCAGCCGCAGCAGCTCCTCGGCCACCTCCCGGCCGCCGCCGACGTTGTCGACGAGGACCGCGTCTCCCTGGCCGTAATAGCGCCCGACGAGGACCGCACGGCCTCCGCTCGCCTCAAAGCCGAGCAGCTGGTTGGCGAGCTCGGCCGCGAACTCGCGCGATTCGAGACCGCTGCCCGCGATCACTAGCGCCTCGACACGGCGGACGCGGAAGTGGCTGATCGCCGCCAGCTCCCGCTGCGGGTCACGGTGCGCGGCGATGAAGAGCAGCGTTCGGCCGCGTTCGGCGGCCACCTCGTCCATCCCCCGCACGAGCTCGGCGAAGAAGGGATTGGCTAGGTCGTGAAGGACGACTCCGACCGTCGCCTCGCCGGCCGAGGCCAGGGCGCGCGCGTGAGGGTTCGCCTCGTAACCAAGCTGGCTCGCCGCCTCCACCACCTGTCCGCGGAGGACCGAGCCCACGCGCGCCGAGCCACTGAGGGTTCGCGACGCGGTGGCGACTGAGACCCCGGCGGCGCGAGCGACATCGGCCAGGGTAGGCGCCCTGAACATGGCGTAATTGTAAGCGCTTTCCTAGCAGCAATGCCACAGTTGACTAATCCGTCCGTTCGAATTAGGCTGCCCTGAAGGCGCTCGTGAAAGCGCTTTCTTAACGGAGGCGGAGATGACAGGACCGATCCGACTAGTGGCAATCGCAGGCATCTTGGTGCTGACGGCCACAGCGGCCGCCTGTGGCGGAGGGAACCAGACGAGCTCGAAGAGCACCGCCTCCTCCGTCACGCTCAAGATCGAGGATTTCTCGCCCGAGCAGGCCACCTTCCACGCCCAGGTCGCCGCCGAGTACCACCGGCTAAACCCGAACGTGACGATCGAATGGCAGTCCATCGCGCAGGCGCAGTACAACCAGACCCTGCCCTTGGCGTTCCAGAGCCAGCAGTCCCCCGACGTCTTCTACTGGACCGCCGGCGGTACCAACACCATGAGCCAGCTCCTCGCAAACGGTTGGATCCGACCCCTAAGCCCCGACGGCAAGGTCGACTCCAGCTGGACGAAGCGCTGGCCCGCCGGGCTCTTCGTCAACGGCATCAACATGAAGGGCGGCCAAGTCTACGGCTTCCCCTGGCAGGACACCAAGTACTGGGGACCGGGCTATATGTACCTCAACAAGGCGGTCTTCCAGTCGGCCGGCCTTGACCCCTCGAAGCCACCGGCCACCTGGAGCGAGCTCCAGCAGACGTGCGCCACCATCAAGGCCATGACCAAGGCCTACTGCATCGCAGCACCGATGAAGGACGTGGACTGGCAGCGGACCTGGTTCGCGATGGCATCGGGCAGCCTGACCGACCTGTTCTTCGACTACCGGACCGGACAGTATGACCTCGGTGAGCCCCAGATGCTCCAGGTCTTCAACTACCTGCAGGGCCTCTACCGCGCCGGCCTCCTTGCGCCGGGGGTCAACGACAAGGGCTTCTCACGGCAGCAGTTCGCGGCCGGCCAGGCGGGCATCTACATGGACGGACCATGGATGATCAGCGTCTGGAACCAGCTCGGCTTCCATTCGGACGGCTACACGGTGGCTCCCCACCCGGTGCCTGATGGCGGCGCGACTGGCGCCCTCTCGATGCGCGACAACCAGAACGCCTACTGGGTGAGCGCGCAGACCAAGCACTCGGCGGAAGTCTGGGCCTTTCTCCAGTGGATGACCGAGCCGGCCGGCTTCTTCGTGCAAAACTTCCTCAAGAACAGCTTCGCCACACTGGCCTTCGCCGACAACAAGACCTTCCTCACCGACCCGGCCTGGAAGGCGGTCTTCAAGATCGCCGAGACCAAGAACTACCGGGTCGCCACGCCCGAGCCGGTCCTCAAGTGCCCAGCTCTCGCCCAGTCGAAGGCCGAGGCGGACGCCAACCGGCTGCATCCCAACTGGGAGTACGAGGTGATGGTGTCGGCACTCGTCAACAACAAGGATCTGGCGCCAATGGCGAAGCAGGTCGCAGCCGGCCGCCAGGACGTGCTCCAATCGGAGCTGCAGAAGGAGGCCGGGACCGGCCTCAAGGTCTCGCTCGATTGCTACACCTTCGCGAACTGGAGCTACACGCAGAGCTATAACCCGAACGGATATCCGAAGAGCTAGCGATGGCTGAGCGGATCAGCTCGCCGATGGCCGCCATGGCGGCCGACCGGCGATGGTCGGGGCGTGGGCGCGGCCTGCTCGGTGGCGACCAGAGGCGATTCTGGATCCCGGCGTTCCTTGCGCCCTTCCTGATCCTTTACGCCGCCTTCACCCTCTGGCCGCTCATCGCGACCGGCCTCTATTCACTCTTCGATTGGGATGGGATCGAACCGCTGAACCGCTTCGTCGGACTGGCCAACTATACCCGCGCAATGAGCGACCCCATCTTCTGGCTGGCCTTCGGCAACACGCTCCTCTTCGCTCTCCTCAATACCGCCATCAAGCTTCCCCTGACGTTCCTGGCAGCCGTCCTCCTCACCCAGCGGTGGCTCTGGTTCAAACGCCTCTTTCGAACAATCTTCTTCCTGCCCTTGATCCTGCCCGTCGCCGCCGCCGGCCTGGTCTTCACCTACCTCTTGAATCCCTCCAACGGAGCGCTCGACGGGTTGCTCGTGGGTAGCGGTCTTCTTAAGCAGCCGATCGATCTCCTGGGTCATGACAACACGGCCCTGCTGACCATCGTGGCGGTATCGGTGTGGCAGATCTTCGGGCAATACCTCATCTACTGGATGGCGGCCCTGCAGGGCGTTCCCGAAGAGATCTACGAAGCGGCGCGGATCGACGGCGCCGGACCCTGGCGGCAGATGATCGCGATCACGCTGCCGATGATCCGGCCGGTGGCGCTGATCATCACCCTGCTCGCGCTGGTCAACTCGCTCCACGTCTTCGGCATCGTCGTCACACTGACCGGCGGCGGGCCGGGGCAGGCGACCTACGTCGTGTCCTACTACATCTATAACGAGGCGTTCCGCCAGGCTCCCTTCGAGTATGGCTATGCATCCGCGGTCGCGCTGCTCTTTGGAGCGCTCGCCTTCCTCCTCGTCTTCGGCCAGGGCTACTTGGCACGCTCCGCCGGGCGACTGCGCCGGGACTACGGGCTATGACGCGCCACGCGACGCGGCGAAAGCTCCGGCTTAACCTGGTCGCCATCCCGATCCTGCTGGTGGTTGGAAGCGTCTGGCTCTACCCATTCCTGTGGAGCATCTCGACGGCGTTCAAGACCCCGCTCGGCGCCTTCACGTCCGGCGCATCACTCATCCCCGACCACCTCGCCCTGGACAATTTCACCCGCGCGTGGGTGACGGCCGGCTTTCAGCAGTACTTCCTCAACACCGCCATCTACTCAGGGGCGTCCACGGTCATCGAACTGCTCAAGTCGGCCCTCTGCGGCTACGTCCTCGCGCGCTACCAGTTTCCGGGTCGAAACCTGCTCTACCGGCTGGTCGTCGCCACCCTCTTCGTGCCCGTGGCGACGGTGATCATCCCGCAGTTCCAGCTCGTCCAATCACTCGGCCTGCTCAACTCGCGGCTGGGCGTGATCCTCGCCATGTCAGGCGGCGCAGGAGCTCTCTACGTTCTCCTCTTCACCAGCTTCTTCGAGAGCCTGCCCCAGGACCTGTTCGACGCCGCGGCGGTCGACGGAGCGGGCTTCGTCGCGACGTTCCGCCTGGTTCTGCCACTCGCGGGGCCGGTCATCGCCGCGCTCGTCATCTTCCAGTTCATCTATTCCTGGAACGACTTCAACATCCCGCTGGTCTTCACACTCGGCCAGCCCGACCTGCAGAACCTGGCCGTCGGGATGCTCAATTTCCAGGGCACCCACTCGACCGACTCGACCGGTTTCGCGGCCGGCATGACGATCTCCTTCCTGCCGATCCTCCTCGTTTTCCTCTTCTTCCAGGGCTACTTCGTGCGCGGCCTGGAGGGGGCGGTCAAGGGATGAGCCAGGCGGTGGCGATGACGGAGCTGCGGCACCGCGCCGA
>WNFM01001004.1_pt2 | contig 11844 bp, 13 predicted proteins | sample 5400271 | NCBI WGS metagenome assembly WNFM01 (sample SAMN13153352, study PRJNA577476) | soil metagenome | isolation source: 60 cm saprolite on Douglas fir-dominated hillslope | place: USA:California | collected 2013-09-17 | reverse complement strand
CAAAACCCAGCCCACCTTTATCAAAAGCTCTGCCGCATCACCGGCCAGCGCGTCGACATCTGCTGCCAGGACGTCTTCTCTGCGGCCGTAGCTCAGGCCCGCAATCCTCTGCTCCCGGCCGAGCAATGCCAGTGGTGGTACTGGAGCCGGCAGCGGAAAGCGCGCCATGCCCGCAGCTAAGAAGCGCGAGCTGACCATCCCTGATCTCGTTTTGCTCAGCCTGCTGGCGGAGCAGCCGATGCATGGATACCAGGCCAACCTGGAACTCGAGCGCCGCCAGGTACAGGACTGGGCCGGCATTTCGCGCCCGCAGGTTTATTATTCGCTGGAAAAACTTGCGCGGCTCGGGCTCGTCCGCGCCACCGGTGACCCGGAGCCTGCTCTTGGTCCCGAGCGGCGCATCTTCTCCACCACTGCAAAAGGCCGCGCGGCCCTGGCCGCAGCACTGGAACGCGAAGACTGGACCACACAGCGCGACCGTCCGCCCTTTCTCACCTGGATGGCCCTCTCCTGGCAGGCGCGGTCCGGAGTGTTCCGGCAGCAGATCAAGCGGCGGCGCGAGTTCTTGCAGAGCGAACTGGCCCGTGAAGAAGCAACGCTGCGCGCGGTCGAAAAAGAAGTGGGCCATGGCTTCCATGAAGCCGTCTGGATGATCAAACTCGTAATCGAACAGTTTCGAATTGAGCTGCGCTGGCTGGGCCAGGTTGAGGACGAACTTGACCGCCGTGCGCCCGCCGCGCGTCCCGCACGCGTGAGCAAAGATGCTCGCTAACGCCATCCTGCGCCGCCTACGCAGTTCGGCCAAGCTCAGAACTCCTGAACACTGCACGGTATACTGCTCAGTCGAGGAGAAGAATGGCGAGCCGGACAAAACTTTTCTTATTCTGCAATCTTTTTTTGCTTCTCACCGCAGCTTCTGCCCAGCAGCCGCAATCCAGCCGTGATGCCGCCGAGATTCGTGGCGCAATGGAATTTCTTGCCAGTGACGCCATGCAGGGACGCGCCAGCGGCTCGCACGACGAGTTGCTTGCCGCCGTTTATCTGGCTTCGCAGTTGCGCCAGATCGGCATTGAGCCCGCGGGCGACGATGGCGGCTACATTCAGAACGTCTCCGGCGAGTTCAACTTCTTCCGCCAGGGCAAAAAGCAGTGGAACACCCGCAACGTGATTGGCGTGCTCAAAGGCCGCGACGAAAAACGGAAAGATCAGGTCATCCTGCTCACCGCGCACATGGACCATCTGGGGATACGTGAAGCGGTCAACGGCGACAACATATATAACGGAGCCGACGACGACGCTTCCGGCTGCGTGGCCGTGCTGCAACTGGCCCGGGCGCTGGCGCGGAAAGAAGCGCCCAAACGCACCGTGCTCTTCGTCTTCTTTGGCAGCGAGGAAACCGGTGGGCAGGGTAATCAGTATTTTCTGGAGCATCCGCCGGTGCCGCTCAAGAATATCGTTGCCAACCTGGAATTTGAGATGATCGGCCGCCCTGACGCCGCGGTAAAGCCTGACGAACTCTGGCTTACCGGTTATGAGCGCAGCAACCTTGGCCCTGAACTGGCGAAGCACGGTGCCAAACTGGTGGCTGATCCGCATCCGCAACAGCAATTCTTCCAGCGTTCCGATAATTACGCTCTGGCCAAACAGGGCGTGATCGCCCAAACCGTCTCCAGCTTCGGCTTACATGCCGACTACCATCGCCCCAGCGACGACCTGGCCCACCTGGATTTCACTCACATGGAGCAGGCCATCCATTCCATGCTCGGTCCGGTGGAGTGGCTGGCCAACACTGAGTTCAAGCCTGAGTGGGTGGAAGGAAAGAAACCATAGATCCCTCATCGCCGCTGTCTTCTCTATTTGAGCCCGAGGCCTTGCGGTGGGCCTCCAGAAAGAAATGCCTCCTGCACGGCAACCCACAGTCCACCCACGAAAAGCGCAGTTGCGACGACCGCTGCCACAACCATCAGCAGCGCCAGTCCGAACCCGGGTTCTTCAAGGATCGCTCCCAGAGCTTCAAAAGGATCGAGCATGTCGAGTATTTTTTCGGGAAAGGACCGAGGGAACTGATGATCTGGGTTAGGCGCAAACAGCGAGTCCGCGTCTGCTTCACTTTCAAGGCTTTGGCCTGGATCAAATTCGTCGGACATTGGTCAGCTCCCTGAAATGCTGTCCCACACGCCGCCGACTGGCTCGGCGCGCCAGCAGCAGTTCTCACTATGATGACGCACCAAAGAATGGACTTATTTCAGGATGGAGAGAATCAGTTTGGTTTTTCTTTCTTCCCGCGCAGGATGCGCGCATCGATAGGTTTGCGGCCGCGAAATCCTTCTTCCATGCCATGCCAGAACTCGATCTTCTCTTCCCCATATTTCCAGCACAACAAAACAATTTCATCGCCCACGGCGCAGGGGAAATCGAGCAGGCCGATGTCCAGGTCTTTTACCTGCACTCCAATGGCGTCAATCTCCGCCAGAGCGTCTTTGATCTCCTGCAGGGCCTTGTCGCGCTCGGCCCGGCGCCGCGCCACCGCCGGCACATCCACCATGAGCCCGCCGCTCAGTAGAATTCGGTGTTTCAGGTCTTGCAGCTCTTTCTCCACTCGCTCAATCAGCCGCTTCCCCTCCATGCTGCGCTTCAGCAGCGACCGCAGGACCGGCAGCAGCGTGTGCGCCTCTTCCAGAGTGAAAGTCTTTTGTTTGGCCATAAGTTTGCGAGTGCGTTACCTGTTGTACCACGATTCGTCAGCGATAGAGAAGGCCACTTGCGTACACGGCCCGTCAGCGTGTTTCCAGCATCCTGTCCAGCGCCACGCGGGACCAGTGCTTCACGTCTTCCGGTACCTGTATGCGGTTCACCACGTTGCCTTCTGTCAGGTTTTCCAGAGCCCAGCACAGATGCTGTGGTGATATGCGGAACATCGTGGTACACAGGCAGCCGGATTCATCCAGGGTCATCACCATTTTACCTTCTCTGGCAAACTCCTTGCCCATGCGGTTCACCAGATGTATCTCCGTACCTACCGCAAACTTGCTGCCGGCCGGCGCGCTCGCGATCATCTTGAGCAAACCCTCCGTGGAGCCGATGCCGTCAGCTTTTTGGCAGACTTCCCAACGGCATTCCGGATGAACAATCACCTTGATATCCGGATACCGCGCGCGGACTTTATCCACGTGCTCGGGAAGGAATCTCTGGTGTACCGAGCAATGTCCCTTCCACAAAATCACTTTCGCGCGGCGCAGTCTCTGCGGGTCTACTCCGCCGCCGATCATGAAGGGGTCCCACACCACGCATTGGTCCAGCGGAATGCCCATGGCAAATGCCGTGTTGCGCCCGAGATGCTGGTCAGGCAGGAAGAGAATCTTTTCATTGCGTGCAAACGCCCACTTGAACGCCGCCGGCGCATTCGACGATGTACACACGAGGCCGCCGCGCTCGCCACAAAACGCCTTGATCGCCGCCGTGGAGTTCATATAAGTCAGCGGCGTAATGCCACGACCCTCTTGATCAGTGAGGCCCAGGGAAACAAGCTGCTCCCAACAGCTTTCAACCTGGCCAATTTCCGCCATGTCGGCCATGGAGCAGCCGGCGTTCAAATCCGGCAGGATCACCTGCTGCCCGTCGTGGGCCAGCACATCGGCGCTTTCGGCCATGAAGTGTACACCGCAGAAAACAATGTATTCGGCGCTGGTGCGCGCGGCTTCCTGCGCCAGCTTGTAGGAGTCGCCGCGAAAATCGGCAAAGCGAATCACTTCATCGCGCTGGTAGTGGTGGCCCAGGATGACAGCGCGCGAGCCAAGTTCGCGTCTGGCCGCAGCAATCCGTGCGTCCATGGTCTGGTCAGGAAGTACAAGATAATTATCGAGCGAGCAACTGACGCCTCGCTCTTCCAAGGGAGCAATCGTAGTCGACATTTCATTCCGCCTTCAGTCCCGCGGCTTAGCGCCCGGAACGGAGATGTTGAAAGCATCCACAGGCTCCAGCAGGTCCACTGCACTGGTTCGTGCCCGACCTGCGGGGTTGTTGAAGCCCGCAGCCTTACATGTATTGATGACCTTCAGCCTGGAATCGACGCAGAATTATGCGTTGCGCCAACGGCCTGAAAAGTCACCATTATTGTGCCATTGGGAACGCCCGTGGCGCAAACTTGAGACAGGTGTGCATGGATTTCCCTACCACTGGACCAGGCCATCATTGTCCTCCACCACCACGACTTCATATTTTTCCAACATCGGCATCAGGAGATTTTCCAGTTCGCGCTTCCAGAGTGGGCCTTCATAAAACTTGGCTTTCATCGGTTCACGCGAAGGTAGGTCGGGAAAGCCGCGCATGAAAAAGAACGTGTCAGGATCTTCGACGGAAAGAAATGGCCCCAGTATCTTCATCCCGATTTCTTTGTGTGCCGGGATGGATTTGGAGCGGAATATCTCGAGGAACTCGGAACGCTTGCCCGGCTTGGTTTTGTAGGTGCGCATTTCGATGATCATTGCTTCCTCTTCCCTGACTCGCCCGCGGTGTTCACCGCGTCTTATCAGGTTCGCTTTTCACTCTTGTGTCGGTTGCGATCCAATTTACTTCCCAGGTCTTGCCGCCGTCATCTGAGAATGCCTGTTCAAAACGGCACGAATTCGGAGTGATGTCAGAGATAACAAATCGAACCAGGATGGTACGGCCATTCAGCGTTTCCTGGTCAAAAAACTCACCGCGCCCATTCTTGAACTCGCCGATGGTGGGTTGGGTCATGGTACCGCCGCTGCTGCTGGCAAAATTCAAGCTCCACTGGCGGGCCTGCGGATTGTACAGACGCAGGTTCAGCCCCTCGAAGTGGCCTGCTGGGCCGTCAGCCTCCAACTCCACCAGATTGGCGTGGCCATTCCAGATCTTGTGGACAACCGTGGTTCCCTCATACTCCACCCAGGTAGTGGAGCCGGTTAACGGATGCAGGAGGCGCGACAGGTGCGTTTTCCAGGTACCAATCTCGAAGTCAAAGTCGTGCTGGCCGTCTCGTTGTGGGGAAGCGTGCTGAGGACTTTTCGATGCGTCTGAATTCTGCTGCGCGGGGCCCGGAAGGGGCAGCAAGATGACAACAAGACTGCACACCAGAAGATAAGTCCAAATATGGTTGAGCGCGTTCATCACCGCCTCCTTTACATCCCTCTGTCAGGATGCTTGCGCGGCCAACGCAAGAAAGCAAGTATGCACTTTGCGGTAATCTAGTTACGTTATGGAAACTGCTCCTGCGGGAAAAAGCGCTGCTCTATCACAACAAGACCCTCCACAGACGAAGTGTCCGCTTACAGCGGCGCTGACCGCTATCGGCGGCAAATGGAGCTTGATCTGTCTCTATTGGCTGGATTCCGGCACACGCCGGTTCAACGAACTCCGCCGGCTCATGCCCGATATTTCCCACAAGGTCCTGGCCGCGACGCTCCGAGCTCTGGAGCATGAAGGATTGATCTGTCGCACGGTCTATGCGGAAGTTCCTCCCCGGGTTGAGTACCGCATCTCCAGTCACGGTGAAAGCGTGCGTCCTATCCTCCAGTCGGTTCGAGCATGGGGCCACGCACACCTGGAATGGAAACAACCAAACGATCAGGGCAATGGAAGACCGTCGGAAAAATAGATCATGACCTCCGTGCGCATGGACAAGTGGCTTTGGGCCGCCAGGTTCTTCAAGACGCGGGCCTTGGCGGCACGGGCCTGCGAACTCGGCAGGATTCAATCCAACGGGCAGCCGGCCAAGCCTGCGCGCGAGGTGCGGATCGGAGATATGCTGCGGGTGACCAATGACGGCGGCGACTTCCACGTCGAGGTCCTTCTGCTCAGCGAGGTGCGCGGCCCAGCTTCAATTGCGCAAACTCTCTACCGCGAGACGGAGGCGAGCCGGGAATTACGCCTGAAGGCCGCCGAGGAGCGTAAGGCGATGCGACAGTTTGAGCCGTCCCCCACAGGCAGACCGTCAAAGCGCGATCGCCGGAAGATCATCCAGTTCCGCGGCAGAGGATGAACCCCTGCGATGGCGCCACGCAAGGGCCGCGGAGCGCCATCTGGAAGCTGATTTTAGGCAGATCGTTCCTGGGTTGAGATCCGCAATTTCAGCGCATCTCGAAATTACTTCTTCGCTGCTTTCGCCGGTTCCGCTTTTGCCGGCTTGGCTGCTTTAGCTGACTTGTCTTTCAATTCCACCACAATCAGATCCATCGCGGCATCCCCGGTGTTTTCCGGCAAGTGGGTGGCAGCGGCGCCGTATTGCGAATCGCCTGCCTTCACCGTGAAGTCCTGCTTTTTTCCCTCGGGGAAAGTGAACGTGCCCTTAGCGTCGGTAAGAAACACCGCCACTGTGTTGGGATGGCTGTGCATGACCGACTTCTCGTGCGGGCCGTAGTGCACCTTCAGAATCCGTACCTGATCGTTCTCGCTGACGACCGAGTAATGTTTTGGATCGACTTTGACCGCGTCCTGGGCCCGGAGCATTGATGCGGCAAAAACACACAACACCGCCACACAAAGAGTAGATCTCACTCGCATATAGTTCTCCTGGGTTGTTTTGATTTGCTTTGTTGGCAGCCAACCCTACTCTCGCAGGGCATTGATGTCAATTCGACCCTTAGACAGGGTTTTGTACTGACGGCAGACGGGGCGGCTCAAGTTCGCTGAGATTCGTGTAGGAACGAAGTCCCTCAGCCGGCCACGGTCAGCCGTCGCACAATCTCTTCCGCCACCGCATCCGCCCGCGCGGCGATTTGTTGTGGAGTCTGGTCCTGAATGGGATGCTGCACGTAGACAGCGTCAAACCCGGCACGGCCCAGAGCGCTCGCCTGCACACGCGCCGGGGCTGTGAACTCCGTGGTCGCGACGGGCACGGCGGGAACGCCAAGATTTTCTAAACCGATCGTGTCGTGCAAACTGCACGTTGTGCACGACCCTCAATCCGCCAGTCCTTCCACCACCGCATCCATCGCGCGCAGTTGCTCGATGATCTGCGGTGGAGCGTTCTTCGAAAAAGTCGGCTTGCGCGTGCGCAGGACGTCGGCCACGCCGTAGCGTGTGCGCAGGATCTCTTCCAGCCGGTCAAGAAAGAAGCTGCCGCCCGGCTTGCTGATATCGAGCAACCCGATCTTCTTGCCCTTCAGGCTCGCCAGCCGCGACGGCGGCGTGGCCGCTTTGGGAAAACTTTCATTTCCTGGATGAACAATCGTTACTGCCATGCTCTGCTCCTTTTATCTGTCTGGGATGGGATAGGTCACCATCTGGCTGCCTGCCGGCCCCGTGGACCAGCTTCCGATCACAGCGGAAAATTTTCCCGCCGTTCCTCCGCTCACAAAAATGCTGATGGCTTCAGGCGAGCGGAATTTCTGGTAGCACTTCTCCCCGCGCACTGTGATTTCTTTGTAGTTGGCGGCCAGCTGCGTGCCTTCCGCGCGCTCCGCTGGCGAATAATAGCGGACCGGTATGCCGGTATTTTCGAACAGGTACTGCCGCGCCTGCTCCTTGGTAAACCCGTCACGGTGGATGGTCTTCACATGCTCCGGGCACAGCACCACAATGGCCTCCGGCATCAGGCATGTGCGATAACTCCATACCGTGGCCAGCGCGAACGAGATTGTCTCCAGCACCGTCTTGCCCGCAGGGGCGGTGTGCTCACTCACGCCGCGCGGGGGCTCCGCTGCAAAAAGTGACACCGCGCTCTGTTCGCGCTTGAGCCCGCGGGTCACATGGAAAGGCTCCCACGGATTCTCTTCTTCGTTTTCGGCGATGCAATAAGAAAACTTGCCAGGATTCCCCAGCGCCGACATGTCGATGCCGTCCGGCCGCCCGCCGCCGATATTCAGCAGAATCAGTTGGAACGCCCGGCCCAGCGTGCTGTTGGCCCGGGCCACGTTGGAAAAAACATTTTGCCGCGACCAGAATCCCAGCTCTTTGCGCACCGGCCCGTTGATCATCACCAGCGGCGCGGCGAAATGCGTGGTGGCCTGCACGCCGTGCAGGTTAAAGCGCTCGTCACACGCGGCCCGCAGCAGCGGCAGCAGGACGCGCATCATCTCCGGCGCGCAGCCAGCCATAACAGCGTTGGCGGCGATCTTCTCTACCGTCGCTTCGCCATAAACCGGCGGCACGCGGGCTATTACCGTCTCCGGGGCCAGTCCTGAAGCTTTCACCATGGCCTCAACTTTTTCCACGGTAGGCGGCACCACCGGAAGAGCATCACCAAATTGTTTCCGGCAATATTCGAAGGGATCTTCTTCGTCGCGCAGCGTGATGCGTGAAGCCGCATCTCCTGTCCTACGCAGGAATTTCGCACCATTTTCCTGCGCGCCGCCCTGCATCTCCGGCTCCAAATGGCGCGAGCTGCATCCGGGCTTCCATGCCGGAGCGCCATCGTCAGGCGGAGCAATCGCTGGATGCCCCAGCCCGGCCGCCAGCTCGTTCAAGCCCTTCTTGTCAAAACCCACCAGGGTTTGTTGCACCTGGCCGTTTTCGTCCAGAAGATAAAACGTGGGAACCGTTTGCGGATCGTACGCGCGTGTAATCTTAAGTCCCGAATCCAGCTCAACTGGATAGGAAATTTTCAGCTGGTTTACAAATTCGCGGGTCGAACGCTCATCGTCCTGCGAGAGCCCAATCACCTGCACGGAATCTTTCTTGAGCGCATTCAGATAAGGAAGAGCAAGCTGGCAGGTCGGGCAGTCGGTCTCAAAAAACACTACCACGGCTTTTGTTCCGGCCCGGCGACCGGGAATATCCACCGGCTTTTCAAGTTGCTGCATAGGCACCACGATAGACACAGACCACCGTTCGCACAAGCGTCGTGCAAAAGTAGATCGAGTTCCTCTATACAGGATTATGCCGGCGAAGAAAAGTTTCGTCTTTTTTGCTCGAACGCCGCGATCTCGGCTTCGCGCTTCAGGGTGGTCCCGATTTCATCCAGACCTTCCAGAAGAGAGGTGCGAGAGAAGGAGTCGATTGCGAAACGCGCCTGAAATCCCCCGTTCCACGAAACCTGGTATTGCTCCAGATCAATCTTCAACCTGAACAGCCCAGCAGCATCGCGCGCATGCAGTTGCGCAATTTCAGCCGGCCGCAGCACAATCGTGAGCACGCCGTTCTTCACGCAATTATTGGCGAAGATGTCAGCAAACGACGGCGCAATAATGGCACGGAAGCCGTAATCACGCAGCGCCCAGACTGCGTGCTCACGCGATGAGCCGCAGCCAAAATTCTTCCCGGCAAGAAGAATGCTTGCCCCGCGATACTGTGGAGCATTCAGCGGAAAGGCGGCGTCCGGCATACCGTCGCGGTCATAGCGCCAGTCGAAAAACAAAACGTCGCCATAGCCGGTGCGCTCAATCCGCTTTAGAAACTGCTTCGGGATAATCTGGTCGGTGTCGACGTTATCCCGAGGAAGCGCGGCCACGATCCCGGTATGAACGGTAAATTTCTGCATCTTGAGAATCAATCCTTATATTGCCACTTGCGCACATCCACAAAACGCCCAGCCACCGCGGCCGCAGCGGCCATCGCCGGACTTACCAGGTGCGTCCGTCCTCCTGCGCCCTGGCGGCCTTCAAAATTGCGATTACTGGTGGAAGCGCAGCGTTCGCCCGGTTTGAGCCGGTCAGCGTTCATGCCCAGGCACATGGAGCAGCCGGACTCGCGCCATTCAAATCCGGCGTCAGTGAAGATCTGATGGAGCCCTTCCTGCTCCGCGGCGCGCTTCACCTGCTGCGATCCCGGCACGATCATTGCCTGAACGCTCTTCGAAATCCTGTATCCCTTCACCACCCGTGCTGCGCTGCGGATATCCTCCAGCCGCGCATTGGTGCAGGAGCCGATGAACACGCGGTCCACGGCGATATCTTCAATGCGCGTATGCGCGCGCAATCCCATATACTCCAGGGCCCGCGCAATGCTATTGCGTTCGGAGTCATTCGCGCTCCGGTCAGGATCGGGGACCTCGCCGGTCACAGGCACCGCCATTCCCGGGTTGGTGCCCCAGGTCACGAACGGAGCAATCTGCGTGGCATTGATTTCGATCGTTGAATCAAACTTGGCGCCTGCGTCAGTGTGCAGAAGGGCCCATTCCTGCTTCGCTTTTTCCCACGCCTGGCCTTGCGGCGCAAATCTGCGGCCCTTCAGGTAGTCCAAAGTCGTCTGGTCAGGCGCAATCATCCCTGCGCGAGCGCCGCCTTCAATGCTCATATTGCAGATGGTCATGCGCGCTTCCATGGAGAGCGCGCGGATCGCCTCGCCCGCGTACTCAATCACATGGCCGCTGGCGCCATCGGTCCCGATCTGCGCAATCAGCGCCAGGATCAAATCTTTCGCGGTCACGCCCGGCCCGGCGGCTCCGGAAAATTGCACCTGCATTGACTTGGGTTTCTTCTGTACCAGGCACTGCGTGGCCAGAACATGCTCCACCTCTGACGTGCCAATGCCGAAGGCCAGGGCGCCAAACGCCCCATGCGTGCTGGTGTGGCTGTCACCGCAGACAATCGTCATTCCCGGCTGCGTCAGACCCAACTCCGGGCCAATTACGTGGACAATTCCCTGCTCCGGCGCATCCAGATCAAACAGCGGAACGCCAAAGTCGCGGCAGTTCTGGCGCAAAGCTTCAACCTGCGTGCGCGCCAAAGCGTCTTCCAACAGCATGCGGTTCCCGGTCGTAGGAATGTTGTGGTCAAGCGTGGCAAAGGTCAGGTCGGGCCGGCGAATTTTGCGCTTTGCCTCGCGCAGTCCTGTAAAAGCCTGGGGCGAGGTCACCTCGTGCACCAGATGAAGATCGATATAAAGGATTGACGAGCCCTCAGGCCCGGCACACACCACATGACGGTCCCAGATTTTGTCGAATAGAGTGCGCGCAATCATTTTCAGAACTTATACGGCATGGTAGGAGAAGCGCCGGTCAAGCATCCCTACAAAGCGCTGCTCCACCAGGTCTCCCATTTCACTGGTGCTCACCACGTGCCTGCCCGGCCGGGCCATGTCGGCGGTGCAATGTCCCTCATCCAGCACCTGGCGGATCGCGGCTTCCAGATCAGCAGCTTCATGGTGCCTGCCTGCCGATAGGCGCAGCAGCATGGCTGCTGAGGCAATCGCGCCCAGCGGATTGGCGATGCCCTTTCCTGCGATGTCCGGGGCCGAGCCGTGCACCGGCTCATAAAGATCAACCGCTCCCCCGATGGTAGCCGAAGCCAGCATGCCCAGCGATCCGGTGATGGCGGCGGCTTCGTCCGACAGAATATCGCCAAACAGATTTTCCGTGAGCACCACGTCAAAGCGCGTAGGATTGGTGATCAGGTGCATGGCACATGCGTCGACATACATATGGTCGAGCTTGATATCCGAGTATTCTCCTGCAATCCGCGTTACCGTGCGACGCCAGAGCTGCGAAGTCTCAAGGACGTTGGCCTTATCCACTGACGTAACTTTCTTGCGGCGGTTCCGCGCCTGCTCAAAGGCCACGCGCGCCACGCGCTCGACCTCTTCAGTGGAGTAGCGCATGGTGTTGTAAGCGCTGTCGCTTTCGTGATCAAAGCCGCGAGGCTCGCCAAAATAAAGTCCGCCAAGCAGCTCGCGGACAAACAAAACGTCCGCGCCTTCCACCCGCGACCGCTGCAGCGGAGAACAATCGGCAATCGCCGGGAATGACATGGCCGGCCGCAGATTGGCAAAGCCGCCCAGGGCCGTGCGCAGCGCCAGCAGCCCGGCCTCGGGTTTTTGCTGCGTAGGCAGATGGTCATATTCCGGCGCGCCGACTGCACCAAGAAAGACCGCGTCGCTCTTCATACATGCGTCGAGCGTGCTCTCCGGCAGAGGCGTACCGTGGGCGCGAATTGCCGCCCCGCC
>WNFM01017814.1_pt1 | contig 11847 bp, 9 predicted proteins | sample 5400271 | NCBI WGS metagenome assembly WNFM01 (sample SAMN13153352, study PRJNA577476) | soil metagenome | isolation source: 60 cm saprolite on Douglas fir-dominated hillslope | place: USA:California | collected 2013-09-17 | reverse complement strand
GGTCGAACTCGACGGGCCCACGGCAACACGTCTCGAGATCGATGAACAACAGTCCGGTCTTCGTACTGAGCACGTTGCCTGGGTGCGGCTCGCCGTGCAGTAGCTGCTCGGCAGCGCCGCGGTCGCCGATCGCTTGTCTCCGGCTCCGAAGCGTGTTGATGAGAAGCTCCCGATCCGCGTCGGCAAGCTCCGGAGTGAGGTTACTGCTCTCCGCAAGCTGCTGAGCCGCTTCCACTCGATCGGTGAAGTGCGGCGTCCTGATATCGAGCTTGCGCATGCCGGCATGCAGTCGCTCAAGCGCATCCGCGTAGTCGGCTGGTGAGACCTCCCGAGGTGTCACAGGTTTGTAGTAGGTCCGGGCTCTCGGTTTCGGCGAGCCGTTGGGCAAGCTCGACCTCGAACTGTGCGACCTGATGCGCTATAGGTGCGACTCGGGCAAGGACGTCACAAGGCAGCAGGCGCACAGCGAGCTTGTTCGAATCGTGAAGAACGATCGCGTCGTCGACGGTCAGGTCAAGCGCCGAGGCGGTCGACATGGCCGCAGCCAGCGCGCGCTGACTCTCAGAGGGCTGCATCCAGCTGATTTTCTCACCGCTGCCGACCTCCACAGACCGACCTCCACAGATGCCTAGCCCAAGGGCCTCCAAGGTGGAGCACACCTGCTGCTGCCTGTGCCTTCGGACAAGAGATGCGCGACAGTCGTCCGCCAAGTGATCTGCGACGGGTTCCAGCGAACTAGAGCAGCAGGCCATCGCGCAGAGCCATCAGGGCCTCCTTGCGGACTGGGCCGCTGGGTTAGCGGTGCCGCCGGTACTGCAACTCGACGATCCCGTTGCTGGAGGCGGTGCTGGAGACCAAGTCGAGCTGGTAGGAGTTGGGGACGCCGTCGAACAGCCGGGTGCCTTCGCCCGAGGGCGTAGGGGAACAAGGACAGCTGGAGCTCGTCGATCAGGTCGAGCCGCATGAGCGACCGCCAGAGGCTGACGCCGCCCCAGACCACGATGTGGGCGTCGCGGCCTTGCCGGAGCTTGTCGATCTCTTCTGCCGTGTCACCGGCGGCGATGGTGGTGTTGGCCCAGTCGGCCGTCTTCAGTGTCCGGGAGAAGACGACTTGCGCCCGGCGTTCAGGATAGGGGCGAAGGCGTGGTCGGTGGACGTTGTCATGGACCCGGAGATGCCCTCGTAGGCGGTGCGGCCCATGATGTGCGCGTACGCGCTCTGGAGAAAGTCGAGTTGCGCCGGGTCGTCGGGCTCACGGTTTCGGGCAGGTCGAAACAGAACTTCCAAAACTCGGTGCCCTCGTCGGCGAGAAGGCCGTCGAGCGAGTGTGTCGTCACATACATGATCGTGAGACGGCTGCACCCACCGCCCCCGGTTCCCGCGCTCCGCCACAGGTCACAAGGCGAATGGCTGCTGCCGTACTAGTCTCACCTGATGTGGCCAAGATACTCGGCGTGTGAATGTGGCTGCTGCGGAGCGGCGCGACCCTGGCCATGGTTAGGCCGGTGAGGTCAGTTGCCGTCAGCGAAAAGCCCCGGCTGGGCGAGGCCGGTCTCGTAGGCGACGACGACGAGTTGTGCGCGGTCGCGCGCGGCGAGCTTCATGAGGAGTCGGCTGACGTGGGTCTTCGCGGTGGCGGAGCTCATATGCAGCCGCCCGGCGATCTGGGCGTTGGAGTACCCCCTGGCCACCTCGTGCAGCACTTCCCGCTCGCGCTCGGTGAGGACGTCCAGGGCGCCGGGAGCGACCAGGGCGGGCCCGGCGCGGGCGGCGAAGGATTCGATGAGCCGCCGGGTGACGGTCGGGGCGAGAAGGCCCTCGCCAGCGGCCACGACCCTGATCGCCTCGAGAAGCTGCTCGGGGGAGGTGTCTTTCAGCATGAAGCCGCTGGCCCCTGCCCGCAGGGCGGCGTAGACGTATTCGTCGAGGTCGAAGGTGGTCAGGATGAGCACCTTGACCTCGGCTGTGTCGTCGTTTTCCTTGATCTGCCTGGTGGCCTCGATCCCGTCCTGGCTGGGCATGCGGACATCCATGAGCACGACGTCGGGGTGGTGCTGGCGGGCCAGGGCGACGGCCTCGGTCCCGTCGCCGGCCTCACCCAGGACCGTCATCCCGGCGGCGGTGTCGACCAGGACCCGGAAGCCGCCCCGGACCAGGGCCTGGTCGTCCGCGATGACCACGCCGATGGTCACGAGGCCGCCTGTCCGGTCGGGATGCGGGCCAGCACCCGGAACCCGGAAGCGGTCGGCTCGGCGAGCAGCTCGCCGCCATAGACGGCGGCTCGTTCGCGCATCCCCGCGATCCCGTGTCCGGTGCCGTCCCTGGCGGGCCCCGCCGATGCGGTACGCGGACGGGAGCGGCCGTCATCGGTGACCTCGATCACGACCTCGGCCGGCTGATAGCGCAGGGTCAGCTCGGCCGCCGCCGGGGCCGCGTGCCGGACCACGTTGGTGAGAGCCTCCTGGGCGATCCGGTAGGCGGACAGGTCCACGCCCGGCGAAAGCGGCCGGGGCTCACCCTCGACGCGGAGGTCGACCGAGACGCCGGCCTCGCTGATCCGGCCAACCAGGCCGGGCAGGCCGGCCAGGCCCGGTGCCGGCTCCCGGTCGGCCTGCGCGTCCTGCGTCTCATACCCGCGCAGCACCCCGACGAGCAGCCGCATCTCGGCCAGGGCCTGGCGGCTGGTGTCCTCGATGATGCCGAGGGCCTCGCGCGCCTCGTCAGGCCGGGCGTCGAGCACCACGCGGGCCACGCCCGATCGCACCGCGATGAGGCTCATCGCGTGGGCGACGACATCGTGCAGTTCCCGGGCAATCCGCAGCCGTTCCTCGGCGCCCGCACGCTGCGCCTGCTGGTCGCGCTCGCGCTCGCGCTCGGCGGCCCGCTCGAGCATGCCGCGCAGGTACGTGCGCCGTGCCCGGGTGTTCTGCCCGGCCAGCCAGCCGGCCGCGGCGAGCGCCAGCGCCAGGAGCGCGGCACCCCAGTCCGGCCCGCCCGCGGCGGATAGCGCGCCGGCCTCGATCGTCGCGACGGCCGCGCCGACGCCGGTCAGCGACTCCCGCCTCCTCGAGGTCGCCGTCACGCTGTAAACGGCGGGGATCACGGCGAGCACGGCCAGGCCGCCGCCGGCGGCGGGGGGGGCGCCGTGCCCCCCGAGGGCATTCAGGAGCGCGATGGCGACGGCGACGACGCCGAGCACGGGTCCGGGGAAGCGCCGGCGGAACGGCAGCGACCCGCAGGCCGCCGCCACCGCTAGGTAGCGCAGCACGATCCAGCCGGAGCCGGCGGGCAGCATCAGGCCGCTGGCCGCGATCTGGGCGCTCGACGCCGCGGCGAGCAGCGCCGCCAGAACGCCGTCAAGGACGAGCCGCCGGCGGGTCGACAGCCGCTCGGCCAACGGTAGGCGCAGCTCGTCCATCACCGACGACCATAAGCCCTGCCCGTCGGCGCCGCATCGGCCTGCGGGCTGATGGCGGGCGTACATCCCCGCGCCTACCGAACGCCGCCGCAGGTCCCGCCGTACCCCGCCGGGGGTACCCGGGAAAAGCGCCGGCAGGCCGACGCCCGGGCGCCGGCCGCCAGCCGATCCTGATCTCCAGAAGACCGACCCAGGGTGAGCGGGTGACCGAGACCCACGCCACGTCGGGGTAACGCGGAGCCACGCCACCAGCAGGCCACGGAGGGCTACCAGGAGGAGACACATGAACATCGTCCGCGAACGTACCGAGAGCCCGCACCCGCGCGCCAGCGAACCCGCGCCGCGCCCGGACGGCGACTGGGCCGTCGAGGTGCACGGGCTCACCAAGCACTTCGGCATCCAGGTCGCCGTCGACAACGTGGACCTGCTCGTACCGCGAGGGTCCGCGTTCGGCTACCTGGGGCCGAACGGGGCAGGCAAGACCACGCTGATCCGGGTCCTGCTCGGCCTGACCAGAGCCGACGGCGGCACAATGGCGCTGCTCGGCGTCCCCGTCCCGGGCCAGCGCAGCCGCGCCCTGGCCCGGGTGGGCGCAATCGTCGACGAACCCCGGTTCCACGGCCATCTCACCGGACGGGAAAACCTTCACATACTGGCCGCCGCCAGGGGCGGAGGCGCCGAGAACCAGATCGCCCCGGCGCTGGACCGGACGAGACTGACCGGGCGCGCCGACGACAAGGTCTCCGCCTATTCCATGGGCATGCGCCAGCGCCTGGGCCTGGCCGCCTGCCTGCTGGCCGACCCGCAACTGCTCATCCTCGATGAGCCGATGAACGGACTGGATCCCGCCGGCATGCATGAAATGCGAGACATACTCCGCGGCCTGGTCGACGAGGGACGGACAGTCATGCTGTCCTCGCACCTGCTCGACGAGGTGGAACGCACCTGCGACGCGGTAGCCATCGTCGACCACGGCAAGGTCATCCGCCAGGGACCGATCCACGAGCTGGTGGGAGGCGCCGGCGTTGTCGCCGAGGTGCAGTGCTCCGATCCGCCCGCGGCGGCCCGCGCCCTCAGCCAGGGCACGTTCGCGGACGGCATCGCGGTCAGCGAAGACGGGCTGAACGTGACGCTGGCCGCAGGGCCGGCCCGCGAGCAGACCGCCGAGATCAACCGCCGCCTGGTCGAGGACGGGATCTCCGTCTACGGCCTGCGGCAGACGCACACCAGCCTGGAGGACTGGTTCCTGTCCGTGACAAGCCGATTCGGAGGAGAACAGTGACTCAGCACAGCGTCGCCGCCGGCAGGCGCACCTCGTGGCTACCGCCGGTGCCCCTGATCAGCGCCAAGCTCCTGGAACTACGCAAACGCAGCACCCTCATGGCCGTCACCGTGGCGTTCACCGCGGGCCTGCCCATCATCTTCTACGGCATCAGGCTGCTCTTTCACCTGGGCAACCCCGCGCGCTACGCGCCAGCCGGCGCCCCGAACGCGTTCGCGACCGCGGGCACCCTGATGGCCGAGTTCGGATTCATCGCGGCCGCCGCGCTCGGCGCCACAGCCGGGACCACCGACCTCACCGACGGCATGTTCCGCCACCTCGTGACCACCGGCCGGTCCAGGCTCGCGCTCTACCTGGCCCGCATCCCGGCCGGGCTGTCCATCCTGCTCTCCCTCGCCGCCGCCGGCTACACCGTTTCATGCCTGGTGACCGCGTTCCTCAACAGCCCGCAGGCGGCCGGCGCAGTCACCCCGTCACCGGGTGCCATGGCCGGTGCCGGGCTGTGGCTCGAGCTCGGCCTGGTCATCGGGTTCACGGTCGGGCTCGGCCTCGGCTCGCTCATGGGCCAGCGGACCGTGCCGGTCATCCTGCTCATCGTGCTGCAGATCATCATCACCCCGGTACTGGCCGGTCACGCGCTGCCTTACTTCCTCAACGGCGAGCGCCTCGTCGTCGGCGTCGCCATGGACCAGTTGCAACCGGCCGCGCTGGCCGGAGGCACCCGGATCGGACCAGGCCACGGCGGGGCGCTGCAGATACCGCCCATGCCCACCTGGGCGATGATCACCGTCATCGTCGGCTGGATCATCGGCTGGTCGGCCATCGGCGCCTGGAAGATGGCCACCCGCGACGCCTGACCGGCTCCTAGCAGGCAACAGCGAAACGGCCGCGCGTCACTGAACTCCCGCACGCAGGACCAAGGAAAGGAAAACGCCAGCAATGGGAAGCTCCGGAATCTCCATCGTACCCGTCATCCTCGCCCTGATCGTCATCGGCTTCGCCATATACGCCATAAGGCGGCGCAGAAGTAAACCACCGAACGGTGATGAATGATACGCATGCCTTGTCGGATGAGGAAGGTGGCAGACCGGCTGCACAGTGCCTCATCAATCTGGCTCAATCTGGCCAACCCGGCGGCCAGTTTCACCCGATGTGGCCAGGATGCTCGGCGTGGATAAAGACGCGACCGCTGCGGACAGCGGTTTCGAAGCGGTGTATGTGACGGAAGACGGGGCCGAGCACCGGGTGAGCCTTGCGGCGCTGGCGGGGGTGCGGCTGGAGGCAGGCCGCCCGGTGCGGACGTTTCCGTCGTATCGCGGACAGCGGAATTACCCCGGCTGGTACTGGTCGGCGACGATGTGCCGCCGGGTGGGGTTCGAGTCGTGGGTTGAGCGTGACCACCCGATCGTCACCTGGACCACCAGGCACCGCAGCAGGTTCGCCCCGATCCGCGACAGCTTCTGGAGCAGATGCGAGCTCGTCTGGGCTTCCGCAATCCCCTTCCCGGAAAAAAGCCAGTTCAGATGAGACAACCACGCAGCAGCCGTCTCACGAGAACTGGCCAACTCGGAAGTCAGAACACGGCCGGTGGCCAGACGCAACGAGAAACGACAACCGTGCTCGCTAAGGGAACGTGCCTGTCCCGGGCCGCAGCGCGCGCGTGGCCGCGGCGTCTGTGGCCTGTCGATAGTGCTTCAGACGCCACCGCCGCCCGGAAGATCAACCTGGCTGAGCAGCGGCGAACTGGCATCGGCAGGTATGAGGGCTCATCGAGGTTAACCGTGATGTCCGGGTCTTGCGCGATCAGAGTTCTCGGGGTCGTTCCTCGGTGATGGGGTCGCCTAGCGGGCGTCGAAGAACTGTAGACGTGCATGACCAGCGGAAACAGAGGGTCGGGACTGGTCTCAGCCCTGTTCAGCGCTGGGACAACCTGGGTGACGCCGTGCTGGTCGGTAGCCAGATGCTGACGACTTTCACCAGTTTGCCGAGACCAGTGAAGACGTGTCCGGTCATACCGACGGCTTGCGCTGCGCGCACGTTTTCTTCGCGGTCGTCGACGAAGAGGAAGTCTGCGGGTAAGGCGTGCATGGCGGTAACGCAGTGGTGGAACGCGGACGGTTCCGGCTTGGCGACGTTGATCCTCCCGGAGAAGGCGACGTGGTCGAGGTTTTGCAGCCAGGGCTGGGCGGCGAGGAAAGCGCCCGCGTGATCTGCGGGAATGTTAGAGAGTACGGCGGCCTGGGCGCGGCTGCGCAGGGATTGCACGTAGGCGACCATGTGGTCATCGACGCGTGACCAGCTGTCGATGTCAGCGAGCCGCAGTTTCTCGATCGTGCCGGTATCGACGGGGCATGACAGCCGCCGTAGTACCGCCGTCCAGTACTGCGGTGCGGACTGCCGCGCGGCGTCGTAGGGCGGGCGCAGGGCCCAGTAGGCCTCGGTGAAGGCGTCTGCGGGTGCGTGGCACGAGGCGGCCATCTCCGCCAGGGCGCCCGGGCGCTAGTGCAGGGCGATGACTCCGAAGAGGTCGAACAGCACGATCCGCTGGCCGGTCGACATGGGGATTCCTTTCTGTTGTGGCGACGAACTTGCTCAGACGGGATCGTTGGAGGCGGGCGGGCCACTCGTGGGAGGCCTCACGGGTGGTCAAGGGCGCTGCGCCATTTCGGGCTTGGGCCCGCGCTCGGGCTCGCGCTCGGTTCCGGAACGCAGGATCCCGGCGGTCGCGGCAGCGATCACCAGGAGCAGAGCCGGGAACAGAAAGGTGTAGTTGAGCGCCGCAAGGCGGGTCATCCAGCCGATCGCTGCCGGGCCCGTGAGCATCCCGAGGTAGCCGAGGCCGGCGACCCGGGAGACGTTGGTGCCGGCGGCGGCGGGGTCGGCGTGCCCGGCGGCGCTGAACAACTGGGGGACGCAGCCGGACAGGCCCACGCCGAACAGCGCCCAGCCCGCCAGGGCCATCCAGATCCACGGCGAGAGGGCCACGACTGTGATTCCGACGGCGCCCGTGGCTGCGCCGTAGCGAAGCACAGCCGCCGATCCGAACCGCCGGGAGACGCGATCGGCGAGCAGCCGGCCGACGGTCATCGTCGCTGCGAAGGTGCCGTAGGCGAAAGCGGCGGTGCCCGCCGGTGCACCGAGTATGGTCTTCAGGTCCAGGGTGCTCCAGTCGTTGGCGACTCCCTCGCACAGCATGCACATGAGTGCTAGAGCGGCGAGGATCCAGATGCGGGCGGGAGGGGTGCGCGGCTTCGCCGCTTGGTCCGCCGGGCGCTGCCCGGTGGTGGGGGAATCGGACGCGGCGGTGATCGGGGAGGTCGTCGTGGTCGCCAGCAGGCTGCGGGCCGGCAGCAGTGCGATCACAATGCCCGCGGCTCCGGCGACGCCGAGCGTCGTGGCGGGACTCATACCGGCGCTCGTGGCCCTCGCTCCGACGAGCGCCGCGATGACCCCGCCGACGGAGAACGCGGCATGGAAGGCCGACATGACGGGCCGGTTGTAGGCCTTCTCCACGTGCACGGCGTGGGCGTTCATGCTCACGTCGAGGCAGCCGTTGCCGAAGCCGAAGACCAACAGCGCGCCTGCCAGCGCCCAGGGATCGCGGGCAAGGCCGGGTAGCACGAGGGCCGCACCGCACAGCACGCCGGCAGCGGGGACCACGACGCGCGTGCCGACGCGGTCGGCCAGTCGGCCAGCGACCTGCATGCCGATGAAGGCGCCGAGGCCCACCAGCACCAGCAGGCTTCCCAGCGTCGCGTTGCTGATTCCCACGCGTTTCTCGACGACGGGGATCTGCACCAGCCACACGCCCGTCAGGGTGCCGTCGAGGACGAAGTAGACGAAGGTCGCCACACGGGCGGCTCGGAGTGAACGTTCCATGCAAACCACCATAAAGAACAGTTTTGATGTTTGGAAAGTGCCTTTGCGCACAGCTTGTATGTTCGTTCTGGGGTGGTGTTCAATCGCGGTATGAGCAACGCAGACCGTCATGGGCTGATCGCCCAGGCCGTCAAGGAGTCGGGCAGTGCCACGGTCCCGGAACTCGCCGAGCTGACAGGCGCCTCGGAGATGACCATCCGGCGTGACCTGGACACACTGGCCGCGCACGGTGCCCTCGAGCGCGTCCGCGGCGGGGCGCGCACCCTGCTGCTCAGAGGCGAGGAACCGCCTTTCGCGCTGCGCGCCCACGAGGCGGCCGACGCGAAGCGCCGGATCGCCTCCGAGGTGTCCCGGCTCATCGCTGACGGCGAGACCGTCCTGCTCGACAGCGGCACCACCTGCCTGGAGGTAGCCCGCTTGCTGCGTGGACGGCAGGTCACCGTGATGCCCGTGTCGCTGCAGGCCATTCACGTACTCAGCGACGCTCCCGGTCCTACCACGCTGATGGTGCCGGGCGGACGGCCCCGCGCCGCCGAGGGCGCCCTGACCGGCCCCCTCACACTCGCTTCCCTGGCGGCGCTACGCTTCGACACCGCGATCGTCGGCTGCTGCGGCCTGAGCGCCGCCGAGGGCCTGACCGCGTACGACCTCGACGACGCGGCGGTGAAGAAGGCGATCATCGCCTCCACACGCCGCATCATCGCCGCCGCCGACGGCAGCAAGCTCGGCCGCACCGCCCACGCCTACGTCGGCCCCTCCGCACTCGTGCACACCCTCGTCACCGACACCACCGCGCCCGCCGAGGAAGTAGCAGCGATCGAAGGAGCCGGCACTGTCGTCAAAACTGCCTGACAGCGATCAGCGTCCCCAAGGCCACCGCGTTGCTGGGCAGCCGGGCTGCAACCTCGGCGACGACGGCGCGATGAGGTTCGGGCAACAGCTCAGAACCCTTTGGATGTGGGCAACGGTGATGCTGTCTGATCAGCATCTTGGTAGTGATCATGAGCCGGTCGAAATCTTTGCAAGCAGGAGGTCACGGTTGTGTTGCCGCGTCGGGCCACACGCTACCGTTGTAGGTGAGACGTATAGCGATCATGGCGGGGTCGAGAACGTCTGCCGAGAGAACCGGCGGGTCAAATGTGCGAATCTGGTGGAAACAGGACAGGGCGCAATCGCGAGACAACAGGCCGAGCAAACGACCACCCCTTCACCAAGGGCCGCAGCCCGGCCCCGCCGCCGCTGACCGACCACACCAAGGGCCGCAGCCCGGCCCCGCCGCCGCTGACCGACCACACCAAGGGCCGCAGCCCGGCCCCGCCTGACCCTCCGGAGGGTGCATCGAAGGCGAGGCAAATCGAGCCGGTCTCACTGCCGGGCCAGGGTCCGCCAGCTGCCGGTTAGACGCGGCATAAGCGAGTGAGCTTGGCTGATAAGTAAGAGATCGCCGCGTTGCCTGCCTGGACCGTCTGTTGGCTACAACAACTCACCGGGCACTCAGAAAGCTCCGCACTCTATGGAGTTATCAAGTAGCTGGCGCCACAAAGGGCAGAACGGTAACCGCCAAGGCCACGTTGCGATGGAGCAATAGTCAAGACTTGCGGATGAAGATTTTTAGGCGGCTTCGGGTTGGAGGTGTTCGGCGGGTTTGCCGACCTCGAACGTGGCGCCAGCGCGGAGGGCGACGAGGTATGGAGCGGCGCTGGTCACGCCGGCTCCTCTTTGGCGAGCGCCGCGAGGAGCGCGGGGAGCCGACCGAGCACGTCGGCCAGTACGAGATGGTTGTGGTAGTCACGTGAAGCCACGATCTGGCCGTTACGGACCCTGGAGACTTGGATGTTCGAGACCTGGAAGGAGCGGTTCGTCGTGGTCACCAGCCCGTCATAGTCCCACTCGGCCACGATGACCTCCGGGTCGCTGGTCTCGTGCACCACGATGTTGCGGGCCTGGAGTTCCAGCGGCATCCGGGCGACGGCGGTGAAGTACCTTTGGACCGCTTCGCGCCCCTCGAGACGTGTCGGCGCAGGCAGGGCGAAGGGATACTCCACCAGCGTGTCGTGGGCATACAGTTCGTGAAGTACCTGCCACCTTCGATTTGAGATCCCTTGGATCAGGTGTTCCAGGACTTCTCGTGGACTTGCTGATTCAGACATGAGAACACTCCCGGGAGCTGTTGAGGGGTGCGGGATCGGCCGGCGGTGATCACGCCGATGCTTAGTCCTCCAGTTTCATCACAGGGCAAACCTCGAAGCGCTTCCTCGACCCGCAGTCACGTTCTCGGGCTCAACCCACCGCTCAGCCATCACTGGACTCTGGGTCACGTCGGCCAGGCCAGGCTTCATCATCCATGGACGCCAGGCCTGGTCACCATCGCCCGGGAGCCTTGCGACTGTCCCGCGGCACAGGCCAGACGCGGCGGCCATCTCGAGGTCAGGTGCAACACTCCAGGCTGCGAAGAGACTTGGTGGTCTCCGCTCCACCGGCCGACACGGCGATTTCTCGGCGACCGGGAAGATCATGGCCGCTAAAGATCATTAATGGTGGAGGTTATGGTCTGGTGACGACTCAGGCGAGCTGACCAGGGGCCAGGCACTACCCAGCGAGTCGTACCTCGTTCAGCAGTGCGGGATCAGCCAGGCCACTGGGGTCGCGGTCAGGCTGACGGCCGCGGCTGGCTGCAGCCAGCGGGACAAGACGGGGTGGCCCTATGAACCGGGCCGCAGCCCTTTCCGTGATAACGGCAAGACGGCGAGTCCGCAATGTCGACTCGAAGGAGTCGGGCATGCTGCGTAGCGTGCCCCCGTTCGAAGGAGAACGAATGATTCGACCGTTCGCCGGAACACTGGCCCTAGCGGCAGGGCTGGCCATCACCATCCCCTTGCTGGCGTCGCCAGCGAGTGCTGGCAGCTCGCCAGCGCCGGTCTTAATCCCGGACTCGGCGCTCCAGGCCATGTCAACCACCGTGGGCGGGGCCAAGCCGCAGCCGTCCACCACCACGCTGACGCACTTCTTCCGCACCGCGTTCAACCCGCTTGACGGCACCACTTTCGGTTTCAACATGGTGGGGCAGGATCCCGCGCTCCAGCGGTCGACGACGGTCACCGTTGACGTCACACCACTGAATGTGACTGTGGGCGGGCGGGCCTTCAACGGAACCGACATCCTCCAGCCGACCCTCAACTCACCGGTCTTCACCAACAACGACTACACCTCGACACAGTTCGTGAGCGACCCGACCGTCGCCAATGGCCACACCACCGGTGGAATCCTG
>WNFM01097644.1_pt1 | contig 11848 bp, 13 predicted proteins | sample 5400271 | NCBI WGS metagenome assembly WNFM01 (sample SAMN13153352, study PRJNA577476) | soil metagenome | isolation source: 60 cm saprolite on Douglas fir-dominated hillslope | place: USA:California | collected 2013-09-17 | reverse complement strand
AGAAAATATCGTGCAAAGGTGACCGCCACGGCCGCCATCCCGCCCGTTTGGATTACCAGCAGCAGCACCCAGCCGTAAAGAAACGCAACGCCCGGATGGAGCGCATCGCGCAAATAGGCGTATTGCCCGCCGACAACCGGCAAGCGCGAAGCCAGCTCCGCGTAGATGAATCCGCCAAGAAGAGCAATCACTCCGCCGGCGATCCAGGTGCTCAGGATCAGCGTTGAAGTGTGCACGCGTTCAGCAACAAGGTAGGGATTGATGAAAATTCCCGCGCCGATGATTCCGCCCATCACGGCCATGGTGGTGCCAAACAGGCCAAGGTGCCGCGCGAGGCCACCGCTCTGGGGCAATGGCTGGCCGGAGATTTCGGTTTCTCTCATCGAGATGGAAACAGAGGAAGGTCATCTCTGCTTCAACGCGGGAGAATATACTCTCTTCATTGAGTCGGCAATGGAGAGGGCGCGGTTGGTTGTTCCTTTTGCGAGCGCCGGTACATAATTGCTCGGTCGACGAAGCGCGCGATGGTGCCATGGTCTCCGACAGCCCAGGCATTCCCCGCGTCCAGAATTCCCACCGCGTTGAGACTCAAAGAATCACTGTGCTTCCAATGGACTCCGTTATCCTGAGTGATATCCTCGCCCGTCGGACCAACAGCTACCCAGCGTCCATCATTAATATGAGCAACGGCTGAGCGGTAGCCGCCGGGTTGCCGAGCAGCGAGCTCCCAAGTTTCTCCCGCGTTCAATGAATAGGCGGCGACGCCTTCGGAGTAATTCGGTTGCTTGTAATCGCCGCCCAGTACGAGCACTTTATTGCTGGCATCGAGACGCACGGAAAAAATTCCGGACGAAGGGTTGCCTTGAACAAGCGGCGTTCGCGCGACTGTCCACGTGAGGCCGCCATCCCTGGAGTGGAAAATACGCGCCGCCGGTCCGCCGGTGCCGAAAAAGATTTCCTTTTCGCCGGAGAGGGCGATGCAAGAATTGCTGGCGGCGAATGCGCCTTCACCCGCCAGCGCCGCAGGCATATTCTCCGTGGGAAGGGAACTCCAGTGTTCTCCGTCCGTTGTTTTAAGCAGGAGAAATTTACGGTCGATGGGATCGCCAAGGGCAATGCACGCGCGTTCGGAGAAGCAGGCAATGGAGTCGAGAAAGACCTCTTTGCGCTCGCCGCTAAATTGAAGGTTCCAAGTTTGGCCGCCGTCGGTGGTTTTGTAGATACGGGATTTGTCGCCGTCGCCGATGGCCATGACGTAGGCGGTGAAGGCATTGAAGGCGACGATGCCGCGAAAATCCAGGGTGTCGCTTTCGGCGATAGCAAGGCGTTGCCACGTATTGCCTTCGTCCACCGATTTCAGAATCACTCCATTGGATCCAGACGCCCAAATGACAGGCTGGAACACTCCTTTGTTCTCAGCCGGAGCGTAGGCGACGCTCACGCCGCGCAGGTTGGAGTCAATACCCTTCGTCTGCACCTTCCGCCATTGAGCTTGAACGGAAACGCCAAAAAACAAGCAAGAGAGAAATAACAGGATGCCACGCATGCCGCGCATTCTAACAGGCCAGGGTGTGCAAAAACCTTGTTGATTCGTGCGCACCGCAAATTCCTTACGAAACGTTTGTTTCTTGCGCTCCACTGGCTTAGACTTCCGCGGGCTTCCTGCCGGGGAGGAAATCATGCAAACCACAAGAAGAACATTTCTGGGTGCTGTTGGAGCGACCGCCGCGCTGGGAGTGGCCGGCAACGCCGGAATTCCGGAAGCACTGGCCGCCGAGCCACGCGGGCCCAACGTGCCAGCCATATCGGGTGAAAAAGTCTTGTTCTGGGTCGCCGCTTCTAGTCCCTGCGGCAAAGATCTGAAGTTCGATGAAGAGTTGTACAAGGACCTGCTCGCGTATTTAAAAGCTAACGGCGCCGATGGCGTTGTTGTCCTCGGAACGACCGGCGAATTCCCCTCGTTCTCCGTGGCCGAACGAAAAAAAGTTGCCGAAACCGCCTTCAAGCACCGCAACGGCTTGAACATTATCGTTTCCCCGGGCACCGCGAATTTTCCGGAGACGTTGGAACTCTCCCAGCACGCGGAAGCCAATGGCGCCGATGGCCTGCTCGTCGTTCCCCCGTTTTATTACCGGCACCCTCGGCTGGATGGATTGACGAAATATTTTTCCATGCTTTTTGAACAAGTGAAAATTCCCATCAACCTCTATCACATTCCCTTTGCGACCGGCGTGCCCATCAGCCATGAATTGCTGCACGCCATGGAAAAATATCCCAACCTCACTGGAATCAAAGACTCGGAGAGCAATCCCAAGATCTATCAGGATTTCGTCGCCGAATTCCCGAAGCTCAACATGCGCACCGGCACGACGGAAAACCTCAAGTACGCGCTGGACCACAACATGGGCGCCATCCTGGCTGAAGGCAACAATTTCACCAAGCAAATCGCCGCGGTCTTCGCCGCCAAGCGTGCAGGCAAGGACCTCACCGAAACCATCGCCAAACTGGATGCCGCCTTGAAGATCCTGCGCGCAGGCGGCGTCGATGAGTACGGCCCCATGAAATACGCACTCAGCCTGCAAATGGGCACGCGGCAGTTCTATCAACGCCCGCCAAACTCCGACGTAACCGATGAGCAGAAAGCGAAAATCAAGCAGGCGCTCGAACAAATCAAGCAAATGGGATAAACGAAAAACTGCGGCCTGTATTAGCAATGGAGGAAAAAAGATGCGTGAGAAGAATCGGAACCGGCTGAACCTTGTTTTGGTTTCATCATTTGCTGGACTTCTGTGCTGGCCCGCGGCTTCCTCCGCTCAATCTCAACCAAGGAACACCGAGTGGCCCTCTTACGGCGCCGATCTTGCTGGAACGCGCTACCGCCCGCTGGACCAGATCAACGCCGCCAATTTCAGTGACCTCGAAATCGCCTGGCGCATCAAGACCGACAACTTCGGCGACCGCCCGGAGTACAAACTCGAAGGAACGCCGCTCATGGTGAACGGCACTCTCTACGCCACTGCAGGATCGCGCCGCGCGGTCATTGCACTGGACCCCGCTACCGGCGAATTGCTCTGGATTCACGGCGAGCATGAAGGCAAACGCGGCGGCGCCGCTCCCCGCCAGCTTTCCGGGCGCGGCCTGGCGTATTGGTCCGACGGTAAAGAAGAACGAATCCTCTACGTGACTCCCGGCTTCCGCCTCATCTGCCTCGACGCCAAGACCGGTGTTCGAATTCCTTCCTTCGGAGACAAAGGCGAAGTGGACCTGAAGCAAAACGACGATCAGGATATTTTCCCGGACCTGATCACCGGCGAAATCGGCATCCAGTCCGCGCCCGTGGTTGCGAAAGACACCGTAATCATTGGAGCAGCATTCCGCGAAGGCATGACCCCGCGCAGCATGCGCAACAACAAAGGCTACGTCCGCGGCTTCGACGTTCGCACCGGCAAGCGCCTCTGGATTTTCCACACTATCCCGAAAAAGGGCGAGTTCGGCTACGACACTTGGGAAAAAGGTTCCGCGGAATATACCGGCAACACCGGCGTGTGGACGCAAATTACCGTGGACGAGCAACTTGGACTGGTCTACTTGCCAGTCGAGTCGCCCACCAGCGATTTTTATGGCGGCCATCGCCCCGGAAATAATTTGTTCGGTGAAACTCTGGTCTGCGTCGACTTGAAAACCGGCGAGCGCAAGTGGCACTTCCAATTGGTCCACCACCCACTCTGGGACATGGACATTTCCTCCGCGCCCATTCTTGCGGACATCACCGTTGACGGAAAACCGGTCAAGGCCGTCGCTCAGCCAACCAAGCAAGGCTTTCTTTATGTTTTCGATCGCGTCACTGGCAAGCCCATCTGGCCCATTCCCGAAAAACCTGTCGAAGTCGGCAGCGTCCCCGGCGACGCAGCCCATTCCCACAAAACCTCCAGCCTACAGCCGCAACGGCGTTTCCATCGATGATTTGATCGATTTCACGCCAGCTCTTCGCGAACGAGGGAAACAAATCGCCTCGCACTACCACCTCGGTCCTGTTTACACTCCGCCGACCGTCAGCAAATTGGAAGGTCCGCTCGGCACACTCACGATGGGCACCGCTTCCGGAGGCACGAACTGGCCAGGCGGATCGTACGATCCCGAACTCCACAACGTTTACGTTTACGCCTGCAACTCCTGCATCGAGCCGATCGGGCTGGTGCCGGCGCCAAAAGAAGTTTCCGATATGAATTACGTCGCAGGCACCGCGGGAAAAGAAGTGGTCGTTCTGCACGGGCCGGGAGAAAATGCTGGCGCCGATTCCCCGAAGCCGCCGAAAAAGCGCCAAGGCAGCGGCTACATTTCTCTGAACATCGACGGCCTGCCTATGGTCAAGCCGCCCTACGGAACAATCACCGCGATCAATCTCGATAAAGGCGAATTCGTCTGGCAGATCGCGCATGGCGAAACGCCCGACGTCGTCCGTAATTACGAGCCGCTCAAGGGCATGAGCATCCCGCGCACCGGCCAGGAGACCTACAACATCGGCACGCTGGTCACCAAGACGCTGGTCATCGCCGGCGAAGGAAATGTCACCACCACTCCAGATCATCCGCGCGGCGCGATGCTCCGTGCGTACGACAAGATGACCGGCAAAGAAGTCGGCGCTGTCTATATGCCCGCGCCGCAAACTGGCTCACCGATGACTTACATGATGAACGGCAAGCAGTACATCGTCGTGGCCGTCAGCGGCGGACCCTACTCCGGCGAGTACATTGCGTACACGCTGCCATCGACGGGGGAATGATCGCTGTCACGCGAGTATTGCACCCGGCAAGAAGTCGATCAACAACGTGAAAATGAGAAACCTCGCGGCAATCCTCGTTCTAGTAGTTGTGGCTTCGTCAGTCTGCGTGCTTCGCGCGCAGGCGCCAGCCGCGGAGTCGCGCTCCGTGTGGGACGGTGTGTATACCGAGGAGCAGGCCAAGCGCGGCGAGCCGATTTATCGCAAGGAGTGCGCGCTGTGTCATGGCGACATGCTCACCGGCGGAGAATCCTCACCACCGCTCAGTGGCGGAGCCTTTTTGGCGAATTGGAACGGCCTCACCATGGGCGACCTGTTCGACAGGATTCGCAAGACCATGCCGCAAACAAACCCGGGCCGCATAAGGACGGCATCATACCCGGCGAATGCCGCGGCCAGCCCGTGGTCGGCGCGCAAACCTACAAAGTGAAACCCGGCGACTGGCTGCTGATCCCCCCGGACACGCCACACCAGCCCAAGCCGGATCCCGGCGGCTTCAGCTACTTCATCATGAAAATCAACGTCGGCGTCTATCCCTGGAGCCTGATCCGCTAGCCAAACGCGGAACTGAACGTCCCGAGCGAGACTCAGCGCAATTGGCTGGAATCTACGCCTTTTTTGCGGGCTTCGTCGAGGAGTGCGTCGACTTTGGACTCGAGATCTTTCTTCTTGTCCTGCAAAGCGCGCACTTGCACTTCGATGGGCTCGCGCTGGTAACTCTTGTCGAGCTTGACGCCGCTGGCAGTAGTTGATGGTTCGCCCGCGCTGAAGTTTTTCAAATCGACGAGCTGCTTGTCGATGTCGGCGATTTGCCCCTGCAGTTTGTCGAGCTGCTTTCGAACCGACGCGGCATATTGCGCGTTTGCGGGCTTGGAAGCTGTCGGTTTCGAATTGTTCTTCGTATCGCCCACAACGGAAATTGCGCCCTTAGCGTTGGGGATGTCTTCGTTGGTCCAAACTTTCTTCGGTTTTTTGGTTTCGGCCGGCGACGCGGGATCCTGCGAAGTAGAGTGCGGCGGAGCGGCAGAACTATCCTGAGATTGCGCGGCCGCCGAAAAGGCCGCAAAAAAAGTCAAAATAATAGCGAATGAAAGCGAACGGGGCATGAAGCCTCCAGTCTCGCAAGGTTGAGGACACTGTCCTCTTAAACCCATTCTAGAAGGGAAAGTTTCACGGATCGGCCCCGCAGGAGCGCGCCTTGTCGAACTCGGCATGCCCGAGCTCTTGGCGAATCGCCGCGAGGGCTTCCTTGGGCGGGCCAATATAGCGATAGCTTGTATAGAATGTGCGTTCGTGCACGGAGAAGCTGGAGAACAGTTTGCGGCCATCGAAATCGTATTGCGAAAAACTGGCCAGCCACAGCCCGGGCTGAAATTCGTAGCGCTCCTGCATAAAGTGGCTGCCCTTGTAGATTTTTCCCAGAAACAGGCCGACGGAAATGTCATCGGTGACTTCGCCTTCGATGCGCGCAAGTTCGGTGGAGGCTTCATCAATCCACACGAAACCGCGCACCTTGGGAAAAATGGAGGTGAACCGGGAAGTAGGTTTGAAAGCGGGACTGGGGTCCATTCTATATTTGGCAAGCATGCGGTCGCCGCGCGGCTCTTTCGCCACAAAAGTGAATAAGAATGCATTGTGTGTAGCGTCGATCAGGTCGTTGCGCTCTTTCTTTTTCTTTGCGTATTTTTCCAATGCATCGCGCTGCGAACCCCCATCGTTGGCCAGCAGCGCCAGCGCCCGTGCCAGGTTTTCGAGACTGGACCGATAAGCCGCGGAATCTCCGGGCGTGCCATCGGGGCCAACGGGAATCTTGACCATGCCGGTGCCTGAGGGAATAACGCGACTGCTTTTTATCGATGGAGGAGAAAGATCGCTGGAACTCTTCCGGGTTTCAACGCGTTCGACGCGTTCGTACAGCTCCAGTGCGGCCTCAGCTCTCTTTTGATTGGCGATGACACGAGTGAATAGCTCCGGTCTGGCTGGTCCGATCGCCGCGCTGGAATCCGAGACGGCGGATTGTGCGCCGGCGCCCGCGGTGAGAGCCGACGACAGCAGTGCCAGGATGATCAAAGCGCGATGGTTCATGTTCGAGATCGGCGCGTGGGCCGCCAGCGTCAACTCTGATTGGATTCGTCTGGGCACATAATTGTTGTACACCGCTAGGGCGCGGAAACGCTCCCACAGATGTCAAAGCGTCAATGGCAGCGCAATCCAGCGAAAAATTACGGTTTTGGCTTGTCCGCCGGTTTTTGCTGCTGTTGCTGGAACTCTTCTGTCCAGGGCGGCACGATGCCGTTGACACGCGCGTAGGCAATGGATTGGCCCAGGTGCTCGCCGAAGTGTCCGGTGATCGCGATGAAGGAGCCGCGCAGGGTGGTTGAACGGTTGAACATTTTCTGCGGTTTGTCGGCGTCACCTTCGTTGAGCGCGATAATGGCACCGCGGAAATGCGCGAAGGAATCCTTCAAGGCTTGCAAAACCTTTGTCTTGTCAGTGGAGAGAGCCGCGATGGCCTTTGGGTCGAAGCCCGCAGGAGGCGCAGTGCCCAAGGCCCTCGCAATGCCGTAGTTCGCAACCATGATATGGGTAAAAACCTCCCCTACCGAGCGAACGCCTTCCGCCGGGCGCCAAGTGTACTTTTCAGCGGGCATGGCTTCGGCTAGGCGTGTGTACCGTTGCTCGTAATAGGCGATCTCTTCCAGGAATTCGGCCCGGAAGCCTTGCGTTCGGGGATTCCTTGGGCCCTGCCGGACGGGAGAATAGCTAGACTGAACCCTGTAAATATAAGAAAATAAATATAGATACGACGCATTTGGCTCTCCTTAGTGTACACAGCCGCTCCGGCCCGGCGTGTCATCTTCTTGCCCAGGCGGTGCGGCACATAGCGGTATAATTGGCTGTACGACAGTTGGACGATTCAGATTAGGCTGGGTCGGGTGCAAGGCTACCTCGAAAAGCACCGAAAGCAAAGTGCCTTTCCAAACGTCTATATCTCAAGGAACGATTCGGCGGTCTTGCTCGTCTTAACTACAGAAGGGCGGAGGTCTGTTTGGGTGTAACTCCCATCGAAGGATTTGGCGCCGTTACGCGGGTAGCGCCAGGGGCCTTGGCTGCGGCCGGGAAGCTGGATCGGCTTCGGAGCGGGTTGGTCACCATGCTGGAGACTCTGCGGCTCTCTCTGGACGCTCTGCGCGCCCATAAGCTGAGAAGTTTCCTGACTTTGCTGGGTGTCATCCTGGCGGTAACGACGCTGGTTGCCGTGATGAGCGTGGTCGCCGGACTTAATTTTTACGTGGCGGATCGCATCGCCAATCTTGGCGCAAACGTCTACGTTCTGAATCGCTTCGGAATTATCACCAGTGAAGACGCCTGGGTGAAGGCGCAGAAGCGGCCCCTGGTCACCCACGAAGAACTTGTCAATCTCAGGACCGGCATGCGCACCGCGGGCCAGATCGCCGCGCTACTGGGCAACAATTCAGATGTGCGCTACGGCAATAACCTTCTCGAGAACGTCAACATACTGGGTGTCAGTGCCAACTATTCCGATATTCGGAACGTGAACGTTGAGTCCGGCCGCTTCCTTACGGAATCCGACGAGGAGCATCGCTCTCCGGTGTGCTTTATCGGGGCGGATCTCGTGAAGAAATTCTTCTCCAATGTCGATCCGATCGGGAAAACCATTCGCGCGGGAGCGCACAGCTATGAAGTAGTCGGCGTTGCGGCGGTCATCGGCAGCGCGCTCGGACAATCACAAGACAATTTCATATTGATTCCTCTCGAGACTTTCAGCAAGGAATGGGGCACCCAGAGAGATTCGCTGGTGCTGTTTATCCAGGCGCAGAACGCGGAGATGATGTCGGCTTCCGAGGATGAAGCGCGCATGCTGCTGCGCGCGTGGCGTCACATACCCTGGGATGCCGCGGACAATTTCGGCATCATCGGGTCGGATTCCATCATGGGGCTTTGGAAATCGTTGACCGGCAATCTGTTCATGGTGGCCGTTGGTTTGACGGCGGTGTTTCTGGTGGTTGGCGGAATCGTGATCATGAATATCATGCTCGCCAGCGTGACCGAGCGGACGCGCGAGATTGGCTTGCGACGGTCGCTGGGCGCCAGGAGAAAGCACATCATCCTGCAATTTGTGACGGAATCTGCGGTGCTGGCGGCCACCGGCGGCTTGATTGGAATTATTCTTGCCTATGCGTTGGTCGCCGTGGCGCGTGCGTTGACCTCTATTCCCATGCGCACCCCGATGAGTGCGGTCGTACTCTCGCTCACCGTTTCCACCGCCGTCGGTCTTTTCTTTGGGATTTATCCGGCGATGCGCGCGGCCAAGCTTGATCCCATCGAAGCCCTTCGGGCAGACGGATAGGAAAAATCGAGCCCGGCAGCCGCGGGCTCGCGTGAAACGAACATGGCACAACAGCACGGCGAAAATCTCAAGCAGGCGATGGACACCCTCCGGGCGCACAAATTGCGCAGCTTTCTTACCGTGTTCGGCGTGGTCCTCGGTGTCAGCGTCATCATGCTGGTGGCTGCGCTCATTACCGGCTTCGATCAGCAAGTGCAGGAAAGCATCAAGCAGTACGGCGCGGATACCGCGTTCGTCTCGCGCTTTGAACAGGGTCCGCACGGCGGCGGCCGCCGGCCGAAGGACGAACGCGAGCGCAAACCGCTGACGTTGGAAGATGGGGAAGCCATTAAGGAATTAAGCCCCGCGGTCAAGGACCTCACCGTTTTCATCACCTGGTGGGAGCAGCCGCATACCGTGCGCACCAAGGACGGCGAAGTTACGTCTGTCGATTACCGTGGCGTGCAACCGAATTTTGGACAGGTTTATGCGAACGCCGCCACGCTGGACGGCCGTTTCATCAGCGAGGGCGACGATTTGCACCGCGAAAAAGTGGTGATGCTCGGGGAAAACGCCGCGCCGGTCCTTTTTCCGAATGGTTCGCCGATTGGCAAGGACGTGATGATCGACGGGTCGGCGTTTCGCGTAATCGGGGTGGTGGAAAAGCCCAAGGGAATGTTTGGCCAGGACGACGAAGACCGCCGCGTGCTGGTTCCTTACAATACATTCCGAAAGATTTATCCGGGAGCGTATGAAAACAGCATCCGCTTCCAGGCCTACCCCAACCAGCTGGATCAGGCTGTGGACCAGGCGACCGAGGTGTTGCGCCGCCGCCGCAATGTTCCTTACGACGGGAAGAACAGTTTTTCAATCCAGACTTCGCAGCAGATCGTGGATCAATTCCATAGCATTCTAGGGATGGTGGCGCTCGCCACGTTTGTTCTAAGCGGGATCGGCTTGCTGATCGGCGGTGTGGGAGTCATGAATATCATGCTGGTCAGCGTGACCGAGCGAACGCGCGAGATCGGCATCCGCAAGGCCATCGGCGCAAAGAGCGGCGATATTACCTGGCAATTTTTGCTGGAGGCCATGGCGCTCACGGGAGTTGGCGGCGTGCTCGCGCTGGTGCTGGTGAATGGCCTTGTACTGCTCGTTCGAGTGGGCTTGAAGTGGCCGGGAAGCGTGCCGGCATGGGCGGCCATCACCGGGATTGTTGTCAGCGTTTGCGTGGGGCTGGTCTTTGGCGTATGGCCGGCGATGAAAGCTTCGAAGCTTGATCCAGTGGAAGCGCTGCGGTACGAGTAGCGCAAGCGCACTTGTTCGCACCAGAATTTCCAAACAACTAAGGCTAACTGGAACTTGTTAAAGGAAGTTCCTTTTCCGTGCTTATGGTGTGTTCGATCGGGGCGATGGCACCGAGGCAGGCGACGGTCCCGAGGAAAAATTTTGCGCAACGTCGGGCTTATTCAGGGAGGCTAGGGCAATTTTCTGGACGCGAATTTCGTGGGGCGAGGGATGTTGCTTTTCGGTTTGCGGGATGGCGTCGCCCCAGAGGTCTGACTCGGAAGCCGGCGAGCTGGTTTGCCGCGAGTATCGGAATGCCTCGTAGGGCACGCCAGGGTGGAAATACTGGCGCGTGGGAGCGGGAGGAATTCCGAAATGGGCGCGAAGCACGCGCGGAATTTGAACAAACATCGCCAGTAGTAGGCAAGCGGATACAGTCATCCAGACTTCGCGGTGTCCCACCGGAGCCAACCACCAGGAGTGCAACTTGATGGCTGGCGCGGGATTGCGCGGGCGCGAGCGGCAGAAGGGATAGAGAGACTTGGCGAGGTCTTCGCAAGAAGCAAAACGTTCATCGGGATTTTTTGCGAGGCAGCGCGCGATCACGAGGTCCAGCGCGGGCGGCACTGCTGGATTGTGTTGCCCGGGCGGCACGGGTTCATCGTACAAAATTTGCGCGCAGACCGCGCCCAGCGTTTTTCCCGCAAAAGGACGAATGCCGGTGAGCATCTGGTAAAGAACAACGCCGAAGGAGAATTGGTCCGAGCGCTGGTCCTGGAATTCGTTCTGGATCTGTTCGGGAGCCAGATAGGCTGGCGTGCCTCTCAACTGGCCGGAAGCGGAGTGCTGCGTGGTGAGGCGGGCAATACCGAAGTCGCCGAGTTTCACTTTGTTTTCGGGCGTAATCAGAATATTTCCTGGCTTTACGTCGCCATGAATGATTCCGGCGCGATGTGCCAAGGCGAGAGCATTGGCCAGGTCGGCAGCCCAGGCGCAGGCCCGTTGAACCGTGGGGAGAGATGTTTCGAGCTGCTGTTCGAGAGTTTTGCCGGCGACATACTCCATGACGAGGAAAGGAATGCCCTGCTGGTCGATGCCGACGTCGTAGAGCTGCACGACCGCGGGATGCGAGAGCTGGCCGACGAGCTGGGCTTCGCGCAGGAACTGTTCCTCGAGGTCTTCGTCGAAGGTGTGGATGAAAGTCTTGAGAGCCACGGTGCGGCCGATAACATTGTCGCGGGCTTTATCGACACGGCTGGTGGTGCCGGAGCCGATGGGCTCCAGAGACTGGTACCGGCCTTTTTGCGAAGTAATCATCAGGCCGAACGCAGGAGCCGCGCAGCGCGGTCTCGCAGGCCGTTGCCGTTGGTTTGCAGCACGGGAACAACTGTCGTCGTCTTGCGGCGCGCGAGAGGATAGAGTTCCTCGGCAAG
>WNFM01119946.1_pt1 | contig 11850 bp, 11 predicted proteins | sample 5400271 | NCBI WGS metagenome assembly WNFM01 (sample SAMN13153352, study PRJNA577476) | soil metagenome | isolation source: 60 cm saprolite on Douglas fir-dominated hillslope | place: USA:California | collected 2013-09-17 | reverse complement strand
AGGTCTGCGCACGCGTGAAGGCGGCAAATAGCGGCTTGACGCTTTCGAATGCTTCCTTGGGGCCCGAGACGAAACAGGTCAGTGCGCCGGTGTGAACGATGCTGGCATTGCCGGACACCGGCGCGCGCAGATAAGCAATGCTGCGCGCCTGCGCAGCCAAATCGACTTCGCCGGACGCTTCCGTGCTCACCGTGCTGGTCTCGATCAGGACGGATTTTGGCGCCATCGCGGCAATGAGGCCGGCGGGGCCGAGCATGACCGCGCGCAAGGCCGCGTCATCCGGCAACGAAGTGATGACCACGGCCTTGCCACTGACAGCGTCGGCCGGCGAGGTGGCGACGGAAATACCTTGTTCGCGCGCAGCGGCAAGTCGCGCCGCGCTCTGATCAAAGGCGGTCACGGCGTAGCCGGCCTTGGCGACCAGCATTGACATCGGCAGGCCCATCTTGCCTGTTCCGATAAAGGCTATTTTCTTTGAAGCTTCTGTCATTTTTGTTGTCCGTTAGCCCTCAGGCGGCGCGTTCCCGCAATTCGATGTCGTGCACCAGCCGTTGTCCGGATTGCGCGAGTAACTCTTTCTTCTGATCCAGCCCGTCGGCCAGCAGACGACCGTCCCGCTTCTTCCAGACGCCGCCGATCATGACAGCTTCAATATTGGCGAGGCTCGTCTGCATCACGACGGTGGAGATGGGATCGTGCAGCGGAAACAGGTTGAGATCGTCGGCATTGATGACGACGAGATCGGCGAGTTTGCCCGGCGTCAGCGAGCCGATCTGGTCGTCACGCCCGAGCATGCGGGCGCCTTCGGTGGTGACCCAGCGCAGCGCTTCACGCGTCGGGATCGTGGTTGTGGCCGGAATGGTGCCATGGCTCTTGCGCGAGTCCGCATTATCAAGCGCTCGCTGCATCGAGAGCGCGACGCGCGCGGCGGAGAAGAGATCGCCAGGCAACACGGATTCGAGATCGATGCCGATCGTGGGGCGGACGCCGCGCTTGAGCAGCCGGCCGGTGATCGGAAAGCCGTGGCCCTGGATCATCTCATTCTCAGGTGTCACCGAGAACGACACGCCGAGATCGACGAGGCGCTGCAAGAGATCGTCGGGCAAGTCATTGCCATGGACGATGTTGACGCCGGCGCCGACGAGGCCTGCCTCGATGAGCCTTTCCCAGCCGCCGGGCGTTTTGGCAGGACCCCCGCCCTGGTGCATTGAGGCGATCAGCTTGAACTCCCGCGCCAGGCGGAAATCGTGCATAGACACATCAAGCGTCGAATAATGCGGGCCGAGAATGGCAAGCCCCAGCGTCACCAGGCTATTGCGGTCGGCGAGGGGACCGGCCAGCAGCCGCTCGACTTCTCGGCGTGGATGCGGAACTTCCGAGAAATGCGGCTCGCCCGGCTTCGGCTCAGGCTTTGGCGAGCCGTGGAAGAAGGCGGCGCGGATGCCGCTCTCGATCAGGCCGCGCACCGCGGCATCGGTATGAGCAGGCGTCGGATTGTTGTGGCACCAGTCGACCAGCGTCGTGGTGCCGCAATTGATCTGGTTCAGCGCGCCGACAAGGGTGGCAATGTAGATGTCGTCGGGCCGGAACACCGTCGCAAGGCCCGCATGCATGCGGCGGAAATACTCCAGCAGCGTCCAGTTCGCCGCAAAGCCGCGCAAGCCCGTCTGCCAGGTGTGCATATGCGCGTTGATCAGGCCGGGAATGACGACGCGTCCGGTGCCATCGACGATCTCGGTCTCGGCGGTTCCGCTGCCGAGATCGATATCGGGACGTACTTCGGCAATGCGATTTCCCTCGATCAGCAAATCGCCGGTGCGGAAATCGCCGAGCGAGGCATCCATGCTGACGATGCTTGCGGATTTGATGAGCGTTCGCCGCATCTCGGTCACGCCGCTGCTTTCTTCGCGATGGGCGGCTCGCCCGACCAGGCGCGCGCGATGAGGTCACGGATGGCGTTGCGCTCGAGGGGGCGCGGGTTCCAGTAGGCGTTGGTGACCGCAAGATCCGCCGCCTTGTCGATGCCGCGTTCGGGCATGCCGATGTCGCGCAACGCCGGTTTTGCATTGAGCCGGCGCGCGAGATCGTAAAGTCCCTGTGCGGCATCCGCAGCACCAATCGCGCGTGCAATGCGCGCCATAGCGTCAGGCACTGCAGGCGCATTGTAGGTGAGCACATGCGGCAGGACGATGGTGTGCGTCTCCGCGTGCGGCAGATCGAACGTGCCGCCGAGCGTGTGACAGAGTTTGTGGTGCAGCGCCATGCCGACAGTGCCGAGACAGACGCCGCACAGCCAGGCGCCATAGAGCGCTTCGGTGCGGGCCTCGCGATCGTCGGACTTCGCGGCAATGGCGGGCAGGGCGCTGGCGAGCCCGCGGATGCCTTCCTCCGCCATCAGCGAGATCACGGGATTGCGGTCGCGGGCATAGAGCGCTTCCACCGCATGCGCGATCGCGTTAATGCCCGAGGTCGCCGCAAGACCGACCGGCAGCGACAGCGTCAGGTCGACATCATAGATCACGGTCTCTGGCAGCACGTCATTGCTGCGTACGGTGGTCTTCAACCCATCCTTGGTCTCGCCGAGGATCGGCGTCATCTCGGAGCCGGCATAGGTGGTGGGAATGCAGAGCTGGTTGACGCCGGTGCGCAAGGCGAGCGCCTTGCCCAAGCCGGTCGTCGATCCGCCGCCGAGCGAGACCACACAATCGGCGTCGCACGCCTTCATCGCCGCGAGTGCCTGCTCGGTCACCTCGACCGGCGTGTGCATGGTGGCACCGGCGAAGATGCCGGCATAGAACGGCCCGAGCGCGGATCCGAGCTTGGCACCTTGCGCCTCCTGCTGCGGCGTCGTTAGCACCAGCGCGCGCTTGCCGCCGAGCCGTTCGATCTCGGCTTTGGCCGCGCTCAGCGTCCCGCTGCCGAACACGACGCGGCAAGGCAGATTTTCAAAGGTGAACGAACCGATCATGCGCCGGTCTCTTCGTTAATGGGATAATCGACCTGGAAGCGGCCGATCCGCAAGTCGCCCAGTTCCTCGCGCACGCGCAGATGTTCGGGGTGCGTGGCGTAGGCCCTCAGGGCGGCGCTGTTGGTGAATTCGGAGACGAGCACAACGTCGCAGGCATAGTCGATGTCGCTGACATCAAGGCCGACTTCGATATGAGTGAGGCCATCGATCCGGCCTTTCAAGCCCTCGAACAGGGTCTTGACCTTGGACCGCGCCGCCGCGCGCTCTTCTGCGGTCTCCCCGCGCAGCCGCCACATCACGATGTGTCTGATCGGCCCCGACATTTCCTGATTTCCTCGCCGGCTGCTTTCGTTGTTTGCGGCCATCTTGCCTTGCGTAAATCGGAAATAAAGACCAAAATTTGCAAGTCTCTTTTCCGATATTTGCAAAAATGGACCGTTTGCTGCAACTCGAGGTGTTTTCCAAAACGGCCGAGCTGGGCAGCCTCTCCAAGGCCGCCGAGGCGCTGCGGATGTCGAATGCGGCGGCGAGCCGCCATCTCAGCGCGCTGGAGGAGCGGCTCGCGGTACGGCTGATCGAGCGCAACACGCGCCGGCTGTGGTTGACGGAAGCGGGCCAGGAATTCTTGCAGCGCTGCAGCACGCTGCTCAACGAGCTGGCCGAAGCCGAGGACGCCGTCAGCGACCGCGCGCTGTCGCCGAAAGGGATGCTGCGCGTCACAAGCTCGCTGTCGTTTGCCATGATCTATCTCGCGCCGATGCTGCCCGCCTTCCGCGGGCTCTATCCAAACCTCAGCGTGCAAATCATCGCCGCCAACCGCTATCCCGATTTCATCGAGGCCGGCATCGACGTTGCCATCCGCACCCGCGAGCACGAGCCGGATTCTAACATCGTCGTCCGCCGCATCGGCCAGATGCGGCGCGTGCTGGCGGCCGCGCCATCTTATCTGGCAAGCCACGGGCGACCGGAGACGCCGGCAGATCTCGCCCGTCACAACATGCTGATCTACAATCTCGCCAACGATCCCTATTCGTTGCGGCTACACAAAGCGAACACGGAGCAGACCATCCGGATCGCGCCGACGCTCGACAGCAATGACGGCCAGGTGATCCGTGGTGCGGCGCTCGCCGGCCTCGGTCTCCTCATTCAGCCGCTCTACATCGTGCAGAGCGATATTTCGGCCGGCAAGCTCGTGCCGGTGCTGATGGACTGGGAATTGCCGCTGCTCACGATGAACATCGCCTACCAGAACCGCGTCAGGCTGCCCGCCAAGATCCGGGTGTTCTCGGACTTCCTGGTCAAACATATCCGCGAGAACTCCGATGCGGGGATCTGGATAGAGGCTAAAGAATAGGTCGGGTATCTCGTTGGCATCCTCGTTGCGCCACATGCGAGCGATCCCGCCGTCACCCAGAATCCCGGGTTCTTGTCCTAGCAACTCGTGAATGCGTTTCACGCTTCATGATGCCCACAAGAACACGGGTTCCGTGACGTTTTCACCGATATTGGCCATCCAATCTGTCGGAGGCAATGAAAGGCTTCCGCATCGGAAATAAAGCAATTCTCGCGCAAGCGAAATCGTGGCCCCACGCAACACGTCATAAACGTCCCGCATACAAGCGCGTTGACAGCCCGGTAAATGGACGAGCCTCGCGAAACTGATCTCACATCGCGCGGTCGGCGCGCGGGCTCGGCGAGTTCACGACGACCCTTGCTGCCGAACGGTGGCTTGGACACGCCGCCGGCCGTAGCATTCGAACTCGTCGCAGATGACTGCAATGGCCTCGACGATCGCAGTGTCGTCGGGGGCGAGACTGTCTCGTAGTGGGTCGAGCGCGAGAAGCTCGGCATTCCATTGCGCCCCTGCGGTACGCCATAAGCGACATAGACGCTTGTGGCCACCTTGTGGATTCCACGATTAGAACCCCTCGATGGGATTCTGAACCTTTTAGGCGGACGATAGGAGAAAATATCGTGGATTTCGGTCGTGTGGGGAAAGGCGGTAGCGGTCTCCCGCTGCCATCTTTCGCCACAGCTCATCGCGACGGATATTTTCCGCTTCAATAGTAATCCGCCACGAATCGTCGAACCAAACGCGCAGTCGACGGCAGCCCGCCGGGATTTCAGCCAAGGCGCTAGTCTAGGGCAGATATGAGCTGCGACTCATCTGGTCTCGCGCATGACGTGATAGCTGAGCTCGCCTGGATCGCTGAGATCGGGGACCTTCCAGCCATCCAGGTCGTACTCGGCCATGCATTCCTCGGCGAATCCCTTGAATTTATCGGCATTTCCAGAGGCTTGGGCGCCGAACAGGCAGTAGCGCCGGATCTCCTCGGTCGAGCCGCCGTAGTTGATTTCGTAAAGTTCGTGCCGGCCGCCGAACTCGCTCGCCAAACAGTCCCACAACAGCTTGAGAAGCTTGACGCGCTCTTCCGCCTTGTAGCCGTTCGAGCCGCGCAGATATTGATCGAGATAGGGCCGGATTTCCGGATTCTTGAAGTCGCGCGCGTGGCTGTTGAGATAGATGAGACCTGACGCAACGGTCTGCTCGATGAGGTACTTGACCCGCGTATAAGCCATCGTGGCGATGATCTGATAAGCATTACCGGGATCCATGTTCGGCAAGACATAGTCGCCGATCCACGGCTTCGGATCGCGGACCATGGCATCCGAAAGTCCCCAAAACAGGTTGCGCCAGGCGATTACCTCGCCGACATTCGCCTGCACGCCGCGATAATCCTTGGTGCCCGCGGCTTCGGTGGCTTTGAGCAGCAGGCCGGCAATGAAATCGAGCTTGACCGCGAGCCGCGTGCAGCCGTGCACGACGAAGCGGGGCAGGAAGCCGGTGCGCGGAAAGAAGTTGTTTGCCTTCTCGAGGTCGCCGTAGACGAACACGTTCTCCCTGGGCACCAGCACCTTGTCCATGATGAAGACCGCGTCGTTCTCGTCAAGCCGGCTCGATAGCGGATAGTCGAACGGACTACCCATGACCGTCGAACTCATCTCGTACGACGTACGGCAGATGAATTTCACGCCCGGCGAGTTGGTCGGCAACATGAACACTGCGGCGAATTTCTTGTCCTGCACCGGGATCAATCCGTGGTGTGCGACGAACGTATAGTTCGTCAGCACCGAGCCGGTGGCGACCACCTTGGCGCCCGAGATGATGAGACCGGCGTCGGTCTCCTTGTCGACGTGACAGCAGACATCGCTGACCTCGTTCGGCGGCCGGTCGCGATCGATCGGTGGATGGATGATGGCATGATTGATGAACGGTACGCGCTCCTGGCTGAATTTGTACCAGCGCCGGGCATTGTCCTGGTACGGATCGTAAAAGTCCGCGTTGGCGCCGAGGGTTGCGAGAAACGCCGCCTTGTAATCCGGCGAACGGCCCATCCAGCCGTAGGTCATTCGCGCCCATTCGGCAATGGCGTCGCGGCCGGCAATGAGGTCCTCCACGGTCTTTGGCGCCTTGAAGAAAGCGTGCGTCATTCCGCCATTGCCGTTGTCTGTCGGCAGCAGCAGCTTTTTCTTTCGCTTGTCGTCATGCAGGGCATCGAATAGGCGCGCCACCATCCGTGCGGTGTTGCGGAAGGCGGGGTGGGTCGTGACATCCTCGACGCGTTCGCCGTAGATGAAGACCTCGCGGCCGTCGCGCAGGGATTCGATATACTCCGCGCCGGTCTGCGGCCGGGTAACTTCCATCTGGCCGATATTTTCGGGTCGCCGTGCGAAGGCTACGCGGTCGCCGCCGCCATTGGTTTTCGCCATTGCCGCCTTGGCCGCTGTTGCGCCGGACGCGTTTCCTCCGGCCGTCTTGGTCGTTTTTGCCATTGTTACCCTCCCATGGAATTCTTCGATCGTTTGGCTGTCTCCACCCGTTTTGTTCGATATGCGAACTCATGTGCGGAAAGCGAACTGGAATGTTAAGATCTCAGGGGCGCCCTGACAAGCGAGCGATCGCAGAACGAATTGCTCTGGTCCTACAGCGGCCGAGGTGCTTGCGAAATCCGTTGTGCGATGACCTTGAGCTCGGGCAGGAATTTCTCGCGCATCTCGTTGCGCGTCGTACGCGTGCTGTGCGCGGAGAGATTTATGGCGCCGACCGCCTGGCCGGCGCGGTCGAGAACCGGGACGGCAATCGAGCGGAGCCCTCGTTCAAGTTCTTCGTCCACAATGGAAAATCCCTGCTCGCGGTCGGCGCAAACGCGATCGAACAGCGCCTGCATGTCGGTGATCGTATAGGGCGTATAGGCTTCGATGGGCGCCGACCGCAGGCGGCGCCAGATTTCCGCGCCGTCAAGACAGCCTAGCTGGGCGCGGCCGAGCGATGTGTGAAAGGCCGGCAACCGGCTGCCAACCGCCAGGGCGGTTGACATGATGCGCCGGGCGGGCACGCGCGCGACATAGACGATCTCGATGCCCTGCAAGATCGAGCCAGAGCAGGATTCGCCAAGCTGCTCGCTCACTTCCTTCATCATCGGCAGCGCGCGGTCGATCCAGTCCTGTCCCGAGAGATAGGCAAAACCCAGCTCGAGAACCCGCGGGGTCAACGAAAACGCACGGCCGTCCTGAACGACATAACCGAGCTGGGCCAGCGTGCGCAGGACACGACGCGCGGCTGCCCGCGAGAGGTTGGCGACCGTGGCGGCATCGGACAAGGTCATTGTCGGACGCTGCTTGCCGAACGCACTGAGGATGGCGAGCCCCTTGGCGAGCGTGGTCATGAACTCCTTATCACGCCCCTCGTCTGGCAGTCCGGAAGGCATCATCATGCGCACCGTGCCCTAGCGAGCGGTTGACACCGTCAAGGCGCTCATTGAAACTGACCGAAAAAGCGAACGCGAGTTCGAATATCGAACAATTTCGGGGGTGCGGTCAAGGTTCAGCCGAGCCCTGGCCCCGCCCGGCGGAGTTTTTCAGGGAGGGAGGCTTCATGACCAGGATCGTGCCCACAGGGATTGATCGTCGCGCGTTGCTCAAATCGTCAGCGGCGGCCGGCGCAGCGCTCGCTACCGGGATCGCGATGCCCGCCATCGCGCAGACGCGGCCAATAAAACTCGGTTACGTCAGCCCGCAAACCGGCCCGCTCGCCGCGTTCGCCGAAGCCGACAACTTTATCATCGCGAATTTCAAGGAAGCCGCCAAGGCCGGTATCAAGCTCGGCATGGGCACCATTCCGGTGGAAGTCGTGGTCAAGGACAGCCAGTCGAATCCCAACCGCGCCGCCCAAGTCGCCAAGGATCTGATCGTCCAGGACAAGATCGATCTGATGCTGGTGGCCTCGACGCCGGAGACCACGAACCCTGTTTCGACCCAATGCGAGATCGAGGAAGTTCCTTGCATCTCGACGGTGGCGCCATGGCAGCCCTGGTTCATCGGCCGCCAGGCCGATCCGGCCGGTGGCCCTCCAGCATGGAAGAATTTCAATTACACCTACCACTTCTTCTGGGGGCTCGAAGACGTTATCGCGGTCTTTACCAACATGTGGAGCCAGGTGCCGACCAACAAATCAGTCGGCGGTCTGTTTCCCAACGACGGCGACGGTAATGCCTGGGGCGACAAGCAGGTCGGATTCCCGCCGGTGCTGGAGAAAGCCGGTTACAAGCTCGCCGACCCCGGCCGCTACCAGAATCTCACCGACAACTTTTCGGCGCAGATCAGCGCGTTCAAGAGTGCCAACGCCGAGATCATCACCGGCGTCGTGTTGCCGCCCGACTTCACGACATTCTGGAAGCAGGCGCTGCAGCAAGGCTTCAAGCCGAAGGTCGCCTCGATCGGAAAGGCGATCCTGTTCCCGGTCGCGGTCGAGGCGCTCGGCAAGGACGGCAACAACCTTTCATCGGAAGTGTGGTGGTCGCCGAACCATCCGTTCAAATCGTCACTCACCGGCATGAGCGCGAAAGAACTCGCCGCCAGCTATGAGGCCGCGACCAAGAAGCAATGGACGCAGCCGATCGGCTTCGTGCACGCGCTGTTCGAGGTCGCCGTCGATGCGTTGAAGCGTGCGCCTCAGCGCGATGCCAAAGCCGTGGTCGCTGCGATCGCCGCGACCAATCTCGATACCGTGGTCGGAAAGGTGCAGTGGAACGGAGCGAACCTGCCGCCATTCGCGGCGAAAAACGTCGCAAAGACACCGCTGGTCGGCGGCCAATGGCGCGTGAAGGACGGCAATAAATACGACATCGTCATCACCGACAACAGGACTGCGCCAAACATTCCTGCCGGCGGCAAAATGGAGGTGATCGGTTGAGAGCAGGACGAGACGAGCGGAGCACGCCCGGCGCAGGTTTGCGATTACATTCTGATTCGTCCGTCTTGTTGCTGAACTCAAGCGCATGCTGAAGATCAAAGGCCTGCGCAAGACCTTCGGCTCGGTGATCGCGGCTGACGATATCGATCTGTCGGTCGCGCCGGGCGAGGCGCTCGGCATCATCGGTCCGAATGGAGCCGGCAAGACGACGCTCTTCAACCTGATCGCCGGCGGGCTTACGCCCGATGCTGGCGAAATCCGCCTGAACGGTCGCAATATTACTGCGGCGAGGCCGCACGAGCGCTGCGTCGCTGGAATCGGACGCTCCTATCAAATCCCTCGGCCCTTCGAGAATCTCACAGTTTTCGAAAATCTGCTGGTGGCTGCGGTGCACGGCGGCGGTTTGACGGAGCACGTGGCCGCCGCGCCGTGCGCGGAAATTCTAGAGCGCTTGCATTTGATTGCGCGCGCCAACACGCTCGCCGGTGCACTGACCTTGCTCGAACGCAAGCGGCTGGAGATGGCGCGCGCACTCGCGACCAAACCCCATCTGCTGCTGCTCGATGAAATCGCCAGCGGACTAACCGAAGGGGAGTGCCTCGAACTCGTCGAGACCATCAAGCAAGTCCACGCCACGGGAATGACCATCATCTGGATCGAGCACATCGTGCATGCGCTATTGGCGGTGGTCGGAAGGCTAAGTGTATTGAATTTCGGAAGAAAAGTTGCGGAAGGCGATCCGCGAGAGGTAATGGCTTCGGCGGACGTTCGGCAATTCTATGTCGGCCTATTGGCGTGAGAACTCCGATGCTCGAGACCCGTGGCCTAACTGCTCACTACGGAGATTTCCAGGCACTATACGGGATCGACACCGTGATTGCGCCGGGCGAGACGATTGCGATCATCGGCGCCAACGGGGCGGGTAAGTCCTCCTACCTCAAAGCCATTACCGGCCTCATCCGCGCTGAACCCGATAGCGTGCGGTTCGAGGACAAGCCCATCGGCGCCCTTGGTGCGGCAAATATTCTCAAGCTGGGAATCGCGATGGTGCCGGAGGGACGGCGGCTGTTCTCCTCGCTGACGGTTGAGGAAAACCTGCTGATCGGAAGCTACGGCCGGGAGGTGGCTGGGATATGGTCGCTGGATAGCATTTATGCGCTATTCCCCGCGCTGAAAGAGCGCCGCGCCGCGCCGAGCCACTCGTTATCTGGCGGGGAGCAGCAGATGACCGCGATCGGGCGCGCCTTGATGTCGAATCCGCGCGTGCTGCTATGCGATGAGATCAGCCTCGGTCTGGCGCCGATTGTCGTTCGCAATATCTACGATGCGATGCCGCGGATCAAACATAATGGCACCAGCATCGTGCTCGTCGAGCAGGACATCGCGCAGGCAATGAAGGTTGCCGACCGTGTCTATTGCTTCCAGGAGGGTAGGGTGTCGCTGTCAGGGCGGCCAACGGAACTAACACGCGAACAGGTTCATCTTGCCTATTTCGGACGTTGAGCATGCTCGATTGGCTCGACACGATCATCCAGGGCGTTCTGCTTGGCGGCCTGTATGCGCTGTTTGCCGCCGGCCTGTCGCTGATCTTCGGCATCATGCGACTTGTCAATCTCGCCCACGGCGATCTCATCGTGCTGGCGGCGTTCGCGATCCTCGCACTGGCGACGTGGTTCGGCTTCGATCCCTTTCTCGCGGCTCTGCTGGCAATGCCAGCGATGTTCGCCGCGGGTTTTGCCTTGCAGCACGTGCTGCTGAACCGAACCTTGGGACGCGATCTCTTGCCCCCGCTGCTGGTCACGTTCGGCATATCCATCATCATTCAAAACGGGTTGCTCGAGGTCTTTACCGCGGACAGTCGGCGGCTGCGGCTCGGCGCGATCGAGACTGCTTCAATTCATCTCGGCGGCAACCTGGCGATTGGCGTGATGCCGCTGCTCACGCTTGGCTCTGCGATCGCGGTGATCCTGCTGCTCAATCTGTTGTTTTATCGCACTGCGCTCGGGCGGGCATTTCGCGCGACTTCGGACGATCTCGAAATCGCGCAGTTGATGGGCATCGACCACCATCGAATCTACTCCATCGCGATGGGGATCGCGATGGTGGTGGGGACGATTGCCGCGCTCTACCTTGGCATCCGCGCCAATTTTGATCCGACCATTGGTCCGGCTCGGCTGATCTACGCATTCGAAGCGGTGATCATCGGCGGCCTCGGGAGCCTCTGGGGCACGCTCGCGGGCGGCATCATTATCGGCCTCGCGCAGACCGTCGGCGCGAAGATGAACCCCGAATGGCAGATACTGGCGGGTCACATCGCCTTTCTGGTTGTGGTGGTCCTGCGACCACGCGGTCTGTTTCCGCGCGCGGTGGATTGAATGATGATGGTGAAGGGTGACGGGAACCAATTGATTGAGCCGACCCGGTATCGCATCGAAACGAAAGCCCGCGCGTCGGCAATCCTGGCGCTCGCGGGCGTTGCCCTTGTCCTGATCTTAGCCGCCCTCCCAGCCTTTGTCGGTCGTGGGCTGATTCAGGATCTGATCTTCGTGTTCTATATGCTTGCGCTGGCGCAGTGCTGGAGCCTGCTTGCGGGCTATGCCGGTCTCGTCTCAGTCGGGCAGCAGGCGTT
>WNFM01119835.1_pt2 | contig 11851 bp, 11 predicted proteins | sample 5400271 | NCBI WGS metagenome assembly WNFM01 (sample SAMN13153352, study PRJNA577476) | soil metagenome | isolation source: 60 cm saprolite on Douglas fir-dominated hillslope | place: USA:California | collected 2013-09-17 | reverse complement strand
ACATCATCTTCATCAATGTTCCCTCGCTTTGCCGGAAGAAGCCATTGTGCCGTAGTTTGCCCAAGGGTGAAAGTGCATTTGTGGGGAGCACACTTTGTGGCACCGGCAACGTGGCAATGTGACATTCCGGCGGCCTGATCTATACTCAACCGTCTATGGCGGTCATCATCTGCATGCTGCGCGGCGTTAACCTCGCCGGGCGCAACAAAATAAAAATGGACGCGCTCAAGGCCCTCTGCATTTCTTTGAAGTTCAAAGATCCGCAGACCTTTATCCAGAGCGGTAACGTGATCTTCCGCACTGAAGAGAAAGACCTGGCAAAGCTCGCGAAACGGATCGGGGATGCGATTGAGAAAAAAATTGGGTTTCGTCCCGCTGTAATTCTGCGCACGGCGACCGATCTCCGTGGTGTAATCGTGCGCAACCCGTTCGCGAAACGCAGCGGAATCGAGCCTGGCAAGCTGCTGGTTACCTTTCTGACAGATCCTCCTGCAAAAGAAGCCCGCGAGCAAGCCCTGGCCATCGATACCGGTCCTGAAGAGTTGCACCTCATCGGCCGCGAAGTCTTTATATATTTTCTTAACGGTCAGGGGCGCTCCAAGCTGCCGTGGTCGAAGATTGAGCGGACGCTGCAGACGGCAGGGACAGGCCGCAACTGGAACAGCGTAACCAAGATGCTGGAGATCGCGGAAAAGCTGGAAGCCGCAAAATAAGATCTCGCCCCACGGCGTCTTACGAATGAATGGCCATTCAGTGTATTCTGTAGTTCACTTTTCATTCAGAATTCACGGCGGGGCGCGTATGAGCACCATATCGGCTACGGCGCACATAGATACGGCATCTGTCCGGTCCCACGTCCAGCGAATTCCCTGGCTGGTCTGGGCCAACGTGATTGCATCCGTCTGCATTGCCACAGGGCTGTACTGGGACATTTCCTGGCACGAAACCATTGGCCGCGACAGTTTCTGGACCCCGGCCCATCTGGTGATTCAGTTTGGCGCACTTCTGGCGGCCTTCGGCTCCGCCTGGGTGATTATGCAGACCACGTTCGGCGGCGACACCGAAGCGCGCCGGAATTCAGTCAGTGTGCTTGGATTTCGCGGTCCGCTGGGCGCGTTTATTGCCGCATGGGGCGGCGGCGCCATGCTGACCTCGGCCCCGTTCGATAACTGGTGGCATGAAGCTTATGGGCTCGACGTAAAAATCATCAGTCCACCGCACATTCTTCTGGCCGTTGGCATTGCGGGGATCATGTGGGGCGGCGCGATTCTGGCGGTATCGTATTTGAACCGCGCTGAGGGCGATGAACGCAAGAGCCTGGAACGAATTCTGCTTTTTGTCGGCGGGTTCATCATCGTTCAGGGCATGACGCTCAAGCTGGAATACACCAACCGCGTGCTCCTGCACAGCGCCATTTCCTACATGGTGATGAGTATTGGCACGCTGCTGCTACTGGAAGCCCTGGCCCGCGCTTCCGGCCATCGCTGGGCGCGCACCATCATGACCGGCGTTTATTCGGCTTTTGTGTTGATCCTGATGTGGGTGCTGCCGCTCTTTCCCGCGCAGCCCAAACTCGGTCCTGTATACCAGAACATCACGCACATGGTTCCGCTGCCTTTCCCCATGCTGCTCATTGTGCCGGCATTCTTTCTCGATCTCATGTGGCCGATCTTTAAGGACGCGCCCAAATGGCAGCAGGCGCTTTTCGGCGGAGTGTCTTTCACAACAATCCTGATCGCGATGGAGTGGCCGTTTGCGACCTTCCTGATGTCGCCCGCGGCGCGGAACCCTCTCTTTGCCACGGTGGATTTTCCCTACTTCGCGCTGCCGACATCGCCCACGGTGCGCCACGTTTTTGTCGCCTGGGAGAGATCGCGAGGCGAGTTCTGGCAAAACATGGCGCTGGCATTCCTGTTTGCCGTGGCGAGCATGTGGATCGGGATCTTCTGGGGCAACTGGCTGAAAAAGGTTCGACGGTAGGGAATCGGGCCATCCGGCGATCGGGTGATCGGAAAATGCGAAACCTTACTGTTGCGCGATAGGATTAGCCAGCATTCACGGGGAGTAAAGCTGCATCATGAAGAAGTTTTTTCGATTCATATGTGTTCTATTGCTGCCGCTGGCCAGTGCGGCGCACGTCAACAGTCCTGACGTGTATTACGACGGCTATGCCGGGCCGTATCACCTGCTGGTTACCTTGCGGCCGCCGTCGGTGGTGCCGGGCGTCGCCCAGATACAGATTCGCAGCGTTTCGAATGACGTAAATGAGATCAATATCCTTCCGTTGCGCATGATCGGCGTTGGCGCAAAGATGGCGCCGCTGCCCGACGCCGCGAAACGCTCCGCTGATGATCCGCAGCTATTCACCGGCAGTCTTTGGATCATGGTACGCGGCTCATGGAAAGTACAAATCCAGGCCGTGGGACAAAAGGGTGCGGCCCAGCTCGATGTGCCCCTACCTGCGGTTTCCAGCAGTTCGCAGCCGATGCAGACGGGCCTGGCAATTCTGCTGGCTGCTCTGGGGCTGGCGCTGGCAGCAGGGCTGATTGGCATCATTGTCGCCGCGTTGCGCGATGCTGCGCGCAACGCTGGTGAGCCACTTGCTTCCGCGCAAGCTTGGAAGGGGCGACTGGGGCTGGTGCTTGCGACGATCCTGGTGATTGCTGCCGTAATCTCTGGCGGACGCTGGTGGGAGCAGGAAGCAAGCGCCAATGCGCGGCTGAACTACAAAATCCCAAACATGAAGCCGTCTCTTCTCGCCGGCGGCCTGTTGCGCTTGCGTCTCGACAACCCGAATGAGTCTGAGCCCACGCGCTTTCGCAGCGAGCAACCGGACCGCATCCGCCTGGACGATCTGATCCCTGACCACGGCCATCTCATGCACCTCTTCATCGTGCGCGTGCCGGACATGAAGGCTTTCTGGCATCTGCATCCTGACCAGATTCAGCCCGGTGATTTCGCCCAGAACCTGCCGCTCATGCCGGAAGGGCAATACAGGCTCTACGCTGATATCGTTCACCACACCGGCTTTCCGGAGACAGAGGTTGCCACCGCGAACCTGCCCTCGACCGCCGGCGAACCCCTGACTAGTGACGATGCCGGCTCCTTTGATCTGGAGCCGGCGGAAAAGGTCGCGCAACTTACTGATGGCTATCGCATGGTGTGGGAGCGGGAAGGTCGGCCCATCAAAGCCGGCCAGCCTTACTGGTTTCGCTTTCGCATTGAAGACAAAGACGGCAAGCCCGCCGCTGATCTTGAACCCTATATGGACATGACCGGCCACGCAGTCTTCCTCAGCACGGATGGAAACGTCTTCGCCCACGTGCATCCCGCAGGTTCGGTCTCCATGGCGGCGGTCAAGCTGGCCGAAGGCGGCAGTCCCAGAGCGGGAATGGCAGACATGGAGCACAACGCTGCTGCGGCTGAAGTTTCATTTCCTTATGGCTTTCCCAAACCGGGCGAGTACCGGATCTTTGTGCAGGTAAAGAGGGCAGGGAAAGTGGAGACGGCGGAGTTTGTGGCTAAAGCGGAGTAAAACCCAAAACCTTTGAAACACGGAGGAACAGAGGAAACGGAGGAATTAAGATCGCCGGAATCGCACGAAATCGCCGTCATCGCCGTGATCGGAAAACCAATCTCATTCATAAACAAATAACGCTGGTTCACACGGATGGAAGGTTTAATCCCGGCGATTTTTGGCAATTTTGGCATTTCTGGCAAATTCTTATCTCCTCCATTCTCTCTGTTCCTCTGTGTTTCAAAGGTTTTGGGTTTTTCGCTATTTCGAATGTTTCCAAATCTTTCTGCAAGGCGTACAATTTCCTCGAAATGTCCCGCTTCTTCCACGGCTTCACTTGACGGTAGTGGCCAAACCTCCGGTCGGACGTTCTCTACTGTCATTTCCAACTAAGCTGAAAGGAAGAATTTCATGTTTCGTACTATGCCCCGCAGAATTTCTGCTGTGTCGCTTTTTCTGCTATTCAGTTTGTCTGCATTGGCGCAGAGCAAGTCGCGCCATTTTGAACTCAACTACTCGTTCACCGTTCGCATCACCGATCCGGGTAAACCACTGGACATCTGGTTCCCTGTGGCGCAGTCCGACCAGTTCCAGCAAGTAAAAGTGCTCTCCAAGAGCGGCGATCTTACGCTGAAAGAGACTACCGAGCCTGAATACGGCAACCGAATGTTCTACGCCCACACTGACAAGGCTACCCAGCCCGAGTACCACTTCACGGTCAAGTATGACGTGGTGCGGCTGGAACATCTGGCCGCTGTGTCGGTGAAGAAGCCCGCGTCTGACAAGGACATTGCACGTTTCCTGCAGCCCGACAAACTCGTGCCTATCACAGGCAAGCCGGCGGAACTGGCGGCTGCGCAAGTAAAGCCGGGCATGTCTGAGCTGGAAAAAGGCCGCGCCCTTTACGATTACACCTTCTCCACCATGCGTTATGACAAGACCGGAACGGGCTGGGGCCGGGGCGACACGCTCTGGGCCTGTGACGCCAAGCATGGCAACTGTACCGACTTCCATTCTGTGTTTATCTCCATGGCGCGTTCGCAAAAAATTCCCGCGCGATTCGAAATGGGATTGTCGCTGCCGGACGACCGGAATTCCGGCCAGATTCCCGGCTACCATTGCTGGGCGGAGTTTTACACGCGCGAGCGCGGCTGGTTCCCGGTGGACATCTCAGAAGCGTGGAAGCACCAGGAAAAGAAAGATTACTTCTTTGGCGCGCATGACGTGAACCGCGTCCAGTTCAGCGTGGGGCGTGATCTGGAATTGCGGCCCAAACAGCGCGGCGAACGCGTGAATTACCTGATCTTTCCCTACGTCGAGCTTGATGGGCAGCCGTATCCGAACGTGGCCAACGCGATTTCGTTCAACGACGTGGCCAATGCGCAGGAAGCCAAACGCGCTTCACGCTGACGTTCGGCGGCCGGTTTCAAGCGGCCCGGATCCGCCTCCTCTGCGTTCTGGGCCGCATTTTTCGCAGGGAAAACGCGCACCTATTAACTTTCAGAAGTGCAGGTCAAATTTCTTCCAAAATTGGAATCCGAGATATACGGGAAGACGTTGCTTTTCCTTGTACATAAGTATGTACAACCAGATGATTATGGTGTGAAATTAACACGCGAGTTTTAGCCACTATTTGGTTCCTGGAGTTCGAGAGAGACCAGGGGCCGGAATTATCACCTTGATGGGCCGATATACGACGAACAAGCAGAGGAGAATAAGCTCAATGAGATTGTTAGAGAAGATGTGTTTCGTAGTGCTGGCCTCTGGGCTGGCATTGGGCCAGGCAACCGCAACCAATAGCGGCTCTGCCGGGACCGGGTCAGTTGCAGACGAGCTGAAGGCTTTGCGCGAGGCCATCAGCGAGCAACAAAAACAGATTTCTCAGCAACAACAACAGATCCAGACCTTGCAACAGCAGCTGGATAACAAGACCTCCGGCACGCCGCACGTGGCCGATGCCGCACTGCGCACCGCGCCAGTGCCGGTAGCCGCCACCGTGGTCCAGGAAACAGAGAAGCCGAAGGAATCGCCGCTCTCATTCCGCATCGGCGGCACAGATTTCACACCCGGCGGATTCGTTGACTTTGAAAACGTCTTCCGCACCACCAACACGGGAGGCAGCACTACCACGTCCTTTGGCGCGATCCCGTTCAGCAATACTGTCCAGGGGCACCTGACGGAATACCGCGCCACCGGTCAGTATTCGCGCTACAACCTGAAGGTTTCGGGTACCTATGGTGCGAACAAAGTAGTTGGTTACATTGAAGGCGACTTCAACGGCAACGATGCGGCCAACGTCTTTGTCAGCTCCAATCCTCACACCAACCGTCTGCGCCTCTATTGGCTGGACCTAAAGCGCGGCAAGTGGGAATTTCTGGGCGGCCAGACCTGGGGCATGCAAACCCCCAACCGCGTCGGGCTCTCGCCCAGTCCTGGTGATGTCTTTGTGCCCATCGGCGAGGACGCCCAGACTCACGTCGGCCTTCCTTATACACGTGCGGCGGAGTTCCGGGCCGTCTACCATTTCACTGACCAGTTCCAGTGGGGCGTAGCCATACAGAACCCTGACCAGTTTGTGGGCGCCGGGGAAGTTATCTTCCCATTTGCCTTCAACGCGGCTCTGGGACCCCAGTTAGACGCTGCCAACCAGACCACGGTGCCAAATGCATTCCCGGACATCCATACCAAATTTGCCTGGGACAACGATGTGAACGGGAAGCACATGCATTTGGAGGCTGGCGGGTTCCTCACTTCCGTCAAAATCACCAATGTGCCAATCGGCGGGACTAACTTCACTCACCATTCGGCGATTGGCGGGAGCTTCCATGGCGCGTTCAATTTTGAACTGGCCAAAGGCTTCCGCGTGATGGCCAACGGCCTGTGGGGTCAGGGCAACGGCCGTTACCTGATCGGTTTCGGACCGCAGGCGGTTGTTGTTCCGATACAGACCGGTCCCGCTACCTTTGATCTCGATGTTTCCATGGTGCACTCGGGTGGCGCTATCGTCGGTTCGGAACTCCAGGCCGGCAAGAAGACCCTGTTCGGCTTCTACTACGGCGGATTCTATTACCAGCGCAATGCTTTCCGGGACACCACCTCTCCGCTGGTGGTCAAACCCTTTATCGGTTTTGGTGGAACCAACTCACCCAACAGCGCGAACCGCGCCATCCAGGAAGCTTCTATCGACTGGACGCAGACTTTCTGGAGGAACCCTCAGTACGGCGCCGTTCAATTGGTTACACAAACGTCGTACGTCACGCGCGCTCCCTGGTTCGTGGCGGTCGGCGCGCCTAAGAATGCTCACTTGATGATGGCATATGTCAGCTTGAAGTACGTGCTGCCATAAACTCACAACAACCTATATCCCCGAGCGCCGGACCGTCCGGCGCTCGTTTTTTTGTCGCTTCGGCTCCCGCAGCTTGCGGCGCCCAGGCCGGTCTCGCCGGATGCGGGCGTAAAATGGTGTAGTGGCATCAACCGCACCTACCGGTTTTACAGTTGGCCTTCTCTACTTGCTCACAACCGTGGTGACCGCCGCGGCGGCTCAGCCGGCTGGCACTCAGCATGCGCGCGTGGAACTGCTCTCACATCAAGAAACCGTGTCCCTCGGCGGGAATCTGCAAGCCGGTGTGCATTTCATTCTCGAGCCGGGCTGGCACATTTACTGGGTGAATCCGGGCGACTCCGGCCAGCCTCCGGTCTTCAAATGGCAACTGCCCGCAGGTTTTAGCGCCGGCGAAATCCAATGGCCACGCCCGGAGCGGATGCAGGCAACGCCACAACTTGCTGACTTCGGCTACCACCATGAAGTCCTGCTGCCGGTCACAATTCACGCGCCGTCATCAGCGACAATCAATTCTCCTGTCGAGATCGGCGTTGAGGCCAAGTGGCTCATCTGCCGCGAAGTCTGTCGCCCTGAACATGCGCAGCTTCATCTGACGTTGGCGGTGGCGGCATCAGGAAAAGAGGACCCGCGGTCCGCGCCGCTCTTCGCCAGGACCGAGAAACTGTTGCCCCAGCCAATGCCGCGCGGCTGGAAGGCCAGCGTCAGATCGGGAAAAGATGAGTTCGTGCTGGCGCTCGACACCGGCAAGCGGATCACGAAAGCGGAATTTTTCCCGCTCGAACCCGGCCAAATAGACAATCCTGCGCCGCAGAAAATTCAACCGTCGCGCAGCGGCTGCCGTATCACGCTAAAAAAATCCGACTTGCTTCTGAAGCCCATCACGGTACTCCGCGGTGTGCTGGTCATCCCAAGTGGAGCTGCGTACCGAATTGAAGCGCCCGTGCGTGAATCGCTACAATAATGACCGGGCGGAAACTTTTAAAGGAGCGCGATGAAAAACCTACGTCGTTCTATTCTGCGGGCTGTTGTTCTGATGGCGCTGATTGCGTCGGCATTTGCCGTCAGAGTCGGAGAGCCCGCTCCGGGCTTCACCGCCGTCGACAGCAATGGCAAGCAGCAGCACCTCTCCGACTACAAAGGCAAGTTTGTTGTCCTGGAGTGGCACAACCAGGGCTGCCCTTACACCAAAAAGCATTATGAGAGCGGCAACATGCAGCGCCTCCAAAAAGAATGGACGGCCAAGGAAGTTGTCTGGCTCACGGTGATTTCCTCCGCGCCCGGCACGCAGGGCTTTGTTACGCCGACGCAGGAAAACGATTACGTTAAGACCATGAATGCCGTTCCCACGGCCGTCATCATGGATCCGGGTGGATCGCTGGGCCATCTTTACGCCGCCAAGACAACGCCGCACATGTTCATCATTGATCCGAGCGGAACGCTGATCTACAACGGCGCCATTGACGACCATCCGACCTCTGACCAGTCTGACATCGCGAGTTCGAAGAACTATGTTTCCGCGGCGCTGCAGCAGTCCATGAGCGGCAAGCCGGTGACCGAAGCGGCCACCCGCCCTTACGGCTGCTCCGTCAAATACAAGGATTGAGGTCGCGCGAACCTGATGCGCCTGCCGCAGCCCGTGCTGGAAACCGTCCAAGCGGAGATTGACAAGGTCGAGCGGCGGCTGCTGGTGCAAGCGACAGCGCAGATTTCTGAACGCTACAAGGCTGGAGAGTTTTCTTCTCCGGCCATCACCAATGACGCGCTGCGAGCGGCCTACCTTGCCGTCCGCTTGCCGGCGACTTACGCCGCCAACCGCCGCGTATTTTCTGAAATACGTTTGCGCGCGCCCCAGCCGGAGATCGCCAGTGTTCTCGATCTGGGCGCGGGGCCGGGAACAGCTCTCTGGGCGGCGAGTGAAGAATTCCGCGCACTGCAAAAGGCCACACTCATTGAAGCCGACGAGCACTGGATCGCTTTGGGGATCGCCCTGGGAAAAGCTCTGACTGCGAACAGCGCGCTGTCCGCCGTTCGCCAGTCGCAATGGCTTAAGCAAGATCTGTGCTCGGGATTTACCTGCGACGCGCATGACTTGGTGGTGATTTCGTACGTGCTGGGTGAACTCCCGCCGGCCGCCGCGGAAGCCGTGATACACAAAGCCTGGTCTTGCGCGGGCAAGTTTCTCGTTGTGATCGAGCCGGGAACCCGGCACGGATTTGCCGCTGTAAACGCCGCGCGCTCTTTCTTCATCGCCAGTGGCGCGGAGATCCTGGCGCCGTGTCCGCACCTGCATGCTTGTCCCATGGCTGCGGCGGGCGACTGGTGCCACTTTTCCCAGCGCGTCGAGCGCACTTCGCAGCATCGCCAGCTCAAGGGCGGATCGCTGGGCTATGAGGACGAGAAATTTTCTTACCTCATCATGCGCCGGCAAAGCGTGGCGCCGTGGGGTGCGCGCATCGTCCGCCATCCGGGCAAGCACAGCGGCCACGTTCAGCTTGCCTTGTGTACTCCGCAAGGCCGCCTGGAATCGCGGACCATAGCGCGCTCCAGCAAACAGGCCTACAAACTGGCCCGCAAAGCCGAATGGGGAGACATCTGGGACCCATAGCGGAGCGTGGCCATCGCTTTTCCCGAAAGCCACAAACTCTGTGCCTCTATCCAGCGTATCTTCTGCGATCATAGTTGCGTGTATTTCCTTGCCAGTGCGTTGCCGTTTGTCCGCTGGATGGTTGACTTCATCCAATGGGTCAAAGGTATGGGCCCGATTGGCGGCGTGTTGTATGCCGTGTTTTACATCGCCGGGACCGCGCTGTTCTTTCCCGGGCTGCCGCTTACCCTCGGCGCGGGCTTCATTTACGGCGCCGTGATTGGGACGCTCGTAGTCTCGCCGGCCAGCGTTGCCGGAGCCAGCCTGGCGTTTCTGATCGCACGCTATCTCGCTCGCGACTGGGTAACGCGCCGCCTGAAGAAGTATCCGCAGGCCGCCGCCATTGATCGCGCCATCGAAAAGAGCGGCTTCAAAGTAGTTGTGCTGTTGCGGCTGCAACCCGTGATTCCTTTCAATATGCTGAATTACGCGCTCGGGCTCACCAGCATTCGCTGGCGCGACTACGCGCTGGCTTCCTGGATCGGCATGCTGCCCGCCACGGTCCTGTATGTTTATCTGGGCTCGATCATGAGCGACGTCTCCGATCTTTTGCGTGGACGGCCCAACTCCGGTGTTGCCGGACGAGTCTTACTCTGGGGCGGACTGGTGTCGATCGTTGTACTGGTATGGTGGTTGGGCCGCATCGCCAAGCGGGCGCTGCGGGAAGAAATGGGGCCGGACGCCGGTCGCGCGTAGGCGACAAATTCGCGTGCAATTGCCGCCTGCGGCACGCGCGCAGCCAGTGGTTGTGATCGTAAACATTTATGCAGGAAGCCATAATCTCCATCTTCGCCAAGTTTCCCGAACCGGGTTCGGTCAAGACGCGTCTTGTTCCCGAACTCGGCGCCGAGCGCGCGGCCGAACTGGCGGAAGCGTTTCTGGAAGACACGGTAGCCATGGTGCGCAAGTTGAGCTGGGCCGAATGCATCATTGCCGCTACCAGGGCTTTTGCGCGCCCGTACTTCAAGCCCCAGGAAGTGTGGCTGCAGTCGGAAGGCGATCTGGGTGAGCGCCTGGAAAAGATTCTGCGCCTGGCGTTGAAGCGCAGCCACATGGTGCTGGCCATTGGCTCTGACACTCCTAACCTTCCTCCGGCCTATCTCGACAATGCGCGCCAAGCCTTGGCCACCGCCGACGCAGTGCTCGGCCCCTCGCTCGACGGCGGCTTTTACCTCATCGGCCTCAAAGATTGCCCAATCGGCGTTCTCGACGGCATTCAATGGAGCCACTCCACCACTCTCGCCGCAACCACTGCCAAGCTGGAGCAGTTCGGCATGAAGACCGTCCTGACCAACCCGTGGTTTGACGTGGACTCGCATGATGATCTGGAGCGCCTTCGCCGCCAGTTGGCCAACGATCCTGCATCTGCGCCCCGAACAGCGGAATATCTACGCCGCATGCCGCAAAGCCCGCATGCCGCAAAGTAAATGACGATCTCGGTGGTCATTCCGGTGCTGAATGAGCGACAAGACCTGCCCGCGACCATCGCAGCCCTGCGCGCCTGCCGTGGCGTTGCTGAAATCATTGTGGCCGATGGCGGCAGCACTGACGGTACCGTGCCCTGGCTGCAAGCCCAGCCCGACCTGGTGCTGGTAAATTCCGTCCGCGGCAAAGGCCCGCAGATCAATGCCGGCGCCGCGGCCGCGTTTAACGCTTCGACTCCTTCCGCCGTCTCCAAAACCGGCGCAGCTTTCCCTGACGTCCTGCTCTTTCTCCACGCCGACTGCCTCATCTCCCAGGCGGCTCTCGATTCGCTGCATGCGGCACTGGCCGACCAGCAGATTGCAGGCGGCGCTTTCTACCTGCGCTTTGCTGAGAGCCGTCCATGGAGGCTGCGACTGGTGGCTGCCGGAATCAACCTGCGCGCCTGGCTGCGCCGCTCCGCCACCGGCGACCAGGGAATCTTCGTCCGCAAGAATGTTTTTCACGCCATCGGCGGCGCTCCCGACTGGCCGCTCTTTGAAGACGTGGAACTGGTGCGCCGCATCAAGCGGGCGGGCAAGTTCACGATGCTCCAGCCGCCGCTGACCGTCTCCGGCCGCCGTTACATCCAGCACGGCGTCCTCCGCACGGCGCTTCGCATCTACGCTCTGCGCCTGGCCTACTGGCTGGGTGTCCCACCGCAACGTCTGAAAGAGTGGTTCAAAGACGCCAGAGCTGGCGAAAAAACCGGCGTTTGACGTCCAGATTGGGGTTTGCTTTTCCATTTTGGCAATCCGGGGTCCCCCTCCAAGCCCCGATTTTGGCTTGCTGGGGTGGAAGTACCCGGATTCCGGCGATCATCCGATCTAGGGCCGCTGCGCCCCCTCCCCTCCCGGATCATCCCATTGCATCCCAGGTCATC
>WNFM01280248.1_pt2 | contig 11855 bp, 11 predicted proteins | sample 5400271 | NCBI WGS metagenome assembly WNFM01 (sample SAMN13153352, study PRJNA577476) | soil metagenome | isolation source: 60 cm saprolite on Douglas fir-dominated hillslope | place: USA:California | collected 2013-09-17 | reverse complement strand
GACTATACCGGGGGCAGCCTCTACGCCGAGAGCCAACTGCGGGACCACCTGGACGTGCTGCGCCGTCATGTGTTTGGCAACCCGCACTCCAGCAATCCCACCTCGCGGGCGATGACCGCACTGGACGACCAGGCCCGCGCCGCGGTGTTCACGTTCTTCCATGCCTCCCCTGAGGACTACTGCGTCATCTTCACCCCCAACGCCAGTGGCGCCCTCAAGCTGGTGGGGGAAGCCTATCCCTTCGCCCCAGGAGGGCACTACCTGCTCACCGTCGATAACCATAATTCGGTCAACGGCATGCGCGAGTTTGCGCGGGCCAGGGGGGCTGCCATCACGTATCTGCCCATCGTGCCACCAGACCTGCGCGTGCAGGAGCAAGCGCTCTCCTCGGCCCTGGAGCAGGCCAGCGCAGGCAGCCCTCGCCTGTTCGCCTACCCGGCCCAGTCGAATTTCAGCGGGGTGCAGCATCCCCTGGAGTGGATCGCAGCGGCGCAGGCCCGAGGCTGGGACGTGCTGGTGGACTGCGCCTCCTTCGTGCCCAGCAACCGCCTGGACCTAACCCGGTGGCAGCCCGATTTTGTGCCGATCTCGTTCTATAAGCTGTTCGGCTACCCTACGGGTGTCGGCTGCCTGCTGGCGCGCAAAGCCGCCCTGGCCAAACTGCGCCGCCCCTGGTTTGGCGGGGGCACGATCTGGGGCTCCAGCGTGCATGGTGATGGCTACGTTTTAACTACCTCACCCTCCCGGCAGTGGAGATCGGGCTCAGACACCTCATGAGCATCGGCATGGAGACGATTCACGAGCGTGTCATGTGCCTGACCGGCTGGGTACTCGAGCAGCTGCTGTCGCTGCGCCATGGCAACGGGACGCCGCTGGTAGAGGTCTATGGCCCGCACGGGACGCAGAGGCGCGGAGCGACCATCGCGTTCAATTTCCTCACTCCCGACGGGCGCATCGCGGATGAGCGGGTAGTGGAACAGCGAGCCAACCAGCACCTGCTCTCGCTGCGTACGGGCTGCCTGTGTAACCCCGGTGCGACCGAAACAGCGTTCGGGCAGTCGCCAGCGGCGCTGCTGAGGGTCTACCAGCATGCAGAGCGGAACAGTTGGCAGCAGTTTCTCGCTGAGGTGGGGAGCTGGGATCAATTGCTGGCTGAGGTGGGAATGCAGAGCGGTGGGGCAGTGCGGATTTCGCTGGGACTGGTGACGAACTTTGCAGATGTCTACCGGTTCCTGCACTTTGCGCGGACCTTTCTGGACACCTTGCCCAGTGAAGGCGATGTCTTGCCAAGACCACATTGTTGAGCAAGAGGTGTACCTTTGCTTTTTGCTTGATGAACGGAGTGCAATACAGCCTGGGGTAGTTATGCGCCTCTGCCTCACCGCACACCTCGACACAGCATGCGAAATTCCTGGCGGAGTTGAGCTAGAGATACCGTAACATTTCCTGTGAGCAGGCGCAAGAAATTAGTAATCGGCCACTGCAATAGTTTTCCCTGGCGTGCCATATAAATCCCGACTGAGCGAATCTTATATTTATCTTTATCGTCAAGCAGCAGATAGCCAGCAAGTTGCCACAATAAAAGTGGTGTAATCTCCGGTTTGATGCTTGCTTTTATCTCCATCAGACATCCGCCTACAATCAAGTCAGCATCTGACTCACTGACAACCCCACATCTTTTCATTGTGGGGCTGAGGACGGAACGCAATGATAAGCGATCATGGTATCGATCATAGAACAGCCAGGACATTGCACACAAATCATCGATCTCTGCATCTGTGGGTATTTCTAGCAGTTCATCAACACTCTGCTTACGCCTTGGTATTAGAAGCGGGCTGTACAGGCAGCTGGCAGTGTCGCGATACAGTTGCTCGAACAGAGCCAACACATAGCAGTAGCGTGCCAGTAACTTTTCTTGCTCGTCTTTCAAGCGTTGTTTTACCGGCGCAATAGCCTCTAATGTATCATCAAGACTATCAAAGAAATCTTCGATCAGCTTCTCTGAGTGCGAACGATAAGGATAGCCACCCCAATAGAAGGAAATAACCGTGTACCCTCCCTTGCTACCAGTTGATCACTTGGAGTGATAGCAAAGCTGTAACGAATGCGGTAGCCAATAGCTGTGGCAAGAAGATCGTGGATCTTAGGCTTAAAGCCAGGGTTGATTGTACCCTCGCTTTGTAGTTGGAGGTTGGCTTCTTGCGTTAAACTGGCAGTTCGAGGAAATCGCAGTTTAAGAAACAGCATGATCGGGCTGTAAGTGTCTTTAAGGTGTTTTGTAAGCGGTTGAGGTCTCATCACTTCTTCTTCCCTTCCATCCAGTTAGATTGATAGAAAACTAATTCTTAATCGTTAACCTCATTATCTTTTTGAGGCTTTGGAATACAGAAATGCAAATCTTCGCCGAGTTCCTCCATGATAAATTGCTCTATGGCATCATGATCACGCCTATCTTCCAGGGCTGCCACCCGTTCGCCTATACGAGTGAGTCGTTCCCAAGGAGGCAAGGGGAGTTTTCGTAGCTCGGTAGCATTTACCTGGGTATTACCATTAGTGATACGGAAGTAGCGATCGACGAGTGTACTGTTGAGGAAAGCAGCAATTCCAACTGCCTCCTCATAAGAAAGTGTTCCACCAGGACGATACAGGTAATTTAGATGATTTTCTAAGGCAACCTGGTCTGTGCCAAAGGCTCTACTTGATAGAACCGCTGCTGTAATGCGGCGCGGCTCTTCTTTGGCACTGAAGCGCCTGAGAATGACCTGAGTGGCGTTTTTAACGAAGAGTTTCTGACTTGCCTGGCACAGTACTCCCTGGGGCTTTTCAAAGTTTTCTAGCGGCCATTCGACATGCATACGATGCACATGCTGTAGCCATAAGAGAGGCACTGCTTCACCTTGTTTGACCTTATCAGCAGATGCCAGCATGTCAGAAGAACGGAAAGGCACAACTGGTCCTGTGGATATTTCCAATCCGTAGGTTGCTAAAATGACATTCCAGCGCCTGAATGCTTGTAAAAGATGCGTATCGATATCGCTGACTGGCAGATGCAGTACAGGATCTTTCTGTTTGTCATCGATGATGAAGCGACGTGGGGCTTGTTGGATCAATGGATGAGCCAGGTCACGTAGTTCTTGCAGAGGTAGCTTGTAGATATCGTATCCCCGCACTTGCCCTATGGCCATCTTCTCCCTCATCTACCCTATCTAGAACAGTTGCTCGTACTATTTCACATGTTACCATTTTTTGTGCTCGTTTGCAATAGTGCACTATGTTCCTAAGCCAGCTTCTTTTGCACGGAGAATGGCCTGGGCGCGATCTGCCACCTGGAGCTTACTGATGATATTGGAGACATAGTTGCAAGGTTTTGGGGCTGACGACCAGGCGATTAGCAATCTCCGCGTTTTTGTAGCCCTGGGCCAGCAACTGGAGTATCTCACGCTCACGGCTGCTCAGTTCAGGAAACACCTGAGGGAGATGGGACATCTTTTGGGACGCTCAGGTGAAAGGTGCCAGCAGTGGTCACTCCAAGAGATGGTTTTATATAATAATGGGGGAATCGCTTAATAGCCCTGATTATTAAGGCAGGACAGAACCGATAAGTAAAATGAACGATGGCCATAGGAATAAGCATATCACTCACACCTCCGTCATCATCGTGGGGGCAGGGCCAACCGGCCTGATGCTGGGCAATTTGCTCGGTATGGCTGGCGTCGAGACGCTTATGCTTGAGCGCAATGCCGGTCTGAGCGATTGTCCCAAGGCTATTGCTCTTGACGATGAAGGACTGCGCGTGTGCCAGGCGGCTGGCCTGGGGGAGGCAGTGAGTGAGAACTTGCTTTTGGACATCGATGCTCATTATGTGTCGGCGGGACGGCTCTTCGTGAAGGTCGCGCCGACAAGTAAGAGAAACGGCTATCCACTGATTTCGACGTTACACCAGCCTGAGTTTGAGGCAACGCTGCTGGAGGGACTCGAGCGTTTCGCGTGCGTCAAGGTATGGTTCCAGCATACGCTTGAAGCGTTTGAGCAGACTGAGCGGGGAGTGCTGGCGCGGGTGCGCACTCCAGAAGGCGAGCAGATTGAGATTGAATGCGCCTATCTGGCGGCCTGCGATGGCGCGAAAAGCAGTGTGCGCCGGGCGCTGGGCATTCCGATGCTGGGAACGACCTTTGCGCAAAAGTGGCTGGTGGTCGATTGCGTTCATGACGAAGACCCTGCCATGGTTGCTATATTTTTCTGCAACCCGGGCCGCCCGGCGGTCACCGTGCCAGCTCCGTATAAGGGTAGGCGCTGGGAGTTCATGGTGTTACCAGGGGAGCGAGAAGAGGAGCTCTTACGTACGGAGACCGTGCGGGCGCTTATCCAGCAAAACGGCGGACCTGATGGTCCTCATATTATGCGCCAGGCGATCTATACCTTTCATGCCGTGCTCGCCAAAACCTTCTCACAGGGACGAGTTTTCTTGCTGGGGGACGCGGCGCATCTGATGCCGCCATTCGGTGGGCAGGGGATGAACTGCGGCCTGCGCGACGCCCATAATCTGAGCTGGAAGCTGGCGATGGTGTTACAGGGACAGGCCAGCCCAAAGCTGCTGGACACGTACCATGTAGAACGGCACGCTCACACGGCACAGATGATCTGGCTGTCGAATTTCCTGGGGAGTATCGTGATGCCGACGGCCCGGCCTGCTGCGCTCCTGCGTGATATGATCTTCCACGGCCTGGATATGGTGCCAACCGCGCGCAAGTTTCTGACGGAAGGACGCCTCAAGCCACCGCCGCGCTATAAAAAGGGGTTCATGCTGCCGCGAGGGGGCAGGCAAAACAAGGCGATGGCGGGCCTGATGCTGCCGCAGCCCGAGGTAGTGACGCCACAAGGTGAACGCGTACTGCTTGACGAGGTGTTAGGGCCAGGTTTTGCGCTGCTGCGTCTCCACGATGACCCGGCAAAGGCTTTTGCATCGTTGGAAGTGGATTCCTGGAAACGCCTGGGAGTCCGTTTCGTCTGCGTGCAGCCAGGTCGATACACGCCGACCGGGAGCGAGGAGTGTGTTGTTGTTGGGGATGTTGATGGCGAAATGAGTAAATTCCTGCGGCACGATCAGCAGCTATTCGTACTTGTCCGGCCAGATCGTTACATTTTCGGCGTTTTGCGGGCGGAGGAGGCGGATAGATTTGTTTTTCCTTTTACTTGATGGGGTGGGCGCAGGCATGATCAGTCAGCAGGGCGACCACGTAAAGTGCCGATTGATCGAGCACGTGGTCGCCCCTACATTTCACACCAGGGTGACAAAGCCCTGCCAGGGCGACCGCAAGGGTCGCCCCTACATTTCACGCATCAGGGTGACAAAGCCCTAGAAAAATTCGCTGATCTGGAGGTAGACCTGGCGAATGTTCTGCGGCGTGCCGGCGTATTCCTGACCGCCACCAGCATTGGCAATCTTCGTCAGGCCATCCACATCTGCATCGCCGCCATAGGCGATGGTGAACACCTTGACGCCGTTACCTGCGTCCTCACCGCCGGGCGTAACCTGGCTGACAAGCTGATCGATCGAAAGTTGGCTGGCGGTATCCATACCGTCGGTCAGCACCACCACGGCTTTGATGTCGTGTGTCTGCACGGCGTTGAGCGCTTTCACCTGTTCAGAAATGGTGTCAAAGAGCCGCGTGCCTCCATCGGCATTGATACCATTGATGGTGTTGAGCAAATCCTGCCGCTTGGATCCAAGCGGCGATACTGGAGAGAGCACATCCGCGCTATCACTGAAGGCCGTTAACCCCAACTGATCACTATCGCTCAGTAGATTTACAAACTCTGTCAAGCCCTTTTTCGCCCCGTCGATTTTGCTGATATCACCTATCGAGTCGGACATACTACCAGAGCGATCGAGGATGAGCATAACATCTACGCGGCGCCGCTGCTGATTCCAGTTGGATTGGATGGCGCTGACCACATCGGACGAAGGTACCTGGAGCAGTGTACTCGGCTGATTGGGGTCTACACCATGGGCGGCATCGATGGGAACGCCCACCGGAACGCTCAGGTTCGCGGGCCGGAAGCCATACTGCAATGCTTTCCTCTGCTGAGCGGTTGCCAGCAGGAAATCACGGCACTTGAGGGCAGCGGCTTTTTTAGCTGGAGTGACCCAACTGGCCTGGGGAATGGTGAAGGGATGATCACTGTAGAAGGTTCCCTCTTTAGGATAGATGGCGACGACCGGGTAGGCCAGGTGCGGGTAAGTCTTGCCATCGTTGGCCTGCACCACCAGGCTTTCGTACATCACTGTTGCGCTCAGGTAACCTGGTCCATTGCTGAACATCTTATCTGCGAAGAAGCCGGTGCTATCACCGTAGTGGATGATTGAACTCTCGACGTTGGCGACGAAGTCTTTCGTTTGCGCGTTATCGACGTCAGCAACGGTCAGGGCGCGCACCTTGCCCACGGCGGCGTAGTTCTCGGCGATGACGGCATCAAGCCCGGAGTTGGAGTAGTCCGGGTGCGTGTGGCCGAACTTGAAGTCACCAAATTCTGGGTGGCCGTAAGCAGCCCAGCCGCGCGGGTTGGTGCTCAGAGCGGCGATATCGGCCCAGCCGATGGCTTTGTTGGGCCAGCCCAACGCCTCGGCCTCAGGCTTCCACATGGCAATCACCACGGGACTGGTCACCAGCGAGGGAGAGGAGTTAGCGCTGGTGTCAATGAGATCGGAGCCGTGCTTCGCGCGCCACTGCGAGTTGATAAGGGCGAGCCAGACACCGCCCGCCGGACTCCAGATGTCGGGTTGGATAGTGCCAGCGACGATTTCCTGCATGGATTGCCCCGACCCAAGCGGGACCGCCTTCACGGTAATCGGGCCGTCGCAGGCGGTAATGTTCTGGCTATTGAAGGTTGCCACGACATCGTTGATCCACGCTTCCTTCTCACTGCCGTAAGACATGGTGAGCGTTACTGGATTCGAGGAGTGTGCTGAGCACTGAAATGACTGGTTTGCTGGTGTCTGTGAAGGGTGCTGGTTAGAAGTGTTGGGATTGGTAGTGGTGCTGCAAGCTGCCAGGACTAACAGCAACAGCAGGTACGCCGTGTAGTAAGCGAAGGAGTTACGACGAGCCTGGTGTAGATGTGTGAAGATCTCCATCTTTTTTCTCATTTCTGCATATTTATGCCTTGCCCAACCCCAGGCGCGATAATGAAATGTAACACCCAAAACCGGGACTGTCATGCTGAGCGCAGCGAAGCATCTCGCTACCCGGCGAGTCAGACCCTTCCCCTTCGCAAGCTCAGGGCTTCGGCTTACTGCGCTCAGGGTGACACTGGTTGGCAGCTTAAGTGACGCTTATAACGCCTTGCCCAACCCCGGGCGCGATAAATCTCGCAGCTACGCCCCCATTGATGACCCGCATCATTTGTTCATCTTCATAACCGGCGCCTACATGCCTTACGTCCCTGGGCCCAGAGCCTGGCTTGTGGGCTCTGGGCCCTAACCACCAGGAGTGGTGGCACTGGTGCCGTACTGGTCGGTCCAGGCCTGGAGCAGCTTATTGATCACCACTCCGCTGGGTGCCTGCGCCAGTGATTGAAGTTGCGGGCTGATGGTAATACCAGCCGGTTGACCCCGGAATACATTGCCGGGCACAGTATCTGTTACCTGCACATTTGGGTTGGTGGGGCGGAAACCGCTGGACAGCGCCACCTTCTGCTGCTCTGTTGCCAGCAAAAACTCGCGGAAGACCCGCGCCGCCATACGCTGTTCATTCGTCACCCCTTTGGCCTGTAAAATGGCGAAAGGATGATCGCTCAGGATATTGACGCTGGGGTAAAACAGTTGCAGTTGCTGGTGCTGCCGGCTGATGGCCTGACTTTCAAGCGTGAGTACGAGGTTTTCATACGTAGTGACGATATCGTACTGGGCTGGTCCCTGTTGTATGACCACGTTCTGGAGGAAGGTGCCGCTGCTGCGACCGAAGGCGTTCACAGCATCCTCGATGTCTTTGAAGTATTGCTTGAATTGAGCGGTATTCAACTGGTCAACGGTCAGGTCGCGCTGTTCATTGTTGGCAGCATAAGCCAGCAGGGTGATGGTGAGCAGGCCGCTATTGGACTGGTCGGGGCGCGTCTGGCCGAATTTTACCAGTTGCCACGCGGGATTGCCACCGATATCGGACCAGCCATTCTTCAACGTCACAGCCGAGTGAACGGCAGGCCAATCGATCTTGCCATACTTGTTTAGCAGCACCCGGGCGCGGTCGGCCCAGACGGCAAAGACGAGCGGGCTGAAGACGAGCGATTTGGGCAGAAGGTCGCCGTTGTTGATAATGATATCAGCGCCGTTGTGCTGCTGCCAGTTGGCGCTGAGCTGATTCAGTTCGAGGAAGCTGGCCGGACTCCAGGCAGCCGGGTTAATTGCGCCGCTGAGAATCCTGGCCTGCCCATCCACCGAACCGCGCTCATCCAACACGACCTGGATGGACTTGTTATTATAGCTCATGCCCTTGCTGTGGAAGGTATCCGCGACGGCCTGCATCCAGGTAGATTTCTCGGTGCTGTAGGTGAAGTTGAGCGTGATGGTGTTTGCAGGGCTGGTGCGGCCGCTCCTGGAGAAGAAGTATACGCCTGTCGCAACGGCTACAGCGCCAGCGGCTCCGAGCCCAAGCAGTGCGCGGCGTGAGATGCGCGGTCCCGACGGGGGCGGCTGCTGGCTCCGCCCCTACATTTAGCGGTGGAGGGCTGGCAGGGTAAGTGGTGGGTGGAGCTGACATGAAAGGAGAGCCTGCGCTTCCCGGGGTGCCGGGTGCGGCGGATGTCGCCTGGGTATTCATTTGTGGCGAGGTATTGCTGAAGTATGCTCCCATGCTGGAAGCCAGGCCACTGGCTATGATGGCTTGAGCCATTTCAGCGGTTGACTGGAAGCGGTCCCTGGGTTCCTGCTCCATGGCCTTGAGTACAATGTTCTCGGCGGCCTGCGAAATGCGCGGGTTGAGCTGGCGAGGTGTCTGGAAGAGCTGCGGATTGATACGGCGTGTAGGGGCGTCGGCAGGGACTTCCCTGGTCAATAGATCAAAAAGCGTTGCGCCTAAAGCGTAGATGTCGGAACGCGCATCGCTCTGACCCCGGCCGTATTGCTCCAGCGGGGCGTATCCGCGGGAGCCCAGCGACGTGGTATCTTTGGCAGCCGTGGATTTGAAGATGCGAGCAATGCCGAAGTCGATGAGCTTGATCTGACCACTTCTGGTGATCATGACATTAGAAGGCTTCATGTCGCGGAAGACGATCGGCTGAGGCTGTGTGTGCAGGTAGCCCAGCACGTCGCAGAGCTGCAATGCCCAGCCCATAACGCGATTTTCGTCGAGCGGGCCACCGGCCTCCTCCTGTTCCTTCTCCAGCGTTTTGCCTTCGATGAACTCCATCACCAGGTAGGCCTTGCCGCCTTCCTCGAAGAAGTCGCTCACGTCGGGCAGGTTGGGATGTTTGAGCTGCACCAGCAGATCGGCCTCCTGACGGAAATCGGCGATGGCCTGGGCCCGCTCGGCAGGGGTCAAATGCCCGTCGCTCATTTCCTTGATGGCCACAATACGCTTCGCCTGGAAGCGCTCGTCGCGCGCCTCGTAGACTGCTCCAAAACCGCCTTTGCCGACCAGGCGGACGACGCGATAGCGACTTTCAAGGAGATTACCAGCTATTAATGCTCCTGTTGTGCGGCGCATGCCAGAGCCAGAGCCGCCAATCGTAGGGGCGCCGGAACTGATGGCTGTGGGGGCAGTTGAACTGACTATGGTGGGACCACTGAAATTTGGTCCAGTGGGGCCGCCCGCTAATGAATACCCGCAATTCACACAAAATTGTTCACCCGCGGCGTTGGCGGTGCCGCAATTCCCACAAATGCTTTGGGATCCTACCTGTCCCATTCTTTATTTCTCCAGAGGTTTATACTATTGGGAAGCTCTTTTTCGCAGTTTCCATGATACGAGAGGGTTTGTTCTGGTTTGATCAATGCCAGATAGGATAGAGACAGTTCTATGGCTACGAGATTTAGATAAAACATTGTTTTTCGCATTTTAGAATATATAAACTTTGCTTCCGACTAAATTATAGAGTACGGGAAGGAATAGGTGTGTTAGGTAGAGGTTAATTATTCGTTAAGCTAGGGTTAAATTTTGTTATTATGGGGGATTAAGGAAGCCTTGTTTATCGCCGTCTTAGAGCAGCTCGCCGTTGGCCATCTGTCCGAACATGCGCTGCTGGCCTTGCGCGACAGGCCGATGAAAAATCTTTCCATACTAGAAGGGGCGCTCACGCTCTGGGCACAAGAGACGATCAAGCACATCTTGCATCCCACCTATATCGGGCTGATGCGTCTGCTGATTGCTGAACTGCCACGTTTTCCGCAACTGGTTTCCCAATTCGCCGAGGCGTCCCCAACAAGGGGGGGGTTTCTCAGGGAGATTCTGGAGTGTGCGCGCCAGAACGGTGTGATCGTGGGAGACGATCCTGACTTAGGCGGGCGCCTGCTGGTCGGTTCCTTGCTGACCTATGTTCTGAATGGGCTGTTGACTTCTGACGGGGTCTCGCATGCGCCTCCGCCAGAGCGCATCACTGCTCACCCTCATTGCTACGATTGTCGCTTACGTCGAGCAGCAATCAACGGGGCTTGTGGTGCCGCTCACCATCGCCTCGCTGACTAGCATCGGCCACTTTCTGGCAACGTCTCAGGTGGCTCCCGTGATGCTGAGTCTGCGCCATACTCCTGATGACGAGGCCATCCTAACAGCCAAGCTGGACAAGTTTGAACGGTGGTCAGCGGTCCGAACAACCCTGCAGGTGCTGACGTTTTTCGTCCTGATGTGGGCATTGATCGTCGCACGCTAATATCGAGAGGAGATTCATGTTCTTTCCTCCAGGAACAGAATTAGTAGACTCACCGCATGTTTCGATTGCGCTCGTCGCTCGTCATGAGGCGCCTCAGTCGTCGATCGCCTGGTAGGCCGAGGTCCAGAAATCGAGGCAGACGTCCGGTGGACTGGGGGACGTCCAGGCACGCTGGGTCATCAGGATGGTGACCATCTCCTCCCTGGGGTCTGAATACCAGGAGGTGCCTAAGCCCCCGTCCCAGCCGTAACGGCCAGGCACCGCCGCGATGTCATCACGCCTAGTAACCATGGAGACGCCGAACCCCCAGCCGTGGCCGTCAAAGTAGCCAGGGACCAGGCCCGACACCGCTTTCTGCTCGGGCGCCAGCTGGTCGGTCGTCATGGTCTCGACCGAAAGCCTGGACAGGAGACGCTCGCTTCCATGTTTGCCCTGGGAGAGCATCATCTGGGCAAAGGCCAGGTAGTCGTCGATGGTCGAAACCAGTCCTCCAGCTCCTGACGGGAAGGCCTGCGGGCGGCTCCATTGGCCGTCCTTGGCCTCGTCATAGACCTCGAGCGCCCCGGTTTCGAAATTGGTCCAGTAACTGGTCGCCAGGCGGTCGAGCGAGGCCTCCGGCACGCTGAAACTGGTGTCCTTCATGCCCAGCGGCTCGAAGAGGCGTTCGCGCAGGAACGTCTCCAGCGGCTGACCTGAGGCGCGCGCAAGCAACACGCCCAGCACGTCGGACCCCGTGTTGTACATCCACTGCTCACCCGGCTGGTGCATGAGCGGAAGCCGTCCCAGGCGGCGCATCCACTCATCTGGCGCAGGCATGGTCGATGGGCTCGGCGGCCCCATACCAATCTGCTGCTCGTTCGCAGCTTTTAGGATCGGATAGGCGTCCGGCGGCGCCATCATCTGCCCGAAGCCCATGCGGAAGGTGAGCAGGTCTCGCACCGTGATCGGTCGGTTCGCGGGCACGGTGTCGTCGAGCGGCCCGTCGAGCCGCT
>WNFM01195148.1_pt1 | contig 11855 bp, 12 predicted proteins | sample 5400271 | NCBI WGS metagenome assembly WNFM01 (sample SAMN13153352, study PRJNA577476) | soil metagenome | isolation source: 60 cm saprolite on Douglas fir-dominated hillslope | place: USA:California | collected 2013-09-17 | reverse complement strand
ACGCCGCCGACCCAGCCCTTCTACCTGCAGCTCGATTACACCGCCCCGCACGGCGATTTCCGCCGCCCGGCGGGCCCCGAGCCGCCACCCCGGTACTACGACTCCTTCGCCGGAGCCCCCTTTCCGCACGGTCCCTCGCAGGGGTTCAACGAGGGCAACGTCAACGACAAGCCGCGCTTCATCCGCGAAGCTCCCTACCTCTCGCCCGCCGACATCCACACCTACCGCATCTACTACCAGAAGGCACTGGAGTCGCTGCGCGCGGTCGACGACGGCGTTCAGCAGATCGTCAACACGCTCGGCGCCATGCACCGGCTGCGCAACACCTACATCATCTTCACCTCCGACAACGGCTTCTTCTACGGCGAGCACCGGCTCACCGGCGGCAAGTTCCTCGCCTATGAGCCCTCGACCCACCTGCCGCTGCTGATCCGCGGCCCGGGGATCAAACCCGGCACCTCGACCGGCGAGCTGGCGGCCAACATCGACATCGCCCCGACGATCCTCGAACTCGCGCACGTCGAAGCCGACAAAAGCATCGACGGGCGCTCGCTGGTCCCCTACATGCTCGACCCCAGCCTGCGCAGCCGGCGGCCGATCCTCTTCGAGTCCTTCGTCCAGACCAACGACGTCGAAGAGAACGGCGGCGGCCCCGCGGCGGCGCCCGCCAGCGTCGCGGCCGGCCGGACCGGCGGCGGCGCCGGCATCAACGCCCGCCCCAACGGGGCGAGCGCCTCGATCGTCGCCCCGCCCAAGAACTACTACGGGATCCGCCTCGGCCCCTACAAGTACATCGAGTGGCCGGACGGCGAGAAAGAGCTGTACGACATCAACAAGGATCCCTACGAGCTCAACAACAAGATCCGCGACCGTAACTTCTTCCCGATCCGCGCCTTCCTCCACAAGGAACTCGAACGCCTCGAGACCTGCGTCGGCCGCGAATGCCAGGAACCGGCGCCGAAGCTACCGCTGACGCGTGACCAGCAGCTGAAGATCAAACGCGAAAAAGAAAAGGAACAGCGGGAACACGAAAGGGAACGGAAGGAAAAAGAACACCACCACAAGTAGGCGAAGCCCTACTCGATGACGGCGATGGTGTCGCCGCTGGAGACGGCGCCGCCCTCGGTGACGTTCAGGGAGGTGACTTTGCCGGAGCGGTGGGCGGTGATCTCGTTCTCCATCTTCATCGCCTCGATTACGCAGATCAGGTCGCCCTCTTCGACCGTGGCGCCCTGCTCGACGGCGACTTTGAGGACGGTGCCCTGGAGGGGGGACGGGAGGGACTTGCTTGAAGCGGCGGCTGCGCCGCCCGCTTTGCGCTCGCGTCTCGGAGGGCGCTTGCCGCCCGCTGCGGCGGCTCCGCCGGCACCGGCCTCGCCGATCACCTTGACGTCGAAGAGCTTGCCGGAGACCTCGACCTTGTAGTCGCGGCTGACGACTTCGGCGCCCTCCTCGGGCTCGGGCGCGGCGCCCTCCTCGGGCGCGGTCGACTTGAGCCAGTCGCGGTCCTCCATCAGGTCCCGGCAGGTCTCCCCCCGCGCCCACTGCTCGGTCGCGAGGATCGCTTTGTGGAAGGGGATCAGGGTGGTGAGACCGCCGATCTCGTACTCGCCCAGCGCCCGCAGCATGCGTCGCGTCGCGTGCTCGCGGTCGACGTCCCAGACGATCAGCTTGGCCACCATCGGGTCGTACATCGGCGTCACCTCGGAGCCCGCTTCGACGCCGGAGTCGACCCGCACTCCCGGGCCCGCCGGCTCCCGGTAGCCGCTGATCGCGCCCGGGGCCGGGGCGAAGTTCTTGTGCGCGGCCTCGGCGTTGATCCGGCACTCGATCGCGTGCCCGCGCAGGTCGACCTCCTCCTGCGAAAGCGAGAGCGCCTCGCCAGCGGCGACCAGAACCTGCTCGCGGACGATGTCGACGCCGCTGACCATCTCGGTCACGCAGTGCTCGACCTGGACCCGGGTGTTCATCTCGAGGAAGAAGTAATCGTCGCCGACCTGCAGTCCCTCGACCGTGCCGGCCGAGCGGTAGCCGACCGCGGCGGCGGCGTCGGTGGCGATCTTGCCGATCCGCTCGCGCATCTCGGCGTCGACGTGCGGGCCCGGCGCCTCCTCGATCACCTTCTGGTGACGGCGCTGGATCGAGCAGTCGCGCTCGCCGAGGTGGATCACGCTGCCCTGCGAGTCGGCCAGTACCTGGACCTCGACGTGACGCGGGTCCTCGAGGTAGCGCTCGACGTAGACGCGGTCGTCGGAGAAGAACTTCTCGCCCTCGCGAGCGGCCCCCTCGAAGGCCTCCTCGAGGTCGTCGGGGGTCATCGCGACGCGGAAGCCCTTGCCGCCGCCACCGCCCGCGGCCTTGCAGGCGACCGGGTAGCCGGCGTTCTCGGCCTGTTCGCGCGCCTCGTCAAGGTCCTTCGCCGGCGACGTCGCGCCAGGCACGATCGGCACCCCGGCCTCGGCCATGATCTCCCGCGCGCGGGTCTTCGACCCCATCGCCTCGATCGCCTCTGGCGGCGGGCCGATGAAGACGACCCCCGCCTCGGCGCAGGCGCGGGCGAAATCGGCGTTCTCGGCGAGGAAGCCATAGCCGGGATGGATCGCCTCCGCCCCGGCCTCCCGGGCCGTGTCGATGATCTTCTGGACGTTGAGGTAGCTCTCAGCGGGAGTAGCCGAGCCGAGCAGAAACGCCTCGTCGGCCTCCCTTACGTGCGGTGCGTCCCGGTCGATCTCGGAGTAGACCGCCACCGAGTCGACCCCCATCTCCTTAAGAGTCCGGGCCACCCGAATGGCTATCTCTCCCCGATTGGCTATCAGCACCTTCTCGAACACGGCGGCGCAGTCTATTTATGCGAGCGACGTGGTGGAGAGCCGGGTACCCCTCCTCGCTCAACTTTTTTGTGAATCGCCAAGAGCCGTCCGAGAAGCCGAATCGGCAAAAGTACAAGCCGCGCAGAGGGGCACCCGGCTCTCTCCCAACGCGGGCTGCAAATAGGCTGCGAGGCCATGCTGATCGAGCTTCAATCGCCCTCGACCGTCTCCGACGGACAGCTGCCGCCGGCCGAGGTCGTCGGCAAGGCAGCAGAGGCCGGGGTGACGACGCTGGCGTTGACGGACCATGACGCGATCGCGGGGGTCGCCGAGGCGGGGGAAGCTGCTGAGCGGGTCGGGATCGAGCTGGTGCCGGCGATCGAGATGTCTTGTGTGCATGGGTACGCGGAAGATCTGCACATCTGTGGGTATTGGGTCGAGCTTGGGAAGATCGCGGCGGCTTGCGAGCGGGCGCAGCATGAGCGGGTGACCAGAGCCGGGGAGATCGTCGAGAAGCTGCGGGGGGAGGGATTCGACCTTCATCTCGAGGACGCCGTCCGGGAGGCTGGCGACGCGCTCTCGATCGGGCGGCCGCACATCGCCAGGGCGGCGGGCGCGACTGGGGACCTGGGTCCGTTCTTCGAGGAGTACCTCGTACCCGGGGCCAAGGCCTTCGTTCCGCGCCGCTGGCCGACGGCCGAGCAGGCGATCGAGCTGATCCACGCGGCCGGTGGCGTCGCCGTCATCGCCCACCCCTACTGGGACATCTCCGAGCCGGACGAGGTCGACGACCTGATCCGCTCGCTGGGCGCCGACGGCGTCGAGACTTTCTACCCCTCACATAGCAAGGAGCAGACCGCCCACCTGCTTGAGCTCTGCGACGAGCTCGACCTCGTCCCCACCGGCTCCTCCGACTACCACGGCCCGACCCACAAGACCTTCGCCAGCTTCGGCGCCTTCGACACCTACGGCCTGGGCGAGCCGCGGGTGCCGCCGAGGCCGTAGCGAGAGCCCGGCCTAGGCGGCGACGGCCGGCCCTGGAATCAGCTCGCGCTGCTCCAGGTAGGTCAGCAGCTTCTCCGCCGACTCCTCAGCCGTTTCGCCTTCGGTATCGCAGACGATCTCCGGGTTCTCCGGCGCCTCGTAGGGGTCGGAGACGCCGGTGAATTCCTTGATCTCGCCGGCGAAGGCTTTCGCGTAGAGGCCCTTGACGTCGCGCTCGGCGCAGGTGTCGACGGAGGCCTTGACGTAGACCTCGACGAAGCGATCGCCCATCAGCTCGCGCGCCTCGGCGCGGATCTCGGCGTAGGGCGAGATCGCGGCGGTGATCACCGGCACGCCGTTGCGGCTGAGCAGGTCGGCGACGAAGGCGATGCGGCGGATGTTGGTGTCGCGGTCCTCTTTCGAGAAGCCGAGCCCCTTGGAGAGGTTTTCGCGTACCACGTCCCCGTCGAGGATCTCCAGCTGCGAGCCGCGCTCGCGCAGGTGCCCCTCCAGCAGCCTCGATATCGTCGTCTTCCCGGCCCCGGAAAGCCCGGTGAACCAGAGGGTGAAGCCCTTCTCGCCAGCCATGCTCGTTCAGTCCTCCTTGTAAGCGTCGATAAGGATCTCGGCGACCTCGTCGCGCGAGAACTCGTGCGGCGGCTTTTCGCCGTTGCCCAGCATTTCGCGGACCTTGGTGCCGGACAGGAACAGGTGCGCGTCCGCGTCGTGCGGGCAGGTCTTGCCGGAGGCGAGGCCCTCGCACTCGTTGCACCAGAAGGTGTGCTCGAACATCAGCGGCTCGATCCCAAGCTCGTCGATGTCGATCTCGTCGAAGATCTTCTGCGCGTCGTAGGTGCCGTAGTAGTCGCCGGCGCCCGCGTGGTCGCGGCCGACGATGAAGTGGGTGGCGCCGTAGTTGCGGCGGACGATCGCGTGCAGGACCGCCTCGCGGGGGCCGGCATAGTGCATCTTCGCCGGCTTGACGCCGAGCACGACCCGGTCCTGCGGGTAGTACTTCTCCATCAGCACCTCGTAGCAGCGCATCCGCACGTCGGCGGGGATGTCGCCGGCCTTGGTCTTGCCGATCAGCGGCTGGATGAAGAGCCCGTCGCAGGTCTCCAGCGCGGCCTTGGTCAGGTACTCGTGGGCGCGGTGGATCGGGTTGCGGGTCTGGAAGGCGACGATCCGCTTCCAGCCGCGGTCGGCGAAGTCCTGCTTCGTCTCGGCCGGGGTCTGGTAGCGGCGCATGAACGCCTCCTCGTGGTCCGGCAGGGCGTCGACCTCGATCGGGCCGGCGATGCAGCGGTTGCCCTCCTCGTAGATCGCGGCCACGCCGGGGTGCGCCTCGTCGGTGGTCCGGTAGACCAGCTCGGCCTCCCTGCTGACGTCGCGGTCGAAGACCTCCTCGACGGTGAGACGGCCGAGCGGCTTGCCTTCGTCGCTCGAAAGCTCGACGACGTCGCCGACCTGGCAGTCGAGGTCGGTCGCCAGGGTGATCGGGATCGGCCAGTAGTCGCCGGCGGCGGTTCGCATCTCGGTGCAGACGCGCTCCCAGTCGACGGAGCCCTGGAAGCCGGTCAGCGGCGCGAAGCCGCCGTTGCCGATCATCTCGAAGTCCGCCGTGTGGCGCTCGGAAAGGGTAAGGGACAGCTCAGCCATCGTCTCGCTCATCGGAAGGTCTCACCAATCGGGTCGGGGGAAAGGGGAATGGGAGGCGCCGCGGCGCCGCTAGTTGATCCCGCACTCAGTCTTTGCGACGCCCGCCCAGCGGCCGTCGCGCGGCGAGCCACCCGGCCCGACCGGCTGCGTGCAGTGGGTGCAGCCGATCGACGGGTAGCCGCGATCGTGGAGCGGGTTGTAGGGGAGGTGGTGCTCACGGATGTAGTTCCAGACGTCGCGCTCGGTCCAGTCCGCGAGCGGGTTCAGCTTCCAGAGGTTGAACCGCTTGTCCCAGCCGAACTTCGGCGTGTGGGAGCGACTGCTCGAATCCGCGCGCCGGACGCCGGCGACCCAGCAGTCTACGGAAGAGAGCGCGCGGCGCATCGGCTCGACCTTGCGCAGGCCGCAGCAGGCGTCGGGGTCGCTCTTCCAGAGCTCGTCGCCGTACTCGGCGGCCTGCTCGGCGAGCGTCAGGTTGTGAAAGCGGTCGAACTCGACCCCGAGTGTCTCCGCGAGCTGGTCGCGGGTCTCGTAGGTCTCCGGGAAGAGGACGTCGGTGTCGAGGTAGAAGAAGCGCGCCTCGGGGTTGATCCGGCTCGCCATGTGCGCCGTCACCGAGCTGGTTTTCTGGAACGAGCAGGCGATGTAGTGCTCGGCCCCGAAGTTCTCGAACATCCACTCCAGCGCCTGCTGCGCGGTGCGGTCCTCGAGTTCGGCGGCAACCGTCTCATGGTCGGTGATTGTCGGCACGGTGCCGGAGAGGGTGATGGGAGGTGGCTTCATCGTCCGCCGCGCGCTAGATCGCGCACTCCCCCTCGCCGCGCTCGATTTTGTAGGGGCTGGAGCGGTTCCAGTCGATGAACTGCTGCATCGTCTCGAGGCTGAACTCCGCCGGCAGCGTCAGGTCCTTGACCGCCGCTTCGAAGGCCTCGGCCCCGGCCCGCTCGGCGAAGGCGTTGAACTCCTCGCCCTCGGCGCGATCGGACTCGTACAGCCGCACCCAGCGCTCGACCGCCTCGGGGACGCGCTTGGCCGGCAGACGCGACTTCAGCCGCTTGCCGAAGACCACCTCGCCGCCCTCGAAGTTGCCGCCGATGTGCGGGATGTAGGCGGGCATCTGGCGGCCGCCGACTTTCAGCGAGGCGCCGTAGAAGCCGATGTTGGCAATGTGATGTTGGCTGCAGCCGTTCGGGCAGCCGCTCATTTTGATGTGGATCCGCTTCGTCAGCTCGTCCTCGATCCGCATCTCCTCGACCCGCTCCTTGATCGCCCGGTTGAGGCCCATCGAGCTGGTGATGCCGAGTTTGCAGCTATCGGTGCCGGGGCAGCTGACGACGTCGGTGATCTCGCGGGCGCCGGCCTCGCCGAGACCTAGCTCGGTCAGCCGCTGCCAGACGTCGTAGAGCGACCCGTCGCGGACCCAGCGCAGGACGAAGTTCTGCTGCACGGTGCTGCGGGCGTGGCCGCCGGTGTACTCGCGCATGATCGAAGCCAGGCCGCGGAACTGCTCCGGGGTGAGGTCGCCGCGGGTGACCTTCACCTCGACGGTCGAGAAGCCCTCCTGGCGCTGCGCCTGGACGTTGCCCTCGAGGAAGCGCTCGAACTCGGTGCGGTCGCCGTTGGGCGAGGCCACCTGCGGCGGGGCACCGGGCGCACTCTTCGCCTCGTCGTCGTCGAAGCGCAGGCGCTCGACGTCGAAGTCGCGTTCCTCGACCCAGTCGCCCTCGAGCTCCTCGTCGAGCAGCTCACGGAAGGCCTCGATGCCGATTTTGTCGATCAGGACCTTGATCCGGGCGCGGGCGCGGTTGACGCGCAGCCACTCCTGGCGGTCGAAGATGCGGAGGATGGCCTCGGCGACCTTGAGGTAGTCGCCGTTGTCGGCCTCGACGAAATCGTAGGCGGTCGGCGCGACGCGGGCCATGATCGAGGTGCCGCCGCCGACCCGGACCTCGAAGCCCTTGACGCCGTCCCTTTCGCGCGAGAGGAAGGCGATGTCGTGGATGCCGGTGATGGCGCGGTCCTCGTCGGAGCCGCTGAAGGCGGTCTTGATCTTGCGCGGCATCAGCTGCGTCGTCGGGTGGCGGACGAAGTAGCGAACGTAGGCCCCGGCGTAGGGCGTCGGGTCGAAGACCTCGTCGGTGGCGACGCCCGCCCAGGGGTCGCCGGTGACGTTGCGCACGGTGTTGCCGCAGCCCTCGCGCGAGGAGAGGTCAACCTCGGCGATCTCCCGCAGCAGCGACTCCATGTCGCGCAGCGGCACGTGGTGGATCTGGATGTTCTGGCGGGTGGTGACGTGGCCCTTGTTCAAGGGCGCGTATTTCTCCACCACGCTGGCGAAAGCGTCCATCTGGTGGGGGGTGACGCCGCCGAAGGGCAGCTTGACGCGGACCATCTGCACGTCGGGCTGGCGCTGGCCGTAGACGCCCTGTTTGAGCCGAAAGCCGATGAACTGCTCTTCCGGCAGGCGGTTGGCGAGGAACTTCTCGGCTTCGTTGTCGAAGTCGTCGAACTCCCGCTCGATGATCGGGATGACGTGCCCGGGGACGTTCTCGTAGGACTCGGGGTTCTCGAGCGAGCCGACCCGGCCCTTGCCCCGCTGCTCCTTGTTCTCGGCTACGACGACCTCCACACGAAGGAAAATAGCAAAACCTGACAGGGATTCGGGTATTTACCCGGGAATCGAGGTCGCGCTTCGCTCGATCGCGCTAATCGTCACCGGAGATCTCGCTCACTCGCTCCGCGCTCCGCGCCTTCTTCCGCGCCTGGAGGATGGCCGCGGCCTCCCCCGACTCGGCCACGTAGCCATCTTCGGGATCTAGCGGCAGGCCGGCCTCGGCCCAACCGGTGATCCCCTCCGTCAGCTTCGCCGCGTCGTAGCCGGCGTCGGCCAGGGCGGCCGTCGCCATGGTCGAACGGTTGCCGCCACGGCAGTAGAGGACGACTGGCCGCTCCCTGTCGATCTCGCCGGCGCGCTGCGCCAGCTCGGCCAGCGGCAGGTGGGTGGCGCCGGGGATCCGCCCCGCGTCCCACTCGTGGTCGGCGCGCACGTCGACGACCTGCGCGCCCTCCTCGATCAGCTTGCGCGCCTCGTCGCGCGAGACCTCCTTCCCCGCCCCGTCCATCAGTCGATCTCCGTCCCCTCGATCAGGAACGCGACCCGCACGTGGGCGCGGTACTCGTCCAGGTTCTCGCCGCGGATGCCGGTCGAGACGATGTCGACGGCACGAATGTTGCGCAGGGTGCCCTGCGCCTGGCTCAGCGCCTGTTTCGCCGCGTCGTCGGTGGACGTCTTAGAGCTTCCGACCAGCTCGATGATTTTCACGACTGCCATCTCGCTCCTCCTTCTGAGTCCTGCACGGTCTCCTTGGCGCTGACCCCCTCGAGCAGCGCCGCCCGCTGCCATCGGCTGATCGCCGCGGGGGCCTCTCCGGGGGTCGCGCCGACCTCCGCCTCGAACCGCGCGACGGCCGCCGCGACAGCGGCTGCCTCGTCTCCACTCGCGGTCTTGCGTGCCATGGGAGAAGCCTAGTTCAAGAGACCGGGCTGTCAGCCGCCCAGCTCCCGACGGCGTCGCTCCAGCAGCGCGGCGATGCGCTCCATCACCTTCTTCGGTTCGCGGTCGAGACGAGCACCGGTGACCCGGGTCATCTCGATCCCGATCAGCTTCAGGTCCTCCTGTCGCAGGCGGTCGCGCTCGAAGGCGCCGTGCGAGCCATGGGTCTCATAGACGTCGAGTTCGACGGCGAAGCGCTCCCGCTCCCAGTAGGAGTCCAGCTCGAACCCGCCGACGTTGAAGTTCATCGACGGCGTCGGCAGCCCGGCCTGCCGCACCAACGCCAGGAACCGGCGCTCCAAGCCGGAGCGGGTGAAGGTGGGATCCTCGTGGTAGATCGCCAGCGCCCGCCGCAACTTGGCGGCGCCGGGATGGTGACCGGAGCGGCCGATCGCCTCCCGCAGAGGAACGAGGTCGAACAGCCGCAGCTCCTCTGAGCGCTGGAGCAGCCGTTCGACGCGGGCGGCGGAGAGCATTCCCGCGAGGTCGAGCAACGTGCGGGGGAGGCGGTGACCGGGATGCCTTCGACGACGGTCCGCTCCCGTGCGGGCAGGTCTGCGAAGTGAACTATGAACTCGCGCCTGGCCCTGCGTGCGGTCGGCGCCGCGACATGGATCGTCTCCGGCCGGCGGCGCAGGAGACCCCATAGCCATCCAGCCGAGAGGTGGCTGGCAACCGCGGGGCGCGCGGCGAGCACCGCCCCGAGGCAGCGCCCGTGCCAAGTCAGCGGCTCATGGCCGACCGCGTAGACGCCGCGGTGGATCCGCCGCAGCCGCCCAGTCTTCGCCGCTTTTGCGGCAGAGCTCGGCGAGTAGCCCAACCCGTCGAGCTGACGCGTCGAAACGACGCCGTGCTGCCGCGTCGCCAGTTCGAAAAGCGGCCGATGCCGCCCCTCCACTTGCCTTTCTTCGCCCACAGGGCGAATAAGGACAAGGGGCGCCTGGGTTCTCCCCTGGTTGAGGCTGGAGTCAGCCGCCCAGGCCGGGGACCGGGTGGCCGTGCTTGACGGTCGCGCACTTGACCGGGGCCGGGTCGAAGGAGTCGGTGAGGGCGCGGCCGGTGGACTTGCCGCGGACCGGTTTGCCCGGTTTGGGCGGCCTGCCCGCGCCGCACTGGATCGAGACGTCGCGGACGCCGTCGCGGGCGTCGATCACGTCGTTGCCGCCGTTGCCGATGAAGACGTCTTCGCCGGGCTGGCCGAGCATGCTGTTGGCGCGACCGTTGCCGATCAGGACGTCGTTGTCGAAGGAGCCCTCCATGTCCTCGTCGGTCGGCGAGAGGTGGACTTTGTCGCAGTGCTTGATCGTGTCGATGTAGGCGACGTGGCGGGGGGAGGAGATGATCAGCAGGCCCGGGTGCGCCTGGGTCTCGGCGAAGGAGGCGTCGTCGCGGCCGGGGCCGCCGACCAGGGCGCCGCCGGCGCAGCCGCCGCCCGCCGCCAGCAGGTCGCCGTTGGGGCCGCCGTAGAGGTAGGTCGGTCCCGGCAGCCCGCCGACCAGCCCGTCGGCGCCGGCACCGCCGTAGAGGCGATCGCTGCCGGGGCCCGACTCGACCAGGTCGTCCTCGGGGCCGGCGTGGATGACGTCGTTGCCGTAGCCCCCGGCGAGGCGGACGCTGCCGACGGCGAGCATCGAGCCTTCGATCCGCAGCTTGTCGTTGCCGGGGCCGAGGTCGGCCATCAGCCAGCGGCCAGGGCCGGCGGCCGGGCAGAAGACCTGGTTGGCGACGTGGGGCGGGCGGCTGCACCCGGGGCCGATCGCGAGCCCTTTGGCCGCGGTCACTCCGAAGGTATCCGTCGCTTCGTCGAAGACGACGCTGAAGTCGTCTGGGCCGCCACCGCCGACGATCTGCAGGCCGGCACCGCCGCCCGAGGCTGGGTCCAGCTGGACGTAGGCGGAGGCTTTCGGCGCCTTTTCCTTACCGCAGGAGACCGTGTGCCCCTTGGCCCCTTTGCAGCCGTCGCTGCCCTGGCCGCCGTTCAGCGTGTCGGGGCCGCCGCCGCCGACAAGGTGGTCGTCGCCAGGGCCACCGCCAAGGACATTGCCCCGCTTGTTGCCGATCAGGGTGTCGCGAAAGGCCGAGCCTTCGATGCTCTCGAAGCCGAACAGCTTGTCGTGGCCGTCGCCGAGCGCCCTGTGGGCGGCGAGCGAGGCCCAGACGCCGTCGCCCTTGCCGCCGGCGACAGCGGTCGCGAAGGAGGCGATGTCGCCCTTGCCGGCGCCGCCGGACATGCGGTCCCAGCCGTAGTCGCCATGGACCAGGTCTTCGTTGCCGGGGCCGCCATTGACGATGTCGATGCCGAGGTCGCCGGCGACTTCGTCGCCGCTGCCGGCGCCGCCGAGCACCTTGTCGTCGCCGAGGTCGCCGTAGACCCGGTCGCCATCGCCGGCGCCGCCGTCGACCTCGTCGTTGCCGCGCCCACCGTGGATCACGTCCGCCCCCGGCCCACCGCAGATCAGGTCGTTGCCGAGGCTGCCGTAGATCGTGTCGTCGCCCTTGCCGCCCCAGATCACGTCGCGCCCCGGCGTCCCGTGGATCACGTCGTTCCCATCCGTCCCGACGATCTTCGCTTGCCGCCCGTGGCAGACCGGCGTTTCGATCGTGTCGTTGCTTGCTGCCAGCGCCACCGGGGTCAACGCGGCAGCGACCAGAGCAAACGCTATGGCGATGGTCTTTTTCATAGCTCTAGATCGAAGAGCGGGGTCGACTCGCGAGACTGGGCAGGATATGACGAGGCACAGTCGTTGCCAGGCCAGGACGCAGGAGCCTGAATAGCGCCGCCCATGAGTATCCGGTTCGCTCAGGCAGCAGTCCTGCTGGTGATCTCGGCATAGGTGCTCGGCTCGTGC
>WNFM01330515.1_pt2 | contig 11858 bp, 11 predicted proteins | sample 5400271 | NCBI WGS metagenome assembly WNFM01 (sample SAMN13153352, study PRJNA577476) | soil metagenome | isolation source: 60 cm saprolite on Douglas fir-dominated hillslope | place: USA:California | collected 2013-09-17 | reverse complement strand
ACAAACTAGCCGGGCAACTGCGTCCGGCGCTGGCGCGCACGCTGGGTTTGCGGCGACAAATCGAGAGGTCAGTCGAGGATTTGAAGTCGCGCATCAGCGCGCGAGTGGCTAGCGTGACCCGCCAGTTGCCTCGCCCGGAGCCGCCGCTCGTATTTGACCAGAACGGAGTGGCCCGGCTCTCTGGGTGGCGGTTCAAGGCTCCCACCGATCATGCCGCGGCGGGGAGCCGGAGCATCGAAAATGACCGGCCAATCCTGCAAATCCAGGCGCAAAACGGCGCAGCCAGCAGCGGCGCTTGGCGCACGGTCGTGTTGCTGGAAGAGGGCCATTACGAATTCCGGGGTTTCGGGCGCGCCACTGGTGTCTCTGCCTCAGCCACTAATACCGGGGTGATCCTGCGCGTGTCGGGCGAACGTTCGCCCAAAGGGCTTTGCACCAACGAGAACTGGACAGGTTTGCGCTATGAGTTCGACGTGCAAGGCATTGTCAGCACGGAGCTTGTGGCGGAATTTCGCGGCGCGCAGGGGGCGGGAGCGTTTGATACTGCAGCTCTCAGGCTAGTTAAGAAAGGGGCGGCTTCGGAAGGCAAAGCCGCGCATCCTTAAGGGCAAAAGTCGAAGAGATTTAGCCGCAACGCAAACTTGCCGGAGTGCGCCCGTCCTCGGGGGCAGCAACGTGCGGTGACGTGAGGGCTTGGGTAAGTCCCATGGCCTGCCGCCTTCAGGGAGTTGCTGCGCCCGAGGACGGGCGCACTCCGTCGAAGGCGCAGAAATCCCGCAGCCACGCGAGGAAATGTCCGTCTGGTTTTAACCGCCTAAGAACCGCGTCTTGCCCCCGCGAACCCCCTGAAAAAAAGTTAAAATTTCTGCTTTACATTTTCGGATTTTGATCGAAAGTTAAAGTTTCGGAGCGCCTGCGCGCCGGAATTTCGGATAGACAACAATTCTCATCATAGGAAGGATGGGATGAACGCGATCAGCAAAGACCATCTGATCCCCGAGATCTTCTCGGTGGTTGTGTTGTATGAAGACCGGGAGACGCGTGACCGCGTGCTCGGCGTGAGCCGACAGATGGAGGGCCACGTCGGCGCCGAGGTCCAACTGAAATTCTCCTGGTGGAAATTCGACTTCTTACGGGATTTGCAACTGGCCGAACAGGCCGCGCGGCACTCATCCCTTGCCGACATGCTCATCGTTTCGGCGCATCCTGGCCGGAGCCTCCCCGCTGCGTTCACCGAATGGGTTGAAACCTGGCTGCCCAAGCGGAGCCTCAGGGAGAGTGTCCTGGTGGCTTTGACCGGTTCCGGGCCTGATCCGACGGAGGACAGCACCACACAATACTTGCGGCGGATTGCGTCCCGCGCCCGGATGGATTACCTGGCGCAGCCTCTGATTGGGTCAGGCGCCGTCCATGGCCATCTTACGGATTCAGCCCGGCATCGCTCGGTGACGAAAGTTCCGCTGCCCTCGGACCTGCAAATCCGCCCGCCTTCCCACTGGGGAATCAACGAATAGGGCTTGGCGAACATGACCGAATGGTCATTATTTTTTCGCTTTTCCTCCAAAAGCGGCTGTTGACATCCGCCCTCCAAAACTTTAGCGTGAAGGGTGTCACGAAACTCTGCTTGAAATAATATCATGCTACTTAGAATCTTTTTGGTGATCGCGATTTTGGCAGGCGCCGGTGTCATCGCGGTTAGCCATCTCATGGTGCGCCCGCAGATCGAAGAGATTATTGGCCAGCGCGAGACTGAGAAGAAGGCAAAGGTGACAGCCCAGAACCAGTTGAAGGACACGACAGCTAAATTGAAGGACACGACAGCTAAATTGAAGGACACGGAAAAAACTCTCGGCGAAACTCAAACACAATTGGCCGCCTCCAAGCAGCAGACCGAGGCCGAGCAGAAGCGGGCCAACGGATTGAAGCAGGATTTGGAAAAGACGCGCCTGGACCTCACCGAAAAGGAGCAAAAACTGGCGCGCTGGGATGGGATAGGTCTCGACCCTTCGGAAGTCAAAACTTTGATCTCGTCAAATAAGAATTTGTTGGTCCTCAGCCAAGGGTTGGATGAGGAGAAAAATGTGTTTGCCAGGAGAAATAAGGAGTTGAAGGAACGACTGGATATACTGTTGGGCAAAGATGATCCGGATCCGTTTATGCCACCCGACATCAAAGGCAGCGTGCTAGTGGTCGATCCCAAATGGAACTTTGTCCTCCTTGATGTGGGCGCAAAACAGGGTGCCGCTCAAAGAGGCGTTTTCATGGTCAGCCGGAACGGCAAACTGGTCGCGAAAGTCAGAGTCATGAGTCTCCTCCCGGAACGCAGCATCGCGAACATCATGCCAGGTTGGAAGCTGGCCGAGGTCATGGAAGGTGACCGCGTCATCCATTGAATACCCATTGAATATGAAAGCTCTTTCTCGATTGCTCTTGCTGCTGGGCCTGCTGGTGACGGCGGTTCTCGGGTTGAGCGGCTGCAAGTCCACAGAATCTGAAAACCTCTCCTCGCGTCCTTGGAACGCCCCTACGACCTGGCAGAACGGCCTTCCCACTGGCCTCAATGAAGGCCGGTAGTCGGGGTCCGTCCCAAAACTCACTACTCTACTAAGGTGGCCGTGAGATAGGCTGCGCAATAACCAAAAGCGCCCTCACCCCGGCCCTCTCCCATCGGATGGGAGAGGGAGAATGTTCGCCAGTCTTTTGGTCTATCTTGCGGTTCCATCAGTAGGCCACTTTGTCCTGCACTTTGTCGCCCACTTTGTCCAAGATTCCAAAAGGTCGATAAGCTGCGAGATAAAGTGAGCGACAAAGTGGAAGACAAAGTTTCCGAATCCACCCTCTTGGGACGGGCTTAGTCTGGCTTGGTCGCTTTCGCCGCTTCCAGCAATCGCGGCCGCTTTTCGTGCAGCGGCAGCCATAGGCGAAAGCGAGTCCCTTGTCCGACGTGGCTGTCGAGTTCGATGCGTCCGCCATGCTCGCGGACGATGCGCTGGACGATCAACAGGCCCAAACCAGTTCCTTTCTTCTTGGTGGTGTAGAACGGTTCGAAGATGCGCTGGAGTTGTTCGGGCGGAATGCCCCCGCCGGTATCGGAAACGCTCACCCAAACTCCGTTGCTCCCTTCATTGGTTTGCAGAGTGAGCAGGCCGCCTTTGGTCATGGCCTGGATCGCGTTCTTGATCAGGTTGACCAGCGCCTGTTTGATCTGCGAGGGATCGATCGGCGTCTCGGGCAAGCGCCGGGCCAGCTTTTGCTTGAGGGTCAGACCGCGGTTTTCAATCTCCGGCCTCAGTAACTCCACGGTGTCCCGAACCACGTCGTTCACCGAGGCTTGAATCAAGTGCAGCGGGGCCGGGCGGATCGCCTGAAGAAATTGGGTGACGATGTAGTCGAGCCGGCCAATCTCCCCCTTGGCTACCGCCAGGTATTTTTCCAGTTTCCGCCCGCTCTCTTCGATCTCGGAAGCCGAGCCAGCCGGCGGCAGAGAGAACGGGCCGCGCGGCGAATCCGCGACTGGGTGCTCCGAGGAATGGCTGGCGCGGCCTGGAGTTTCTGACGCGGCCCGATTCTGACCGATAGATCCTCCCGAAACTTCGCGCTTTAGCCTGTGCAGTTCGCGCTCCATCAGTTGCAGATGGATGTGGAGCGCATTGAGCGGATTTCCGATTTCATGCGCGACACTGGCAGCGAGAAGCGTCAGGGCTTGGATGCGTTCGGATTCGATGGCCATAAAGGTTTGTTCGCGCGCTTCGGTGGCGTCGTGGATAATGAACGCAAGTCCCGAGCTGCCCTTGCCCTCGCCGTCCAGCGGGGCGGCGTAAAGGCTGAGAAAGCGCGGGCGCGGATAGGCTACTTCAAATTCGTGGCGAGTCACTCTTTGGCCCCCGGCGGCGTCTGCGGCAGATAACTTCTCCCAGTCCAATTCGGGCAGGTAGCGGGTGATGTGTTGTCCTTCGGTCCCTTGCGGCGCCAGACCGAGCAGGCGGGTGACGGCCTGGTTGAAATAAAGGATGCGCCCTCGTTCATCCACGACCAGCACGCCGTCCTCGATGGTGTTGAAAAGGGTCTCCAAAAAACTACGTTCGCGCGCCAGCCGTTCGATGACCGTCTGCAAGCCTTCCGCGTCCAGGCGTCCGATGCGCCCCAGGACTCGATCGAGAAAACTGGATTTCGTGGCGGTTTTCATTAGGCGGTTCGAATGGCCATTGTGGGCATCAGGACGGCAGTAGTCCGGCGCCGGAACCTGCGTTATGATGCGCGGGCCATGCGTAAAAGACAAGCGTGTTCGGTGTGCAGTCGCGAGGGGCGCTTCTTGCCAGTACCACCAACTTCGTCGGCGGAATTCTCCCTCTCCTCCCTCCGAGGGAGGAGAGGGCCGGGGAGAGGAGGGCCGTCTCGCTTGCGATAAGCCTTGGTGGCAGCAGTGTTTTACCCCCAGCACTCTCCCCGCTCGTTCCTCACGGGGAGAGGGAGTCGGCACTGTAGCCTGGCTGGCGGTTTCCGCAGTAGGGCTGAATATCGCGGAGCAGGTCAATCCTTGGCTACGTAGCGCCTCAGCACTTCTTTTACCGCTTCAGTGCTGCCGATTTCCTTTTTGGGAAGCTTCGCCCCGGCTTCAAGCATGGCCTCGACCGTGGCGGGGTAATTGCCGGTGCGGCAGTGCCAGCCATTCTCGGAACCGTAAATGGCCCATCCGAGAGGGCTGAGGTTAAAGTCAGCATCGTTCATCTCTAACGGAGGGTGATACCGCAAAATCTCACGGGCCATCTCCACATTCCCATGGAAACCCGCCCAGTGCAAGGGAGTGGCCCCATGCTGGCCGAGCGTGGTTGCGGGCAGACCGGCCGCCAGCATGAGCCGGACGGCGGCGAGATTGTTGTTGCGGGCAGCGTGAGAGACCTGACGGCGATACGCCTCGGAGAGACTGATCGCCAGATCGGGAGTCTCAGTGAGCAAGGATCTCACTGCCCCTTCGTCGTTACTCCAGCAAGCAGCGAGCAGTTTCACGTCGGCCGGGCTGCGGTCCATCAGCAACTGGAAAACAGCTTCATGACCGAACTGTTTGGCAACGTCGTGCGGAGATACGTGGAATCCGAGCGTCCATTGGTAAATCGTGCCGCCACTCTTCTCGTTCGCTTTGGGGAAGCATTCCTCGTTCACCCGGAGGCGAATGCAATTCGGGTCCGCATCGAGATGTTTGCAGACAAGGTCTGCGTCACCGAGCGCCGCGGCCATGAAAATGTCCGTCCTGCAGCCGCGCTGGATCAAGTAACACAGTACTTCCTGGCGATCGCGCACCATGTATTGCGCGGGGGTCGATTCGTGGTCAACGTCTCGCGCATCAATTTCAGCGCCGTGATCCAGCAAGTACTTCGCGACNNNNACCGTACTAGCAAAGTGGAGCGGAGTTTGACCATCTCCGCCGCGGGCGCGCACCAATTCGGGATCAGCGGAGGTGAGTTCGCGGAGCCGCTTCATCAGGCCCAGCCGGGCGGCGGCATGCACATCCACCACGGCGCCGCGTTCGATCGCGTAAGCGGCCAGCGCAGGTTCCGCGCTGTCGAGCAGTCCAAAGCCGCCCGCCCACCAGCGGCTCCTGGCGTTGATGTCCGCGCCTGCCGCGAGCAGCACATCGAGCATCTCGCGGCTGCGCACCCGGGTGATCACCGGCGCATCGAATGCTGCCACTGGGTCGTTGATCCTCCCCTTCAACTCGGGGTGGCGTTCGAGCAATTGCGCGAATAAAACGGCGTCACCTTCAGTAAGCGCTTTCTTCAATCGCTCAATCGCTTCCTCCTCGCCGCAGCTCATGCCAGCGCCTTCTCTACGACATTCCCGGCCACGTCGGTCAGGCGGAAATCGCGTCCGCGAAACCGGTAAGTGAGCCGAGTGTGATTCATGCCGAACAGATGAAGGATCGTCGCGTGAAAATCGTTGATGTGGACCGGGTCTTTGACAATGTTCCAACTGATCTCATCGGTTTGGCCGATGATCTGGCCGCCCTTGATTCCGCCGCCGGCCATCCAAATGGAGAACGCGAAGGGATGGTGATCCCGTCCGGTGACACTGGCAAAGCCCGGGCGGTTGTCGCCCAACGGGGTGCGGCCGAATTCGGAAGCCCACACTACCAGCGTGCTGTCCAAGAGGCCGCGCTGCTTGAGGTCCTTCAGCAGCGCCGCCACCGGTTGGTCCACGACGCGGCAGTTGAAAAGCAGGTCCGAATCCAACGCGTTATGGTGATCCCACGACGCGTGGTGGATGCTCACAAAACGCACCCCGCGTTCGACCATGCGCCGCGCCAGCAGACAGTTGCGGGAAAAGGTCTTGAAGGCGTCCGGTCCGCCGCCGCGTTGTGTGGTCAGGCCGCCTGCATCGCGGTCCACTCCGTACGCTTCGAGGGTTGCTTTTGGCTCGGCGGAAAGGTCGGTCAACTCTGGCGCAGCCAGTTGCATTCGCGCCGCCAATTCGTACGAGGCCAGGCGGCTGGCAATCTCGGGGTCGCCCACGACTTTCTGCCGCATCGTGTTCAAGCATGGCGGGTGGGTTGGTGAGGTCCTGCACCGGTTCGCCCTGGCTGCGAAACATCACCCCTTGAAAGGTGGAGGGAAGGAATCCGCTCCCGAACATCGTGTTGCCGCCGCTGGGCGCGCGCCCGGCGGTGAGCACGACGTAACCGGGAAGGTTCTGCGAGGGACTGCCCAAGGCGTACGTAATCCAAGCTCCGACGCTGGGCCGGCCGAGAGTTGGCGCGCCGGTGTAGATGAGCAGTTCGCCGGGATGATGATTGAAGGCCTCCGTATGGGTCGAGCGGATGAGTGTGATGTCGTCGGCGCACGAGCTGATCTGCGGCAGCATCTCCGAGATTTCCATTCCGCACTGGCCGGAGCGGCGGAATTTGTGCGGACTGCCGAGCAGGGTGGCTGAGTCCTTCTGGATGAAGGCAAAGCGGACGTTCTTGGTCATCGACTCCGGCAACTTCTGCCCGTTCAACTCATTCAGCTTCGGTTTGGGGTCGAACAAGTCGATCTGGCTGACGCCGCCCTCCATGTAGAGAAAAATGCAGTGCTTGGCTTTGGGCGCGAAATGCGACAGCCTCGGGGCGAGCGGGTTTGCTGGTGTCGCGCCCGAACGCTTTTTGGCTTCGGAGGCCAGAAGACCGTCACCAGCGAGCAACGAAGCGAATGCGATCCCTCCGACTCCCCGGGCGGAAGAGACCAGGAAATCGCGCCGCGTTAGTTGGACAATTTCATTCGGGTCCACATCCATAGCCTCACTCTCGCGTTAAGAATTCATCCAGGTTCATAATTACCTGGGCCACGGCCATCAAAATGGTGATTTCGGCTGCCATCTGTCGTTCGGCGGACACTTCTTCTTCCGGTTTGGGGCCTTCAGGCGGAGTGTTCCAGGCCAATCGTTCCTCCTCTTCGAACAACCGCTCCAAGCGGTCGAGTTCGGCTTTGGTTGGCTTGCGGCTCAGGCACAGTTCAAACCCGCGCTCGAGCTTTTGCCTCGGTGCGGGAGCTGCAACATTAGCCATGCGCCGGCCGAGGGCCTGCGCGCACTCTGCAAAAACAGGGTTGTTCAGCAAAGTCAACGCCTGAAGTGGAGTGGTGGAACGCTCACGGGAGGTGCAGACTTCGCATGGATTGGCCTGGTCAAATGTCATCCAAACCGGGTACGGGACCGTCCGTTGGGCGTAAACGTAGAGGCCCCGGCGGTATTTCGCCGGACCGTCCGTATCCACCCAGGTGAACGCTCCCGCGCCGCCGAGTTTCTTGAAGTCGTCCGGGGTGTGCGGACGGNCCCGCCGATCTCGTCATTGAGCAGCCCGCCCGCAGCCAGATAGACATCGCGGATGATTTCCGAATCGAGGCGGAAGCGGCCTTGCCGGGCAAGCAAGGTGTTCAGTGGGTCGCGGTCGATCAACTCCCGGCGGACGTGCGAGGACTGGCGATAAGTGGAGGAATTCACGATCAGTTTAATCATGGCTTTGCGGCTCCAACCACTGCCGATAAATTCTGTCGCCAGCCAGTCCAGCAATTGCGGATGCGAAGGAGCCTCACCGCGCGTTCCAAAATCCTCTGGCGTGCTGACCAGCCCGCGTCCGAACAGTTGCTGCCAGATGCGGTTCACCGTCACGCGGCTCGTTAACGGGTTTGCCGGATCAACGATCCAGCGCGCCAGGTCGAGGCGGTTGGATGGGACGCCCCGTTTCAATGGGTGCAGGACGGACAACACGTCCGGTTTCACGACCTCACCCTTGCGCAGGAAATCGCCGCGGACATGGATGCAGGTTTTGACGGCATTGGTGCGCTCGGCAAACGTTTGCGCCTGAGCTTGTTTATCCTTCGTCTGCGGGGCGGCAATCTCCACCTCCTCCGCCTTGTTGAAAAAGGCGTAAAGCTGATAGAACTCGCGCTGGCTAATCGGATCGTACTTGTGGGAGTGACATTCGGCGCAGCCCACTGTCAGGCCGAGCCAGACTGTGCCGGTGGTGGCGACTCGGTCCACTTTGGCTTTGCACCGAAACTCCTCCTGGTCCACGCCGTCCTCGTGGTTCACGAGGGTGTTGCGGTGGAATCCGGCGGCAATTTTCTGCTCGATGGTGGCGTTGGGCAACAAATCGCCAGCCAGTTGTTCGATGGTGAACTGGTCGAAGGGAAGGTCACGATTGACGGCGTCGATGACCCAGTCGCGGTACACATAAGCATAAGGCCGCTCGCGATCGATCTGGTAACCGTCACTGTCGGCATAGCGGGCCAAGTCGAGCCAGTGTCGGCCCCAGCGTTCGCCGAAGTGCGGCGAAGCCAGCAGTCGCTCCACCAAATGGTCATACGCCTCGGGACGGCCATCCTGCTCGAAGGCTTGAACTTCCTCGGGCGCCGGCGGCAGGCCCACCAGATCGAGCCAAAGCCGCCGAACCAGCGACGCAGGTTCGGCGGGCGGAGATGGCTTCAGGCCCTCCTTTTCCAATCGCGCCAGCACGAAGGCGTCAATCGGGTTGCGGCCCCACTTTTCATTCCGCACTTTGGGAACCGGCGGACGCTTGGGGGCGATGAACGACCAGTGGCGGGGGAGAGAGGGTGGAGCGCGGAGCGTGGGGCGTGAGGCGTGCTCCGACCCAGGGGCGCCGGCGCCGAACCTGTTTTGCGGAGTGCGCCCGTCCTCGGGCGCAGCAACGCTGGAAGGGGCGTTGGCGGTCGAATCTTCCACGACTCCGAACAAAGCGGAACGGGCTGCGGCCGAGGACGGCCATACTCCGCTGCACAGATACAGGACGGCAACGGCCAGCATCAGGAGGCCTGGCAGGCAAACCCGCATGTTAAAAAACTTTCTCACAACAACTACACATCTTCGACTGTAATGGACGAAGAAACGCGTCTCGGAATTTAGGCTTTTTTGCGAAAACCGCCCGGTCAAGCGAGCACTCGGAGCCACCCGAAGGGCCAGGGGTGTGACTCAGAATTGTTGGATCGGAATGGCGTTGGTCCGCCACGCGTCTTCGATCGCCCACAAGTTGATGGGGATAACCGACCGCCCGTAACGAAGGTAGCGCGCGCTCCCATCCGCAAAGGCGTAATCGGAACCGCCTGCGCCTTTACCACCCATGTGGCGTGAATGCTCCAATTCTTCCGTGTCATTGCCGGCCGCGGATTCCAGAAAATCCATGTAATAGTGAGCCGAATCGGTCAACTTTTCACCAAAAACGATGGTGTCCGCGGGATCATTGATGACGTTTTCGTTGATCGTCTTGCCGACGATAGTGCTCATGCTGAAGTTGGTCATGGTGGCTTGGAAATAATCATTCCATCCGTTAATGATGTAGCTGCGCGGAGCCCGATCCGCGGGGTCAGAACCGCTCTGGCTCGCGGGGTTGGGGCCGTCACTGGGACAGACCAACAACTTCAGATCCTTGTACCCGTCGCGCAACGCTCCGGGCCATCGAGGCGGCGTGCCCGTGGAGCGGACCGGGTAAAGCCCCTCGTTGTCATCCGCGTACATGCTCAGCGAAAGTCCCAGTTGCCGGATGTTGTTCAAACAGGCGATGCGACGTCCAGACTCCTTAGCCTTGCCCAAGGCCGGCAGCAGCATCCCGGCGAGAATGGCGATGATGGCGATGACGACCAACAGTTCGATGAGAGTAAAGCCCGCGGCACGCTTCGTGTCGGGTTGGGTCACAGAATTATTTCTCATGATCATTCGGTTTCTGGATTTTGAATTGGCTCGATTGATTCGTTTCGCCGTTAATTTGAAGAAACTTTGCGGCTGCTCGAATAAGTTGTCTGGCGCAGCGTCCACTCACTTAGCGGTATGACAAAAAACGGAATCTTCTTAATCGCCATCTTCGTAATCCTCGCGCTCGTTTACGCTCGCTTTTTTACTGACTGGTTTAATAAAGAAACTATTCAGATTATCCCGCAAATCCGGCCCGGACGTCCCTCCAGCATCCCGCGTCCGCCGGGTGCGCCGCCCGTTTCGCCCGTTAGTTTCGCATTCGACGGCAAATATCGTTTGACCTCGGTCAAAGTTGTTGCCGCCGACGATTATGCAACCAATAAGTATGCCAACCCTCTCTGGTATTTGATTTCGGATTCAAATTCCATCCCCACCAAGGCCATCGTCTATGGATTCCCGATCAAGGGCATGAAGCCCGCCGTGCCCAAAGCGAGGCCCGATCCGTTGCTGCCGGGCATCCCCTATCTCATGATGGTCGAGGCCGGAAAGATCAAAGCTCAGACCAACTTTCACACCCTCGAATCTGTTCAACCCCCTGGGCAGTAACCGGGGCGGGAGCCTCATCCGGACTCGCTTTCAAGTTGAGGCTGATTAGCAATGACGAATTCCTAAACCATAATGACGAAGGAATAAACAATTCCAAATGCCGTAAGCCGAAAGCACGCAGGCCATTGGGCATTTGTCGTTAGGATTTCTATAGTCATTATGGTTTAGGAATTTGTCATTCCTTGCTCGGCTGGCCTCATCTTGAAAGCAAAATGGACTCAGACTTGGGCCTTCTCTCCCACCCGGCTCAGCCTGAGCCGGGCGACGCGCGGCCCCTCCATCTCCTCCACCTTCAGTTCAAAGCTGCCGAGAGCGAGGGTGTCACCGACTTTTGGGAACCCCCCCAGCCGGTGCGTGACCCACCCGCTGGTGGTGGTGATGCCCTCTTCTTCCAAAGGCTCCTTGACCAGGTCTGCCAAATCGCGAACTGGCAACGCACCGAGCACCTCCCAGGTGCTACCGTCGGTCTGGATGACCAGCGGTTTTTCCTGGTCGAATTCATCCTGAATCTGTCCCACCAGCTCCTCCAAAACATTTTCCAGCGTCACCATTCCCACCGTGCCGCCGTACTCATCGACGACAATCGCGAAATGCAATTTCCGCTCCAGGAAAAGTTGCAAGAGCGTTTCCAACCGCGCCGTCTCCGGGACGTAAATGAGTTTGCGTGCCAGCGGAACGAGGTCAGCGGCGCGCGTGCTCTTGAACCGCATGGCGAAGAGATCCTTGAGATGAATCACGCCAAGCATCCGGTCGAGGTTCCCGTCCTCACACAAAGGAAACCGGGAAAAACGCGTCTTCTCGGCCACGTCCAGGCATTCGGTGAGGCTGGCGTCCAGGCTGAGGGAAATGATTTCGTGCCGGGGCCGCATCACATCCCGCACCCGCAGCGTCCGCAAATCAAGCGCATTCAGCACGATGTCATGGCCGAGGCTGGTCCCGCCGACGCGCCTTCGAGTGCTGGTGAAGAGCAGGCGCAATTCTTCTTCTGAGTGGGCGGTGGCCGTGTTACTGGCGGGCTGGATGCCCAACTGGGTCAGGAGCCATTGGGCGGAAAAGTTCAACCCCCAGATAAAGGG
>WNFM01249918.1_pt2 | contig 11858 bp, 14 predicted proteins | sample 5400271 | NCBI WGS metagenome assembly WNFM01 (sample SAMN13153352, study PRJNA577476) | soil metagenome | isolation source: 60 cm saprolite on Douglas fir-dominated hillslope | place: USA:California | collected 2013-09-17 | reverse complement strand
GGCCGCGGAGATCATCCACCAGCTCGAGCCGAAGGTCGTCGTGCCGATGTCGTACGACCCCGACAGCAAGAAGAAGGACAGCCCGTTCGAGCGGCTGCTCCACGAGCTCGGGGTGAAGGACATCACGCCGACCGCGAAGCTTTCGCTGTCCCGCACGTCGCTGCCCGACAACATCCAGGTGGTGACGCTGGACTCGCGCGCCCGCTAGCGGCAGACTCGCGCCCGGGAGGGACTGCATGACCGCTGATCGGGCTGTCTACCGCGCGTTCCAGTTCGGCCTCGGCATCTTCGGCCTCACCGCGCTCCTCGGGCTCGCGAACGCGACGCGCATCTTCGGCGCGCTCTCGCAGGACACGCTGCTCACGCACCTCCATTCGGGGACCCTCGGCTGGATCACGATGGGCGTGATCGGCGTGGCGATCTGGATGTTCGCCGGCTCTGGCGGGACGCTCTCGCGCAACGTGTTGTGGTCGGGCCTCGCGACCGCTGCGTACGTACTGGCGTTCTGGTCAGGCAACTTCCCGGCGCGTGCGCTGTTCGGCACGCTCGAGCTCCTCGTCATCCTCTATTGGTGGTGGTGGGTCGTCAGCGCCGTACGCCGCGAGGGCTTCGGCCGCGTCGACGTCCCGAAGCTCTCGATGATGCTCGGTCTCACGATCCTCACGATCGGCGCGATCATCGGCGTCACGATCCAGCTGTTCTTCGCGCTTGGGATCGCGTTGCCCACGTCGCCGGAGCTCATCGGCACGCATGCGTCCGCGCAGATCGGAGGCTATCTCGTCCTGGTCTCCGCGGGGATCGCCGAGTGGCGCCTCACAGGTGGCGGTAAGCGGACCCGCGCCGGGTTGGCCCAGGCCTACCTGTTGTTCCTCGGTGGCGTCCTCCTCGCGATCGGCGTTGGCATGAATATCCAGCCCTTCCAAGGCATCGCAACGCTGTTCCAGGTCATTGGCATCGTGATCATCGCGGTCCGCTTCGGCGGCCGCGCGCTCGGCGCACCCTGGGGCGAGGCGGGCGGCATCCGGCACATCGCGATCGCGGTCCCGTTCTTGGTGCTCGGTCTGATCCTCGAGATCTTGTTCCTCGCGTCCATCATCCAGGCGCAGGGCGACTTCACCAAGGTCTCGGTCGGAATGGTCCATGCGCTCGACCACTCGTTCTTCATCGGCGTCATGACCAACACGCTCTTTGGCATGATCCTCATCCTCACGGCCTCGCAGGGCCCGACGCGGGCCTGGCCGTGGGCCGACAACCTCATCTTCTGGGGCCTCAACCTCGGCGCGGCATCGTTCATCGCGGTCCTGCTCTTCGTCGGCTCGGGGTACAGCTCGGGGCCGTTCCAGCACCCCGTCGCGTACACCGCGTCGGTCATGGGTCTCTCGGCATTGCTTGGCATCGCCACGTTCCAGCGGCGCCTCGGCGACGCGAGCCGCGCGGCGCAGATGGCGGCCGCGCCCGCCTAGCTCATGCGACCGGACGGTCGGCCGCGGCCGTCCGTCCGGTATACTTCTCCTACGTCGTGTCGGGCGGACACGGCGACTTTTTCTGTACGGATGGTCCCTGACCGTGTACGCAGTCGTCCGCAGTGGCGGGAAGCAATACCGAGTCGAAGAGGGCACGATCCTCACGGTGGCCACCCTCGCGGGTGACCCCGGGAAGGCCGTGACCTTCGGCGATGTTCTGCTCTTGGCGGATGGCGACGCCGTGAAGGACGCGGCGAAGGCCAAGGTGACGGGCGAGATCGTGGGTCATGGGAAGGGCGAGAAGATCATCGTCTTCCGTTACAAGAACAAGACCCGCTCCCGCAAGCGGACCGGGCATCGCTCGAAGACCACCACCGTGAAGATCACGAAGATCGAGGCGAAATAGATGGCACACAAAAAAGGAGCGGGCTCGACCCGCAACGGTCGCGATTCCGCCGGGCAGCGGCTCGGCGTGAAGGAATACGCGGGGACCATCGTGGACGCCGGCGCGGTCCTCGTGCGCCAGCGCGGCACGAAGCTCATCCCAGGCGAGAACGTCGGCGTGGGCAAGGACCACACGCTGTTCGCGCTCGTCGCGGGCACCGTGAAGTACAGCGCCGCACGCGACGACCGCCGCAAAGTGAACGTCCTACCGAACGCGAGCTAAGGAGACCCAGCGATGAAAGCGAAGATCCACCCCCAGTACGTCGAGGCCACGGTGACGTGTGCCTGCGGCAATCAGTTCAAGACGACGAGCACGAAGCCGGAGCTCCACGTGGAGGTCTGCGCGAAGTGCCATCCGTTCTTCACCGGCAAGCAGCACCTCATGGACGTCCAGGGCCGCGTCGAGCGCTTCAACAAGCGCTACGGCCAGAAGGCGGAGCAGCCGGCCGCTTCCGAGACCGCTCCCACGCGTTAGCGCCCGCGTGACCTCGGGCCACCACCAGCAGGGTGGGCTCGAGGTCGTCGTGGGGAGCATGTTCAGCGGAAAGAGCGAGGAGCTCATCAGACGCGTGAAGCGCGCCGTCATCGCGCGCCGCACCGTCCAGGTCTTCAAGCCCGCGATCGACGATCGCTTCGGTACCGAGCTCGTCCGTTCGCACGACGGCGATTCGTTCGTCGCGCGGCCGGTGCGCTCGAGCGCCGAGATCATGCCGCTGCTCTCGCCCGACACCAGCGTCGTGGGGATCGATGAGGTCCAGTTCTTCGATCCCGGCATCGTCGGCGTGGTCCGCGACCTCGTCCTCAGCGGACGCCGGGTGATCTGTGCCGGGCTCGACCTCGACTTCCGCGGCGAGCCGTTCGGCCCCGTACCGACGCTCCTGGCGCTGGCGGAGCGCGTCGACAAGCTCGAGGCGATCTGCGTCGTGTGCGGCGAGTCCGCGACCCGCACGCAGCGCATCGTCAACGGCGTGCCGGCCGACTTCGACGATCCGATCATCGTCATCGGCGCCCAGGAGGCGTACGAGGCGCGCTGCCGTACATGCCACACCGTGCCACGGCGCCGCGTGACCGCATGAGCGTCGCGAGGCCGACCACGATGAGCGTCGCGAGGCCGACCACGTATGGCGGGCAGGCCGTCATCGAGGGCGTCATGATCCGCGGCCGGCGCACGATCGGGCTCGCGTGCCGCAAGCCCGATGGCGGCATCTACCGCTATCGCGAGGCCCTCTCGTCGCCGCTCCTCACCTCGAAGCTCGCGCGCGCGCCGTTCGTGCGCGGCGTCTTCGTCCTCTGGGAGTCGCTCCGGTACGGGATGCGGATGCTCATGCGCTCGGCCGACGTCCAGCTCGCCGAGCAGGAAACGCGGCCCTCGAGTGCGGCGAGCTCCGCGTTCATGTTCGTCGGACTCGCCTTCGCGCTCGTGCTGTTCATCGGCGTCCCGTACGTCGCGACCGGCTTCCTCCGGTCGGCGCTCCCATCCACCTTGGCGTTGAACGTCGCGGAGGGGCTCCTCCGGCTCGCGCTGCTCCTCGGCTATCTCGTCGCGATCTCCGCGATGCCGGACATCCGCAGGGTCTTCGCGTACCACGGTGCCGAGCACATGACGATCCACGCCTTCGAACACGGTGATCCGCTCGATGCGGCCCACGTCGCGCCGTACCCGACCGCGCACCCGCGGTGCGGCACGGCCTTCCTACTGTTCGTCGTCGTCATCGCGATCGTGGTCTTCGCGTTCGTGCCGCGGATCAACCTCATCGTCGATCTCGTCGTCCGCCTCGTGCTCGTGATCCCCGTCGCGAGCCTCTCGTACGAGGTCCTCCGCCTCGGCGCGGGCCACGAGCGCAATCCGCTCATGCGCGCGGCCGTCGCGCCCGGGCTGCTGCTCCAGGCGATCACGACCCGGCGGCCGGACGCTCCGATGATCGAGGTCGCGATCGCGTCACTCGAGGAAGCGCTCGCGGGGGACGCGGCGGCATGAGCGAGCTCTCTCCCAAGCTGCGGTCGCGCCTCGTGCAGATCGAGCAGCGGCACGACGAGCTCGGGCGGGCGATGAGCGACCCGAGCGTCACCGGCGACCGCGACCGCCTGCGCACGGTCGGCCAGGAGTACGCCCAGCTCGAGGCGATCGTCGACACGATCCGCCGGCTGCGCGACGGTGAAAAACGCGTCGCCGATGCGCGCGAGCTGCAGCAGGGCGACGATGCGGACCTGCGCGACCTCGCGCGCGAGGAAGAGGGCACCGCGTCGCTCGAGGTCGATCGCCTGACCGAGAAGCTGCGGACCCAGCTCATCCCGCGCGATCCGCTCGACGACAAGAACGTCATCGTCGAGATCCGCGCGGGCGAGGGCGGGGAAGAGGCCGCGCTGTTCGCTGGCGAGCTCTACAAGATGTACCTCCGCTACGCCGAGCGGCATCGTTGGAAGACCGAGGAGATGTCCGCGAGCCGTACCGACAAGGGCGGCTACAAGGAAGTGATCTTCCGGATCGACGGGCAGGGCGCGTACAGCCGCCTCAAGTTCGAGTCGGGCGTGCATCGCGTGCAGCGCGTGCCCGCGACCGAGGCCCAGGGCCGCATCCACACCTCGACCGCGACGGTCGCCGTGCTCCCCGAGGCGGAGGAGGTCGACATCCAGATCGCCGACGACGACCTCAAGATCGACGTCTACCGCGCCGGGGGCAAGGGCGGGCAGGGCGTGAACACGACCGACTCCGCGGTGCGCATCACGCACCTGCCGACGGGCGAGGTCGTCATCCAGCAGGACGAGCGGTCACAGCTGAAGAACAGGGCGAAGGCGATGACGGTCCTTCGCGCGCGCCTCCTCGCCCGCGCGCAGGAGGAGAAGGACGCCAAGGCCGGCGCGCTCCGCAATGCGCAGATCGGGCGCGGCGAGCGCGCGGAGAAGATGCGCACGTACAACTTCCCGCAGGACCGGCTCACCGACAAGCGGCTCGGGCACAATCTCTCGAACCTGCCGCGTCGCCTGGACGGCGAGCTCGACGATCTCATCGAGGCGCTCATGCAATCGGACGAGGCGGAACGCCTCGCGTCACTGGAGGAGGGCGAAGAGTGAGGACCGACGACCTGGTCTACGACGAGGACACCGCCTTCACGCTGGCCGACGATGCCGCGACGATCTCCGCGATCGTGCGGCGCACACCCGACGAGATGCTGCGCGCGGCGAAGATCGGTGACTGGACCGCGAAAGAGGTGATCGGCCATCTGGCCGACTCGGCCGAGGTGTTCGCCGAGCGCGTGCGTCGCAGCGTGGCCGAGGACCGTCCGACGCTCCCGACGTGGGATCAGGACAAGGCTCATGCCGAGCGGCACAACAACGACGCCGACGCGATGGCGCTCTCGAAGCGCCTCCAAGCCGCGCACGCCGCGATCGTCCAAACGCTCCAGCGACCCGAGGTGCGCGATCGGATCGGCGTTCACGCCGAGCGTGGCCCTGTCACCGCGGGGTGGATCGGCGCGTACCAGGCGCGCCACTCGCACGAGCACGTGACGGAGCTGCAGCCGCTGTTCCCTCCTCGCTAGCCGCCGCCGCCCCGCTAGGTCCCGACCAGCTCCAGCACCAGGTCCAGACCGCGCGGCTGACCCGGATCGACGTGCGGCAGTAGGAGCACGACGCACCCCGCCGCCACCGCGCCGCCGTCCACGGCGTGATCGCCGACCACGACGGTCTCGCTCGGCACGGTCCCCATCGCCTTGCACGCCGCGAGGAAGATCCGCACGTCCGGCTTCTCGATGCGGTGCTCGTAGGAGTGCGTGTAGCCGTCGACCAGGTCCGCCCACCCACGGGCCTCGAAGACGGGTCGCAGATCCTCCGCGACGTTGCTCACGACCCCGATGCGGATGCCGCGCCGCCGGAGCTCGCGGAGCACCGGCTCCGTGTCGGGGTAGGGCAGCCACTTCTGGTGGTCCATGACCCGCTCGTAGAGGAGCGTTGAGAGCCCGGGCTTGTGGACGTCGGCCTGCGCGAACAGCCCGAGCCAGCCGCTCCGGTGCGCCTCGGGCGAGAGGTCGCGTTGCACCGCGAGCGCTGCGGGCGTCTTCGAATCCCGCCAGATCTTCTCCCAGAGCTCGCGCGCGACCTGCGGCGCCACGCCGGCTTCCGCGATCACCGCGGCGCCGTCGGGGCTGTGGAACAGGGTGTCGCCGAAGTCGAAGCACACGCCGCGGAGCCTCATGTCAGCTCGACAGTCTCGCGCCACTGCGGGACCTTCGTCGCGAAGCCGAGCGCCTTCACCTTCGGCTCGAACGCGGCCTGCGCCGCCGGGTCGCCGTGCACGATGAACGTGAGTTTCGGCGCGACGCTGAAGTTCCGGAGCCACGCAAGGAGCTCGGGCTCGTCGGCGTGCGCGGAGAAGCCGCTGATCGACTTCACCTGGCATGCGACGTCGAGGCTCTGGCCGTCGATGCGCACCTGCTTCGCGCCCTGCTGGAGCATCGCGCCGAGCGTGCCCTCGCCCTGGTAGCCGACGAAGAGCAGCGTCATGCCGGGGTCTCCGACGAGCGACTTCACGTGCTGCACGATCCGGCCGCCCGTGATCATCCCGTTCGATGCGACGACCATGAACGGTCGCGGTCCGTCGGTGTCGAGCGCGAGCGACGCCTTCGCGTCCTTCACCATGACCGCGCCCGGATAGTCGAGCGGCTCGCCCTTCGCGAGGAGCGCGCGGGCGTCGTCGTCGAAGTACTCGGCGTACTTGCGGTACACGCCGGTGGCGCTGCCGGCCATCGGTGAGTCGAGATACAGCGGCACGTGCGGGATCGTTCCGGCCGCGAGTAGCCGGTCGAGCTCGTACACGATCTCCTGGGTCCGGCCGATCGCGAACGACGGCACGAGGAGGACTCCCTTCGCGCCGTTCGCCGCCGTGATGGCGTCCCCGAGCATCTTGATCGCTTCCTCCTGCGGCTCGTGCGTCCGCCCGCCGTACGTCGACTCGACCAGGAGGTAGTCGCCGTCGCGCACCGGCGTGGGGTCGCGGATGATCGGCGAGTTCGGCCGCCCGAGGTCGCCGCTGAACACGATGGTCCTGTCGCCGCCGTTGTCCCGTGCGCGGACGCGGATGATCGCGGAGCCGAGGATGTGCCCGGCGTCGAGGTACGTCGCGGTCACACCCGGCGCGATCTCGGTCTCGACGCCGTACTCGAGACCCCTGCACTGGGCGAGCGCCGCGGTCGCGTCGGGCGTCGTGTACAGCGGCTCGCGCAAGTACGTGAGCGCCTCGGGTGCCGCGTTCCGCGTCGCCTGCTCGGCGTCCTCGTCGGTCGCCGCCGCAAGCTCTGCCGCCGCGGCCTTGTCCTCGATCGCGGCGCGGTCCGGATGCTTCTTCGCGAACCGCTGATGGCTCGCCGCGAACTCCTCCTGCAGCTTGGCGGAGTCGAGGAGCACGAGCCGCGTGAGCTCGATGGTGCCGCGCGTCGCGTAGATCGGGCCCTTGAAGCCCAGCCCGCTGACGTGCGGGATGAGGCCGCAGTGATCGAGGTGCGCATGCGTGAGGAGGAGCGCATCGATCGTCTTCGGGTCGTACGCGAGCGGGACGCGATTCCGGATCACGTCGTGCGGGCTCCCTTGGAACATGCCGCAGTCGACGAGAACGCGCGCGCGATCGGTCTCGAGCAGGTACTGCGAACCGGTCACGGTGCGTGCCGCGCCGAGGAAATGGATGCGCATCAGCGCATCATGCCGCGCTAGCATCACGCGCGCAGATGTACGGTCCCGTGCTGACGGGCACGAAGGTCACGCTTCGCCCGCCGGACGATTCTGATGCCGCGCGCTTCGTGGCCTGGCTTGCCGACCTCGACGTGACGCGCTACCTCCTCCGCCGGTCCACGTTCGCGCTGGAACAGGAGGAAGGGTTCCTCAAGACGATCGGCGAGTCGAAGACCGAGGTCTTCTGGACGATCGAGGCCGATGGCCAGGCGATCGGTGCGACAGGGATCCACCAGATCGACTGGCTGCACGCGCACGCGTCGACAGGGCTCATGATCGGCGTGAAGACCGAGTGGGGGAAAGGCCGTGCCTCCGAGGCGATGGCGCTCCGAACGGACTACGCCTTCCGGCAGCTCAATCTGCACAAGCTGATGTCGGGAACGTTCCTCGAGAACGAACCGAGCAAGCGGGCACTCATGAAGGCCGGCTACCGGGAGGTCGGCATCGAGCGCGAGCACTTCTTCCGCGAAGGGACGTGGCACGACCACTGGCGGTGCGAGGTCCTGCGCGATGACTGGGAGCGGATGCAAGCGCGCTGACACCCGAATGCGACCGCTCCCCTGCTAGCCTCGTGGCCAGCACAGCAAGGGTGAGGGAAGCGTTGAAAAGGGTCGGGATCGTCGTACTGGTGCTTGTCGTCGCGGTGGGTGCGTTCCTGTTCTTCCCGCGTGGCGGCAACCTCTCGATCGCGAACGCTGCGACGCTCACCGTGCTCCACGGCAATGTCGATGCGCAAAAGGGCAGCGCCGATTTCGCCCCCGCCCTCGACGGCGATCTCCTCACCTCGGGCGACGTCGTCCGCGCGAATAACGCGGGCAACGCGGTCCTCACCTTCTTCGACGGCAGCACGCTCACCGTGCAGTCGGGCGCGCAGGTGAAGGTCGCGAGCCTTAGTCGGACCGGGAGCGGCGGGATCCAGGTCACGATCGAGCAGACACTCGGGAAGACCTGGGCCTCGGTGCAGAAGCTCAGCGGCGACAGCAAGTTCGAGATCAAGACCCCGAGCTCGACGGCGGCGGTGCGCGGCACCACCTTCGAGACCGACGTCGAGATCGTGAACGGCGTCACTACGGTCACCTTCAAGACCGACGAAGGCACCGTCCTCGTCACTGCCGACGCCGGCGGCTCGACGTCCGTGCCCGCAGGCTCGCAGGTCACCGTGCCGCAGGGCGCGCAGGCCCCGGCGAACCCGGCGCCGCAGCCGCCCGGACCACGCCTCGGCTTCACCGGGTCCGCGAACTTCGGATACACGGTCATCGACCCCAACGGTCTGCAGTGCGGCTCGGTCGGCCGGCAGATCCCCGGCTGCGACGTGAACGGCGCATCCGTGACGGTCCTCAATCCGGTCCCGGGCACCTGGTCCCTGTTCATGACCGCGGCCGCTCCGGTGCAGGGCGCAACGCTCACGCTCGGTGGCGCGCGCGGCGGCACGATCGACTTCACGACGAAGTTCACGACCAACTTCGCCGTCGGCGATCTCGTGCGCACGAGCTTCAACCTGACCGTCCCCGCGAACGGCCCGCTCGCCTCGACCGGCTTCGCCGCTCCCGACCTCGTCACGACCGTGTGCGGCGCCGAAGCGAAGGGCAAGGTCTTCTCGTCCGGTCCGGTCGCCGATCGGGCGAGCCTGCTCTCGACGTACGCGAAGGCGAACTCGAAGCAGCCGGCCGCGGTCGTCCTTGCGGCGAGCGAGCTCACGCAGGCAGCGACCGACAACTTGAAGAGCGTGAATCTCCCGGTGACCGTGAGCGGTCTCATCATCACGATCGACCGCGATGGGATGAAGCTCGCGGCGCAGGCCGCGATCGGTCCGCTGAACGTGCCGGCGAGCGCGAGCATCATCGCGGGAACGACGAACGGAAAGCTCATTCTGAAGACGCGCGACCTCGACCTCGGGCCCGCGCCGAGCCAGGTGAAGGATCAGATCGCCGCGACGCTCGATCAGTCGCTGACGAGCTTTGCCGGACAGTTCACGCTCGTCGTCGACCGGGTCGCCTTCCGCGGCGGCTGCATGGCCGTCATCGGGACCACGCCCTAGCGCAACGAGCGGCCGGGTCAACAAGCGTTGACCGACATGGGCCTTTCGTACTGACCCGCCCGGCGAGCGCGGGTCATCTATTCGCAGTACGCCAAACGGCGGAGCATCGCTGTCCATGGTGGAACGGCCGGCGGTCTTGATCGTCGACGACGATCCCGTGACGTGCGCTGCCCTCGGCGAGCGTCTCGCCGAGGACGGCCTGACGAGCGAGTTCGTCCACGATGGCGTGAGCGCCGTGCAGCGCGCGATCGCCGTGCGGCCGCAGCTCATCGTGCTCGATCTCGGGCTCCCTGAGCTCAACGGCGATCAGGTCTTCGAGCGGCTCCAGGCGGATCACCGGACCCGCTACACGCCGGTCGTCTTCCTCACCGCGTCATCGCATCGCGACGACAAGCTGCGACACCTCCGCGCCGGTGCCGATGACTACGTCACGAAGCCATTCGATCTCGACGAGCTCGCCGCGCGCGTCCAGACCGCATTGCGGCGGCTGCGGACGCTCGGTGGATTGAATCCGCTGTCGGGGCTGCCCGGCAACACCGCGATCTACGAGGAGATCACCGCGCGCCTCCGCGCCAGCGAACGATTCGCGTGCCTCTACCTCGACATCGACAACTTCAAGAGCTTCAACGACCGCTACGGCTTCACCCGAGGCGACACGCTCATCACTGAGCTCGCCGAGGCGATCTTCGGCGCCGTCGCGGAGTTCGGCGACGATGCGTTCCTCGGCCACATCGGCGGCGACGACTACATCGTGCTCTGCGCGGTCGACGTGGCGGAGGGCCTCGGGGGCGAGATCGTGACGCGTTTCGACGTCCGGTCGCGCCAGCTGCACGACACCGGAGACATCGCGGCCGGCGGCTACGAGGCGCCCGACCGTCGCGGCCTTCGGAGTCGCTGGCCGCTCGCGTCGGTCTCGGTCGGCATCGCCCTCTCGGACCTTCAGGCGTTCCCCACGGCCGCTGCCCTCGCCCAGGCGGCGGCCGAGATGAAGACCGTGGCGAAGCGGCAGCGGGACCGTCGTGTCGCCGTCGATCGCAGGCACATCGGTCCCGGATCGAACGCGGAGGCGAATTTCCGCCGGTCCTAGACTCGCCTGCGGTGGACACCCTCGAGCGGCCCGCGACCGTCACCCAAACGCAGCGGACCGAGATCGAGGCCCAGCGCCAGGCGACGCACGAGACGCGCCGCGCGACCGTGCCGGCGATGGAAGCGCTCCTCTATCAGCCCATCCCGGTCCTCGACCATGGGTTCATCCGGGTCATCGATTACATGGGCGATGACGCCGCGGTCGTGCAGGCTGCGCGCGTCTCGTACGGCGCCGGCACGAAGAAGATCCGCGAGGACGCCGGGCTCATCAACTACCTCATGCGGCACCGGCACACCTCACCGTTCGAGATGTGCGAACTCAAGATACACGTGAAGATGCCGATCTTCGTCGCGAGACAATTTTTGCGCCACAGAGTGGCCAGCGCGAACGAGGTGAGTGGGAGGTACTCGATCCTCGATCGTGAGTTCTACATGCCCGTGCCCGAGCAGCTCGCGACGCAGGCGAAGACGAATCGTCAAGGTCGCGGTGAGGCGCTGAGCGACGCAGAGTCAGGACGGGTTCTCGAGTTGCTTCGTGACGACGCTGCACGCGCGTACACGCACTACGAGGAGATGCTCAACGAGATCGATGGTGAGATCGTCGATCCCGAGCGGCAGGGGCTCGCGCGTGAGCTCGCGCGGATGAATCTGCCGGTCAGTCTTTACACGCAGCTCTATTGGAAGATGGACCTGCACAATCTCCTGCACTTCCTGAACTTGCGCGCGGACGCCCATGCGCAATACGAGATCCGCGTGTACGCGGAGGCCCTGATCGAGATCGTGAAACAGTGGGTGCCCAACACCTACTCAGCGTTCATGGACTACCGGATGGGTGCGTACGAGCTGTCGGCGAAGGGCCTTGCGGTCGTGCGCGGGCTGCTCCGTGGCGAGCAGGTCGACCGCGAGTCCACCGGCATGTCGCCGGGCGAGTGGCGCGAGCTCATGGAGACGCTCGAGCGCTGAAGACCGACCGCGCGGGGTTCGTTTGGGACCCGCGCCTCGCGTCGCACGTCTATCGCGACGATCACCCGCTCAAGCCGCGCCGGCTGGTCGGTGTTCACGACACGCTCGAGCGGGTCGGCGCGTTCGTCCGACCGAACGCCGTT
>WNFM01340611.1_pt2 | contig 11859 bp, 9 predicted proteins | sample 5400271 | NCBI WGS metagenome assembly WNFM01 (sample SAMN13153352, study PRJNA577476) | soil metagenome | isolation source: 60 cm saprolite on Douglas fir-dominated hillslope | place: USA:California | collected 2013-09-17 | reverse complement strand
TTGTCGCGCGCGAAGGTGTCGAGATGCGCGGTCATGGCTGTCGCTCCTCGCTGAAGAGCATATTCCGCTGAGTTTGATTCGGCACCGCGTGCCCCGCATCCGTCACCCGCGGGCTTGACCCGCGGGTCCATCCTTTTCGTAAGGAGTTTTTGCCAAGGAGATGGATTGCCGGGTCAGGCCCGGCAATGACGACCGATGCTCGGTCAAGACCAGCGGAAAATGCTCCAGCCATCATTTTACTCCGCCGCGAGCGCCGATTTGCCCGAGCGGTTCTTCAACAGGTCGCGGGCGATCACCACCTTCTGCACCTCGGTCGCGCCTTCGTAGATGCGCAGCGCCCGGATCTCGCGGTAAAGCTCTTCGACCTTGACGCCCTTGGTGATGCCGAGGCCGCCGTGCAGCTGCACGGCGCGATCGATCACGCGCTGCGCCGCCTCGGTCGCGAACATTTTCGCCATTGCCGCCTCGCGGGTCACGCGCGCGGCCCCTTGGTCCTTGGTCCAGGCGGCGCGATAGACCAGGAGCGCCGATGCATCGACCTCGCTGGCGCTCTCCGCGATCGCGCCCTGCGTGAGCTGCAGCTCGGCGAGCGGGGCGCCGAAGAGCTTGCGGCTTGCCGCCCGTTCCACGGTTTCATGCAACGCGCGGCGGGCGAAGCCAAGCGCGGCGGCGCCCACGGTCGAGCGGAAGACGTCGAGCGTCGCCATCGCGACCTTGAAGCCGTCGCCCGGCCCGCCGAGGCGGTTGGTGAGCGGCACGCGCACGCCCTCGAACCGCAGCTTTGCGAGCGGATGCGGCGCGATCACCTCGATGCGCTCGCTTACGCTCAGGCCGGGCGTGTCGGCATCGACCACGAACGCCGAGAGGCCCCTGGCGCCGGCCGCTTCCCCGCTGCGCGCAAAGACGACGTAGTGATCGGCGATGCCGCCGTTCGAGATCCAGGTCTTGGTGCCGTCGATGCGCAGGTGCGCGGGGCCGTCGGGCTTCGCCGTCGTCGCCAGCGCCGCAACGTCGGAACCCGCGTCCGGCTCCGACAGGGCGAAGGCCGCGATGGCGCGGCCGTCGCGCACCGGCGGCAGATAGCGCGCCTTGAGCGCCGCCGAGCCGAACAGCGAGATCGAGGCCGTGCCCAAACCCTGCATGGCAAAGGCGAAGTCGGAGAGCCCGTCGCGGAACGCCAAGATATCGCGGGCAAGGCAGAGCGTCCGCACGTCGAGCGCGCGATTGAGCCCGCCGTGCTCGGCCGGTACCACCGCCTTGAGGAAGCCGCCGTCGCCGAGCGCCTTGACCCGCGCGCGGCAGGCGGCGTCGAGGTCGTGGTGCGGCAATGCAGTGAGCGTCGCATCGGCCCAGCGCGCGAGCGCCTCGGCGAAGCGGCGATGACCATCGTCGAAAAACGGCCAGCTCAGCGTCTCTTCAAGGCTCATCTCAATTGCCCTCGAAGACCGGCTTTTGCTTGGCGGCGAAGGCGCGGAACGCGCGCGCAAAGTCCTCCGTCTCCATGCACAGCGCCTGGGCGATTGCCTCGGCCTCGATCGCGCTCTCGACCGACATCGCCCATTCCATGTCGAGCATGCGTTTGGTCATGGCATTGGCGAACGTCGGTCCGGCGGCGAGCTCGGCGGCGAGCTGCTGCGCCTGCGCCAGCACCGTGTCGGGCGTGGCGAGCCGGTTGAAGAAACCCCAGCGTTCCGCCTCCTCGCCGCCGAGCACGCGGCCGGTATAGAGCAACTCGGCTGCGCGGCCGGCGCCGACGAGACGCGGCAGGATGGCGCAGGCCCCCATGTCGCAGCCGGCCAGGCCCACGCGGTTGAAGAGAAACGCCACCTTGGCGCCCGGCGTTCCCAGCCGCATGTCGCAGGCCATGGCCAAGATCGCGCCGGCGCCGGCGCACACGCCGTCGACGGCGGCGATGATCGGCTGCGGGCAGGCGCGCATCGCCTTGACCACCTCGCCGGTCATGCGGGTGAAATCGAGAAGCTGCGCCGCCTCCATCTCGATCAGCGGCTTGATGATTTCAAACACGTCGCCGCCAGAGCAGAAATTGCCGCCGGCGCCGGTGACAACGAACGCCTTGACGGCTTTCTCCCGGGCGGCCGCGCGGAAGAGATCGACGATCTCGGCGTAGCTGTCGAAGGTGAGCGGGTTCTTCTTGTCGGGCCGGTCGAGCGTGATGGTGGCGACCTTGCCGTCGACCACAAGGCGAATGGTGCGCGCCTTGTAGTCCGCCAGCGGCAAGGTGACGGGGTTGGCTGCGCTCATCGCGGCCCTCCGTTGCCGATGGCCTTGCGCGCCGACGCCTTGGTCTTGGCCAGGAGCCGCATCAGGGTCTCGATGTCGTCGGAGGAAAGGTCGGCGAGCATGTCTCCGATCCAATCGCCGTTCGCGCGCGCCATGGCGCGAAAGAAGCGGCGCCCCTCGGCGGTCAGGCTGACGAGCTGCGCGCGCCGATCCTTGGGCGACGGCCGGCGGCTGAGGAGGCCCTGCTCGAGCAGCCGATCGACCAGGCCGGTGACGTTCCCGTTCGACACCATCATGCGTTGCGACAGCTCGCCCAGCGTCATCGCCTTCGGCGCGCGGTAAAGCTGCGCCATCAGGTCGAAGCGCGGCAGCGTGACGTCGAAGCTGTCGCGCAGCCGCCGGCGGACCTCGCTCTCGATCACCTCCTTGCAGGCGAACAGCCGCAGCCACAGCCGCAGCTCGTCCTTGTGATCGTGCGGCCGCTCGGCGACCTTGGTCTCCGCATCGAGCGGCATGGTGCGCTGATCCATCACATCTCCCCGCCTGTGATCGCGAGCGTCGTACCGGTGACCGCGGCGGCCTCCGGCGAGCAAAGGTACACCACGGCGGCGGCGACTTCCTCCGGCCGGATCAGGCGGCCGATGAGGGTGTCCCGTTCGTATTCGGCGAGCACGTCCGCTTGCGCGCGGCCGGTCTTGGCGGCGACGCGCTTGATGTTGTCGCGCAGGAGGTCGGTGTCGGTATAGCCGGGGCAAACCGCGTTGACCGTGACGCCGCGCGTTGCGGTCTCGGCGGCGAGCGCGCGCGTCAAGCCGACGAGCGCGTGTTTGGCCGCGCAATAGGCGCTGACATAGGCATAGCCTTTGAGCCCGGCGGTCGAGGCCACGTTGACGATGCGGCCGAAACCGCGCTCGAGCATCCCCGGCAACACCGCCTGGGTCGCATAGACCGCGCCCATCAGGTGCACGTTCCACATGGTGCGGAAGACGGACGGATCGGCCTTGATGAAGGGGCCGGATTCGGCCGAGCCGGCATTGTTGATGAGGATCGCGATCGGGCCGCGCGCGGCCTCGGCCGCCGTCACCTGCCGCTTGACCTCGATCACGTCGGTGACGTCGGCGACGCCGCATCCCGCCGCCTCGCCGGCGGCGACGGCCTCGCGCAGCGGCGCCTCGGTGCGCCCGATCACGGTCACGGCGGCGCCGCCGTGGGCGAGCGCGGCGGCGACCGCGCGGCCGATGCCGCGCCCGCCGCCGGTCACGAAAGCATGCTGGCCCGCAAGCGTCATGGCCTCGTCTCCGGGCGGCGGGAATCGCCGCCTCGCGGCATATTTTAAGCTTAAAATTTTGAAGCTTCAAGCTTGCCGACAGGATATTTTAAGCCTAAAATAAATACTGCCGTCCGCCGTGCATCGATTCGCGGCGGGTTGGCCGGAGGCATGGAATGAAAGTTCACGTCATCGGCGGCGGTCCGGCCGGCCTCTACTTCGCGATCCTCGCGAAGAAAGCCTGGCCGCAGACGCGCATCACCGTGTTCGAGCGCAACCGGCCCGACGACACTTTCGGCTTCGGGGTCGTGTTCTCCGACGAGACGCTCGACACCTTCGAGACCTACGACCGCGAGAGCTATCGCGCCATTGTCGGCCATTTCGCCTATTGGGACGACATCGAGATCCATTTCCGCGGGACGACGCACCGCATCGGCGGCAACGGGTTCTGCGGGTGCTCGCGCGGCACGCTGTTGAAGATTCTGGGCCGGCGCGCTCGCTCGCTCGGCGTCGAGATCAGATATCAGTCGGAAATCTCGCCGCTCGATCCCATCACCCACGACGCCGATCTCGTGGTGGTCGCCGACGGCATCAATTCCCGCATGCGCGAGACCTTCGCCGACAAATTCAAGCCGAGCGTGGATCTGCGGCCCAACTTCTTCTCCTGGATGGGCTCGACGCGGCCGTTCGACGCCTTCACCTTCTTCTTCCGCGAGACCGAGCACGGCATCTTCATCGGCCATTGCTACCAGTACGAGCCGCAGCGTTCGACCTGGATCACCGAGACCGATCCGCACACCTTCGCGCGCGCCGGCCTCGACAAGCTCGATGAGGCCGCGTCGGCGCGTTTCGTCGAAGGCTTGTTCGCAAAAGAGCTGCAAGGCCATCGGTTGATCACCAACCGCTCGATCTGGCGCAATTTCCCGACCATTCGCTGCGAGCGCTGGGTCGCCGACAACATGGTGCTGATCGGCGACGCCAAGGCGACCGCGCATTTCTCCATCGGCTCCGGCACCAAGCTCGCCATGGAGGACGGGATTGCGCTTTACGAGGCGTTGCGATCGACGGGCGGGCACGACGTCGCGGCCGCGCTCGCGCAATTCGAGAGCCAGCGGCGCGAGGAGGTGGAGAAGACCCAGCACTCGGCCGACGTCTCGCTGGTTTGGTTCGAGCACGTCGATCGTTTTTGGAACATGGATCCGACCCGCTTCGCTTTCGGCCTGATGACGCGCTCCAAGGCCATCACCTACGACAACCTCGCGCTGCGGGCGCCTGAATTCGTCAAGCAGGCGGACCGGGTGGTCGCCCGCGACGTGCGTGCGCTCGGTTTCGACGCCGACAACTCGCAGCCGCTCCCGCCCATGTTCCAACCGTTCCGGCTGCGCGGACTTGCGCTCGAGAACCGGGTCGTGGTGTCGCCCATGTGCCAATACTCCTCGCAAGACGGCATGCCGGACGATTGGCACCTCGTCCACTACGGTTCGCGCGCGATCGGCGGCGCGGGCTTGATGTTCACCGAGATGACCGACGTCTCGCAGGAGGCGCGCATCTCGCCCGGTTGCGCCGGCATGTATAACGACACGCACGAGGCGGCGTGGAAGCGCATCGTCGATTTCGTGCACGCGCAGTCGCACACCAAGTTCTGCCTGCAGCTCGGTCATGCCGGTCGCAAGGGCGCGACCAAGCTGATGTGGGAGGGCATCGACGAGCCGCTCCCCGAGGGCGCATGGCCGATCATCTCGGCGTCGCCCTTGCCGTATTTCCCGTACAGCGCGGTTCCGCGCGAGATGACGCGCGCCGACATGGACCAAGTGATCGCCGATTATGTCGCCGCGACCAAGCGCGGCCTTCGCGCCGGCTTCGACATGGTGGAGATGCACGCGGCCCACGGCTATCTGCTCGCGAGCTTCGTCTCGCCGCTCACCAACGTCCGCAGCGACGAATATGGCGGCAGCCTCGAAAACCGCCTGCGCTTCCCGCTCGAGGTCTTTCGCGCCATGCGCGCCGTGTGGCCCGACGAGAAGCCGATGTCGGTTCGCATTTCGGCGACCGACTGGGTGGATGGCGGCCTCACCGGCGACGATGCGGTCGAGGTCGCACGCGCGTTCGCGCAGGCCGGTTGCGATCTCATCGACGTGTCGACCGGACAAACCGTCGCGGACGCTCAGCCCGTCTTCGGCCGTATGTTCCAGACGCCGTTTTCCGATCAGATCCGCAACGAGGCCTCGCTTGCCACGATGTGCGTCGGCGCGATCACCACCGCCGACCAGGTCAACACCATCATCGCCGCCGGCCGCGCCGATCTCGTCGCGCTGGCGCGCCCGCACCTCGTCGACCCGTATTTCAGCATGAAGGCGGCGGCCTGGTACCGCGTCCCTGGCATCCATTGTCCGCCGCAATATCTCGCCGGCAAGGAGCAGATTTTCCGCAACAGTGTCCGCGACCGCGAGGAGTGGCGAGACTTGCGCCTCAAGGCGAAACCCAAGGGGCACCGCGACACCTGGAAGGAGGCGGCCGAGTAACGGCTATTGTGAAAGCGCCCATTCGGCCTCATGCTGTAGGGTGGGCAAAATCGCCTGCCGCGTCGCTGCGGTTACGACGGATCGTGCGCGATTTTGCCCATGCGGACGACTCCCGCGATCAGACCGCGTGGGCAAAATCGCTCACCACCGATCTCTCGACCGAACTGCCACATCAGGCGATTTTGCCCACCCTACGAGCAGACGCGCAGAGGAGTATCTCATGCACGAAGCGTTGAACCACGCCAAGCTCGCGATGCTCTTTCGCAAGGAATTCGAGCTTTGCAACGTGCGCAAAGGCGAGACCGTCGTGCTGCTGAGCGACCTCGGGGCGCGGCGCGATTACGTCGCCGCCGCGTTCGCCGCGGCCGAGGAGTTCGGGGCCGACGCCTACGAGATGTGCGTCAACGCCATGCCGTCGTGGACCAAGGTCGGGGTCGAGACCGTCGGACGCTGCAAGGGCACGCTCGAGGCGATCAAGTCGGCCGACATGCTGGTGTGTCTCCACATCCCCCTGTTCACGCGCTGGCTCAAGGAGGCGCGCGATGCCGGCACGCGCGTGCTCATGGTCATCGACGGCCCCGACGAGCTCGAGACGCTGATGGCGCCACCCGGCCTCAAAGAGGCGGTGGGGTACGCGGGCGAACGGCTGCAACGGGCCAAAACCATGCGCATCACGCGCACCGGCGGCACCGATCTCACGGTGAAGCTCGGCGAGTATCCGACCATGATTCAATACGGATACGCGGAGAAGCCCGGCCGCTTCGATCACTGGGGCGCCGGCCACGTGCATACTTTTCCGAACGAAGGCTCGGCCAACGGCACCGTGGTGTTCGCCCCTGGCGACATCATCGTGCTGCCCTATTGCCGTTACGTGCAAGACGAGGTGCGGCTCGACATCCGCGACGGCTTCATCCGCAAGATCGAGGGCGGGCTCGATGCCAAGCTCATGAGTGACTGGCTCGAGGGCAACAAGGCGCGCGCCGACGATCTCGACGGTCACGCGATCTCGCATCTCGGCTGGGGGCTCAACCCGCAGGGACGCTGGGATGCGATCGCGCTCAACGGCGCCGATCCGAAGCGCCACCACGCCGGCGCGCGCTGCTTTGCCGGAAATTTTCTGTTCTCGACCGGTCCCAACTCCCAGGGCGGCGGCAAGCGCACGACCAAGGGGCATTACGACGTGCCCATGCGCGACTGCACGGTCGCGCTCGACAACGACGTCATCATCGAGCGCGGCAAGCTCACCGACGCGAAGATGCAGGTGGCATTCCTTCCGCGTTGATGCGATGACCCGTCCGGCCATCAGCGCTGAGGGCGTCGGCAAACGGTTCGGCGCGACGGTGGCGCTCGACGGCGTCGACTTCGACGTGGCGTTGGGCGAAATCCACGCCGCCGTCGGGGAGAACGGCGCCGGCAAATCGACGCTGATCCGCATCCTGGGCGGCGTCCATCGTCCCGACCGCGGCGTCATCCGCCTCGACGGGAAGGAATGTCATTTTGCGAGCCCCCGCGACGCCATCGCCGCCGGCATCGTGACCATCCCGCAGGACCTGCGTCTCGTGCCGGCGCTGTCGATCGCCGAGAACATCGCGCTCGGCGATCTTCCGGTGCGGCGCTTGGGTCCCCTCACCATGGTCGATCGCGCCCGCATGCGCGAGGAGGCGCGCGAGGTGCTGGCGCAGCTCGACTTTCACCCGGATCCGCGGGCGAAGGCTGCTTCGCTTGGCTTCGCCGAGCGTCAGCTCGTGGCGATCGCCAAGGCGCTGCGGCGGCGCAGCCGCGTCTTCATCCTCGACGAGCCGACGGCGGCGCTCGAAAAACGCGAGATCGAGCGGTTGTTTTCGGTGCTGACGCGCATGAAGCGCCAGGGCACCGCCGTCATCTACATTTCCCACCGTCTCGATGAGGTGGTGGCCATCGCCGACCGCTGCACGGTGCTGCGCGACGGGCGGGTGGCGGCAGTTGCCGCCCGGGGCACCTTCGCCGTGAACGACCTCGTCGGCGCCATGATCGGACGGCTGGCGCAAGGGGCCGTCGCCTTTTCGCTCCCCGCCGGTGAACCGCTGTTGGAAGCGCAACCCGAGGGGGTTGCGACCGTGTGCGTGCGCGAGCGCGAAGTCGTCGGCTTGGCCGGCCTTCTCGGCAGCGGCGCCGATCGGATGATCCGCGGCTTGTTCGGCGCCGGGAGCGAACCGACGATGGTCGCGGCGCGCGGCGACAAGCGCCGGTTCGCAAGCCCCGCCGATGCCATTGCGGTGGGCATCGGCATGGTGCCGGGCGAACGCGCGCTCGGCCTCATCATGAATCAGTCGGTCCGCGACAACATCTTGTTGCCCAACCTCGATGCGCTTACGCGCATCGGCTGGCTCGACCGCGACGCCGGCGATCGCCTCGTCGCCGAGGTGATGGAACTGGTGGCAATCAGCAGAAGGCGATCCTGGCGAAATGGCTGGCGCGGCGGGTCGCCGTGCTCCTCCTCGATGAGCCCACCCAAGGCATCGATGTCGCCGCCAAGGCGCAGATCCACGCGCTCATCCGCGATGTCGTCGCCCGCGGCGGTGGCGCGCTGATCCATTCCAGCGATCTCGGCGAGCTTGCGCGCTTGTGTGATCGCGTTCTCGCCGTGCGGCAGGGGCGGATCGCAGCCACGCTCGAGCGCCCCGCAAGCCTCGACGAGCCGACGCTGAGCAGTGCGATCGGCGGTTGAGATGAAACCCACGGCGCGACGATGGAATATCGCGGGTCAGATGCCGCTGATTTCGCTCATCGTTCTGTGCGCGGCGACCGCGTTGCTGACCAATCGTTTTCTCTCCCCCTTCAACCTCACCAACATCCTGGTGCAATCCTCGATCATGGCGGTGATCGCCATGGGCATGACGTTCGTCATCGTCGGCGGCGGCTTCGATCTCTCGGTGGGCTCGACCGCGGCGCTGTCCGGCTGCATCGCGAGCATGGTCATGCTGGAGGCCGGGATCGCGGCCGGCGTCGCGGCCGGGATCGTCGTCGGCGCCGCCGTCGGGCTGGCCAACGGTCTCGTCATCGCGTTCCTTAACGTCAATCCCTTCATCACGACGCTGGGCACCATGGTTCTGGTGCGCGGGGTCGTTTTTCTCATCACCGGCGGCGCGCCGGTGAGCGGCGAGACCGGGCTGCCGGGCGAATTCATCGCCTTCGGCTCCGAGCGCTTCCTCGGCATTCACTATCTGGTCTGGGTTCCCGCCCTGCTGCTGGCGGTGTTGTCCTTCGTCATGCACGCCACCCCTTACGGCCGGCGTGTCTATGCCACCGGCGGCGGACGGGAGGCGGCCTATCTCGCGGGCGTGCCAGTGCGCCGCGTGATAGCTTCGACCTACGTCTGGTGCGGCGCGCTTGCCGGCGTCGCCGGGGTGATGCTCGCCGCCCGGTTGCAGTCCGGCCAGCCGACGGCGGGCGAATTCTATGAATTGACCGCCATCGCCGCGGTGGTTCTCGGCGGCGCGTCGCTCCAGGGCGGCGAAGGCACGCTTTATAAGAGCGTCATCGGGGTCTTCATCATGATCGTGCTCGGCAACGCGCTCAACCTGCTCAATGTCGATTCCTATTGGCAGCGCGTGGCCGTGGGCGCCGTGATCATTGCCGCTGCGGCCGCCGAAAGGCTACGCTCGCACAGAAACCAGTGATCGGAACGATTGAGCCGACGACCGACGACTGACCATGGTAAGGAGGAGTTTTCGCATGCTCAGGCTTCCCATGACCGCGTTCGCCGCCGCCTTGATGCTTCCGGCCGCGCTCGCGCTGACGGCGCCCGCGACCGGCCAGCAGAAGACCACCATCGGCGTCTCGCTCGCGCAGGACGACAACCCGTTCTACATCGCCATGCTGCGCGGCATTCGCGCGCGCGCGCAGGAGCTCGGCTGGGAGGTGGCCACGGTGTCCGCCAACGAGGACAAACTCAAGCAGATCAACGGCGTGCAGGACCTTGTCGCGCGCGGCGTGCAAGGCATTCTGATTTCTCCGATCGACGCGGTCGGGGTGAACGCGGCCTACGACGCGGCGGCGGCGGCGAAGATCCCGATCGTCTCGGTCGCACGCGGCTCCGCATCGCCCAACCAGACCATCCACGTCGCCATGGATGAGAAGCAGATCGGCCGCGACATCGCCGAGTGGACGGCGCATAAGCTCGGCGGCAAGGGCAAGGTCGCCTTGCTGATGGGACCGAGCGGCGCGCCGGCGTTCAAGAATCTCGGCGACGGTTACAGCGAGGTGATGGCGAAATATCCCGGCATCGAGATCGTGTTCCGCGCCGATGGCCCGCTCACGCGCGAGCGCGGCGTCAAGCAGGCGGAAGACGTGCTGGTTGCCAATCCTGACCTTGCCGCCATCTACACCGCCAACGACGATGTCGCGCTCGGCGCCATGCAGGCGGTCAACGCCGTCAACCGCAAGGGCAAGACGCTGGTGACCGGCATGAACGGCGTGCCGCCAGCGCTGCGGGCGGTGAAGGAGGAAAATCTCGCCATGACGGTCGAGCTGAACCCGGTGGAATGGGGCCGCCTCGGCGTCGACGTGCTCGCCGCGTTCCTCAAGGGCGACAAGGTCGAGCCGCGCGTGTTCATCAAGCACGTCATCATCGACGGCGGAAACATCGACGCCAAGCTGCCGAAGACGTGAGGTATTGAAGGTGGTCCTTGCCGGGCATAGCGCGTTGAAGACGCGCGTAAACGCGCTTATGACCCGGCAATCCATCTTCGGAAAACGCTCTTGCAAAGAAGATGGATGCGCGGGTCAAGCCCGCGCATGACAGGCCATGGCTGACATTGCAACCGCTGCAACTGAAGCTTCACCCTTCGTCGCCGAGCTCGAGTCAAAAAACCTGCATCCGCTGTGGGACCGCTACCAGCGCATTACCCCGATCAAGCCGCAGCCGCAGGACGCGCCGTTCCTCTGGCGCTGGCGCGAGGTCGAGCCGCTGCTGCAGCGCTCCGTCGGCGAGGTGTCGATCAATGACATCGAACGCCGCGCGCTGATCATGGCGCATCCGGCCTTCGGCGCGGAAACGACGACCACGAGCACGCTGCTCGCCGCCTTCACCGTGCTCGACCCCGGCGAGCGCGCCCGCCCGCACCGTCATACCGGCGCGGCGATCCGTTTCGCCACGCGCGCGGAGGGTGCAGTCACCATCGTCAACGGCCGGCGTTGCGAGATGAAGGCGGGCGACTTGATCCTGACCCCGCCGATGGTGTGGCACGGCCACATCAACGAAAGCGATCACCGCATCATCTGGTTCGATGCCGCCAATATGCCGCTGATCCGCGCGGTCGACGCCCATTTCTTCGAGCCGGGCGACCCGCGCAACAACGAATTCTGGCAGGTCGATCAAGGCGAAGAGGCGCTGTGGAGCGAAGCGGGCCTGCGCGCGGAGGGCGCAACCGCAAGCGCGGCGAACTCGCCCAAGTACCGCTATCCAGGCGAAGCGACGCGCCGGCTGCTCGATGCGGCGCCCGCCGGCGCCGATGGCATGCGCGTGATCCGCTACGTCAATCCTGTGACCGGCGGCGCCGTCATGCCGACGCTTGATTGCTACGCCGCGCGCTTGAGCCGTGGCACGCCCACGCGGGCGAAACGCACGACGTACAACGTGGTCTGTCTCGTGGTCACGGGCGAGGGCCGCTCGCGCATTGGCGAAGAGACCTTCGAATGGTCGCAGCATGACGTGTTCACGATCCCGCATTGGACCTTCGCGCGCCACGAGGCGCGCGGCGGCGATGCCGACCTCTTCATGGTGACGGACAAATCGGCGTTCGAGCGACTCGACCTGGTGCGCGAGGAGATGGAGTAGCGCCGCAGGAT
>WNFM01016619.1_pt1 | contig 11859 bp, 14 predicted proteins | sample 5400271 | NCBI WGS metagenome assembly WNFM01 (sample SAMN13153352, study PRJNA577476) | soil metagenome | isolation source: 60 cm saprolite on Douglas fir-dominated hillslope | place: USA:California | collected 2013-09-17 | reverse complement strand
GTCCGGGCGATTCTTTTCAATATCTTTGGCGGCATCACCCGCTGCGACGACGTCGCGAATGGGATCGTCGCCTCGCTCAAGGAGTCGCCGCTCGGCGTGCCGCTCGTGATCCGGCTGACCGGCACGAACGAGGAGAAGGCGCGGCAGATCCTGAAGGACTTCGGGCTCGGGGCCACGACCAGCATGGACGAGGCCGTGCGCATGGTGATCGAGAAGGCCCAGGAGGTGGGCGCGTGAGCATCCTGATCGACCGCAATACCCGGCTTATCGTCCAGGGCATCACCGGCCGCGATGGCGCGTTCCACACCCAGCAGATGCTCGCCTACGGCACGAAGGTCGTGGGCGGCGTGACGCCGGGGAAGGGCGGCACCGAAATCCACGGCGTACGCGTGTTCGACTCGGTCGCCGAAGCGGTCGAAGCCACGAAGGCCAACGCGACCGTGATCTACGTCCCGGCCCCGTTCGCGGCAGACGCGGTCCACGAGGCCGCAGACGCCGGCGTCGCGCTGATCGTCTGTATCACCGAGGGACTTCCCGTCCGCGACACGCTCGGCGCGTTCCACAAGGTGCTGGCGCTCCGCGGTCCGGACCGTCCGCTCGGGCGGCCGCGGCTCGTGGGGCCCAACTGCCCCGGGCTCATCACGCCCGGCCAGTCCAAGGTCGGCATCCTGCCTGGCCACATCTGCGCGCCCGGACCCGTGGGGGTGGTGAGCAAGAGCGGTACGCTCACCTACGAGGTCGTGAAGCAGCTCACCGACCAGGGCCTGGGCCAGAGCACCTGCCTCGGGATCGGTGGCGACCCGGTGATCGGCACCGATTTCATCGATGCGTTGACGCTGTTCGAGGCCGACGGGAAGACCGAGGCGATCGTCCTGATGGGCGAGATCGGCGGGAACGCGGAGGAACTGGCGGCGCAGTTCATCCGCCGGCACGTCACGAAGCCCGTGGTGGCGTTCGTCGCCGGCCAGACCGCCCCGCCGGGCAAGCGGATGGGCCACGCCGGCGCGATCATCTCGGGCGGCACCGGGACCGCGGTGGAGAAGATGGCGGCGTTCGAGGCGGCGGGCGTGCCGGTGGCGCGCATCCCGTCCGAGATCCCCGGGCTCGTCGGCGAGCTGCTGCAGCGGCGGCGGTCGCGCAACCGCAAGAACGGCAAGAATGGCAAGAACGGCGCGGTCAAGCCCGCGGCGAAGGCCCAGGCGAAGCCGGCGGGCAACTCGAGCGGCGTCGCGCCGCGGCGGACGCCCGTCCGGACCGCGACCCCCGCCCGGGCCGCCAGGCCGACGCGCCGGAGCGCCGCGAACGGCGCCCGGAACCCCGCGGCCCGGTCGGCGCGAAAGCCACGGATCGCTGCGGCGGCAGCGCGCAAGAAGAAGTAATCTGCATCCGGGTCTCCCTCGACGGGAGGCCAGGCGACACCCCACGCACAATGTTCCGGACGCCCGAGCGGCGGCCGTGAGCACGAGCCGGCAGCTCGCGGGCAGGATCCTCGCTCACGTCGAGGACAAGGGGTTCAAGATCGTCGAGGCGCGCTACACGCGGATCACCCGCGACCAGTGCAACGAGTTCTACAGCGAGCACCTCGGCAAGCCCTTCTACCCCGGGCTCGTGGACTTTATGACGAGCGGACCGGTGATGGTGTGCTGCCTCGAGCGCGAGGCGGCCGTGGCCACGCTGCGCGAGGTGATCGGTGCGACCGACCCGGCGCTCGCGGCGGAGGGCACGATCCGTCGGCTCTACGCCGAATCCAAGGGCCGCAACGCGGTGCACGCCTCGGACAGTCCCGCCTCCGCGGAGCGCGAGGTGAAGCTGTTCTTCGGTGTCGCCGCGCTCTCGCACTGAACGCGGACACGCTTGGATTCGCCCGCCGGAGAATCGCCGCGCCGGGAGCCGGCCCCGCGGGGCGTTTCCCGGCGGGGTGGACGGTAGCAAAGGCCCTATGCTAGTTTCCGCGCGTTTCACGGGGGCGGCCCGAGGCCGTCCCATGTTCGTATGACCGGATTCGTCCTCGATCTCGCCACCCTCCGCTCGGCCGTCGCCCGCGAGGAGGCCGAGGGCACGGCTTCCGACGTCGGACTCTCGCAACCCGAATGGCGCGAACAGGTTCGCGGCTCGTTCGCGGTCGAGCGGTCGGGCGACCGGGTGACGGTGCGGGGCTCCGTGCATTCGCGAGCCCACCTCGAGTGCGCGCGCTGCCTGCGGGAGTTCGATCTCCCGCTGGAAGCGCCGCTGGTGGTTTACGCAGAGCGGACCGGTTCCGCGTCACGCGAAGAGCAGGCCGAGCTCGAGCGCGACGATCACATGTTGTTCCACGACGGCCGGCGGCTGGACCTGCGCGAGACGGTTCGCGAGATCCTGCTGCTGGAGTTGCCGATCACTCCCTGCTGTCGGGAGGACTGTCCGGGCCTGTGCCCGAAGTGTGGTGCCGATCTGAACCTGGGGCCGTGCGACTGCGCGCCCTGAGTAGAGCGGCCACGCTCGGGGCGTGAGCCCGGCGCCAGGAGGTTGAGCGTCATGGCGGTTCCCAAGCGACGTCACTCGCACACGCGCGGCAAGAAGCGGCGAACGCACTGGAAGCTCCGCACGCCGGGGCTCTCGAACTGCGCGCACTGCGGCGCCCCGCGGCTCCCGCACCGGATCTGTGCGAGCTGTGGATTCTACAAGGGCGAAGAGATCGTTCCGCCGCGCGAAGCATAGCGGCGGACGGCCCTCATGACCCCTGTCCCGCGCATCGGGATTGATGCGATGGGAGGCGACTTCGGCCCGGATCCCGTGGCCCAGGGCGCCGCGCTCGCGCTCCGCGAGTGGCCCGGCCGCTTCCGGCTGACGCTCGTGGGCGACGAGGCCGAGCTCCGTGCGGCGCTGGCGCGCGCCCACGTGGACGCGTCGCTCGTGGACGTCGTCCACGCTGCCGAAAAGGTGGACATGGGCGCCAAGGCGGCCGTGGCCGCACGCAAGGCCGGGACCTCGCTCGGTGTGCTCACCCAGCGCCACAAGGACGGGCAATTGGACGGCATTTTCAGCGCAGGCAACACCGGCGCGGTCGTGGCGAGCGCGCTGCTCGGGCTCGGCCGGCTCGAGGGCGTTTCGCGCCCCGCGCTGGCCGCGTTCTTCCCCAACACCGGGCAGGGCACGGTGGTGCTCGACGTGGGCGCCAACGCCGAGGTGAAGGGCCCGTGGCTCGTCCAGTTCGCGCACATGGGCGCCTGCTTCGCCCGCTACCTCCTGGGCCACGAGAACCCGCGTATCGGGCTGCTCTCGATCGGCGAGGAGGAGAGCAAGGGGAACCAGCTCGTGCAGGAGGTGCTGCCGCTCCTCAAAGCCGCGCGGCACCTCAACTTCATCGGCCCCGTCGAGGGCCGCGATCTCTTCACGGGGACCTGCGACGTCATCGTCACGGACGGCTTCACCGGCAATGTATTGCTGAAGACCGCAGAGAGCGCGGCCTCGTTCCTCGGCCGTTCGGTGCGCGAGGAGGTCAAGCGCGACCCGCTGGCCATGTTTGGCGCGCTGTTCATGCGAGGGGCCCTGGCGAGGCTCCGCTCGCGCATCGACTGGCAGGAGTACGGTGCGGCACCGCTCCTCGGGGTGAACGGCGTGTGCTTCGTCGGCCACGGCTCGAGCGGACCCCGCGCGTTCCGGAGCGCGATCCACACCCTGACCACGTTCGTGGAGCGGCGCGTCAACGAACACATTCGCGAGGAGATCCAGTCCGATCATGACTCGGCGGCCTGAGGGAATCCGCGGCGCGACGATCACCGGCACGGGCATGTACGTGCCCGATCGGGTGCTCACGAACGCCGACCTGGCGAACCTCGTCGAGACCTCCGACGAGTGGATCGTCGAGCGCACCGGCATCCGCGAGCGCCGGATCGCGGCGACCGGGCAGGCCTCGAGCGACCTGGCGTTGATCGCCTGCCAGCGCGCGCTCGAGATGGCCGGCGTCGATGCCTCGGAAGTGGACCACATCATCCTCGCGACGACCACGCCCGACCGTATCCTGCCCTCGTGCGCGTGCACGCTGCAGCAGAAGCTCGGGGCCACTCGCGCCGCGGCGTACGACGTGTTCGCCGCCTGCACCGGGTTCGTGTTCGGCACGGGGCTCGCGCGCGGGCTCATCGGCTCGGGCCTCGCCGACACCGTGCTGATCGTGGGGGTCGAGACGCTGTCGCGCATCGTGGACTACACCGACCGCAACACCTGCGTGCTGTTCGGCGACGGGGCCGGCGCGGCGGTGCTGCAGCCGTGCGAGCCCGGCGCCGGGCTCCACGCGGTGGACATGCACAGCGACGGCGAGTTGGGCGAGGTGCTCGAGGTGCCTGCCGGGATCTCGCGCAATCCCGCGAGCGAGCACACCGTGGCGGCGCGCGAGCACTTCATCCGCATGCAGGGGAAGAAGCTCTACCCCTTCGCGGTGCGCAGCATGGGCGAGGCCACCCTCCGCTGCGCGGAGGCCGCGGGCTGGACCCCGGACGAGATCGACCTCTTCATCCCGCACCAGGCGAATCTTCGCATCATCGAGGCCGTGCGCGAGCGGCTCGCGCTGCCGCCCGAGAAGGTCCACGTGAACATCGACCGCTACGGCAACACGTCGTCGGCCTCGATTCCGATCGGGCTCGACGAGTGCGTGCGCGCCGGGCGCCTGAAGAAGGGCGACAAGCTGTGCATGGCCGCGTTCGGCGGCGGGGCCACCTGGGGCGCATCCTCCATGACCTGGACGCTGCCGCGCGCGCGCGCCGCTCGCCCGGCGGCGACGCCCGCGGCCGCGAAGCAGGCCGTCTCGTGAAGCTCGCGTTCCTGTTCCCGGGCCAGGGTGCGCAGGCCGTCGGCATGGGGAAGGCGCTCGCGGAGGCCTTCCCGGAGGCGCGCGAGGCGTTCGCGACCGCGGATCGCGTGCTCGGCTTCCCGCTCTCCGGGCTGTGCTGGAACGGCCCGGCCGAGGAGCTGAAGAAGAGCGTGCACACGCAGCCGGCGCTCCTCGCGCACAGCGTGGCGGCGTGGCGCATGGTCGAGGCGGCGGGGGTGACGCCGGCGTTCGTCGCGGGCCACAGCCTGGGCGAGTATTCGGCCTGCGTGGCCGCCGGGGCGCTGGCGTTCGAGGACGCGCTGCTCCTGACGCGCCGGCGCGGCCAGTTGATGTACGAGGCGGGGCTCGCGCGCCCCGGCGCCATGGCGGCGCTGCTCGGGCTCTCGCGCGAGGAGGCCGAGGCGGCGTGCACGGAGGCGGCGGGCGCGGGCATCGTGCGCGCGGCGAACCTGAACGCGCCCGGCCAGGTGGTGATCTCGGGCGAGCCCGCGGCGGTCGATGCGGCGTGCGAGCGCGCGAAGGCCCGGGGGGCCAAGCGCGCGATCCGGCTCGAGGTGAGCGGGGCGTTTCATTCCCCGCTCATGGAGCCTGCCGCGAAAGGGCTTGCGGAGGCGCTCGCCTCGGTGACGATTCGCGACGCGCGCTGCCCGGTGATCTCGAACGCCTCGGCGCGGCCCGTGCTGAAATCGGGCGAGATCCGCCAGGCGCTCGAGGCTCAGCTCCTCGCGAGCGTGCGCTGGGAGGACTCCATGCGCTGGCTCCTCGCCCAGGGCGTCGAGGGGTTCGTCGAGCTCGGGACCGGGAAGGTGCTGCGGGGGCTCCTGCGCGCGATCGAGCCCTCTGCGACGAGCTGGAACGTGGAAGATCCGGAAAGCCTCGCGGCGACGCGCACGGCGCTCTCCGCGGCGGGGAGGAGCGCATGACCGAGACCCGGCTCCACCCGGCGGGCGCTGCGGCGCGCGAGCTGGAGCAGCAGGCGGCGTTCGTGACCGGCGGGGCGACCGGGATCGGTCTCGCGGTCTCACGCGCGCTCGCCGCGCGCGGCGCCGCGGTGGCGATCTTCGCGCGGAACGGCGAGCGCGCCGAGGCCGCGGCCAAGGCGATCCGCGACGGCGGCGGGAATGCCCAGGCGTTCGCCGCCGACATCACCCGGAGCGAGGCGGTGGACGCGGCGTTCGCGGACGCGCTCGCGAAGCTCGGGCGCGTCGACATCCTCGTCAACAACGCCGGGCTCACCCGCGACGGCCTGTTCGTGCGCATGACCGACGCGCAGTGGGACGAGGTCTTGAATACGAATCTCACCGGCGCGTTCCGCTGCTCGCGCGCCGTGGCCCGCACGATGATGAAGGCGCGCTACGGGCGCATCGTCAACGTGTCGTCGGTCGTGGGGCTCATGGGGAACGCCGGCCAGGCGAACTACTGCGCGAGCAAAGCGGGACTCCTCGGGCTCACGAAGGCGCTCGCGCGCGAGCTCAGCCCGCGCTCGATCACGGTGAACGCCGTCTGCCCCGGGTTCATCGCCACCGACATGACGGCGCAGCTGCCGGAGGCGGCCCAGGCCGAGCTCCGCGCGAGGATCCCCCTCGGCCGCCTGGGGACGCCGGAGGACGTCGCGGAGGTGATCGCGTTTCTCGCCTCACCCCGCGCCGGATACGTCACCGGGCAGACCTGGACGGTCGACGGCGGCATGGTGATGGAATAGCGAATAAAGAATCCCCCTACACAGGAGGTGAATCCAACATGGCATCGTTCGACGAGAGCAAGGTCAAGGAGATCATCGCGAAGGAGCTGGAAGTCGACGTGAAGCAGCTCCAGCCCGAGGCCAAGTTCATCGAGGACCTGGGCGCCGATTCGCTCGACATCGTCGAGCTGGTGATGGCGCTCGAGGAGGAGTTCGGGCTCGACATCCCGGACGAGGACGCCGACAAACTCAAGACGGTCGGCGACGCGCTCCACTACCTGCAGCAGCACGCGAGCAAGTGAGCGAACCGCAGTAACCGGGTGCGGGAAACCCGCGCCGCCACCGCCTCGTGGCGGACGAGCCGGCGCGGGCAGCACGAAACGCAGCACGGAATGCAGCATGCATCGGCGCATGGAGCGCAGCAGGGAGAGAAGCGACGCATGAACGGCGATAGCCCTCGAGTGTTCGTGACCGGAGCGGGAGTCGTCTCTCCGGTCGGGAACAATGTCGAGGACTGCTGGAAGAACCTGGTAGACGGGAAGTCCGGAGCGGGACCCATCACGCGATTCGACGCGTCCGACTACGAGACGCGTTTCGCCTGTGAGGTGAAGGACTTCTCGTCCGAAGGGCTGATCGACCGCAAGGACGCGAAGCGGATGGATCGCTTCGTCCAGTATGCGGTCGTGGCTTCGCGCGAGGCGCTCGGATCGGCTGGGCTCGGGGACGGCGTCCCCGATGCCGAGCGGATCGGCGTCATCGTCGGCAGCGGCATCGGTGGCATGGAGACGTTCGAGGAACAGCACACGAACCTGCTCCAGAAGGGCCACCGCCGCGTCAGCCCGTTCTTCATCCCGATGATGATCTCGGACATGGCGGCCGGACAGGTGTCGATCACGTTCGGGCTCAAGGGCCCGAACTTCGGCACGGTCTCGGCCTGCGCCTCCGGCGCGAACGCCATCGGCGAAGCGCTGCGGCTGTTGCGCGCCGGTGACGCCGACATCATCCTCGCGGGCGGCGCCGAAGCCACCATCACGCCCATGGCGGTGGCCGGCTTCGGCAACATGCGCGCTCTCTCCACACGAAACGACGATCCCCTGCACGCGAGCCGTCCGTTCGATTCCGGACGCGACGGGTTCGTGATCGGCGAAGGAGCCGGGATGCTCGTGCTCGAGACGGAGGCCCACGCGAAAGCGCGCGGCGCCACGCTCCTGTGCGAGCTTTCCGGTTACGGTGCCTCGGGCGATGCCTACCACATGACCGCCCCGTGCGTGGACGGCGACGGAGCGGCGCGCGCCATGCGGCGCGCGCTGGCCGACGCCCAGACCGCACCGGACGAGGTGGGTTACATCAATGCCCATGGCACTTCCACGCCGGCCGGGGACCCCATCGAAGTGACTGCGGTGAAGACGGTCTTTCAGGACCACGCGCGGCGCTTGTGGATGGGTTCCACCAAGTCCATGACCGGACACCTGCTCGGTGCCGCCGGCGGTCTCGAGGCCGTCGTGTGCGCGCTCGCCCTGCAGCGGGGGGTCGTCCCACCGACCATCAATCTCGAATCACCGGATCCCCAATGCGATCTCGATCTGATTCCGAACACGGCCCGGAATGCCAAGCTGAAGGCCGTGATGTCGAACTCCTTTGGGTTCGGCGGACACAACGCGTCACTGCTGATGAGGGCCGCATCGTAAGAGCCCGGAGCCGGCGGCGCGGTGGCCGCGGGCGCCGTCGGGTGCGGGTAGCGGTCGAGCTGCCGCCCCCGCGCAAGTCGTTCTGGAGCTGGGTTCGCTCGCTGTTCGCCGCGCCGCGGCGAGCGCCGAGCCGCGAGCAGTCGCTCGGGGCGCAGGAAGCGCGCGTGCTGGCAGAGTTCTGCCGCCAGTACGGGACGCCGTTCCACGACCTCACCCTGTTGAAGCTCGCCCTGACACACCGCTCGTACCTGAGCGTCACCGGGCAGGGTCCGCGGGAGTCGAACGAGCGATTGGAGTTCCTGGGAGACTCGGTCCTGGGGCTCGTGACGAGCGAGTTCCTCTACCGCCGCCACCCGGATGAGCACGAAGGGCAGCTCACGAAGACCAAGTCGCTGCTCGTCTCCAAGGCGATCCTGTCCCGGCGCGCGCTGCGGATGGGCCTCGGCCGCTTCGTCCTCATGAGCCACTCCGAGGTGGAGTCCGGGGGCCGCCAGCGACTCTCGATCCTGGCCGATGCGTTCGAATCGGTGCTCGGCGCCATCTACCTGGACCAGGGTTTCGAGGCCTCGCGGGCGTTCATCCACAAGCACCTGCTCGCCGAGTCCGACGCCATCACCTCGGACAAGCGCCACACGAACTACAAGAGTCACCTCCAGGAGTACGTGCAGAACGCGTTCCGCACGCACCCGGTCTACCGCATCCGGAGCGAGTACGGACCCGACCACTCAAAACACTTCATGGTCGAGGTCATGGTCGGCAAGCGCACACTCGGTGAGGGCCGCGGCCACAACAAGAAGGAGGCCGAGCAGGCGGCCGCTCGCGACGCGCTCGAAAAGGTGGAGCGTGTCCGCCGCGCGGTGCGCGACGACGACGACGATGACCGCGACGACGCGGCGGGAGAGGAGCGCGCTCGTACGCGCGAGCCGCAACGCGAGCGGAGCCCGCGCGGGGAGCCGGCCCCGCCCGGGCGCGGGCGCGCGCCGGCGAGCCTGCCTGCACTCGAACCCGAGCGACCGGCTCCGGAGGCCGAGGAGGACGACGACGAGGACTCCCCGGCGAGCCGCCGCCGGCGTCGCAGCCGCCGCGGGGGACGCGGCCGCCATGCGGGGAGCCGGGAGGGCGATTCAGCCCGGCCGGCGCGTCCGCCGGCGGACGACGCGCCGGAGAGCGAAGAGAGCGACGAGGACGCGTTCACCCGGGCGGTCCGTGCAGAGACGAGGGAGCTCGCGGGGGAGTTCGAGGACGAGGATGACGTGGAGTCGCCGCGCCTCACGCGGAAGTCCGAGCCTGTCGCGCGCGCGCCGCTCCCGGCGTTGCACGCGGAGGGCGCGGCGCCCGCGCCGCCGCAGCGTCCGAGCGCCGCGGAAGCGGGGCCCGACGTCGAGCGGGCGCGGAGCTTCGGCCGCGGCCGCCGCCGCGACTCGCCGAGCGGTGCCATCGGCGGCGAGTCGGCCTCCGATCCGGAGAGCGCGGAGACGCGGCGTGTGGATCCCTACGGTCAGCCCGAGCCGCCCGCTCAGGCCTCGCCCCCGGTCGTGGACGTGGTGCCGGCGGAAGCGGAGGCGGAGCCGGAGACGGAGGCCGAACGGGACGCGCGCATCGACGAGATGGAGCGCGCGCTCGACAACTTCGGTCGCCGCCGCGCGCTGGACTACGGCCGCCGCGGTCGTCGCAAGTAGTGCGTCGGGCCGCGGACGAGCGCTCGTCCGTGGCCCGGCGTGATAGGCTCGTGACCGATATGTTGACCCTCGTCCTGTCGCTCATCCTCGCCGCGAGCGCGCCGGCTGCCGCCCCCGGCCCGGTCGCGGCTGCGCGCGCGCACCCGCACCGGCCGGCGACGCGAACGCCGGCAACGCGGGCGCCGGCTGCGCTCGCCGTGCCCGCCGCACCGGCCGACACGAGCGCGGGCCGCTACGCAAGCGAGGAGGCCGTCCAGCGCTACCTCTCGGCGCGGCTCCTCGAGCAGGCCGGCCAGCTCTCCGAGGCGCTCGCGGAGTACTACCGGGCGCTCAGCCTGGATCCGCGTTCGACCGACCTGATGGTGCGGATCAGCCAACTGTGCGCGCACCTCGGCGACCCCGCCCGCTCGCTCGAGTTCGCCGAGCGGGCGCTCGCCCGCGACCCCGACGACTGGCGGGCGCTCTGGCTCCAGGGAGCCGCGCGCTTCAGCACCGGGCACGCCGCGGAGGCGCTGGCCCCGCTCGAGCGCGCGTGCGAGCTCGACTCCACGCAGGCCGAGGTGCTGCGCACGACGGCGCGCGTCGCAGAGACGCTCGGCCGCGCGGACGTCGCCGAGCGCGCGTGGCGGCGGCTCGTCGAGGTGGACGACGACGACGGCGAAGCGTGGTTCCAGATCGCCGCGACCGAGGCGCGCCGGGGCGACTTCCACCAGGCCGAGGCCTCGCTCGATCGGGCCATGGATCTGAACCCGACCCGGCCCGGGCTGCTCTTCCTCGAGGGCTGGGTGAAGGAGAACCTCGGCGACCTGCCGGCTGCGATCGAACTCTATCGGCACCATCTCGAGGTGCACACGGACGACGCGGGCACGCGCCGCCGCCTGGTCGGCCTCTATCTCCGGAGTGACCGGCTCCAGGAGGCCTATGCCGAGGCCAGGCAGGTGACCGCGGCCGATCCCGACGATCCCGAATCGCTCCAACTCGAGGCCGACCTGGCGCTCCGCACGAAGCGCACGCCGGAGGGCGACAAGATCCTCGCGCACCTGCGCTCGCTCAGCCCCGGCAATCCCGAGAACACGGCGCGCGCGTTCGTGGTGCTGGCGCGGAACGGACGCGGCCGCGAGGGGGCCCGGCTCGCGGACGAGTGGGCAGCCCACCATCCCGGCGAGCTCTCCGGGCCGCTGCTCGCCGCGCGCGCGTGGGCCGCGGCCGGCGTGCCCGACTCGGCCGTGACCCGCGCCCGCCGCGCGCTCGCAATCGCGCCCGATTCGACCGAGCCGCACCGCATGCTGGCGCGGATGCTCCAGGACCCCGGCCAGTACGGCGAGTCGGAGCGCGAATGGCTGCTGCTGCGCGGGCGGCTGCCCACCGAACCGGGCGTGCTGCTCGACCTGGGCGGTTGCCGCGAACGTGCGGGCAACGTCGATGGCGCGCTCGCCGCGGGGCGGGCCGCGCTCAAGCTCCAGCCCGACTGGCCGCCGGCGATGAACTTTCTCGGCTACGTGATGGCGGACCACAATCGCGAGTTGGCCGACGCCCGCAAGCTCATCGAGCGGGCACTCCAGCGCGATCCCCAGAATGGCGCCTACGTGGACTCGTACGGCTGGGTGCTCTACCGGCTCGGCCACTACCCCGAGGCGCGCGAGCAACTGGAGCGCGCGGTCCGGCTCACGGACGGCGACCCGGTCGTGCGCGAGCACCTGGGCGACGTCTATCGCGACTTGAAGCTCCCCGACCTCGCGCGCGAGCAGTACCGGCTCGGGCGGGCGGCGAACGGCGAGAACGCCCGGCGCGTCTCGGACAAGCTCCGGGCGCTGCGCTGAAAGCCCCAGCTTCAGACAACACAACTCCTTGTCTTGTAATAGTTTAGTTCTGAAGCGAAGATTGTGTGTGGGTCCCCGATCCGGCCGCAGGCGGCCGCCCCGGGCCGCGTGACCCGCCCCGGCCAAAACCCGCCGGTGCTTCGAGCACCCGCCCCCCCCCGCACGGCTTGACCGTTCTGGAACT
>WNFM01317576.1_pt1 | contig 11860 bp, 10 predicted proteins | sample 5400271 | NCBI WGS metagenome assembly WNFM01 (sample SAMN13153352, study PRJNA577476) | soil metagenome | isolation source: 60 cm saprolite on Douglas fir-dominated hillslope | place: USA:California | collected 2013-09-17 | reverse complement strand
AGACCAGGATGAGCGGACAGAGCAAGTCGGAAACCATGCCAATGATTGCGCGGATCTGGTCAAAGAAGCACGCGCGGCCCTGGAGTCCGCGGCCAGAAACGGCGAGCCGCCCCGACAGGGAGAGAGCCATTCCTAACACTGGCGCAATGGGCGCACTCTCAGCAATGAAGGGCCAAGTCGATCCCGTCGGCGCGACCCTGGGGCCTGCTGGTTCTTGGTCTCTCTATTCGCCATCAGGCACTCCTGCCCCTGTGCTGGCTCCTTGGACTAGCTGTTGGGGAAAACGGGCTGCTATCCCCTTCTGGAACCGACCTCCTTGTCGAAGGAGACGAGATGGGCAGACCATCCTCAAGGGCTATCCTCCCCGATTTCTTGTGATCCTATGGCTTTGTTCTTGCTTGAAGGAGCGCTTCCATTCCTGCGGTCTGTGTTCATCTCCATTAGGCGACCAGTCAGCTTGAGCTTTCACACGTTCCACGAACGGGTTTCGCGCTGGCTCAACCCACCTGCGACTTCCCTTGTGCTGGGCACGCTTGCCGCTCTGACGAGAGGAAAAGCCTAACTGCTGGCGCAAAACGCCCTGCTGCGACACCACCTGCTCATGCTGCCTCGCCAGGTCAACCGAACGGCATACCGCAAGACCGATCGGCTTCTCCTGGTCGTTGTGGCCACAATGGTTCGCACCTGGAAGCAGGCACTTGTCCTTGTTCAGTCGCAGACGCTTCTGTGAGGGCCGCGTGAGCTCCTCCGTACGTTCTGGAAGCACACATCCAAGGCGCGCTCGAGCAAGCCAAGGCTCTCTTCCGAGACGATCAGGTTGATGAGACAGATGGCGGCAACCAATCGGCGTCTTCGGACCGGAGCGCATCCGCGGAGAACTCCTCAAACTTCTTTGAGAAAGAAGCTGATAACTCCTGGTTCAAGGATACTCCATGCTATCACAAGGCCTGCTGCTCGGGTAGGAGGAAGCATACCGCGAATTTCCAGGCACGTGACGTCAACTTGCAGGTTCGATACAAACAGGTCTACAATCAAGCAAGGAGGAATCAGCACAACGAGTTTTTCAGAGAGGATATGCTGCTGTGACACCATCTACACCTCGTCATCCCATACGTATTGGGGTGCAATTACGCCAACAACATACGACCTACCAGTCGTATGCGGATGCTGTTCGCCGCGCCGAGGATCTGGGCATTGATACCATTTGGGATTGGGATCATTTCTTTCCCCTTACTGGCGACCCTCAAGGAAGCAACTTCGAGGGTTGGACGCTGCTCACGGCCATGGCGACGATGACCCAGCGAGCAGAGATAGGTTGTCTGGTCACTTGCAACGGTTATCGCAATCCGACCTTGCTTGCAGATATGGCCAAGACTGTCGATCACATCAGCAACGGCCGGCTGATTCTGGGTATTGGTGCCGGTTGGTTTGAGCGTGATTATCACGAGTATGGCTATGAGTTTGGTACTGCTGGCAGCCGCTTGGACTCACTGGAGAAGGGACTGGAAATGATCAAAGAGCACTGGCAGGGGTCTGCTCCCAAGCCCATTCGCAATCCCATCCCGATTTTGCTTGGCGGTGGCGGTGAGAAGGTCACATTACGTCTCGTCGCACAATATGCCACTATCTCAAATACCTTCGGTGACCCACCCACAGTTGCCCATAAAATGCAGGCTCTAGACAATTGGTGTACCAAAGTTGGTCGGAATCCAAATGAGATTGAACGTTCTATTTCTCTGCCAAGAAGTGTGAGTCTCTCCCAGCTTGAGGCTTATGTGCAAGTGGGGGCAACACATATCATTGTAGAAGTCGATACACCTTGGACCTTTGATTTTTTGCGAACGTTGTTGAGATGGCGGAGGGAAAGAAGCTCGTAGTTGAGTTCGCTCTTGCCGCTCTCCTCGCTGCGTAAGCTACCTCTGTTCTCTGACAAACCTATCAGAGGAAAAGAAAGTTGCTCACATGCCTCCCCTCTAGAGTTAGCGGGAGGCATGCTCAGAAATGTCACCTTTCTCATCCAGCAGGCGTAATAGTCTCAGGGAGTAGATCTCTGTGCTGGAATGAGTGTTGTTTTGACCATCTGAAGTCGGCGACAAGAACGAACAAACTCTAGAAAGGAATGGTATGAAAATAACCAGTTCTGCTTTTCAGCATCATCAACAGATCCCGAGGAAATATAGCTGTGATGGGCAAAACATCAATCCTCCCCTGGTCTTTGTGGACGTGCCGCAGGCGGCGAGAAGTTTGGTCTTGATTGTGGATGATCCGGATGCGCCCAGGGGGACGTGGGTGCATTGGCTCGTGTACAATATCCCTCCTGACGTGCGGGAAGTGAAAGAGCACAGTGCGCCTCGAGGTGGCATTGAGGGGATGACGAGTTCTGGCAAGCCTGGCTATGCTGGGCCTTGTCCGCCGTCAGGAACGCATCGGTATTTCTTCAAACTATATGCTCTTGATGCGATGCTGGGGTTCGATCGACCGCAACGGGTTGATACCAAGATGGTGGAGGAACGCATGAAGGATCATATTCTTGAGCAGGCCGAATTGGTTGGTTTATACAGCCGGAGCTAAAGTTCTGAGGCAGGAGTAACCTGTGCTGGCTATCTTGGGCATGCGTTCTAAATTGTGGCTCTTTTCCTCGACGAGTCGCCTCAAACATACGTTACCAGCCGTTGTGCTGGCTACTTGACACATCCGTTCGAAAAACTAGTCGTTTTCTAAGAGCGTGTTTGGGAATGACAGAGAGTGAGATTCTCGAACCTGTTTGGTGGAGAGAGGCTGTATGATAAAATGAAGGAAAGCTCAATGTACCGGACGAGGAACGTGCCTCGAAAGGAAGGGGCGCGAGACCAGAATCGGCGGGCAGCATCTGTCGCTTGAGCCGTCTTAGCGGCGCCCGAAAGGAAACTGGAATGCCTTCGAGCAGCAAGCCACAGAGCGATAGGTCCGACCAGAGCGCCGTGCGTCTCGAGCCGTGGGGCGAGGGCGACTTGGCGCTCCTGAAGAAGCTGATGGGTGACCCGGAGATGACCAGGCATCTGGGCGGCCCCGAGAGCGACGAACAGATTACCGAGCGCCACGCCCGCTTCCTGCGGCTTGCAGAGGAAGGCTCGGCCCGGGTATGCAAGATTGTCCTCCAGGCCAGCGGCGAGGGGGTCGGGTCGGTCGTCTACTGGGAGCGCACCTGGCGTGGCGAACTGGTCTATGAGATCGGGTGGGAGATGCTCCCTGCGTTCCAAGGGCGGGGCATCGCAAGCAAGGCGACTAAAGAGGCCATTGCTATGGCCAGGTCGGACGGCAAGCATCGGTTCCTGCACGCCTTCCCATCTGTTGACAATTTCCCATCGAACGCGATCTGCCGCAAGCTGGGGTTCACCCTGGTCGAGGAATGCGAGTTCGAGTATCCCAAGGGCAGTTTCATGCAGTGCAATGACTGGCGTCTTGACCTCTCCGTGGGCAACTAGAGAGCCGCAGCGAGAAATCAGGGGGGCGGAGAACAGGTCATGTTCTTCGCCCCAGACGAGCGAGCAGCAGTCGAATCATCGCCACTTGGATGAGGGTTTCGCTGGTCTGGACCTTTCGCTCATAGTCTTTACTCAGTCGCCGGGATCGCGAGAGCCAGCCAAACGTGCGCTCGACTACCCACCTGCGTGGCTGAATGCTGAGTTTGGCCGCTAGCCGTACCCGGTAGCGCGGCTGCCCTTTGCCTTCCTCGGCCACCTCCTGCACGAAGCCTTGCGCGACCAGGTCGGCTAGCAGGGTGCCTGCGGTGGCTTCATCCTGCTCGACATGAGCTGCTAGCTCTGGCAGCCCGGCTTCTCCCTGTCGCATTAACCAGGTCACAATCGTACGTAACTCGCCGGGCAATGCTAGGACATCGACCATCGTCACTCCCGCCTGCTCACCTGTGGATGGCTCAGACTGCTCCTCGCTCATAGTTTCCCCCCGGAGATTGCACCCGCGTCTGTCTTCCCGTTCAGACGTAGCACCCGTCCTGCTTCTGCATCGTAGTTGCTCACCGCACCTCAGCAGGATTCACGATCTGGGCAGCGATCTCGCGCACACCCTTGCTGTAGGAAGAGTCGGGGTAGACAAGGCTAAAAATGCCAGCACTGCCCAGTTCGATCATTTCGTCCGAGACGGGTAAGATGCCAGCCACAGGGGCAGCATAGGTGGCCTGGACCTGTTGCCGCAGGCTGGTGAAGTCCAGTTTAGGGAGCACCTTGTTCACCACCAGCACCAGCCGCTTCAACTTGAGCTTGCGGGCGACTTCGATGGTCACCGCTGTGCCCTGGAAGTCTTGCTGGTCGGGTCGCAAGATGAGGACCAGGATGTCGGAGATGATAATAGAGAGGAGCGTCTCCTCATTCAGGCCCGGATGTGTGTCGATGAAGAGGTAATCGAGCTGAAAGGTCTTGATCAACGTCCGAAAGCCATCGGTGAGCAGGTTGACCTCATAGCCTTCCCGCAACACGCGCGTAATCTCTCCCGCCTTGATGCTCGAAGGGACGACGTAGAGCGCCCCTCCAGGTGCTGCCGCAGGACCAAGCTTTGCTGTGACATCATGCGCTGCCTGCTCGATACCGCAACGCCCGTGGAGGTAGTCGTTGAGGGTCAGGCCACTCGTGTGCACATCCATCCCGAAGAGGACATGCAGCCCGGGTGATTGGATATCGGTATCGATCACTGCAACACGTTTGCCTAGTTGGACGACGCTACTCGCCAGATTGGCCGCCAGGTTGGATTTGCCCGTCCCACCTCGATAGGAGTGAACTGAAACGATCGTCGACATGAGAGCATCTACCCCTTTCTGTTGTTAGCTTGATTACCAGGTTATTTTTTCCGTGCTGTATTTCCTGCTAGCTGCACTTCAATTTCTAGCTGATCAGTCTCTCGAGCACTTCCTTTGCTGTCTTTCTTCACGATATCTCGCAGGGATAAGATGAACTGCTTCCTGACTCCATCCACATGATACTCACGGATTTCTGTGCCTGAGGACACTTTCAAAAGAGCAGGCAGATTTTCTGATTGGCCTTCGGGTGTCACCCGGTGTACCCAGATCATCAGTTCCCGCGCTTCTGTTACAGGCACATGAAATGTAGCGGAGCAGAGATCACCAAATTCCAGGATGGGGCCGAGAGCCCCCTGGTACACACGCTCTCCATCAGGATAACCCAGCCAGACCCTGGCTTGCGTTGCAGCCCTGCCACAATCGGTCACCATAAACGTGCCGCCGGCCTGCTCTGTCACTGCCAGGTCTTGCCGGATCTCGATCACCATTCGGCGAGCAAATGCGCCCTTGCGCACCATCAGGTACGTTACTCCCAGGATGACGACCCCAACGAGTATTGCCACCACCCTTTGGAAAGGGTTCTGCCAGATCAATAGACCATGAAGGAAAAGGATACTGACAGCCACCAGGTAAATCCCACCTGCTACCATTGGATGAGCCAAAAACGGCAAAACGAATCCTGGCACGTTTTCTCCTTTCCTACGGCTGGCCAAGAGCAGTAACACCGGAAATACCCCTGCCGTCACCGCTATGGCGACGACCCCCACAAAACTCAGCAACTGGGAAAATGACTCCAGCTTGTTCACGAACAGCCACTCGACGAGAAGAAAAATGAGGAGCAGTGGGCTGAGTGCCAACCAGGAGCGGGCCTGTTCTCCTTGCACCAATTCTTTCATGCGCGCGAGCCGCATCCCCTTCTTCATGCTTTGAGTTGCATTGCGCTGGTGAACTGCCACCTCTCCAGGACCGTCCAGAGCCTGCCAAATAGCCGTGGTAGCCTGTCGCCTACGCCTGGCAGCAAAATGGACCTGGTAAAACGCCTCGCCTTCTTCCCTGGTCTCCAACAAGACGCCTTGCTCCACCAATCTGCTCAAAACCATCTGAGAAGCCTGCTCTGTTTGCTCCAGAAAGTGAGTAGCCTCCTCCACACTTGCCCGCTCTCGACCAGCGAGCCAGCCTATTAAGGTCATATCCTGCGTATCAGCCGTCTCCAGCAAGTCGAACCCAAGCATATCCCACTTTCCCTCATACTCCAACCGCATGGTCGTGATAAGTTGCACACGGACGATATCGGCGCTGGCGGTTATTATTTTTAATGTCAAATCTATGGCATTGGGAGGAGGTTTTGGGGTCAACTCAGCGAGTAGGGTGGTCGCTTCCCAGGTCTCATTCACTTCCAACTCAAAGCGGCGCGTCTCACCCTCTAGCTGGAGGTCGAGGCGAAACTGCGGTTGCGTCCCTTTCAGGCCCAGATACGTCAGGGCCAGGTTGATAGTAGCTTTGCCACGCGGGGTAAACATGAGCTTCCCTTGTCGTCGTCCGAGCGCCAGCGTATGCCGGGACTGTCCAGGGATCCACTCTCGCACAGTGAAGAAGAGCGCCAGGCTAAAGTGGATGGAAGCCATACCCATGGCGAGAATGGCGAGAATAGTGCCCAGGACGTTGACCGTAGGACCGACCTGGCGGGCGAGTGGCGTCAGCGCCGTGCCTGAGAAACCGACCAGGGCCTGTGGAGCAATGGCCCCATTCACTGCTATGACCCACAGGATGTAGAGCAGCATCGCACTCGCCTGTGCTGCAATACACCCCCAGAGCAGAGACCGTCCACTGGGATCACGCTGCAGAACGGTTCTGGCACAACTGCTCACCGAGAAGTGGCCAAAATAGGAGGCAAACGCCACGCCGAAGATTAAGCCCAGCAGGGCCGGTTCGAAAGGGCGTCCATTGAGGAACGGGACATGCACATACAGCAAGTTCTCCACTCGGACATGTCCTAAAGCAAGTACCGAGAGGATCAGGATCAAACCCAGGTTGATAGCACCGACCACCAGGGCGCTGCTGATGGTGGCATGCAAATTTTTTCGACGAACAAAATAGATGCCAAGCAGGAAAAGCAGTCCTGCCCAGACTTCGGCGCGTATCGGCGTGGCGCCAGCCAGGGTGAGCGAGAACCCGAGATAGTAGGCCAGGAGAGCTATGGCACAGATGGTCCTGGACCAGCCGACCCAGGTAGCTGCCCTGGTAACGGATCGAGCCGCTGCGGGTCACGGCTTCCGCCATCGAAGCGATCGTGAGCACATTGATCACACCCATAACCAACAGGAAGACCACTCCGGCCAACGGACCCACCCCGGCCAGAGCAATGGGCAACGCAAGGATGGAAGCGCCCACTATCTCGGTGAAAGTCAGAGCATAGGCAGTCCAAAAGGGCGGTAAGTGCTCCAGCCAGCCGCTTAGCTTGTTCCAGCGCCAGCCCATCCACTCGAGCAAGCCAACGCGCCTAGTATAGATCGTGTCAAGCGACTGGCGGTACTGGCGCTGGAAGGCTTGTTGTACCCCTTCAGTGTCCAGCCCTAACGCCTGCCGGATGTGTGGAATGTCCCGCTGTGCAAAGTGGTACTTCTGTCCCAACAGGTGAGCCAGGGCGGCTTGCAGAGTCAAGTTCCGCGGCACCAGGGATTGCCAGTGGGGGGCATAACGTTCCAGGTCGCGCATGGTAGGACGAATAGTTGGCTCGCGGCCCTCTACCAGGGATTCAAAGAAAGCCAGGTCCTGCTGCTCAGCGGTCTCTTCGGTCAGGTAGCGATCAACTGCCCGCCGTCCTTGCATCATCAGGTAGGCAGTCCGGTTCTCAATTTGAAACAGGAGCAAGCGAGCACGCTTCGCTGAAAAGCCGCCCCGCACCTCCGAACGTGTGAACAGCTCATCGTCTGTTGACATGGCTCACGTCTCCTTCAGACAGAGTTATTTGCATACAGACTACCGATACGCGACTGAATTCGGATGAGCTAGTTGGCTGCTTTCAATTTCATTTCACTCCCGCTATTTCGGCAGCCAGTGCCTGGCAGACGCGCTGGTACTCCTGCTCGAGGTGGGTGACCAACTCCGCCGCCCGTTCGACTGTTCCATTCTTGCCGATAGCCTCTAATTCAGCGCTGAGTGCAGCCATCGTGTTAGCTCCCAGATTGTTACTGCTGCCCCTGAGGTTGTGCGCCGCCCGTTTGAGCTGCTCGGGCTGCCCCTCGACTATGGCCTGGCGCAGTGCCTCCAACAGGGGTGGCGTCTCGAACTGGAACGCCTCGGCCAGTTCCTGCACGATATCCGGCTCGCCTTCCCCTGGGAACTGACGCAGTTCGGACAGCACTGCCGGGTCAAGGGCAGGAGCAGCCTGTACCTCGCTCTCAGCATCCCCAGTTGGGAGAGCACCCGCACCGGGCTCCTCAAGCGGCAGTGTCCGCTTTTTCGCCCACCATCCGGTGCGTTCCAGGACCGCCTGTAATGCTTTGCTCTGAATCGGCTTGGTGAGGTAGTCATCCATCCCTGCGTCCAGGCACTCCTCGCGGTCGCCCTGCATGGCATTCGCCGTCATAGCGACGATGCGCGGACGCTGCTCGGCTGTCCGGCCCTCATGAATGGCGCGTGAAGCTTCCAGCCCGTCCATTTCCGGCATTTGCACATCCATCAAAATTACGTCGTAGCTTTGCCGCTGCAAGGCTTCCAGGACTTCCAGACCGTTAGCCGCTACGTCGGCCCGGTAACCCATGCGCTCTAACAGCCGTAGTGCCAGCTTCTGATTGACCGTATTGTCTTCGGCCAGCAGGATACGCAGGGGCAGTCGCTGGCCCAGCCCGGCATCGAACTGCGATTCTGTCGGCTCTGACTGAGGCATATGGGGCTGTGGATGCTCGACAAAGAGGGAGATCAGCGCATTGTACAGGTGCGACAGCTTGATCGGTTTGTGCATGAAGGCGGCGATGTCGACTCCTTGCATGTCCACCTCGCGCCGTCCCAAGGACGTGAACATGACGAGCGGCAACGCTTGGGCGTCTCGATAGTGCCGAATCTGCTCGGCCAGCACCAGGCCATCCATATCCGGCATCTGCATATCCAGGATGGCCACATCGAACGGAACGGCCGCCTGCACGTATGCAAGCGCCTCCTGGCCTGAAGCACACGCAGAGGGGAGCATGCCCCAGGACTGCATCTGCAAGGTGAGGATTAAGCGATTGGTCGCGTTATCATCCACGATCAAGACACGCTTACCAGCAAGCTGGGGTTGACTCGTATCCAGGTACGGGCGCGAGCGAGTGGGAGCGGCCTCGGCCAGAATGGTGAAATGAAAGGTCGTACCAACTCCTGGTTGGCTTTCGACCCACATCGTCCCGCCCATCTGTTCAGTCAGGCGCTTGCTGATGGCCAGGCCCAAACCGGTGCCCCCGTAGCGCCGGGTCGTCGAGGCATCCACCTGACTGAAGGAGCCGAACAGGTGGGCCTTCCCTTCCTCTGAAATCCCGATGCCCGTGTCCCTGACGGCAAAATGCAGCTCATAGAAGCTTTCTTCATTAGGCTGCTGCTGATTGGCTCTTCCGTCTCCATCCTTCTGCTTTGCTTCAACGGAGAGCACGACTTCGCCCCTTTCAGTGAACTTGATGGCGTTCGCGAGCAGGTTGACCACAATCTGGCGCAAGCGGGTCACATCACCGTACACTGCGGCAGGCACCTGCTCGTCTAGCAGGTAAGCGAGGTCTAAGCCTTTCTCGGTAGCCCTGGCTGCGAGCAGATCAAGAGCCGACTCCAGGCACTCACGTAGCTCAAAGGGCTGGCGTTCCAGCTCGAGTTTCCCGGCTTCAATTTTGGAGAAGTCCAGAATGTCATTGATGATGGTCAACAACGCGTCGCTGCTCGAGCGCACCGTTTCGGCATACTCACGCTGCTCGCTGGACAGGCCCGTGTCGAGCAGCAGGCCGGTCATGCCGATGACGGCATTCATGGGGGTGCGGATTTCGTGACTCATCATGGCCAGGAAGGCGCTTTTCGCCTGGTTGGCCGCTTCGGCAGCTGTCCGGGCCTGCTCTAATGCTTCCATCGCTTGCTTGCGCTCAGTAATATCGCGTATGTAGCCTGTGAAGACAGGTGGCCCAGCTAGTGGAATGTCGGCGAGAGCCAGGTCAACAGGAAACTCAGTGCCATCCGCACGCGTGGCTGTCACCTCGACTCGCTTGCCGATCAGCGGGCCTTTACCTGTTTGAAGATAATGAGCGACACCACTGTAATGCTGCTCGCGTAGAGAGGCAGGGATGAGGAGTTTTGCCATGTCTTGACCTAATACCTCCTCACGCTTATACCCGAACATCTTCTCGGCAGCTGGATTAAATTCGATGATCCTACTATGCTGGTCAATCGAGACAATGGCATCAAGGGCGGTTTCCAGGATCACTCCTTTGCGGGCCTCACTTGCCCGCACGGCCTGCTCCGCCTGCTTATGTTCAGTAATATCAAGATAGAGGACAAGAATGCCGTTGCGCCGACCTTCTACCATCACCGGAACACCCAGGACTTCCAGATCCTTGCCCCGCCTCCGGGTGATCACATGAACGACCTCTTCCTTCTTGACTTGAGCAAGGCTGCGCAAGACTTCGGTATGATCCTCAGGAACACTCACCACATCAACTACGCTGCGTCCAACGATTTCGGCCTGAGTGCAGCCGAACAGCTGCTCAAAGGCTGGGTTGCAGGCCACAATCTTGTCATCAAGGTCAGCACTGACGACAGCGATTGGGCTATTGTTCATCAACGCCTCAAAATACTGCCGCTGACTGTGAGCTTCCAGGTACAACCGGGCATTTTCGCGGGCACTAGCCGTCTGTTCCTCCCGGGCTTGCTCTAAGGCTTCCATCGCCTGCTTGCGCTCGGTGATATCTCGCAAGACAATCAGGCGACCAGTGAGGGAGCCGCGCCGGTCGGACAGGGGCGAGATACGCAGATCAAAGGAGTGGGGCATCCCGTCTACCGTCAGGACGGTCTCCTCGTGGGCCTCAGTTGCGCTGAGAAAGCGTTCGGTCTGGTCAGACCAGGCAGAGGCGACCAGGGCGGCTGGTTGCCCAACCAGTTCTGAAAGTGTGTGGCCAAGGAGACGTTGTGCCGCCGGGTTGAGATCCGTTATGCGGTTATACTTATCCAGAACAATCACAGCGTCGCTCATACTTTCGACCACGGCATAGCGTGCCACTGGTGTAATGTCCAACAGCCGAAAGCGAAAGAGACTCCAGGCCATCGCTATACCAGTGACCGTAAATGCCAAAGGGGTAAGGTCCAGATTAGGTAACGGACTCAAGCCAAAGTCCGTCACAGCGTTGCTCACCCATGGTACGAGCACAGCAATGCACAAAGCACTCACTTGTCCACGATACACAGATGCTGAACGCCTGAGTGTCGGGATGAATGAAACGATCAGTGCCGTACCAAGCAAAAGTAATAGGAAAGAATAGACGACGTTGATCCAGTACCATGTACCACGTGTGATAACCAGCACAGTGAATGCGCTACTGATCTCCAACCCCACTTTAGCATGGATCAGATGATGAATATCGTTGGTCCAGACCAAAACCAATGTAATGAGAGGTTCGATAGATAGCAGAACCAGCAGACGAGGTGCCAGCCATTTTGTGCGGCCAGTGTACTGGAGCGCCAAGGTAAGCCACGCCGCTGGCACTATGACGATCCCCAGGTATTCAATGTTGAGCCAAAAGAGTTTAGTGGGCACGTCCGCGCCTGCCAATTCCAAAGCATACCCTAGTGACCACTCAGCGACGGCCAGCATAAGGATACTGAACGGCGCAATACCAGCCCTCAAGCGGCGTCTCCAGGCGAAGAGCGCGAGTCCAGCTGATATAACCGCTGCTATGACCACAGGGAATAGATACGGAGTAAACCGCCAGTGCATCGTGCTCCTCCCTTCACACCTCATTGTCCAGCCCTTTGGCCGCGCTCCTTGGTATTCCGCCTTACTCGTCGGCCCTGGCCCTGTTACGCAGTTCGTCTGCTCTGCCAAGCAACTGCTGAAAAAAA
>WNFM01004100.1_pt4 | contig 11860 bp, 10 predicted proteins | sample 5400271 | NCBI WGS metagenome assembly WNFM01 (sample SAMN13153352, study PRJNA577476) | soil metagenome | isolation source: 60 cm saprolite on Douglas fir-dominated hillslope | place: USA:California | collected 2013-09-17 | reverse complement strand
CTCGACGTGATGATGCCGGGACTGGATGGGCCTTCGACCCTGGCCCGCTTGCGCGAGGACCCCGCGACGGCCGGCATCCCCGTCGTGTTCCTGACCGCGAAGGCCATCGCGGCGGAGCTGGAACGCCTCAAGGTGCTCGGCGCCGCCGGTGTGCTCACCAAGCCGTTCGATCCCATGACCCTCGCGCGCGAGCTGAGGGCCCTCCTCGGGATCTCTTGACCGGCCCCTGGGACGACGAGCTGGCCGCGCTGCGCACGCTCTACCTGCGCGAGTCGGGCGCACGGATCGACGACCTCGATCGCGTGCTCGACCGGCTGGAGCGCGACGGGTCCGACGCGCGTGCCCTGCAGGACCTGCGGCGCGGCTTCCATGGCTTCGCCGGCTCCGGGACGACCTACGGCGTGCCCGCGGTCACGGCGCTGGGCCTCGAAGGCGAGCGGCGTTGCTCGGCGGCCGGCTCGGGCCCGGTCGTCGCGGCCGACGTGAAGGGCTGGCGCGAGGGCCTGGCCGCGCTGCGGCGCGAGACCCTGGCTGCGGCGCAGGGAGGCGCCGCCGCTCTCGCGGAGGCGGGACGCGACGTCGAGCGCCCCCTGCCGAGCGTCCTCGTCATCCAGGAGGAGGGCCCCGACCGGGAAGCGCTCGTCCGCGCGCTGGGTCAGGAGAGCTTCGCCGTGCGCGCGGCGGCGGGCCTGGACCCCGCGGCCGGGGTCCGGGGCGGCCGCCTGCCCGACGCGGTCGTCGTCGACGCGGCCGGGGATCAGGCCGCGGCCTTCGCGCTCGTGGAGCGACTGCGCGCGCAGCCGGGCGGCGATCGGCCCGTCGTCTTCGTCGTCGGTGGGCACGGCGGCGTCCTCGACCGTGTGGAGGCCATCCACTGCGGCGCGGACGGGCACTTCGCCAAGCCCATCGACGTTCTGGCCTTCGTGCGCCGGCTGCGCTTCCTGCTCGACCGCGAGAACGCGGAGCCGCCGCGCATCCTCTCCGTCGAGGACGACGCCCAGCAGGCGGCATTCCTGCGCACCGTGCTCGCCTCGGCCGGCTACGAGCTGCGGGTGGTCGACGATCCGGCGCGCCTGGAATCGGAGCTGGCCGCCTTCCGTCCCGACCTCGTGCTGATGGACGTCCTCCTCCCCGGAGTGAGCGGCTACGACCTCGTGCGGTCGCTGCGGCAGGACGAGCGCCACGCCACCCTGCCCGTCATCATCCTCACGACCCAGGGCGAGCTGGACGCGCGCATCGAGGCCGCGCGCGCCGGGGGCGACGAGCACCTGGTCAAGCCCGTTTCGCCCGCGCTGCTCCTCTCGACGGTGGCCGCCCGCGTCGAGCGCGGCCGCTTCCTGCGCCTCCTCGTCGAGCGCGACGGCCTCACCGGTCTGCTCACCCATACCGCGCTCCTGGAGCGCGCGCGCGCGGTGGTCGCGAAGAAGCGTCGCGATCCGTCCCGGGAATCGACCTGGATCATGATCGACCTCGATCACTTCAAGGCCATCAACGACGGGCACGGCCACCCCACCGGCGACCAGGTCCTGGTCCGCCTGGCCGGGCTCCTGCGCGCGCGCCTGCGGCAGGCGGACGTGGTCGGCCGCTATGGGGGCGAGGAGTTCGCGGTCGTGCTGGAAGATCTCACCGCCGACGACGCGACCCGTCTCATGGAGCGGCTGCGCGCGGAGTTCGCGGGCATCGACCATCGCTCGCGCGAGGGGGCCGAGTTCCGCGTCACCTTCAGCGCGGGGCTGGCCTCGCTGGGGGACGGCGAATCCGTCTCCGCGTGGGTCCACGCCGCCGATCGCGCCCTGTATGCCGCGAAGGAAGGCGGGCGCAATCGCGTCGTCGGGGCCCCCGCTCGGGGGTGACGCGGCGCTGTACTTTTCTGCTCAGTACCGTCCCGACCTGGCACTGGTCGGAACGAGAGTCTGGTCCTTTGGGCGGCTGCCCGTAGGTAAGTTGCAAGCGAGCAGGTAGGCAGCCGGTGAACTTGCCAACAGAAATGGCAGCAGCCGCGTTGACCACGGAACGACGGGCCATCTTGCGGGCAGGTGCGCGGGGTCATACCAGCCGGTCGACCATGTCGTGAGAATCGTGAGGGCGATATTCACTGCGCCAATCAGGTATGCGTGGTGCACCGTCAGGATCCGCCGCCGGACGCCCGCAAACGCTCCAAACAGAGCAGGGAACAAGAACAAGAGGGCGGCGATGCTGAGTGGAAGTGTGGTGGCCATCAAGAGCCGCAGAGTCCCTTGTGGCGAGTCCATTGGGGTTTCATGGGTTCGCGGATCACGCAGGATGATATTGCCCGCTAGAACGAATCTAGCCCATGCCGAATCCAGAACCACGAAATAGAACACCGACCACGTGAGCCAGACGGCTCGGCCGGAAAGCGAGCCTACCACTTCCTGGCGAGCAGTCAAGCTCGTCGCGTAGTGCGCTGCGTACTTGTAGAGGTCGACGTTGAGACGGAACACGATTCGACTCAACGAAAGCCCTGCGAGACAACTCACGCCGAACAGGGCCAGCCACGGCCGCCGAAACCACCACAAGCCGATTTGGCGGCGAACGATCAAACCCAGAAGATTGCGCGTTGCTGCGCCAAGGCCCTCGCCGGATTCCGCCAAGTCCCCCAGCACCACGTCGCGTTCAGCAGGTTCCAGGGCGCGGGCCAGGACGCTGAGCAACCACCAGCCGAAGCGCGTCATCATGAAACTCTGGCGCGATCGACCGCCCAGGACAGACCACGACTGGCGCGGCTCACCGCTCTGAAAAAGGCCTTCGCTTCCTGGATACCCTCCGCCGTCAGGCGGACCATCCGCTTTGGGCGGCCGCCCCGCTGTGGCGTGGGATCGCCCATCCAGGTTGTGACGAGGCCCTTTGCCTCCAAGCGATCCAAGGTCGTGTAGAGCGCTCCGACCGCGCATCGGCGTCTGGTAGCGCCTTCTATCTCCCGCCGGATGGCAGCGCCGTAAGCGCCTTCGCCCAACCGCGCGGTCGCGCTGAGCAGCAGGTATTCGAATTCGCCGAGCATGATTACTATTACATTGTAATTCTAATCTTCATCCGTGTGTCCAGATGGGCATGGCCCGTCGCCCGTCTCCGTGCCCGTCTCCGTCCGTTTGGCGATTACGGTCTAGAGTCCCTTGCCGAGGAACCTCTTGATCGCGTCGTAGATCTCGTCCTTGTCGCGGATCTCGCTCGTGACCACCTTGCCCTCGCCGGGGAAGGCGTCCTCGATGTCGTTCTTGAAGCGCCCGCCCCCGTAGGACGAGCGCACCTGCCCGAAGCAGAAGAGGTTCAGCTTGGGCAGGAGGTCCTTGCGTAGAAGCTCCATGCACTGGTCGGTGTCGCGGCTGTCGCCGTTCTCGCCGTCGGAGAAGTGGAAGAGGTAGACGTTCCACGAGTCCGGAGGAAACCGGCTGTCGATGGCGGCGTTGATGAGCTCGTAGGCGGTGGAGATCTTGGTGCCGCCGCTCTCGCGCAGGTGGTAGAAGGTGTGCTGGTCGACTTCCTTGGCGAAGGCCTCGTGCACGACGTACACGTTCTCGAGGTTCTTGTACTGGCTGCGCAGCCAGGTGTCGATCCAGAACGACGCCACGCGCACGATCTCCTTCTGCTGGTCGCCCATGCTCCCGGAGACGTCCATGCAGAGGATGATCACGGCGTTGCTCTCCGGCACCTCGCGCACGTGCCAGGAGCGGTAGCGGCGGTCCTCGCGGATGGGCACGATGAGCGGGTTGCCGGGGTTGTAGAGCCCGAGCGCGACCTGCCGCTTGAGCGCCTCCCGGAACGTCCGCTTGAAGTGGCGCAGGCTCTCCGGGCCCACGCGGCGGATGTTCGAGTACTTGACCTTCTCGACCGGCACCGAGCGGCGGCCGCGCGGATGGATGCGCGGCAGCTCCAGCTCCTCGCCCAGGATGGCGGCCAGCTCGTCGAGCGAGACCTCCGCCTCCAGGATGTGATCGCCGGGCTCCGTGCCCGGCGCGCCCTCCACCCCGTCGCCGGCCTCGCCGTCGCCCTGTCCGACCCCTCCCGCCTCCTTGCTGCCGAAGCGGAAGCGCGGGATCTCGATCTGGGGGAGGGGAATGGAGACGATGTGCTTGCCCTGGCGGCCGATGAGCTCGCCCTGGGTCAGGTACTTCCGGAATTCCTTCTTGATCACGCCGCGGACGATCTGGCGGAAGCGCTTCACGTCGCGATCGATCTTGCGCAGCATCGTCGTCATCGGGCGAGCGCCCTATGAGGCCAGCGTACGGGATTTCCCCACCCCAGACAAGATCGAGCCGGCGGGGGCGGGGGCGGGCGTGCTACAGTGCGCCGCCGGGAGGCGCGTGAAGTACTGCGACACCTGCCGCTCCGCGTACCCCAACGACTTCAACACTTGTCCACGCGACCAGGCGCCCCTGCGCGCCACCGCCGATCTGGTTCCGGGCATGGTGGTGCGCGGCAAATACGAGATCCTCGAGAAGATAGGCGCGGGCGGGATGGCCGCGGTCTACCGCGTGCGCCATCTCGCCTTCGGCGAGATCCGGGCCATGAAGGTCGTGGCCGCCAAGCTCTGCGACGACGAAGGGTTCCTCAAGCGCTTTCGGACGGAGGCGGTGGTCACGCGCCGCCTGCAGCATCCCAACGCGGTGCGCGTGGACGACCTCGACGTCACCGAGGACGGCCGGCCCTTCATCGTCATGGAGCACGTGCAGGGGAAGAACCTGCGGGAGGTGATCCGCGAGGAAGGCGCTTTCGACGTCGCGCGGGCGGCGGCCATCGGCGCCCAGGTCGCCTCCGCGCTCGCGGCCGCGCACGCCCTCGGCATCACGCACCGTGACATCAAGCCGGACAACATCCTCCTCACCGTCGGGCCGGACGGCCAGGCCCAGGCCAAGGTGCTCGACTTCGGGATCGCCAAGGTCCGCGAGGGCTCGTTCGACGTGGGGCCGGGCTACACGCCGACGGAGACGGGGATGGTGGTGGGCACTCCCCAGTACGTCTCGCCGGAGCAGGCGATGGGGAAGCGAGGCGATCAGCTCGATGGCCGCTCGGATCTCTACTCGTTGGGCGTGACCTTGTACGAGATGATCACGGGCCGCCTTCCCTTCGAGTCGACGACACCAATGGAGATGATCCTCCACCACGTACAGACGCCTCCGCCTCCGCCCCAGAAGGTGCGTCCCGACCTGGCCCTTCCCCCCGCGGTGGGCGCGTTGCTGATGCGAGCGCTGCAGAAGGATCCCGGCCGGCGCTTCCGCACCGCCGAGGAGATGGAGGCGGCGCTCGAAGCGCTCACCGCGCTGCCCGCCACCGCGCTGTCGCCGCGGCCGGGGCTCACGGCCCGGCCCACCCCGCGCGCAGCGGCCTCGACGGCGATCGAAGTGGACCCCATCCTCACGCCCGCGCGTCCCCGAACGTCGGCCACGCGCGTCCGGCCCCCCGTGACCGCGCCGCCCGAAGAAGAGGCCGCCCCCCGTTCGAGTGCGGGCGCGCTCATCGGCTCCGCGCTCGTCATCCTGGCCGTGGGGGGAGCCGTGGCGTGGCGTTCGAACGCGCGCGCCCGCCCGCTCCCGCCCACCGCCGGGCCCGCGGTCGAGGCGCCGGCCGCCACGCGGCCCGCCTTCGTCGAGGCGGCGCCGGTGGCCGCCCCCGTCGCGAGCGACTCCGATGCTCGGATCCAGAACGAGATCCAGCGCCTCTTCATGTCCTCCTCCACGCTACGGAGCCAGCCCCTCGTGGTCGAAGTCGCGAACGGGATCGTGACCCTCAGCGGCTCGGCGGGCGACGGCGTCTCCTCGCAACTCGCGGAGAGCTTCGCCGCGAGCGTCGCGGGCGTGCGCCGCGTCTTCAACACGCTGCGTGTTCCGGCGGCCCCGCCCGGCGCCGTGGCCGCGGCGGCGGGGGCGGCGGACGCGACGACCTCGGCCGAAGCGCCGCCCGCCCAACCCCCACGACCACGCGCGGACGAGGAACGGGAGTCGCCGCGCGAGCTCATGGAGAAGGCCAAGCGCGAGCTGGCCGCGGGCAACCTGCCCGGCGCGATGGACGCCTGTCAGGCCGTCTTGCGGATCGAGCCGGCCAACCCGATGGCGCGGGAGTGTGTCCAGCGGCTGGAGGGGCGTCTGGGCGGACCTCCCCGCCGCCGCTGATTCCGGCCGCGCGCCTTTCACTCCGCTCCAATCTGTCCGCGCCGCCTTGACCCGCCGGCATCGCCCCCCCACGATCGAAACAGGGTCGGAGGATCGATGCGTTCCCTCCTCGTGGCCTTGGGCCTGGCGGCCATGCTGGGTTGCACGCGGGCCAAGACCACGCACGAATCATCCGGAGACCCGGGCGGACGGGGTGCGCCCGGCGCCGCCGGGAGTGCGCCTCCGTCCACCGTCGCCGCGGCGCCCGCGACCACGCTCCCGCCGCCCCCTCCGCCCCCTCCCGAGCCCATGCCGGGCCGGCGCCCGGTGCCGGTGGAGATGCGGAACGTGGATCTCCACATCACCGACGACATCACGCTCCACATCAAGCACCTCGACGGCCGTTTCATCGGCATCAAGGGCAGCGGGATCCCCTATCTCGACGACGCGGCGTCCTACGCCGTGGCCGTCGATTCGGCGGCCATCGTCATGGACATGAGCTCGCTCAACGCCCTGATGAACGAGCACGTGCTGGGCCACGGGCGGTCCAACGTCGAGGGACTGCACGTGGGCACCGACGCGGAGGGTCACCTCGTCCAGACGGGCGAGATCGAGAAGGGCATCGACATCCCGTTCAAGACGAAGGGCGCGGTGGAGGCGACGGCGGACGGCCGCATCCGCGTGCATGCGAAGTCGGTGCGCGGATTCGGGCTTCCGGTCAAGCCGCTGATGAGGCTCTTCAGCGTGCAGATGGACGATTTGCTCAAGGTGGAGCCCGGCCACGGCGTCTGGGTGGACGACAACGACCTCATCCTCGACCCGCAGCTCATGCTGCCGCCCCCGCAGCTCCGCGGCAAGGTGACCGAGGTTCACTTGGAAGGCGACACCCTGGTGCAGACCATCGGCCGCGGCGTGCCGCGCGGTCTCTCGCCGCCGGCCGTCTCGCCCAACCACATCTACTGGCACGGAGGTGACCTCAAGTTCGGCAAGCTCATCATGGTGAACACCGATCTCGAGCTGATCGACATGGATCCGAAGGACCCGTTCGATTTCTCCGCTCGCCGCTGGAACGATCAGCTCGTCGCGGGGTATTCCAAGAACACGCCCAGCCGCGGCCTCAAGGCCCACATGCCGGACTTCAACGACCTGCGTCGGCGCTCTCCGCGCCAGCCCTGATCCGGCGGCGCCTGTCGCTCGGGCTACAATGCCCGACAAGACCGTGCGCTACTGTCCTTCCTGCCATTCCGTCTTTCCGAACGAGTTCCGGACCTGTCCCAAGGACCAGACGGACCTGCTCACCGCGTCCGAGCTGCAGCCGGGGATGGTCCTCCGGGGCAAGTACGAGATCCTCGGCAAGCTGGGGGCGGGAGGGATGGCGGCGGTGTACCGGGCCCGACACCTCGCGTTCGGGGAGGTGCGCGCCATCAAGGTCGTGAACAACCGGCTGGCCGACGACGAGGAGTTCCTCCGCCGCTTCCGCAACGAGGCCGTGGTCGCGCGCCGCCTTCAGCATCCCAACGCGGTGCGCGTGGACGACCTGGACATGACGGAGGACGGCCGTCCGTTCATCGTCATGGAGTACGTCGAAGGGCAGAACCTCCGCGAGGTGGTCCGGCACCAGGGGGCGCTGTCACTCCGGCGCGCCGTGGTGATCGCGCGCCAGGTGGCGGCGGCCCTGGCCGCGGCCCACGAGCTGGGCATCATCCATCGCGACATCAAGCCCGACAACATCCTGCTCACCGGGACGGGCGAGGCGGAGACGGCCAAGGTGCTCGACTTCGGCATCGCCAAGATGAAGGAGAGCGCGCTCGGCGATTCGGGGGCGGTGGCCACGCGCACGGGCATGGTGGTGGGAACGCCGCAGTACATCTCGCCCGAGCAGGCGATGGGACGCCGGGGCAGCGATCTGGACGGACGCGCGGACCTCTACTCGCTGGGCGTCGTCCTCTACGAGATGGTCACGGGCCGGCTTCCCTTCGAGTCCGACACCGCGATGGGGATCATCCTCCATCACCTCCAGACGCCTCCTCCCGAGCCCCGCGAAGTGAGGCCGGACCTCGGGATCCCGGACTCGCTGTCCGCCGTGCTGATGCGCGCTCTCCAGAAGGAGCCCGACAAGCGCTTCCCGTCGGCCACGGCGATGGCGACGGCGCTCCAGGAGGTGCTGGCCACGCTGCCGGAGGACGCGCGGGCCACGGAGGCGGACGGGGCCGGCACCGCGCGGCCGCTCACCCCGCCTCCGATCCCGTTCGACATCGATCGGCACGAGACGCGGGTGATGCCCAGGACGCCCCCCGTGCCGGGGCGCGCGCCCCTGCCCGCGGCCGCCACGGCCCGGAGCACTCCGCCCCCCATTCCGCAGACCCCCGCCCCGGCTCCGACCATGGCCGCGGTCGCCCCCTCCCGGCCGAGCTGGACGCCCGTCCCCTCGCCGACGATGCTCACCTCCGCGGGCGGCTCCGTCGGGGGCAGGGCGACGCCTCCGCCCCTGCCGCCGCCGCCCTTGCCCGGGTCGCCCACGACGGTGTTCGAGCCGCCCGGTCCGCGGCGGCGCGGCAAACGACGGTGGTGGCTCGGGCTCGCGGCGGCGGCGGTGTTCCTGTCCGTGTTCCATCGCGACGCGTCGAAGACGAAGCGGCGGGACGTCCAGCCGTCGCCCTCACCGGCGGCCGGTGATTCCGTCGACGGTGACCTCCAGGCGGTGCAGGACGCCGCGATCGCGGTCGGCGTCCAGCGCCAGCTCCGCGCCAACCCGCGCACGCGGCGCCAGGACATCGACGTCGACGTCGAGGACGGCGTGGTCCGCCTGTCCGGCAAGGCGCCCGCGGCGGCGGCGCGCGAGGCGGAAGCGATGGCGCGCCACGTCGACGGAGTCAAGGACGTCGCGAGCACGATCGATATCGAGGAGGCGGCAGCGCCCGAACGCGCGGAAGGGTCTGAGCGACCGGAGAACCCCGAGCGCGCGCACGGGCCCCACCCGCCGGCCGGCGAGCCGCGCGGGCTGCCGGTGCCGCCGATGCCGCCCTTTCCGCGCGGCCGGCCCAGTCCGGATGCGGCCGCCGTGCAGCGGGTCCTGCGCGAAGCGCACGCGTCCATGAAGGCGGGACAGGCGGGGGAGGCGATGGCGAAGTTCGGGGCCGTGCTCGGGATGGATCCAAGCAACGAGGAGGCGAAGCAGGGGCTGAAGGACGCGACCATCCTGCTCGGCGAGAACATCCGCAAGATGGTGCCAGGGGCTCGGCCCTCGCCCGGGTGATCATGCGCGCGCCCCACCTCGTCCTCGTCGTCATCGCCCTCGGCCTCCCCGGATGCCTCTTCGAGCAGCCGGTCGCCCCCGGCGCGGCCGAAGCCGTGGACGCGCGCCTCCTGGGGGCGTGGAAATGCGTGAACCCCGAGAGCGAGAAGGCCGAGACCCTGACCATCAGCGAACGGCCGGACCACCGATACCGCACGGAGTTCGACGAGGGAGACGGCGCGCCCGCGGTCTTCTTCGCGTATACGGTCACCTTTGCCTCCGAGCGCATCGTGAACGCGCAGGAGGTCGTCGATGGCGAGCCCAGGAAGTGGACCCTGGCCCGCTACTCGCTCCCCGCGCCCAACGTGCTCCGGCTGGAGGCGGCGGACCACGATGCCTTCGAGAAAGCCACCACCGCGGAGCAGCGCGCGAAGGTCCTGGCCGCCGGGCTCAAGAGCGGGCAGTTGTTCGGGGACTTCTGCGTCTGCATCCGGGCCGCCAAGAAGTGACCTCGCTCGCGGTCGCGCTCAGCCGGGCCTCGCTTGACATCGAGCGGCCGGCGCCCATAATCGCTTCGATGTCGATGACGGCCAGGACGGCCGGGTTCGTCTTTACCTGCTCCAATGGAGCGGGTCGGGACGGCGTGTAGCGCCAACCCAGCCGATCGGCCGCCGCCTCAGGCCCGCTCCCGGAGAACCCGGGACGGGCCTTTCGGTTTTCAGGGGAGAACGAGCATGCCCGAGCGCGCGACAGGGACGACGAGCCGGACGGTGGCCATCCAGGGAGAGCGCGGCTCGTTCAGCCACGCCGCGGTGCTGGAGCTGCTGGGGACGGACTGGATGCCTCAGCCCCATCCCACCTTCGACGGCGCCTTCCAGGCCGTGGCCAGCGGCAAGGCGGAGCGCGCCCTCATCCCCGTCGAGAACTCGCTGGCCGGCTCCATCCACGAGAACTACGACCGCCTGAGCGCGCTGCCCCTGCACATCATCGGGGAGACCCAGCTGCGCATCCGGCAGTGCCTCATCGCCCGCCCGGGCAGCACGCTGGCCGTGATCCGCCGCGTGGCCTCGCATCCGGTCGCGCTGGCCCAGTGCCGGAAGTTCTTCGCCGAGCACCCGGGGGTGGAGGCGATCGCGACCTACGACACCGCGGGCAGCGTGATGGACCTGCTGCGCGACGGCCCGGCCACGCAGGCCGCGATCGGGCCCGCCCTCGCCGCCAGCCTCTACGGGGGACAGATCCTCCTCGAGAGCATCGAGGACGATCCCGAGAACTACACACGCTTCCTGCTGCTCGCGCGCGAGTCCTTGTCCGCGGGGGCGGCTTCCAAGACCTCGCTCGTCTTCACGACCGGGAACGTGCCGGGGGCACTGCACCGCGCGCTGGGCGCGTTCGCGAGCCGGGGCGCGGACCTGGCCAAGATCGAGTCGCGTCCCCTGAAGGGCCGCCCCTGGGAGTACTCGTTCTATCTCGACGTGCTCGGCGACCCCAGCGGGGCCGTGGCCGAGGCCATCGAGGAGCTGCGGGGGGTGGCGCACGAGGTGCGCATCCTGGGGTCGTATCCGGCCGCCGCCGGCGTCACCGGGAACGGAGGGAGGGTGCGCTAGGAGTCTGTCCCGACGCGATGGGACGGACTCCTAATACTGTCGATCAGGAACGTGTCCCATCCGGGCCCGGACACGCTCCTGTGAATCGTCTTCCGGTGGCACTCGGACGAGATTTATTTTTCGAGTGCAATCGTTTCGGACCCGCATTTCACGACGCGCGATTCGTTCCGCTGCATGCTCGCTGCCAGGAGCACTACGGGAATGCGCCTGCGCCTCGCTACGCCGCTGCGGCGCTCAGCGACTCGCGTGCGTCGAACCGACCTCGCCGCCCCGCTCCTGGCGCACGCGAGAGGCCTCATGTGGGTGCGAAATTCGTCGTGATACTCAGGTCACATGAGTATGAACATTCTCGCTCTCGCGTCTGGTCTCTCGGATCAGGATCTCCTCGCGCGCATCGGTGTGCTCGCCGGCAACGAGCGCGAGGCAACGGTCGAGCTCGTCGCGCATCTGGCCGTGCTCGACGCCCGACCCGCCCTCTTCGCCGCCCAGGGCCACGGTTCGCTCTTCACTTACTGCACGGAGGTGCTCCGGCTCTCCGAGGACGCCACCTGCAACCGTATCCAGGCGGCCCGAGCCTGCCGAGACTTTCCCGTCATCCTCGAGGCCCTCGTCTCCGGCGCGATATCCCTCACCTCCGTCCGGATCCTGCGTCCGCACCTCACACGGGAGAACCACGAAGCCGTGCTCACGAGGGCCAGCGGCCGCAGCCGGCGCGAGATCGAGGCCGTGATCGCGGAGCTGGCGCCACGGCCGGACGTCCCCTCTTCCGTCCGGAAACTCCCAACGGCACCGCCAGCGCCCCCGGCCATGCCCGCGGCCTCGTCGCCGGCGACGTGCGTCGAGGCGGCGGGCATGGCCGGGGGCGCTGGCGGTGCCGTTGGGAGTTTCCGGACGGAAGAGGGGACGTCCGGCCG
>WNFM01321290.1_pt1 | contig 11862 bp, 15 predicted proteins | sample 5400271 | NCBI WGS metagenome assembly WNFM01 (sample SAMN13153352, study PRJNA577476) | soil metagenome | isolation source: 60 cm saprolite on Douglas fir-dominated hillslope | place: USA:California | collected 2013-09-17 | reverse complement strand
CGAAGCTCGATGCCGTGGTGAAGAGCGGCGACAAGAAGGCGATCGCCGAGCAGTTCGCCACCACCGGCAAAGAAGGCTGCGGCGGCTGCCATGCCACCTTCCGTGAGAAGCTCGGCTGATTGAGGCTGTTGCAGCGGACAAGAAGAGGACGACGCGGAGCGCTCTCTTCCCACCTCGTGTTCATCAGTAAGCCCTAAGACCGGCGCGCCTCTCGGCCGAGTGTCTCAAGCAGATGCGCTCTAAATCGACCGCGATGCGAAGAGCTGCCTTCCAGCCTGTCGAAGTCAAATGAGGCGGAATCTCTTCGAGGTCGACGAAGACCCCCATGTTGTGGGTCGCAGTCCGCGGGCTCGCTGCAATCCGCGGGTCCGAGTATCCTTTGCGCATTATGATAGTTTATCCGCACCGCTATTGCCGTTAGCGCGCTCGGCTTTGTCGGCGAACATCACCACGACAGCAAGAATCGCGATCCAAGCGGCGATTGACGCGACCACTATCCAGAGATCGGTCGGCGTGCTCATAGCACTCCAAACTCCTCACGCGCTGGGGCGATAACCGGTGACCAGTCTCGCTCTGAGCCGCGCAGAACGTCGAGGAAGCAGCGGAGGTAACTCCTCGAGCCGCCGATGAGAAATTGAGGTCGATCATGTGCGGACGCTTTCAAGCGATTACGGCGCCCGCACTGTCCCCGGCGGTACCAGTCGCGCTACTGTTTCTCGTGCTCCGGACGTCGTCATCGACGAAGCCGTCCTGCAGCTCTACCCGTTCAGCCGGCATGCCGCATGGAACCAGGACCGATCTACCCCGCTCTTCAGGCTAGCCCATTTTATCGGCACTATGGCTATTTTGGGTTATCGCTGGCTCGCGGACGAATGTCTTCTCCAGGAAGTGCACAGCCTTCTGACTCGCCACTTACGCTCGCGCCGGGGGCATACAAGGTCAGCGCCAGAAGCGGCACAATGCCGGATTTTAATCGATATGCCTAGATATTAGGCATACACGCATAGCGTGGAAGCCAGCGATTCGGCGGGCTTTCCCCACAGCTTTATCCACAGAAAGGGGGATCACCCTAATTGATTACCCCATTTTCCCTTGTTGTCTTGAGTTCGGTAGAAATCGTATCCGGCGGACGCACTAAATGTTGGCAGTGGCCAATATCCAACAACTGTTAGCGTCGCAGATAATAAGCTTACTGATATTTTGTATTTCGATATTTTTTTGAGTGTTATACCACACCTAGCCATAACATATCATCGACCTACCGAATCTTGATTTCCCTATTAACCCTTTGGGGCTTGCATGTGTCAAAATTGTGGGTAATTTAGTATTAGGGTAGCAAATGGCTCAACTGTGAAAGCGGGGGCTTTAATCGAACACTAAGGGGGATGGGGATGGCGACAGTACTTTTAGTTGGGGCTCAATTATTTCGCGAGGGGCTGAAAGGTCTTCTAGCCGGCTCAATTTTTAGAGCGGTCGGCGAAGCGGGGACACTCGCTGCGGCGCATTGCTGGTTACGCGGGCCGCAGGCCGGAGACCAACGCCCTCAAATCCTGCTCATTTATCTCGACGGCCGTCTCGACATCGACAATAGCGAGATGCTCCGCGCCATTAGCCGCGATCAACCGGCGATGGTAGTTATACTCGGCGATCCCGCATCGCTCACCCTACTTTGGCAGGCCGATCCGACGGCGATCGACGGCTGCGTGCTCAAGGATGTGTCGGCCGCTGCCCTGATGCATGCCCTCCATCTCGTGATGTTGGGGCAGCAGATATTTCCGCCCGGTCCCCCAGCTGCAGCGCCCGGCCCGCGCCCATCCCTGGAGGCGCCAATTCATGCGAAAGCAATGCCAGCCCTGTCGGCCCGGGAGGCGCAAATCCTCCAGTTTCTCGTCGGCGGTTCTTCGAACAAGGCGATCGCGCGTGATCTGACCATAAGCAGCGAGACGGTGAAGGTCCATATGCGAGCGCTCCTTCGCAAGCTGAACGCGAGAAATCGGACGCAGGCCGCGCTCTGGGCACTTGAGAACGGCTATAGACCCGGCGAACCCCTTGGCCGCGATGCCTCGCGTCTTCGGGTCGCGGTTCGTGGCGCCGTAGGAATTCTTTATGTCGTCGCTCAAACGCTTGACGCGCTCGCAATGGGACCCGAACTCGCGGTCCTTTTCTAGCGCTCAACCGCTCCGCAGGCCTATCTGAGCTCTCTCCGCCATGATCACAAAACAGCTAATCGACATTAGACCGGCGACGAATTCGCGATCGCCGTGCCCGACTAAGTGCAGAGGCTGGTACGTCCTTTATCATGACGGTATCGCCCATTACGTCAGGCGGGCCGGTGACCTCGATGGGGCGATCCGTGCTGCGGCTTGCATCCTTGCCGATGGACGCGTCGTCGACCAGGTCGGATCGCTGAATGATGAGGACCGAGAGGACGTGATTGGGCCGAGCGAGATCCGACAGCGTTGCGCCGCTCTGCCAACGTTTGCCTACCCCGCCCCGGGTTCCCGTTCCGCGAACCTGCTTGATTCAGCGTGGACGCTGTCAACCCAGCGGTAGCCAAAGCTGGCGTAGTTGCGGATGTGCTCGCACTCGGGATCTACAGCGCGAAGTTTTTTGCGAATGCGCTTGATGAATGAGCGGAGATTGGCGCGAAAGTCATCGTCGCCATATCCCGCCTTGAAGTTTTTGTGGTGAACAAGATCATAGATCTCTCGATAAGATACGTCCTGCCCCATGCGAAGGGCCAAGAGGGCGACGATTTTGAATTCGGTCAAAGTGAGATCGATATCCCTGCCCGCCCAGTTCGCGCGGTTGCTGTCGAAGCGCAACTCCAAACGGCCGAATTGCAGAACATCCCCAATGTGCCATTCATCCGTCTGCCATACCGGCCGCGTCCCCTCGGCGATCAATTGGAGCCGCTTGACGACGATGGACAGGCCGCGTGATTTAGCGATGAAGTCGACAGCGCCGCTTTCGAGAGCGGCCTCTTCGTAGATATCCTCGCTTAGCGCGGTCAGAAAGATGACCGGCGTGCTGTTCCCCAAGCGGCGCAGGTTGCGCAGGATCTCGAGCCCGTTCATCTCCGGCATTCGCCAATCCAACATGACGACGTCTGCGCGACCGCCCGCGGCAAAATATTCGAGGACCAGCGGGCCGCTCGAGAAGCTTGTCACCGCGTAGCCTCGATCACCTAGGGCGAGACTGAGCGATTCGCGGAACAAATCGTTGTCGTCAACGAGGAGGATATGAGCTGGCGCCGCATTCCCTTTGCGGGCGCTCGCCGCCACCCTTTTGGAGATACCGGTCTGAATGCGTTCCATCGACGTCATCGCTGGCTTGTGCGCTGCGCATGGCCTTCAAAGATAATGCTGTCGAGGTGGCGCTCTGCACAGCGGCCGCCTGCAATGTGCAGACCAATTTCTACGGTGACACAAGCCGCCGTGATCTGTTTGCCAAATTGACCAACTGATGCAAAAGATCATGAACCGAGCCGATTTTGCGCGTCCGAAGCGCCACTCTTTCGAAGTAGCTCAAGGCGCAGGCAGCCTGAAGAGGCTGCCGCAACTCATCGCGAACGCGCCCACGTGGCGAAGAGCCATCAGGATTTTAGAGTGCGGCGGATAAAATACCCCCGGTTGAACGTCATTGTAATGCACAGCCTGACCATCCTGGGTCCCCCTCACGGATGCACTGCGCTGTACTTAGCCCCGCCCAGCGCGGGGCTTCTTTTTCGGCAAGCGCGATGGGCACAGAAAAAAACGACCACTATGGCCTCGGTGACGGAAGGCGTCTTCAAGACGAAGCCAAAGCGTATCGCGAGCGGGCCGCGAAGATGCGGGCCAATGCCGAAAAGACGAACGACCAGGATCTCAAGCGGCAGATGCTCACGCTCGCTCAAGCATTCGACGGCCTGGCCGAGTCGGCCGAGGCGTTACGAAATCCACCTACGAACCAGGCTGACCCCAGAGGGAAACCGTGACCGGTCTTGAGTCGAGCCTCAACTGGTGGGCCACCGTTGCTGCGGCACTGCTCGGCGGCGGGGCAGTGCCGGTTGTCCTGATGAGCATCCTATGACCATACCCAGCATCGGAGACGCGCCGGATTCGGTGATGAAGTGGTTCTCGTCGCTACAGTCGTCGCTGGATTGCTGTCCCAACCTGCCATTGGTGTTTCATCCAGCAGCGGTTAGAGGCTCGTCAACAGCATGGTTGCGTCTGCCATCCAGAAATGTTTTTGGAAGAACGTGTGCGGGTTTATCGACGCCGTTGGTCACCCCGACGTTCACGTCAGCGCAAGCGGCTACCCTGCGTCCTGCCGGGATCGAGACCGATGCGAATAAGGTTGTCGCCCTTCCTAACCGACACTCCGTCGCAGATTAGTTCAACACTCTCGGCCCTAGCCGTTCGGACAATGCTCGTATGTAGGCGATCACCGCCTCGCTCATTATCCACTCGTCCCTGGTGCAGGCCTCATCGGCCATGGCCAGTAGACGGTCAAGGTCCTCGCCCAGGACCTTCAGCAGAGAGCCGTTTGCGCTGACATGCACGATCTCAACGAGGTCGGCCAGGGTCACTCTGGTCTGCTCTACGTTCATGGACAGACGCGCCTCGCCCTCTACCATGTGGCCGACCCGTTGCCTCTCTTCGCCTGCCGCAGGGCAATCTCACGATGCGTGGGAGCGGGGCGATCGCTCGTCTTTGCCGATCTTAGCCTCACGTCCTCAAACTTTGGGTTGCCCGCCGCTCGGAATGCTGCGGCCACAAGCTCCGTGTTCTCCCACCGACCGGGGCGATCCCGGTAATCGACCGTGACGTGGGGCACATCATCGCCGACGCCGTCGTCGTTGCCCTCATCGCCATCTCTCTCGTCGTCATCGTCCTCTGGATCAACTAGGTCCAGTTCCGCCACGGTCGACGGCCACGTGTTCCCGGTGTTGTCCATGTTCGACAGGACCAGTCCATCCGCCTGCGGCACCGACCGCGTCAGCACCTCGAGACCGTTCTCCCTGAGTAAGAGGCTGATTGTGTACGCGTCCATGCTGTTCTCCGCTGGCTATTCAGCATGGTAACATCCGTGCCCGTCCGGTGATCCGACTTCATCGGGTTACCCATTATGCGCGGTCGCGGGCAGGAAGGCGAAAAGACGGCGTTCATGCGCCGCACCGGGCTCTTGTCCGGCCTTGGCAACCAACACACCGGCTAGCCGGTGAGCTCACCAGCGGCATCGGTCGGCTCTGTGGCCCGTAGGAAAGAGAGCCCCGCCGCTACGGATTAGGGCTCTGAGGCATGACGCTGACCGAGGTGGGGGATGGTCGGCGCCGTGCGAGATATGGCCGGCTTTTCCCCGTGCCGGTGTGAGCATTACCGGGTACCCATCTACTCTATAAGGCGGTAGCCCGATAAGGCGGTAGCCCGCTTTTGATCGGTCGGCCCAACTGCTACCCCCGACGGTCGGGGCCGAGGTTGACGAGCGTCAGCTGGGGCCTGGCCGCGGGGTCATGCAGAAGTTCGGTCAAGTCGGCGCCAATGCCCCTCAACGCCGAGACCAACAGCTTGCGTATCGCAACATCATCACAGTCGTCGGGATCCGCCGCTCTGGTAATTTTTATGAGGCTGTCCTCACCGATCATCGTTCTTTTCCTGTCACGACGTGGGACAAAACTGCGTCGCCGCCAAGTTTTAGAAGGTGCAGAAAGTCTTATAGAATAGGAGTGGAAGGAAGAAGACACGGGCTAATGCGGGTTTAATCCGACGCCGATGGAGTATCCAATTCAGGCATGCATTGTCACGACACTCTGTAAGACTTCAACGAAAAATAGATAAAATGCCCCTATGATTGCTGGCCCGGCCAGACGCTATGAAGCTCGGCGACTTTCTGATTAGGAGCCGCCCCGAGACTGCAGCATCTCCAGGCGATTTAGCTCGCGCAATCACCGAAATCGAGACAAGAAATTCGCGTGATTTTGGATAGGACTCTACCTCATCCGCGCGGTAGGTATTCTTTCGGGTTGAGTAAATACTAAAAAAAGCATCCAGGAAGGGTGCAAAAAGAGGGAGAACGCCATGAAAAGCATTCGATCAATAGCAGTAACAGCGACAGCGATCGGATTGGCCTTGAGCGCGCCCGCGTACGCGCAGACGGCCGGAAACTCGACTTGTCTCGGTGAGGACGTCTTCTTCAATCCGGGCCACGGCGAGGACATCTTCGTTCCTCCCGGTTACAAGGTCGACCCGGTTGCCATTGGGCTGAATTTCCCGACCAACATCGCATTCCGCCGGACCGCAGGTCCGAGCGGGTTCGAGATCTTCGTCACGGAGGCAGGCGACTCGCTTCCGGGCCGCTGCAATAGCGAAGATAGCTTTGCGTCGACGGCGGCGGCCAATCCCTTCCTCGCCGACATTCGCGTGCTGAACTCCAGCGGGCAGACGCTCAGGGTCATCGGAAAAGCCGCCTCCGTGGCGAGCAAGGGGGATCCAAAATTCCTCCATGCGCCGACCATCGGCATCGCCTTCGAGCATGAATTCTTGGGCGGACGCATGATCGTCAGCGACTCCCGTCAGGGTATTCGCGGCGCTCTCGGGCCGAAGAACTCGTCGCGGATTCTGCAAGTCGATCCTGGGACCGGGGCGATCACCGAGCTGGTCACCGGTCTGCCGACCGGCGACCATCCGACCGAACAGGTGACGGTCCATGAGGGTTACATCTTTTGGTCGCAAGGCTCGGCGACCAATTCCGGCGTCGTCGGGCACGACAACGGCGCCAAGGTCGGCGGCGGTCCCGATCTCAACACGCAGCACGAGATCCCCTGCCAGGACGTCATTCTGAGCGGCAACAATTTCGATTCCGGGGATGGACATAAAACGGGCGGCTATCTGCCGCACGGCGTGGCCGGAACCAAAGGGCAAGTCGTCAAAGCCTTTGACGGCGCTACGCAGCCTGGCATGTGCACCGGCGCGATCCTCCGCACGAAGCTCGACGGCGTACACACCGTTGAGCCGGTTTCATGGGGCTACCGTAATCCATTCGGCATCCGCTTTGCGCCCAAGGAACACCCGCTCGAAGGCGCGCTCTTCATCTCGGAGAACGGCGAGGACGAACGCGGCGCTCGGCCGACCAACAACGCGCCTGATCGCCTGCAGATGACGCGAGGCGGCCTGGATTATCACGGCTGGCCGGATCGCTTCGGCTTCCTCGATTCAAGCCAAGCGGTGTTCACGCCAACCGGCGGTCCTGGTGACGACAACCCTGCAGCGGTCGGCAAGCCGGTACTGCCGCTCCTCCTCGTTCCACCCCAGCAACCCGTCGCACCGCTCGCCATCGAGCCAGCCGATGTCGCGGTCGTCGGCCACGACTTCGTACCCCCCGCGTTCGCTGGCGGCGGCAACCCGGGAAATCGAGTGAAGGTGGGAGACTCCCTCGTCTCGCGAGAAGGTGATTTCGGTTTCTCGCCATCGAATGGAACGCCGGATATTGGCCACGACATCGAGAAGGTCCATTTCGGCGAAGACGGGCAAATCAAGACCGACCGGTTTGCCTTTAATTGCAAGGCGGCAAACCAGGTCGCCGGCCCGGTGCCGGGGAGCAAGATATGCTCCGTCCCGGAAGACCAGGCGTTCGCGTCTCATCTTCGCGGGATCAATCGGCCCGTGGACGGCAAATTCGGCCCGGATGGCGCATACTACCTTGTGGATTTCGGGGCCGTTCGCGACCAGGGCCGTTCCGACCCGAACACGAAATGGGTGCATGCGGAGGATGCGCCGTTGGTACAGATTCCGGGGACCGGCGTGATCTGGAAGATCAGCAAGGTCGGCGGCATGAAAATCGCGAAGGATGACGACCGCGACCGCGACTGATTGCACGATGAGAGGACGGCCTCATTCGAGCATGAGGCCGTCTTTCGTCAACAAGGCGCCGCGGGTGCAGTCGAAGCCTTGGACGAAGAGATATTGCCGCCCATCGACACGCCCGCGCCCGTCCGCCTCCTGCCCGGCTTTCTGCGGCAACTAATCTTGCACGCTGAAAATATTGAGCCGCAGCCGAGGTCACCCGGCTTCTCAGCTTCTTGCGCGCCATGGCCAGAAAGCGCCAAAGGAGACGCGCATTTTGGGCTCAATAAAGCCTCAAGCCGGCGACGCCTTCGCTCAACAACGACCAGCATTTTTTCGCGAAGGCCTTCTTTGAGAGGTACTCCCTTCCACAGATTTCGACCTCCAGGAACGGGGAAGAACTCTGAGATGACAGGCTTAAGGATACGAACTGGGCTTCCTTCGACATAGAGCTTACCTCTGACGCCTCCGCCCGGCAAAGCTAGCCAAGAGAAAATCACAGAGCGTTTTGATCGTCTAATTGGGGTAATTGCGAGAGAGACCCGCCTCCCCCAGCATTGCACTCCGCCCACCAGCCCTTTCAAACAAGCTTCACTGATGGCGCGCGAAACCACTGCTTACGGAGGGTGGACGGTGATTGGAACCAGCATCAGCTCTGGCGTTCGCGTCGGGGAAAACATCAACATCGCTCAAGCGCGCCCGAGGACGGCGTTCACGCAGGGCTGCCATCTTTGCGGCCTGACCCCGCTCGGTCACGGGCTGCTCCCGATTGCAGGGACTCTTCTCGCATTCTTTGCTTTGGTATTCGGCTGCCGATGAGATCGTACTGGTCACCGCCGCGCCGGCTCGGGTCGAGCAGCGGGTGGACGAAGGCCTGGCTTGGCAAAGATGCCATGGGTCCATCGAGATTACCAATTGGTCTAGCGCTCGGCAGCGGCGTCGCCCGCGGTTGGGCGCATATCGGCGTCTTGCGGGCGGTCGATCGCGCAGGGATCAGGCCGGACATCGTCTGCGGCCCCTCGATCGGCGCGCTCATCGGCGGAGTCTACCTCGCCGGCCGGCTCGACGTATTCGAGGCGTGGGCCCGTCGCCTGAACAAGGTCCGGCTGGGGCGCCTCTTTGATTTCAAGTTCGGCCATGGCGGCATCATCGCCGGCCAGCGCATCCTGCGGGTTTTCGACCACGATCTGCGCGAGCAGATGATCGAGGATTTGCCTCGCCGCTTCGCCTGCGTCGCGACCGAGTTCGGCACCGGTCACGAAGTATGTCTTCAGCGCGGCAATCTGCTCGAGGCGGCGAGGGCGTCCTACGCCATCCCGGGGCTCTTTCCACCGGTTAGGCTCGATCGCCGGTGGCTCATCGATGGAGCGTTGGTCAATCCCGTCCCCGTCTCGCCTTGCCGGGCTCTCGGCGCCCGCATCGTCATCGCCGTCAATCTCAACACCGGGGTGGATGCCGACGAAGGCGCCGCGACCGATCGAGACCGAGTCCATCGGCCCGTCAATGCGCCGCGCCTCTTCCGCGTGATGTCGAGCTCTCTCCAGATCGTGCAGGATCGCCTGACTCGCTCGCGCCTAGCCGAAGATCCCCCGGACGTAACGATCGCTCCCAAACTCGGCGATATCGGTCTTATGCAGTTCGATCGCGCCGCCGAAAGCATCGCAGCTGGCGAATGCGCGGTCGAGGAGGTCCTCGGCGCCCTCAACGAGGCGGTGCGGAGTGCGCCACGCTGCATCGACGGGGCCGACCGCCATGCGCCTCCGCGCCAACCGCGAGTGGTACGGGAAGCGCCCCTCGACGCGGTCTATCCCGGCTGACATCTTTGTCATCGCGATTCGTTGAACTGCGATGCTTCGCCAGATGAACGACGTCTAGGCGGCCATCGTCGCTGCATGCCATTGCTGTTTCGCCTCGGCTAGGAAGAAGCGCACCGTGCGGCGGCAGATCAGATGGTCTTGAACTTTGTTGCTGACGGTGGCGCTTTTACATCGCCGAACCCGAACCCGAACCCGAACGCGCCGCGCTCTCCCTTATTTGGCGGTCTCGGCGGGGAAACGTCTTGGCATCCCGTCACCGTTGCGAGAGCTGCAGAGTGCGCTCCGTCTCGTCGAGCGTCTTAAGCATGTCGGCGGCAATGTCGACCGGATAGTCCGGTGGCAACGCGTTGCCGATTGCCGTAGCGACGAGTTGGGCCTCGCGCAGCATCTCCATGGCGAAGTGACAGCTGTGATTGGCGTCGCTACCCGGCGCCGATCCGATGTTGAGGACGTCGAACGGCATTGCCCCGCCAAGCGTCGGCAAGTGTCGCGCGAGCGATAACACGGGACCCAGCATCTGGAGCCGCGCGAGGTCCACGAAGATCTCTCTCTTCGGTTCCCGGAAATGCAGATCGAGCAGGAAGAGCATCGTCCAATAATGGAGATCGCCGAGCCAGCTGAGAGCGAGCAACGTCGGATCGCGTATCTCGCCGTCATGGCCGACGAACGCGGTAGGGTTGACCGGGATGGGCAAAGACGGATAAGCAGGATGCGTCTGCGCCAGACTCCAGACCGCCTTCTGCTTGCCGAAACCGGCATGGGTTCCCTCGAAAACGTCGCGGAAGAAGAGGAAATGCTGCTCCTCCCCTTCAGTCTTGATGTGACGCAGCTGGACGAGCCAGTTTGCGGCGTCGAGTTTATCACCGGGTTTCGTCGCGGCGAAATCCTCAAGGCGGCCGATGATTGCATCGTAGAGGCTGCCGAGATGATTGACTCGGACGCCCGGCCCGAGGAGCTTCATGACCGTTCCCGCGAAGGCGCGGTTCTTGGGCGAAGCGGCGGGGAGGAAGATGTCGGAAGGCGCTTCGGCGTAGATGTATTTCGCCAGGCTTTTGCGGCTTAGTGGTTCGAGCGAGAACTCGAACGGGTAGATCGCGGGCTCGTAGGGGAACTCCTGGCGTACCAGGTTCGGCGCGGCCCCCAGCGCCGCGAGAAGGCGATTGACGGTCGCAAGATGTTGCATCTCCTGGACCGCGACGCCGATGAGGTCGGTGCTGCCCGGTGCGCCGGTTCCGGCGATATCCGCGTAGTCCGGCTTGAGCGAGAAGGCGGCATAAAGATATTGCAGCATGAGGGCGTGCTCGATCTCCGTCGCCTCGCGCAGCAGCCGGGTGAGCTCGAGATACGGACTCGCGAAGTCACGCACGATCTTGCCATCGTGCGACAGCGCGGGTGCCAACGCCGCGGGGCCGTGCGCGGGAGTTGTCGCACGCTCGATAGCTGCCACGCTGCCATCGGCACCGACGAGGCACAGAGCCGAGATCGAGACGCCCTGCAGGGCGACGGTACGCAAGAAATTCCTGCGCTCGGCAGCGTGCCGTCCATCGACGCGCACGCCGGACCGCGGAGACCGCAAGACACCGTCTTTCTTGAGCATGGGATCTTCCTCTGCGCTAGCGTAGCGTGCCGAGGAAAGCGATGACGTCATCGCGCTCCTGCTTGTTGGCGATGCCCGGAAAGATCATCTTCGTGCCGGGTACCATGGCTTTGGGAGCAGCGAGATATTCGTCGAGGACGGCGGTGTCCCAAATCTTGTTGAGATCGTGCATGGCCTGCGAATACGTGTAGCCCGACGCGCTGCCGGCGGGACGCCCGATGAGATTGAAGAGGCTCGGCCCGATCTTGTTCTTCCCGGGCTCCGCAGTGTGGCAAATCGCGCATTTGGCGAAGACGCGCTTGCCCGCGAGCGGGTCGCCCTCCGCCAAGGCGGTGGAGGTCATGAGACCGAGACCAAGCACGACCACGAGGCCCGGGAGGAGTCGCAGCGCCGCCAGGCTCGAAAGCCAAGTCTCGATGCGGATGCGGCGGGGCCGCACCAAGCCGCACGCACCGCGTTCATCCGTTAATCGCGCAACCATGGGGATATCCGTTTCAGCGGTCGGTCTCGACGCGATAAAACCATTTCCGACCGGCTGAAGTGAAGAAAGCATCAGAAGTAACGCGACCTGCACCGAACAAACAAAAGAGAGCAACCATCTCGCATTCTCTTATGTCTCGCCTCC
>WNFM01313391.1_pt8 | contig 11863 bp, 12 predicted proteins | sample 5400271 | NCBI WGS metagenome assembly WNFM01 (sample SAMN13153352, study PRJNA577476) | soil metagenome | isolation source: 60 cm saprolite on Douglas fir-dominated hillslope | place: USA:California | collected 2013-09-17 | reverse complement strand
CATGGCCGGACCCTGTACCATCGAGAGCGAGCATCAGCTCTTCGAGACAGCCCGCCGCGTGCGCCGCGCCGGCGCTCGCGTGCTCCGCGGCGGAGCCTACAAGCCACGAACGTCACCGTACGCGTTCCAGGGCATGGGCGTCGAGGGTCTGAAGCTCCTGCGAGCCGCTGGTGACGAGTTGGACATGGCGGTGGTCTCGGAGGTGATGGAGATCTCCCAGATCGACGCGATGCTCGACTACGTGGACATCCTCCAGGTCGGAGCCCGCAACATGCAGAACTACAACCTGCTGTCGGCACTCGGTCAGGTGCGGAAGCCTGTCCTGCTGAAGCGCGGCATGTCGGCCACGATCCAGGAGTGGCTGCTGGCGTCGGAATACATCATGTCCGGCGGCAACTACGACGTCATCCTCTGTGAGCGCGGCATCCGGACGTTTGAAACGTACACGCGGAACACGCTCGACATCTCGGCCATCCCGGTGATCGGGAAGCTCTCTCACCTGCCGATCATCGCGGACCCGTCGCATGCCGTGGGGCGCCGCGACAAAGTCATGCCCCTGGCACGCGCCATCGTCGCAGCGGGCGCCGACGGCGTGCTCATCGAAGTGCATCACGACCCGGACAAGGCCGTCTGCGACGGCCCGCAGTCGCTCTATCCCGACCAGTTCGCGCGACTCATGGACGAACTGCGGATCATCGTCCCGGCGGTAGGGCGAAAGCTTTGAGGCTGCTGATGTTCAGGAGAGACAATTGCCGCAGAGACACTAGAGACGGATTGCCACGGAGACTCGTCGACGGGAGAACCTTCGACCACAGAGACACTGAGTACACGGAGAGAACCGGTTTTGGAAAGACCGCCTTTCTCCGTGTCCTCAGTGTCTCTGTGGTAAGGCCTTGGTTCGGTTGCGGCCACGCCGCGCTGTGTCTCTGTGGTTTGGTTGCAGCGAGCCGCACTGTGACTCCGTGATCTCCGTGTCTCTGTGGTGGGTTCGCCAGTAGCCCTCAGGTGGAAGAGTCGGCTTCAGGTTCAGACGCGTTGTGTGGGACCAGGCCGGAGCCTTCGTTCGACGCCGTCATCGGCTCCATCTCCTCGGCGGGCGGCATGGGGATCTCCGAGGGCGGTTGGGGTGGCGGCTCCATGGCTCGCGCCTCTGCTGCGATGCGCTCCTGCGCCTGGTTGACGAGCGAGCAGATCTCATTGAACTTCTCGTGGGCAAACGTCTTGCGGAACGTGAATTTCATCGAGGCCTTGGAGCGGCGCCCGTAGACCGTGATCACCTCCTGCCGGAGGATCAGCCGCGCGAGGATGGCCGTCAGGAATGGCAGGGAGGCCACCCCGAAGCCGGCGGCGACGGGCGGCACGTGCGCGGACTGGAATACGGCGGCGATGGATACGAGCAGCACGAAGAATAGGCCCATGGTGATGACAAAGCCGACCCCGACCCGGCTGTGCATGGTGACCAGCAGTACGTCGTCGAAGTACACCCGCTTGCGGACGATCTCGAAGTGGTCGATCTCGTCCACTTCCAGAGCTTCGTCCGTCTGGTAGACGATCTGCCGTGAGGCGACGTCGTTCCAGCGACCAATTCGCTTCCGTGGGGGGACGGCGCTCATCTGTGCCTCGAGAGAAAGCCGATGATGGTGATGGCGGCAAGCACCGTGTCTCCGAGGCCTAGCATCGCTGCCAGAACCAGACCTCCGGCCGGTGTTCCCGTCACGCTCCGCGTTCTGAAGCCCTTGTAGACGTAATAGAAGGTGAGCACGCCGAGTGGTAGGCCGAGGATATAGAAGAAGATGAGGCCAAAGAACGAAGAGATGATGGCCAGCGTGTGATAGGCGCGGAAGCGCACGCGCGCACTGGGAATGGCACCTTCCTGAGCCAACCGTTCGAAGCACGCCGGACAGTACTTCGAAGCATCCACCTCGAGCTCACACAACGAGCAGATGAAGATCCCGCAGCGCTCGCAACTCGTGACGGCTGCGTTTCGAGGGTGATTCGCACACGCGGTGCCGGCCTCGGGACCGCTCTGCGCGAGTTGGACGACCCTCAGTTTGCGCGAGGCGGGCCGGAAGACGCGCGCCTCAAATTCCCCGCCGCAATGCACGCAGTTGTTCGGTCCATCGCCGGCCTGCGCCAGTTCCAGCGGCTTTTTGCAACGCGGACACGCCGGTCCGCGATACGAGGACACTCGGGCCAGCGCCATGCAGCTAGCTCCAGTTCACGACGCGCGTCCCCGCCACCAGGTCGTGGAGGGCGGTCTTGTCCGGTGTGAAGAATGCCGGGAGGTAGTTGATGATGCAGAGGCAGCTCACGAGCACCTGGCGCATGGCCGCGCGTCCCCAGGCCTGCCCTTTAGTCAGGTCCCCGCCGTCCGTTCGGACGACTTTGATACCCATGGCAATCTTGCCGACGGTCTGTCCGCGTGCCCCCAGCATCAGTCCCTCATAGACGGCCATGATGAAGATAAAGGACAAGCTCAGGAGCTGGATCGCGATGAAGCTCTCAGGGCGGACGTTCCCGTTCGAGTATGCCGAGAAGACCACGATGCCAATGACGGTGTACATTGGAATCCCGATGATGCATCCGTCGATGAAGAGCGCCAGGAATCGTTTCCCGATCGAGGCCAGGCTGAGGGACGAGCTCACCCCCGAGCGGACGTCCAGAAGCTGTTCGTTCTTGCAGTTCGCGCAGTACGGCAGGCCGTTGATGTCCACCAGGCAGTCGCGGCAGAAGGTCTGTCCGCACCGGCTGCAGGGGCGCAGGCCCTCCACGACGTCCCAGTGATTGCGGCAATGCAGTGCCATTTCCATCGAGTTACTCCACGCTGACGACTCTTGTTCTGGCGATGAGGTCGTGCAGGGTCGTGCGCTCGCTTGTGAAGAATGCCGGAAGATAGTCGAGCCCGAACCCGTATCCCAGTACGGCCTTGAGGATGGCCCGCCCCCACGATCTTCCTACGCCAAGCTCGGGGTTCCCGTCTGGCTGAACCACGCGCACTTTGAGGGCCATCTTGCCGAGCGTCTGCCCGCGCCACTGGTACATCAGCGACTCGTAGACGACGAAGACCAAGGTCGTGCTGACGCTATAGACGTTGAACATCGGCACTCGAACGTGTGTCTGCGTCTGCCGATAGAGGAGCCAGAGCCCCATCGCCGTCCCCGGGATTCCGTCGAGCAGGGTTGCGGCAAAACGACGGCCGATGTTGGCGTAGGAAAGGCCCGCGTCGGGGTTGACACCCGAGCGGACGTCGAGGAGCCGCTCCGCCTTGCATGATCCGCAGACGAGTTGTCCGCTGATCTCGACGAGGCAATCCGAACAGAAGGCCGTGCCGCAGCGGCTGCAGTGACGCAGGTCATCGAACACACTCTCGTGGTTTCGGCAGTGGACGAGGGCTTCCATGGGGTCGATTGGAGGCCGCATGGTAGCACGCACTCCCGTCCGTATCAGGCGCTCCGCCCCGAGGAAACGGAGGCCTGACAGTCAGTCAACGCGATCGACCCGCGTGCGGGCCACGAGATCGTGGATAGCCGTGCGGCCGGGTGTGAAGACGGCGACGATCGGGTCGGCGACCCCGAGCGCCATGAGCAGCAGCGCTTGATCCTGGTATCTCGTGATCATCGCCAGAAACCATGCGGACGCGCAGAGGGAACGGATGACGGCGCGAATCCAGGCCTGCCAGCGCCGCAAGGGCGTCCCGTCGATTCGCACCACCCTGACTCGGGCCACCATCTTGCCGAGCGTCTGGCCTCGGCGGGCGAGCATCAGCCCTTCGTAGACGACGAAGCCGGTAACAGCGAAGAGGAGGAGCGAGTTGGTGAACACATTCGACGCGAGGTGCGTTCCGAAAATCCTCTTCTTGATGTAAGCCGCTCCGATGATCAGGCCGTAGAAGGCGCTTCTGTCGAGGAGGTATGCCGAGATCCGCAGAGGTATGCGGGCCAGAGGCTTGCGCTCGATGCTTGTGCCGGAGATGACGTCTCGCAACGAGTCGTTCTTGCAGCCTGCGCAGAGCAGCTCTTGGCGAAGAAGCACGAGACAGTCATGACAAAAAGAGGTCCCGCAGCGCGCACAAGGTGCGGTCGGCTCCGCCAGCGGATGCGCGGCACAGCTCACGCGCCTGCCCGCGCCACCCCTGGTCCTTTGGGCTTCGGAGCCGACTCGCGTCCGGTGAAGAGGACGGCCGTCAAGTCGCGGACGAAGTTCTCCCCGCTGATCTCTTCATCCTCGACGCTGAGTTTCTCCCGGTAGGTGCTTGCCACTTCCTCCATCAGGTCATAGCGGTTTTCCGGCGACATCTTGCCGGCGCGGAGGCAGAGCGCCAGCAGGAGCTCGCGCTCCTCCAGGCTGATGCGGTGCCGGATCAGGCGCAGCACCCGCGGCGTACGCAGCGAGTTGTAGCGCCGCTCACTGGCGAGCTGCGGGCGGTAGGCCAGGGGACGCGACTCGCGGATGACGAGCGTCCCGGCCACCAGATCGCCGAGCCGGCGCCGAGAGCCGTCGAGCAGGGAGGTGATGGCGGCCACGCCGTAGAACACCGGAGCGGCATCGAGCGTCCGGACGATGTTGCGCACCACCGACTGATACAGCGAGATCGGCAGTCCTCGGGCATCGACGACGCGCAGGCCAAGGGCACGCTTGCCAGGCGTGCGGCCGCCCCGCCGCGTCTCGAAGAACACGTGCCATCCGAGATGCAGGGCAAACGAGAACGTGATCGTCAACGCCAGCGCGAACCCGATCCCTAGAAGCGGCACGATCAATTGGAAAAAGAGGATGGGAGCGCCGTACGTCACGACCGAGTCGATGGCGATGGCCAGGAAGCGGCTACCCGCCCCCGCGGGCTCCAACCGGATTTCCACGTGCTCAGGCGTGGTGATTGTGATTTCGCGCATGTGAAGAGGACTTGTCCGTCATCAGTTGTCGGTTGTCAGTGGGTCGGCGCCTGGGGCCGGCCACAGAACAACCGAAACAAACAGCAGACGTTCACTAACCAGTCTGCTCCACCCGCCGCGCGAATAGATACACCATCAGTCCCGAGAAGAGGATCAGGGCCACGCTGATCTTGAGTGAATAGGCGAACGATTTCGAGGAGAATTGCGAGAATCCTCCTTCGATCAAGCCGGCGCAGACCAGCGCCAGAGCCGTGCCGGTCATGATCCTCCAGATGGATGGCAGGACGCGCAACAGCGAGGCGCGCCGCGAGAGGTTGCCCGGCATCAGCAGTGCCCTCCCGGCCAGGATGCCGGCGGCACCGCCAAAGACGATCGACGGCAGCTCCAGCGCGCCGTGAGGTCCTACCCAAGCGAAGAAGAATGCGGTGACACCGTCCAGCACGTACATCGCACCAACGGCACCGAGGATCACGCCGTTGTAGAAGAGCATCCAGAGCCCGCCGACGATCGTCAGGGCGCCGAGGCTGAAGGCGAGGAACGCCACCTCGATGTTGTGCGTGTAGAGCTGGGCACCGAACAGGAGCGCTTCATCCGTCGACTCGATCCGTTCCTTGTGCGACTCGATCTTCGCAACGCGCTCCTTCGGACTCTCCGTGAAGAACTCCCCCGGGATCAGGCGCCGTCCGTTGGCAGGATTGATGGCGACGGCGAGGATGCCGAAGAGGGTACCCAGCAGGAACGCCGCCGCGGCCAGGGCCATGGAGAACCGCTCCTTCCGGAAGGCCGCCGGGATCTCCCGCGTGACGAGCTTGGCGAAGGCAGCCAGTACGGGTTGCTGGTGCCCGGCCTGATAGACGTAGCGGTACGCGCGGCCCGTGACCTGGTTCAGGCGTCCGATCAGCTCGGGATTGGCCGTGTACGAGCGCGCCAGATTCAAATCCGAGCACGCACGCCGATAGAGCTCGACCAGCTGATGCACCTCGTCATGCGCCAGCTCCCGGCTGTCGGCAGTGTCCAGCAACGCGTCCAGCTCCGACCAGACGTGACTGCGGTTGTTGATGAATTTGTCGATGTCCATGGGGTTAGTCGCTAGTTACTAGTTGCTAGATGCTAGTTCTGCTCGCCACGGGTTGAGACGCCAGCCACGGACGGTGATTTTGCGAGATAGTTGCTAATTGAGTGTTTGCTCAGTGACCAACATGTCTACAGTTCCTATGATGGTCGTCGCGACAGACATCTAGCACCTAGTAACTGGCAACTACAGTAGCTGCCTCCTCTTCACGTCAATATATGCGTTCACCGCGTCAATCCCGGCGTCCTCGGGCGTCGACTCGACGACCAGAGCCCCTCGTGCGCGGAGGTCGCGCATGAGCTCCATGCGGTTGGTCCACAGCTCCCGTGCTACGAGCGTGCGCGCCAGCTCCGCGCGGCTCGAGGGCAGGAAGCGGGCAGAGGCCTTCAGATTGGGATCGCTCAGGGCGATGACCAGCGGGAGGTGTTGCGGAGCGAGCATCTCCACGGCGCGCAAGAGTCCGAATCGCTCCTCCCGCTCGGGTAACACGGTCAGCATCAGGATCAGTGTCCGGTGGTGCAGACGCCGCCGAAGCTGTGTGGCCAGGGCCAGGTAGTCGGTGTAGCGATACGCTGCCTCGAGGGAGGTGACGTACGACGTGATGGCCCGAAGGTGGGCGGAGCCGCGGCCGGGCGCGATGCCTTTGTCGACGTCGGTGTCGAATGCCACGATTCCCGCCTTGTCCTCCATGCGATTGCAGATGTAGCTGATGAGGACCGTGGCATTGACGGCATGGTCGAGTCGCGTGATCTGGGCCACGCGCGCCGCCATACGGTGTCCCTGGTCGAGGCAGATGAGGATGTCTTGTGAGCGGTCGAGGCGGAACTCGCGGACGATGAGGCGTCCGTGGCGTGCAGAGGCCCGCCAGGCGATGTCGCGGTAATCGTCGTCGGAGACATAGTCGCGCAGTCGGTCGAACTCGCGTCCTTTCCCGAGCCGCGGCGCGGAGCGCGCGCCCATCCCGCGAAGAGCGAAGGCGTTGAGTTGCTTGTGCAGTCGCTTCACAGCCCGCAGGTTCGGCAGGACGTGCAGCTCCGTGGAGGCAGAGACGGGCGTTACGCGCTCGATCAGACCGCGAAACGTCGCGGCGATCCAGGGCTGCTCGATAGGAGAGGACCCGCGGGCAATGGCGCGCACGGGCATCTCGACCTTCACCACTTCACCGGGCCGGCAGACGGCCGTTCTTTCGCTGGCATTTCCCTCGATCGTCTCCGGCCACGTCTGGCGGATGATCATTTGCAGGGGTCGCGAGGCCGTCGTGCGGATCTCGAGCGGGATGGCCTCGATCTCGTCGAGTGCCAGAGCGATCTTCTGCGGGCGCCCGCCAACGAACCGGACGCGCATCAGCGCCCAGCTTTCCGCGGCAGCCAATCCAATGAGCACAAACAGCGCAATCAGGATCGCCCAGATCATGGCTACGAACGCCGTGATCAGCAGCGCGAACGCCGCCAGCAGCACGATGGCGCGGACGAAGTGGCGGCCGGGTCTCAGCATCGGCTCGGTTTTTTCGTTGAACGTTGAATTGAGGCCGCGTTCGCGAGCGAGCTTTTAGCGCAACGGCGGGTTGGCCCGATCGGAGGGCGAAATGTTGAATGTTGAATGTTGAATGTTGAATGTTGAATTGAGGATGCGTGCGCGAATGAGCTGCGCGTGCAAAACCAAGGTGGCGTGATCGCAAGCCACCTGCGCCGTTCGAGATTCGGCACTCCTGGTTCAGGGCTCACTCGGTCGTGTACCAGTTCAACATTCAACATTCAACACTCGCCATTTAACATTTCCCGCTTCCCGTTCAGAGCGCTGGAACGGTGGCCGAGATCACCGCGGAACCTCTACCTGCTCGAAAATCCGCCCCAGCAGGTCATCCAGCGCCATGCCTTCCATCTCCGCCTCGGGGCTGAGCGTGACGCGGTGGGTGAGGACGGGACCGACGAGCGATTTCACGTCGTCTGGCGTGATGAAGTCGCGCCCCTGCAGTGCAGCAGCGGCACGGCTCGACTCCAGAAGGGCCCTGAATGTATTGAATGATGTTCGGCTCGACGCGCACGTTGGTCGCCACCGTTCTGCGGGCCTGGCCCAGTTCTTCAGCGGAGATGACCGGCTCGAGGCTGTCGACCATCTCGTCATGCAGCCGCTTTCCCGCCGCGTAGGCATCGAGCATCCGGATCTCGTCTACCGCCTCCGGGAAGTCGATGTTGATCTTCATGAGAAAGCGATCCCGTTGCGCTTCGGGGAGCGGGTACGTCCCTTCGAACTCAACCGGGTTCTGCGTGGCGAAGACCGTGAAGACCGGTGAGACGACGTATCGGATGCCGTCGATCGTGACAGCCTTCTCCTGCATCGATTCCAGCAGCGCCGCCTGGGTGCGGGGTGGCGTGCGATTGATCTCGTCGGCCAGGAGCAGGTCGGTGAAGATGGGGCCCGGGCGGAAGACGAACTCCTCCTGTTTCTGATTGAAGACGTTCGCGCCGGTGAGGTCGGCAGGCATCAGGTCGGGCGTGAACTGAATGCGCCGGAAGCGGCAGCCCAGGAGCTTGGACAGAGCGAGGGCCAGGAGAGTCTTCCCCGTCCCCGGGACTCCTTCCAGGAGGATATGACCGCCGGCCAGGAGCGCCGTCGTGGCGAGCATCTTCACGCGCTCCTGTCCGAGGATGACCTGGTCGAGCCGCTCGCGGAGTGCCGCGAAGCGCGGGGCAATGTCGGCAATATTCAGCATGGTTGTTTTCCTGTCTTGGTTCTGTCGTCGATGCTCAGTGGTCAGTGATCGGTTGTCTCACGCCTCGATTTTCGCGCTGAACAGCCGCGACAAACCACTGACCACTGACAACGGATAACTGACAACTCACTTCTCGATTCTCGCGAACGCCTCATTGATCTTTGTCATCGAGCGCTGGAAGGTCTCCTCATCCAAACGCTCGCCTTTGCCGGGTATGCGTACGTGGGTGGTCATGTCATCGACGCGGCGGTGGAGAGGCTCGCCGCGCAATCCGCTCTGTGCGGCAACGGTACGGGTCAGTGACTGGTAATAGAGGACGATGGCGTCGCCGTTGGTCATCGACCGCACATACAGCGCTCCCAGTGAGTCGACGAGGTCGACGGCCTCCGATCGTGAGTCGCGGAAGTCGTCTTCCCGCGGTCCGATGGCGACGCCGTTGCGCCACAACGCCAGGGCGAAGGCCAGCAGGCCGAGGAGCAGGAACGGGCCGAGGTTCCAGTCCTTCATGATGGCCAGCGCTCCGTCGTCCGCGCGCTGGCCGTGTACGACCTCATCGAAGAGGACGGGTCGCTTGTCCCCCGCCAGGGCGGTGAGCAACGTGAGGTTCCTGCTGATGTACTGGTTCATGACGAGCTCAGGTGCCGCCAACACGATCACGTCGCCAGCACCAATTGCCAGACGGGCGATGGTCGGGGCGTCGCCGATGGTGTAGAGCGCGTGCGCGGAGCGGAGGATCGGATCTCCGGCGAATACACGAGGCTCCGGCTCGTCGATGCTCTCGAGGCCGCGCCAGAGAGGGAAGACTTTCGTGGCTCGGGCCAGCGTGGCGCCGCGCACGTCCAGGCCGCTGTAGCCGCGCAGTGTGGCCAGCACCAGGCGCCCGCCGCCACGCACCCAGGCCTCTTCTTCGTCGTCGAGCAGCGGCGTGGCGCGCGCCCGCTTCAAGGCGAGCTTTGGTTTCTCGAGTCCTTTCTTCGGGGGTGGTTTCCTGGTCTTGTCCTTGGCCTTCGGATCCGAGTCCTCCTCGTCGTCCTTTTGCATCTCGCGGACGAGGTCCAGGAAAGACGTGAGCGAGCCGACCCGGAAGACAACGCCGTTCTTCGGCAGATAACGGAGGTCGATGGGTCGCTCGAGCAGGGTGACGGGCCGGCCGGTTCCGGCCAGATACCGCCGAGCCAGCGAGAGCCCCTTGTCCGAGGTGTTCTCTGAAGAGAAGTCGTCGAACGCTTCGCGCGGTACGCGTCGGTCGACGGCCAGCCAGACGATGACGGCGATCACGTATGCCGCAATCGCCAGGATGAGGGGTAGCGAGCGTTTCACGCGGCCACTCCCCGCCGAAGGCCAACGAGGATACGCTCCGCGCGCTCCGAGCATGCCTCGAGCGCATCACGTGTCGAGGCGGTGTGTCCGTACCATTCCGTCTCGAACGCGCGGGTCAGCGTGATGAAGTCACTCCGCCAGGTCATTTCCGGCGAGATCGCGCCGACGTACTCCCAATTCGTGCGTCCCTTGCGGTAGTGGAAGATGCCGGCTCCGTAGCAAGTCACGAGGACGGCGTGATACCAGGCCCGGATGGCTTCGCGGATGCGCCCAGCCGCCGCGAGCTGGGCGGCGTAGCGCTCCCACTCGCTGGCCCCGCGGGAGAGCGGGTCGGCATCCTGCGAGGAGGCGATCGGCTCGCTGGCGGCCACCGGCACGTGGACATTGCGCCGGCTGCGGCGCATCACTTCCCAGACCAGGATTCCGATCACGGTCACGATGGCCAGCGCCAGTGCGCCGACCACGAATCGGGTCTTGATTGCCGACCCTCCGGTCGCCTTGTCCCTCGGCCACATCTGAGTGAGCCAATCCCACAGCTTCACGAGCTTGTCACCGATCCACTCGAGGACTTTCTCGGCCGCCTCGACGATCCGCTCGAGCAGCGGCTCTGTGCTGATGGGAGGCTGCGCTACCTCACCTCCGGCTTTGATCTGGCTTGCTGCCTCTTCGAGGCGGAGGCGTTCGAGCAGCTTGCGATTGCCGGGCGCTGTAGCCACTGGGACACTCTTCCGGAGCTCGACGACTTCGACCGTCAGCCGTCCAGCTGTGCCGACTCGATTCGCGATCACCGCGTCGAGCAGTGAGGGGTCCGCCGTAAAGCTGCCGCTGCGCGAGTCGACGCGCGTTCCCTTGAGCGCTCGGGCCACCTGTTGCGCCTCGGCTACCCGCGTCTGTTGCAGCAGCACGCGCATGGCCTCGAGCCGTGCGATGTAGCTGGCCATCGGGATCGACGGTGGATTGACGGCGCCCGTGAGAGAGGGCGTCACGGTGATGACCAGCCCGAGGCAGATCAAACCGAGGAGCACGAGGCGGCGTGTCAAGCTCGCAGCTCCCGGAACCATACCCGCAATTCCTCTCCACTCTCTTCCGCGCCCGCTTTCCGAACCAACACGATGTTGGCGGCAACCCAGAAGGGCTCGATCGTCAGAATCGCCCCCGCGAACGAGAGCCACGCGAAATGACGCGAGCCGAGGAGTCTTCCCCAGCGGGCCGTATCCGTTCCCGCGAAGGCGTTGGTGAGCCACAGAACGAGCTCCGCGATGGAGTAGAGGTTGATCCAGGCGATCAGCAGGGCGACAGCAAAGATCAGCGTGACTGCCAGCAGCGTGCGGGAGCTCTTCAGGTATCGTACGATCAGGCGCAATGGCGGGCGCAGGCCCGCCACGCGGTTGAGCTCCATCGTCCCGACCGCGACGCCGGAGAGCATGATCGCCAGGGGGATGGTCACGATCGTCAGCAGCGAGACAATGAAGGTCAGCTCCGCCAGTGCCGCAGTGTAGAGGTAGCTGAAGAGCGCAATCGGAGGAACGCGAAGCGGGGCGAAGGTGACGTTCTGCCGCCCTTCCCCGGCCTCACCGCTGGCCTCCGCCAGATGGACGGCTCGCGCATAGACCGCCCGGCCGAGCAGCGAGACGACGAAAGCGAGCATCGTCCAGTTGGCCAGCTCGCCGAGGGCAACAGCGTAATGCATTGCCGAAGTGCCAAGCTCGGTGAGCCGTTCGATGAAGAGCACTTGCAGGAATCGATACGGGATGGACGTGGCGATGAGCACGCCCGCCCACGGCGCGGCCACCCGCGCCACGGCTTCGCTCGTCTCGTCGAGGACCGAGGTCGTCGAGAGGGGCGCGCGAATCAAAAGAGTCCCGCGAT
>WNFM01262666.1_pt1 | contig 11863 bp, 9 predicted proteins | sample 5400271 | NCBI WGS metagenome assembly WNFM01 (sample SAMN13153352, study PRJNA577476) | soil metagenome | isolation source: 60 cm saprolite on Douglas fir-dominated hillslope | place: USA:California | collected 2013-09-17 | reverse complement strand
GATGCCTTTGCAACGAAATGACGTGCTAGACTGGTCAACGGCCCAATATGATGAAGCCACAATTTTGATGCATGCATGAGGCCATCATCGCAGGTTTTTTTGGTTCATGCGTTTCCCCTGATTTTATTTCCCAACGGCCTCTTTAAATGCCGCTAGCCTATCAGGTAAACCTACAACAATCACCGCGTCCCCTGCATCGATACGAGCCTGCTGGCGCGACCCACTAATCAGGCCGCTGGTCTTTTTTAAGGCGACGATCATCGTATCGTCGCTTAATGCATTTTGTGCGTCGGCTATCGTTTTGCCCACCAGTGGCGAGGAGGTCGCGAGCACAATCTCCTGTACCGCTAGTTCGACGTTGCCCGCCCTGGTCACGCTATCGAAAAATTCGATAACGCCGGGTTGAAAGGCCAGGTTCGCCATTCTATGTCCGCCGATAGTGTAAGGTGATAGCACACGGTCGGCACCTGCCAGTTTGAGCTTGGTTTGAGGTGGCGCGCAGAGAGGGTAATATAGATATTGTTGGCGTCGTTATCCGTGGCCACTAACAGGCATTTTGCATGCTTGATGCCCGCCTCACGCAGCCTTTCGTCGCTGCTGGCATCTCCTTGTAAGGCCAGGTAGCCGTGTTGCGTGCAGGCCTGGACGTTAGCTTCATTATCGTCTATGACCACAAAAGCCAGGCCTGCAGCGGTAAAATCTTCGGCGATGCGCGAACCAACGCGTCCAAAGCCACAAATAATGTAGTGATTGCGTAGAGCGGCAATCCTGTTATCCATATATCTCCTCCAGATTGCCTTGTTCAGGTGACCTTCGATTAAAAACTCCATGCCCACTCCAAGCGTATAGAGCAGCGAACCAACCCCAAACACCATCACAAAAATGCTAAAGAGTCGTCCACCTGGCGAAAGAGGCTGTACCAACAAACCCACGGTCGCCATCATGCCAACTGTTGTATACAAGGCATCAACAAACGTTAGCTGTTCGAGCAGCATATAGCCCGCTGTGCCTATAGCCAGCACACTGACTACCAGGATGGCGGCGATTCTGAGATGGCGAAAAGATCCAGGGACGTTCATTGACGCTTAGCCTTCGTCATAGCTAATGACGGTTTGCATGCTGCGACAGTACTTCAATAAGCGGTCGAAATACGGTAGACTCTCCAGGGCAACGGCACTACCTACGACGATCAGTTTGCGTTGAGCGCGCGTAAGCGCCACATTCAAGCGGTGCGGATTGGTTAGAAACTCGCGCAGGGGATTGCTGCTATCTGGCGTTTGCGCGATCGCAAACGACATAATAATCACCATGCGTTCTCCTCCCTGGAACCTGTCCACTGTATCAACGCTCAGCGGCGTTGCCGGCGACAGGCCGCTCCAACCACTGCCGCCGTCGTCACTAAAGAGGTGGCGGCGTATATTGGCAACCTGGGCGCGAAACGGCGCGATAATACCGATATCCTGCTGGGCAATACCCCTTGCCAGCAACCCCTGTACAATAGCGCGTACTGCTTGTGCCTCGGCGCTGTTACTCTTTGGCCCAGTCTTAAGCTTCCCATCATCGTGCACGTCCACAAAGACCAGCGGGTACGCTGGTTGCACGGCTTGTAATACGGCAGGTATTTCCTGTACAGTTTGCCCATTGCTAGTCGCTAATTTCAGTATACGCCTGGCAACCGCTGGGGCCGCTGCCAACTCCCCGTCATAAAAGACACGCGCTGAGAAATTGGAAATCCACCTGTTCATGCGGTATTGTATGCGCAGTGAGACACAGGCGCTTTCGGCTGCCGGCTGCTCCTTCGTATAGTCATTATCCAACTGCTTCAAATAGCTAAAGAGCGAGTCACCCAATCCCTGCTGTGCTGCATCTTTACTCAAGACCAGGGGTGGCAATTGTTTTTCGTCTCCTACCAGGATAAAGCGTTTTGCCAGGCGCAGCGGACCTAAAATAGCTGGAATAGTCAGTTGGCTGGCCTCATCCACGATTGCCACGTCAAATTGCATTGGCGCATCTTCTTGCCGGGCTAATGCTCCCGGACTGCTGCCAGCTTGTGCTGAGTATTTCTCGGCAGACCATGTTGCCGCCGTCGAAGCTACGACGGCACTCGCGCCTAATATCTTACGCACAGATGGCTCCTGTATCTCCACCAAATTTTGTAGCAGTCGTTCCTGGATATGAATATCTACGCCGCGCTCATGTCCCAGGCGCACATAGTCGTGAAAGCCGGCCGCGTCGAGGCGTTTGAGCATATTATCAACGGCCTGGTTGGTAAAGGCTGCCAGCATCACTCGCTGGCCTTCCTGGCACAACCGTTTGACAATCTCGGCAATCACGCTCGTCTTGCCCGTCCCTGGCGGTCCCTGCACCAGCAAATAATCTTGCATTTGTAAAGCGCGTTCTAGCGCCAGGTTCTGCTCGGCATTAAAATCGGGGTGTGGGGTAACGGGTTGTTTCGTAAAACGTGGGCGTGCTTTACCGGCAACAAGAGCGCGCAGGTGCGCACCGGCTTGCAACCAGCGCAGCAGATTTTGCACCGTACGTACATGCACCACGTTAGTCTCATAGCGATCGATGAGCGTAGGATGGGCGATCCGTTCGGGACTCCACACGCGCACGCTCTCGGCGCTGATCTGTTTGATCATGCCCGTTACCACTTCACCTCTTACGGGATCGCCATCACTTAAGAGAATTTCATCCCCCTCGCGCAGCTCCGACGTATTTATACAGGCGAATTCCTGCTCCCATTCGCCCTGCCCTGTCGGTTCCGCTGGTCCTGCTGGCTTCAGGTCCTTGATCGCCGCTCCCCGTTCAATACGCTCCTCTACCGGCGTTTGCCACAGCAATGCTAGCTGCTGCTCCCCTTGCTGTCCCTCTAACTGCATCAGCCGGTAAAACCTGGCAAAAAATGCCCGGTCCTCCTCGCTCTCTGGCCTGGTGCTCTGTTTCTCCTCATCTTTATCCGGCTCGGGCGCTTGCCAGTCAAGTAGGGCAGAGACCCGCGTGCATTGGTCGAGCATAGTGCATTTGGTACAACGTGATGGCCCCGGTGGCGCTGCTGGCCTCCCCAGCACATGACTCAACACGAGCATATTGCGCGTTGTATTGACGCGCTGGAGCTCGCGCACCGTCGATTTGAGGCCAAATGCCTGGGCTTCCCCAGGTGTACCAGTGTAGAGAAGCGTTGCTATGGCCTTCTCCATCCGCGGGTTGCGTCGTACCGTTAGCAGCGCGTGATAGCCGTAGACCTGCCAGCGATGATTGGATTTCGGCAGACTGCCCGAACTTCCTCCTGTCTTTAACTCCAATAGACGCTGGCGATTGGATTGTTGCCATAGCAGGTCAAGCCGTCCCCTCAGGCCAATTTCAGGGGCGAGTAAAAATGTCTCTGCTCGTACCAGGTTCTCTCCGCGCTGAATATCACCTGGCTCCTTATTTTCCTGGCCGGTATTCCCATTTTGGGGCATATCCCACAGCGTGGCGCTCTCATTCTGGTACCATGTGGCCAGGCTTGCCAGGTGGGGGGCGGCCTCTTCACGCATCTGCTCGCTTGTTACATTGGCCAGGGCAAGCTCAATACTGCTCTGAGTCAAAGCCTGTTCGAAATGGCGGTGAAGAATAGCCAGGGGAGCCTCTTGTTTCGCGCGGTCATGATCGCGCATTAATTCGCCCCGGTCATGCTCTTTGAGCAGTTCCTTAAAGCAATGGTGAACCAGGTTTCCGCGAATGGTTGCTGCTGTCGTCGTCGAAGGCACCAGCGAGTTCAACAGGTACTGGCGCGAACAATATTCCGCCTGGTTCAAATCAGTAATGTTAAGCAGCACATTGGGTTCGAGCACTGCTAGCGTATAGGAATTGGCAGCATAAACGTGTCGTGGTTGTCCTTTGATCTCGACAATAGTGGGAGGAGTAGGCAGATGATAGACGCGCAGCGTCAAATTGCGTATCGCCACGCCCCGTTCGCGTAACTCTTTGACAAAGGAACTGTAGTAGTGGGTCAGGCGCAATTCGACTCGCTGCGTACCGGTATCAATAATGATTGTTGGTACCTTCTCACCGTTGAGTGTTTGCTCGACGGCAGCGACAATGCGACCTTCAAGCTGGCGGAGGGCACAGGTTGCCTGGGGATCAATGACGCACAGGAAGCACTCGCGCTCCGTCCTTGCTTGCTCTTCGCTATCGTGCACTGCCATCACGCTTCCCCCTGGTTGTTCTTCAATATTTGAACATATTTTCAGTTCTTTCACCTGCTGAAGCAAGTGTACGAAAAGAACAGATATTCGTCAAGGGGTATACACATACTAGTTCAGGGGCCTGCACACAGCATGCTGCGTGCAGGCCCCTGAACTAGTATACGTAATATGACGGGACGATTGCCCTGCCTCACCCCTCTAACCTAACCTATTGATTGCGCCTGTCGTCCCCGATCAAACTACGTAACAAGCTATTGCATTCTGCCAGCGTATTGAGCACGCTCTGGTGCAGTTGGAAGACCTTGTTTAGTTCACGCGCCTTACGACCCAGCTTGGAAATGTAATCAATATCGCGGGGGTTATTCATCACATCTTCCATCAGTTGGATCAGGTCTGTCCAGGCCAGCGCCTCGCGGCTGCGGGCCACGTCGGCGATCGAACTATCCATGCGCTCAGAAACACGGCGTACGCCAGAGCGCAACTGGTTACTGACCTGAGCAACTTCAGCCTCGTGATTGCGTATGGACGCTTGCGTGGCATTTAATTGTTCCTGCAGCGACATAACCTGCCCGTCCAGCGTTGAGAGTGCTGCCAGCAGCGGAGCTATGTCGGGCATAGCTGGCTGTGGAACATTGGTCAGCTGGTTGAATGTCACGGGACTACTCGCCGCCGGTAGAGGCGCGGACACCGGCATGGCAGAGGTGCCAGGTGCAGATGTTGAGGCAGGTGGTGTTGGAGTCGCCGGTACAGGTACATCTTCAGCGACTGGCGCAGTAGCGCTACTCGATTGGGCGGGTGCCGCGCTGGCAGGTTGTGCCTCGACCGGGCCGCCGTTTTCCATTGACTTCGTGCTAAATTCGTCGTTGCTCGTAGCCGTTAACCCTTCATCGTCACGCGTGCGGTAGGTCATTTCCTGTCCCGGGTTGTTATATGGCACTGAGATGGTTGGCATATCCGCCAGGCCGCTTGCTTCAGAGCCATTGGATGCGTTAGAGCCAGAGCTGTTGAAGACCAGCTCATGCTCGCCAATTCCCACGTGATCACCATCTTGCAGGACATATGGCGTCATCTCTTCTAACTGTTGCCCATTGACAAATGTGCCGTTGGCACTGCGCTCATCATACAACACATATTTGTTGTCCTCGTAGCGCACTGTGGCATGGCGACGTGAGGTCAGCTTATCTTTTGACAGTAAGACATCGCTATTGGGTGCGCGACCAATAGCAATTTCCGGTTTTTCTAGCGGGTATTCCTGTAAGACATCTCCGTTTTCTGCACGCAAGATCAACTTGGCGGGCCGCTCGATAGTAGTTGCGGGAGCCTGTGAGCCTGCGTTGGCCGAATTTGGCGTATTAAGTGTCTCGCCCCGTATCGTCGGTGGCTCCTCTTGAGTATTGGCAATAGTTGGGCCAGCCTCGTCAACCCAATTATTACCAGCAGCAACAGGTGCAGAAGCTGAACTGGGGATACCCTGCGCCCAGCCCTCTTGAGCTGGAATTGTAGAGTCTCCCACCACAGGCACAGCCTGCTGGGGCGAGGGAGTCGAAGGAAGCAGGCGGTTGCCACAGTTCAAGCAAAAATTATCCCCTGGTCGTGTTTCAGCTCCGCAATAGGGGCATGTACTTGTGCTCATGATAAAGGTTCCTCCCTTTAGTGGTACGCTTCATATCTTTACGTACAAACGAAAAAGCTGTTGCTATTATAGCAGACCAGTACATCTTCGCAACCCCAAATATCAAATATTCCCTGGCCTATATTTACGATGCGGGAACCCAGGTGACATCTGGTTGTAATGTATCAAAGGTCTTCTTTAAGGCTGTTTCATTTCCCCGACTTGAAAAAACGATATTCGTCGTGCTCTTAACCCCGGTGCAGAGCAAAATTGGTACCTGCGTTGGGCTGGCCTGTGCAGTAGGTGTACCCGCGCCGTGCGGAGGCATAGTATTCGTACTGCCACTTTTCGTTGATGTACATTGAAAATCAATGTTATTCGAACGCGATGGAGCCTCTGAAAAACTGATGGGGCTTTTATCTGGGAGCAGGTATCCAATGATGAAGTTACCGCCGAAGATAGGATCGTTCACCGTTCCTGAGGCACTGACCAGGCAGCTATTGTTGGGTAGAGTCGTAGGTAAATAGACCGTAAAGCCCAATAAGGGGGAGATCTGAGACCAGTCCGTCAGCGTCGAAGGGGTTGGGCTACCGCTGGGGGTAGCTGATGCTGTAGCTGTCGCGCCAGGTGTGGTCGCAGCAGTCGCTGTAGCCGTAGGCGTACCCGACACGGGCGCATGTTCATCGCGAAATAAGATAAAAGGCTTGTTACACCAGTGTAGCCTCGCCAGCGGCAGGTTTGATGGCGTTGGAGTTGCTGTCGGTGTCGTTGGTCCGCCCACGCTCAGGCCAGAGCATGATCCAAGAAAAAAACTAGATAACAGCAGGCTGATAGTCAGGCAGAACCATTTGTATCGCCAACGCATTACGAGAGACGAAAATTGTGCTACAAACATACAAAACTCCTTAACAACCCTGATCATCCCCGGCAAGGGCTATGGTAACAGTTATCGTTTTTAGGCCGTGAATAGATAGCCAATATCTTTTGGCATAGTATATAGTAAAAGAGACAGAAAACATGTGAAATAGTTCTCATTTTGGTACCACAGGAGGACTTTACAGCACCTTCATTTAGTGCTACCATTGTCCTCTGCCATCGAGATTTTTGAATGTTATAACGACTTACCTTCTGTTTTTTAAATCTATTTACTACATAGAATACAACGCATGAGATTGCCAACAGTTACGATTATCCTAAATGAGGTAGTGTGTGAACGCGAAACAGATATGGCAAACAACTCTAGAACGCTTGCAAACAAAAGTCCAGCCAGAGGTTTATACGACCTGGTTTCAGGGGACTTCTGCCCACTCTTTCCAGGATGGTATCTTTGTGGTGCATGTACCCACCACATTTGCCAGAGCTCACCTGGAAGGGCGCTTCCTTGATATAATACGGTTGATCCTCGTGGAAATAACAGGTGGACCCATTGAGGTCCAATTTGTGGTTGCCAAAGATGTTCCTCAAAGCCAGGGCGATGAACTGTCAGCTCTTACCACACCACCTATCGTGAAGCGACCATATCGTCTGCCCAAAAACCGTCCCGTAACCTTGCAACGTGACAAACCCCTTTCATTGATTACCGGACAGCAGGAGCCAGCCCAACCTTCCATCGCTATGAACTCCATAGCTCCCGCCGCTCCTCGCCCGGTTGTTCATCGTAGTCCGGAAGCTGAAGAGCAACGTACAAATAACCAGCTTGAAATGCTCTTGCCCACGAAGAAGCAATCATTGGCCGCACCCCTGCGTGGCAGCATTCCCTTGTTGAATACACGCTATACGTTTGATGCCTTTATTGTCGGTAAGTCCAATCAACTGGCGCATGCAGCTTCACAGGCTGTCGCCGAAAACCCCGGGCGCATCTACAATCCGCTTTTCCTTTATGGCGGCGTTGGCCTGGGCAAGACCCACTTGATGCATGCCGTCGGTCATATGGGCGAAGCAGCCGGGCTCAATGTACTCTACGTCACCTCGGAAAAATTTACCAATGAGATCATCAATGCCATTCGCTATCAGAAGACAGAGGAGTTTCGTACCAAATATCGCCAGATCGATATCCTGCTTGTAGACGATATCCAGTTTATCGCGGGCAAGGAGTCCACGGAAGAGGAATTTTTCCATACCTTCAATACCCTCTATGACGCCAATAAGCAGATCGTTGTTACCAGTGATCGCCCACCCAAGGCCATTCACAGCCTGCAAGACCGCCTGCGTTCGCGTTTTGAATGGGGTTTACTGGCCGATGTGCAAGCGCCCGAGTATGAGCACCGCCTGGCTATTCTGCGCTCCAAAGCGGATTCAGTGCGTTTCACCATTCCTGCCTCGGTTATCGAGTATATCGCTCGTCCCGAGTGTCGCAGTGTGCGTGAACTCGAAGGTTCGCTCAATCGTGTCATTGCCTATGCCACCCTGCACGATGCTCCTCTCTCGGTCAGCCTGGCGGCCAAGGCTCTTCAAGATCTCTACACAGCGGAGAGGAAAATGCGCTCGGTAATGACCATCCCGGAAGTTCTGGAAGGCATATGCAAGTACTATAACGTCGACCTTGAGCGCCTCAAGAGCAAACAGCGCGACCGCGAAATTGCCTGGCCGCGCCAGGTTGCCATGTATGTCATGCGTGAAGAGACAACTGCCTCGCTCTTCCAGATTGGCAATTCCCTTGGTGGACGCGACCACACCACCATTCTCCATGGCTGTGAAAAAGTCCACAACGAAATGAGCAACAATGATCATATTCGTCACGAAATCGCCACATTACTGGAAATACTCAGGCAGCAATAATATTCTATGGGGTAGACTGGACCAGGTCCAGTCCACCCCATAGAACTAACAATTAGGAGAAAACAACGTGAAAATTGCTATAGGCAGCGATGAACGCACCTCCCTGACTGATGCTGTGCTGGCGGACCTGAGAAAGCGCGGCCACGAACTGCTCCTATTTGGACCCCTCGCTGAAAATGACCCTGCAACAGATTGGCCGCTCACCAGCAGTCACGTTGCCCAGAGCGTAGCTGCCCAGCAGGCCAACGAGGGCATTGTCTTCTGTTGGACCGGTACAGGCGCCTCCATCGCTGCCAACAAAGTCCCAGGTATCCGCGCTGCCCTCTGTGCCGACGCCGAGACCGCCCGTGGTGCCCGCGTCTGGAATCATGCCAACGTCCTGGCCCTCAGCCTCCGCTCAACCACAGATGCCATCGCCAAAGAAATCCTCGATGCCTGGTTCAGCACTCCTTACTCCGAAGATGCCTGGAATCTTCAACAAATCGAACGTATTAAAAGTCTGGAAGAGCACGCTCAAAGATCTTAGTCCCAGTTTGGAGGGAGATTATATTCTTCTCGCTAACGAAGTTGCCAGACCTGCACTGTATGATCATCGCCACCAGAAGCGATGTTTTTTCCATCTGGTGACCACGCCAATGTACGCACTTCTGGTGTGACCGCCCAGGCGGTAGGCGCATGACCCTTGGATATAAAGAGGCGGCGTCCTGTGTTGGCGTCCCAGATTTGTACCGTTGCATCCGCTCCACCAGAAGCAATTCGTGTACCATCAGGCGACCACGCCACGGCACACACTGTCGCGGTGTGACCTTGATAGGCGCAGATGGACTTCCCCGTGAAGGCATCCCACACCAGCGTTTTCACGTCCGAACTCGTGGAAACAATGCGCGTGCCGTTGGGTGACCACGAGATAGACCATACGCTGCCTCGATGCATGGAGTTGGCCAGCAGTGTTTGGCGTGAATTAGCATCCCAGAGGTAGAGCGTGCTATCAAGCGTGCTATCAATAATTGATGTGGCATAGCCACCAGAGGCAATATATTTGCTGTTGGGGGACCATGCAACGGACCGCACTCCCCCAATGTGCTCGCGGTAGGTAGGCGATTTAATGCTGGTGGCGTTCCATACCCGTACGGTCTTGTCATGGCTGGCCGAGGCGATGTGCACTCCATCAGGAGACCACGCGATATCGGTGATGCTACTCGTGTGACCTCTGTATGTGATCTTTCGACTGGCATTAAGCACATCCCATATCTGTATTGTTTTGTCTGCACTTCCAGAAGCGATGCGTGTCCCATCAGGTGACCATCTGACTACTTTCACCTGGCCAGAGTGGTCCTGATAGGTGAAGATACCCTTTCCAGTGAATGCGTCCCATATCTGTACAGTCTTGTCATCGCTTGCAGAAGCAAGCAATCTCCCGTCAGGAGACCAGGCCACAGTATTCACTTTCTCGGAATGACCTCGATAGGTACATCGTATCGTTTCTTGTAGCGGCATGGATACAGGTGAAAAAGGGATAACTTGCCCATTTTTTCCTGCTGGAAGTGGGACATCATCTAGTCGATCTGGCGTATTCACGGAACCTTGATTGCCTTCTGTTTGTGGTGCTTTCCCAAATGGAGAAGCTGGGACTGGTTGTGCTGCTGGAGTTGCTAAGACTGTTGGAGGGAGTGGTTGTATTGAAGAAGGCAGAACCGCAATTTCTCGGGCAAAGGAAACGGGTTGTATTTGGACTGATCGACTTGCTTGCTCTAATGCGGTTGCAAAGGCATGGACACTCCCAAAGCGTTGTTTGGGGTCTTTGGCAAGTGCCGTGAGCACGACTTGCTCTACATCTGGTGAGATTGTGGGAACCCTTTCTCTTAGCGATGGTGGTGGAGTCATTAAGTGCTTTGCGAAGATTTCAGCATAGGAACCATCAAAGGGCCGCCCTCCACAGAGCCATTCGTAGACCACGACTCCCAGAGCATACTGATCGCTAGCAGGGCGTGGATGCGCCTGTATCTGTTCTGGAGCCATGTAGGGGATTGTCCCAACAGATGCTTGTGTCATCATAGAAGATGTGCTATGGGCCACTGTCGCAATCCCAAAGTCGCTAAGCACCACCTCGTTCCTTCGTCCGATTAGCATATTCTCAGGTTTGATATCTCGATGAATCAGCTTCTGATCGTGGGCATATTGTAAAGCATTAGCAATTTCTCTGATAGAGGCAACAACCTCGGGCAAAGGTACTCGTGTCCCTCGAGCATACTTTTGGCGTAGTGTTCCATGAGGAGCGTAGTCCATAACCAGAAACGGTGTACCGTCTCTAACGTCGAAATCGAGGACACGCACTATATTAGGATGTACAAGGGTGGCAATGATCTGTGCCTCGCGCTGAAATTCCTCAATATCTTCATCAGCAAGATGCGTATGTAAGATTTTGATCGCTGCTTGCATATTCAGTCGCACATGCTGACCGAGATAGACCTCTGCAAAGCCTCCTTTCCCCAGAAGGCGTGTCAAATGATAGTTGCCAAATTGTTGACCCACCAGATCCTTCACCAAGATATCCTTCCAATCTCATCACTTGATCAATGATGTATCGTGATATTTAATCTCTAGTGTACTACGAGGAGTAAAAATACGTCAAGTAAAGATAAAGACAGAGTCCAGCACTGTCAAGGGTGTGGCCTGGCGGATCTGGCCCATATGCCAGTATTCCGCGCCCGTGCTGGCATTGAGCGCGTAGAGGATGCTGTTCCCGCCTCCATCGGTACGTTCCATATAGACCACGCCATTGACTGCTGTCACGGGGGTAAAATCGGTGCTGGGGTCGGCATTTAACGATTGATGCCACATCATATTGCCGCTATCGGCTCGCAGAGCATAGATCCCATCCGCACTCACAAACAGGGGACCGACGCTTCCATTAGAGCCGCAGGCGCTCAAGATGGAGAGCAAGAGCAGACCAGCTACGATCAGCAGCAAGGTGCGTTTTGGCATGTGGTTGTTCCTCCCATCGCTTTCTCTAGACGATGTCTCTATGATAGAGATGATGGCAGTAGGCTAAAAGTTGCTCTATCGCCCTGATTCTGTGGAAACCCCTCGTGTCAAACTCCATGAACTCCATCTCAACACCAAAAACAATCTGGACTGACTACTACCCGTAGGCCATAACTTTGATATAATAGACATGAGGAACATATAGCCGTAGTTAACTTTCAGGAGCTATTTCCATGTCACGACAACAAGAGCAACAACAATTCGCCGAATACGACCTGTTGGCGGTTTTTAATGATGA
>WNFM01133300.1_pt1 | contig 11863 bp, 11 predicted proteins | sample 5400271 | NCBI WGS metagenome assembly WNFM01 (sample SAMN13153352, study PRJNA577476) | soil metagenome | isolation source: 60 cm saprolite on Douglas fir-dominated hillslope | place: USA:California | collected 2013-09-17 | reverse complement strand
AGGGCAGGCTGCAGCCGGGCGCGGATGCCGACATCGTGGTGTTCGATTTCGATGCGATCACCGACCGGGCGACGTTCTCGGCGATGAATCGTCCGTCCGAGGGCGTGCGTCACCTCGTGGTCAGCGGCCAGCCGCTGATCACGGATGGCGTGCTGGATCTGGAGGCGAGGCCCGGCCGGCCGGTGCGCCGGCCCGCGGCCGGGGGCTAAAGATGTCGGTCCCGGTTGTACTCGTGGCCGGGTTCCTTGGAGCGGGCAAGACCACGGTCGTGAACTACCTGCTGGCGCAAGCCGGGGGAAGGCGGATTGCCGCCGTCGTCAACGATTTCGGCGCGATCAACATCGATGCGGAGCTGATCACGGGCGCCGCCGATGGCGTGGTGAGCCTGAGCAATGGCTGCATCTGCTGCTCGCTCGAAAGCGATCTGCTGCGCACACTGGCCCTCCTGCTGCGGCGTGATCCGCAGCCGGAGGTCATCGTGATCGAAACCAGCGGGGTGGCTGATCCGACGGATATCGTGCGCAACCTGATGGACCCGATGATCTGGCGGGAGGCGCCGCTGGAAACGGTGCTGTGCGTGGTGGACGCGACGACTCCGGTGGCGATGCTGGACGATGCGCTGCTGCGCTCTCAGGTGCGGGCTGCTGATGTGGTAGCGCTGAGCAAAGTGGACCTGGCAGACGCGGCCAACCACGCGCAGGTGCGCGACGCTGTCCGGGCGATTCGTCCGGCGTCGGTGCTGATCGACGCTCCGCATGGCGAGGTCCCCGCAGCGCTTCTTTTCCCGGACGAGGATCGTGTGCCGGTGCCGCGCGAACCAGGGCGACGACAGCCGGCGGCGGATCGGTTCGAGACGCTGAGCTGGACGTCGGAACAGCCGGTGTCGTTGTCCCGGCTGCAGCAGGCGATCGGTCGGCTCGCGCCGAAGCTGGCGCGGGCGAAGGGGCTGTTCGATACCGTGGAGCAGCCCGGCCGGTTGATGGTGTTTCAGTTTGCCGGCGGGCGGGCGACGCTGGCACCAGGCGGGACGCTGGCCGCGGGAATGCCGCGGACACGGATCGTATTCGTGGCCGAGATCGGCGTCCTCTCACGCGCCGAGATCGACGGGATCATGCAAGGATGTATCGAAGCCGGGGCGAAGTGAAAGCGCGCGTTTTGGCCGCTTCACCGGGCGCGCCAGGTGCCTGACTTTCTTCGGCTGTCGTGCCCGGCTTTTGCCGGGCCATGAATTGGGCTTACTGTTGATCTAGATCAAGCGATCAACGCGGCGAACACCGAGCCTGAACAGGCGGGGTTGTTCCTATGAATACGCTCGTCCGGGCCCTTCTGACCGTCGTCGTTGCACTGGCTTCGTTGGGTGCTGTCTCCGACCGCGTGCGTGAACAGGGAACGACCGATCAGGAAATCCGCATTGGCAATCTCATGCCATACAGCGGGAGCCTTGCTATCTTCGGGGCAATTGGCAAGGCCGAAGCTGCGTATTTCGAGATGATCAACGAGCGCGGCGGGATCAACGGCCGCAAGATTCGCTTTGTCTCGTACGATGACAAGAGCGATCCCGGTGCCGCGCTAAGTCTGACGCGCGATCTTGTCGAGCAAGACAATGTGCTGCTGATGTTCGGCTCGTTCGGAACGCCGGGCAATTTTGCCGTTCGCAAATACCTCAATGACAGACAAGTGCCCCAGCTGTTTGTCGCCTCCGGAGACGACCATCTCAGCGATCCAACCATGTTTCCGTGGACCATGGGTTGGCAGCCGTCGTTTCGGGAAGAGGGGCGCATCTACGCCAATTACATCCAGGCGTCTTACCCGGGCAAGAAAATCGTGGCGCTCTGGCAGAACGATCCTTTCGGCCGGGAAATCATCAGGGGACTGGAAGACGGGCTCGGTCCGGTCGCCCGGATGATCAGGGTCGACATCGCCTACGATCTCGCGGATGAACATCTGGAGACGCACATGTCGATCCTCAAGCAATCGGGCGCCGATATTTTTGTGTTCGCGGGAGTGCCCTCGAATGCCGCGAAGGTGATCCAATTGGCGGCGCAGCACGATTGGCACCCCGTCTTCGTTCTGAACCAGATGGCCTCGTCGATTGCGACCGCGCTGAAGCCTGCCGGCCTGGAAAATGCCGTGGGCGTGATTACAGCCGCCTATCTGAAGGATGCCAATGATCCGGCCTGGAAAGACGATCAGCTCGCCATCGAATGGCAATCGTTTCTGGAAAAGTATCATCGGGCCGGCAGCACGGACGAAGGCGCCGCTATGTTCGGCTACGCGGCCGCCGAGACACTGGCGCACGTGCTCAAGCAGTGCGGCAACGATCTGTCCCGCGAGAACGTCATGAAGCAGGCCGCGGCGCTGAAGGACTACCAGGGCTCTGTCTTGCTGCCCGGCATCAAGATCAGTACCGGGCCGTGGAGCTTTCGGCCGATCAAGCACCTGCGACTGGTTCAGTTCGACGGCCGCACGTGGCAGTCCATCGGCGACGTTCTCGAAACGGCGTTTGGCAGCGCCAACAAATAAGCGTTTCCGGGCCAACAAATTTTCGCATGGAGGACGCGCAGGTTTTGCGACACGCGGCCGGACGTAGTAGCCGGTATCGGCAGACGCGCTCAACCCTTCGGGAAATCCTTGCGCATCGCGATTTCGGCGGCGACGCCGGGGGACAGCAAGTTGCGGGCTGGCGTTCGGTGACGATGTCGTAGAGTGAAATCTGCTTGATCGGCTTGGCCAGCAATTGGCGGATGCAGTCCGCCAGGGTGCCGTGGTGACCCGCTGGTTGTTCAGCGAGGGCCACTTCTTCAGGTCGGCAGGTGCGTCATAGGCAATCGGGATGTTTTCCGCGAACGTGCCCGGTTCCGGTATTTCGAACATCCCATAAGGCTACCGAAGGAGGGTCGGCGGATTTTAAACGTTGCGCTGTCGAGCGTCACCCAAGAGGTCAAGCATCGAAGACTTGAGGCACCAGAGATCGCTGTCGATCAAACTGAAGAGCGAAGCGCCTGCGAGAAAGAGACCCATTGCTTAGGTGCGCTCATCTGTAGGGGTTCCGAATTGGACGATGTTATCGGCATTTGGTTGCACGAATAGTAGACAGCTCCGTGAGTATTGGGTGAACGAATTCCAAGAGCTGCTCATAATCACTTCGTGCTCCCGGAGCATTACTTCGTGCTCCCGGAGCGACTTTATCCAGGGCAAATCCGCTCAGGCTGGGTTCCTCTAACGCAACTGGTGGTGATGACACCGTTAAGTCTCACTCAAACCCAAATCTTTCCCTGATGCCTTGGGCCGCGGTCGCTTTTTGGGCTGATTCAAAATGCTCACTCGTCGTTGTAGCGGGGCAATCGCGACAAGAATAACAAAGCGTTTCAATTTCGCCCCGAGTTGCGTTAGAGTTGCGGGGAGTGTCACCATGGCGGAACGGGAACCTCATTACTTTAGTGAACCTACAGACCTTGACGCGCTCAACCGGAACACGCTCAGGCGCGGTATAGGTCCGTACGAATTGGAACGGTCGGAAGAGCGAGAGACCGGTCACGACGGCCTGGCGCCGCTCTTTCTTTCCGGCGATCAGGACGAGCCATTCCCGGACGAATACATCATTCCGGTACGGAAGCGCCGTGTTTCCGTTTCTACCCGAGTTCTAGCGGCTGTCTGCACGGCCGCATCTGTGGGCGTCCTGTTCGCGTGGGTTTCCTCGGATGCCATGCAGGACTTCATCAACGCCAAGGCTTCCATGGCCGGCATTTTTCCGGATCCCGCCACAACCGCGCTGGCTAATCCGGCCCCAGTCACACCTACGGTGGGCTTATCGGCACCGGGGATAGGGACGGAAAGGGCTTCAGACGCGGCAACTCCCAACTCCGTCGTGGCCAACGTCGCTCCCTCGCGAGAGGATGTGAAGAGCGCCTATCAGAACGTGTTGCAGGCCCGCGTGCCGGCCGTCGCCTCCGTCGAAGCGCCTGCGCCGCCAGTTGAATTACTACATCGCCTCGACGCGAATGAAATCGCAGCGTCACGCAAGCGAGCGGAAGCCCTGATTGCGAGCGGTGACATCTCTGCCGCGCGGCTGGTGCTCCGGCGGCCAGCGGACGATGGCGATGCCCAAGCTGCAATCGCGCTTGCCGGAACCTATGATCCGACCGTTCTTGAAAAACTGGGCGTCCATGGAATTGTGCCCGATATCGTAACGGCGCGCACTTGGTACGAGAAAGCCAGAAGATTCGGAGCGACAGAGGCAACTCGGCGGCCGGAAATGCCGGTGATCAAGTCTCGTTAACCTCCGTCTCGTGAGCGTCGCGCCATTATTGCGATGGCGTGTCAGCCGAGAGCAGGATCCCGTCCAATTACGTAACTGCCAGTCTCTCCAAGGTACTAAATCCACGCCACGGCACTCTGTCGACATGCCGAGGGACACCAGCAAAGGGTAAAATCATGGGCGTCTTCGAAGCGGCTGCAAAAAAAATAATGTGCCTATCGTTTGTTACCCTTATCGCGTCGACAGGCATTGCTCTCCGTCCTGGGCTCGCCGAAAGCCCGAAGCCCGGAATCAGTTATGACGAAAAGAGGCGCCAGGCAAACGACATCGCCGTCAACGTGGTGGTGTCGGGCATCTCATGTACGTGCGCCCGGTTCACCGAAGATATAAGGAACGTCGTCAACGACCTCGGCCCGGACGGGATACGCGTGCTGCCGGTGCTTGGTGTCGGCGGACTGCAAAACCTAAACGACGTGCTGTTCCTAAAGAACATCGACATGGCTGTCGTTGACGAAGACAATCTTCGATTGCTCAAGAAAAAGGACCCGGTGTTGTATGCGAACATAGATCAGCGTGTTCAGTACATCACCAAGCTTTATAATTCCGAGTTTCAGGTCCTGGCACGAAACGATATCAAGTCATACGACGATTTGCGGGGCAAGAAGGTCAACTTTAATCTCAAGGACAGCCAGACCGAGGTGACCGCGGACACCGTATTTAACTCACTCAGTATTCAAGTGCAGCGCTCTTACTACGATAACGACGAAGCGCTCAAGCGGCTAATGTCGGGAGACTTGGCGGCGATGATCATCCTCACCGGCGCGCCGCAAGTCACTTTGGCGAAGGTAAAGAAGGAAGACGGTTTGCATTTCGTGCCGCTCGACCAAGAAAGCCTGCCGAATCATGATCTTCGCGATCTGTTTGCGAGTTATCTACCGGCACAGCTCACGCACGAACTCTATCCGAACGTAATCGCCGAAGGCACGACGGTTCCGACCATCGCGAACAGAGCATTGCTCGTCGCTTATACCTGGCCGGAGAATTCACCGCGTTACAAGAAGATTGCGAAGTTCGTCGATGCGTTTTTCGGCAAGATCGACCAGTTCAACAATACGTCCCGGCATCCCAAGTGGCGGGAAGTGAATCTTTCGGCCGAAATGCCCGGCTGGGTGCGATACAAGCCGGCTGCCGAATGGCTCGCTGCGCATCGTAATCAAGCCGTGACGACTTCACCGGACCGGGCGTCGCCCGAGATGAAGGTCGCGTTCGAGAACTTCATGCAGAAATATGGCTCGTCGTCCGGTCAGGCACTCTCGCCCCAGGATCGGGAAGTGCTGTTCACGAAATTCATGAAGTTCCTCGCCGAATTGAAGGTAGAGGCGGCGGTACGCTAGACCGGAACAGAAATTACGATACTGCGCGCCGACGTTCGCCGGCGTCCCGAAAATTGTCGTCAACGGGCAAGACAAAACGCCCTTCGGAGAATCGGAGAATATGAAATGAGAGCCTTTGCCTTGTGGTTGGTCGTACTATTCATGGCGTCAACAACGGCGCAAGCATTCGATGCAGCCGCTGTACCGGCTCCGAAAAGAACCAAACTTGGACAATACTTCTCGTCGCAGGAGGCCTCGAAATTTGTAGAGCAGAACGCCTCGAAGACGTTGTTCCTCGACGTCCGAACAACCGCCGAAGTGACATTCCTCGGAATGCCAATGCTGGCTGATGCGAGCGTTCCCTACATGAAGGAGCCCGAGTTTCCTGTTTGGGACAGCGTCAAAGCGACGTTCAAACTCGAATCCAATCCCGACTTTATTCCGGAGGTCCGCCGTAGATTGAGTGCGAAGCACCTCGGGCTTAACGATGCCATCGTCTTGATTTGCCGATCGGGCGACCGCAGTGCCGCCGCGGCCAACTTGCTGGCCGAGGCAGGATTCAAAAATGTTTATTCGGTAGTGGATGGATTTGAGGGCGATCTCGCCGCAGACGGACCGAAGAGCGGCCAGCGCGCGGTCAACGGATGGAAGAACGCCGGATTGCCGTGGTCGTACAAACTTGACAGGGCTAAGATGTACAGAATGGACGACTAAGCCAAGCGAAAGGCGGCCCCCAGCGATGTAGCCGTTGTCCTATAGGCAGACGGTCGCATTACTCTAATCTTTGGCAAAGGTGGAGTGTGGGCATGAAACAGCGACGTCGCATTTATTGCTCGGCAGCCCAACGGTCTGAGATCTGGAATCGGTGGCAGGCTGGGGAGCCGATGAGTGCGGCACAGGGCAGACATGAAAACCGATCCGATTGATGTCAGCTTTCGGGGGGGCGGACCGTACCCACCAACCGGACTTGCAAGCCGCCGCGCCCCTAGCCTTTCGGGAAATCCTTGCGCATCGCGATTTCGGCGGCGACGCCGGGGGACAGCACGTTGCGGCCGAAGGCGGGCTGGCGTTCGGTGACGATGTCGTAGAGTGAAATCTGCTTGATCGGCTTGGCCAGCAATTGGCGGATGCAGTCCGCCAGGGTGCCGTGGTGACCCGCTGGTTGTTCAGCGAGGGCCACTTCTTCAGGTCGGCAGGTGCGTCATAGGCAATCGGGATGTTTTCCGCGAACGTGCCCGGTTCCGGTATCTCGAACATCCCTCAAGGCTACGTGAGGATGGTAAACAGATTTTAAACTTTGCGCTGCGGCCTTACTTCCGGTGACGGCTGCCCAGCGCCGTTGCGATCGATTCCGGGTTTTTGATGCGCTCGACCAGCAGGTCGATGCGGTCGCCGCCCCAGAACAGTTCGCCGTTGAAGACCATGGTCGGCACGCCGAACACGCCGAGCGTTTCGGCTTCGTCGATGATACGGTCATGCTCGGCGCGGGCTGGTCCCTGAACGTAGGCTTCGAAGTCTTTCGCCGAACCGCCGACTGACGCAATCACGCCTGCAATATCCGACAGCTCGTCGATTTCGAGGTCGTGGCTCCAGAACCGCCGGAACACCGTGTCATGATAGGGCCGGAACAGGCCGTGGCGTAGCGCGAACAGCATGCCGGCGCTGGAATAGAAGGCGTCATAGATGCGCCGTGGACCCTTCATGGTGAGGCCCTGCGCGTTGGCATAGCGCCGGGCGTCCATATAGGCGTAGCGCACCTTGCGCCAGAAATGCGGCGTGCGCTCCTCCACCGTCCCCATGAACTCGGCGACGCGCAACGTGTAGGGCAACCATTCCAGTTCGACGCGGTAGTGCTCCTCGAGTTCGAACAGCCGTTTGTTGGCAACGAAGGCGTAGGGGCTCTTGTAATCGGTGTAGACGCGTACGCGCGGTGTTTTCATCGCTGGTCCTTGTTCCGGCCATTGTCGCTGTCCGAATAAAGCACGGAACCATGCATTGGGCCACGTGCCCGAACCGGCAACGCCAGCCGCACCATGGAAATCCCGACGTCTGAATTGGATTCAAACGAATGGGCCCCGGTGCATCTAAGGCATCGCGGGGCCCTGCATCTTCGTTTTAGCGAAGGATTGCTGGTAAAGACCAGTAAGATCTAAGGATCTGGAAAGCGCGTGGCCTTTGCGTCCCAGTCCCGTGGGGTATTTTCGATTTTAGACGGTGCAATGAGGCAAACAGCTGCTTTCACCTCAAGCGCGCCGGAACCTTGCGCTGAGCAAGGTCACCAGTCTGATCCGGTGGCGTCATGCTCCTCCTCAAGAGTTGGCCTGCGGGCTCGCGCCCGCTCCGCTGCGTGTCGTCACGACCATATGGTCGGGCGCCAATTCCTGTGAAGCTGGGAGCCAGCCGCTCCGTGACTTCGAAGGATGCAGCATTGAAATGCTGCGGCAGATATCGGCTTCTGTCAAGCTATCCTAGGGGCGCCGGTATTGCGTGAAATCCGGATCGTGCGTCATCGACCAGTAATCGACAAAGCGCCACGGCATCGCCGAGAACACCCGGCCCTGGCCGTTGCGGTAGTAGGTGGTCATCCCGGGATGAGTCCAGATCAACTGCTCATGCTCGGCATCGACCTTCCGGATGTACTGATCATGCGCGTGGTGATCGACATCGATCGCGGCGACGCCTTGCTCGATCATCTCGACCAGGCATGCCGAGATGTAGCGGCTCTGGCACTCGGACTGGAAGATCACGCTGCCGCCGTGCGCGGGGCCGGAGTTCGGCCCGAGCATCACGAAGAAATTCGGAAAGTCCGGCACGGTGAGGCCGAGATAGGCGGTCGGATTGTCGTTGGCCCATGCGGCTTTGAGATTCTTGCCGCCGCGACCGCTGATGTTGAGGCGGGCCGCCATCTCCGTGACCTTGAAGCCGGTGGAGATGACGACGTCGGGCGCAAAGCGGTCGATGCCCTCGGTCACCAGTTCGACATTCGGCCTCGTCAGCGTCCTGAACCAGCCATTGTCGAGCAGGATGCGCTTGCCGTAGGGCGGATAGGTCGGCACGCATTTCTCGATCAGGTCAGGACGGTCCTTCAGTTCGGCATGGATGAAGTTGGTCAGTTCTTCGCGATGGCGGTCGTTGCCCTTGTTGACGGCGCGATCGGGATGCGGCCAGTCCGGATCCTTGCGCAGGAACGGCAGCAGGCCGTCGCCATAGCGCCAGAACATGTTGAAGCGGTACCACTGCACATAGAACGGCAGATGCGCGAGCAGCCATTGCGCGCCATCGGCGATGGGGTCGTTCAATCCCTCGACCGGCCGGGCCCATTGCGCGGTACGCTGATAGACGGTGACCGACGCGACACGGTCGGCAATCGCGGGCACCAGTTGCATCGCGGTGGCGCCGGTGCCGATCACGGCGACATGCTTGCCGTCGAACTCGATGTCGTCGGACCACAGCGCCGAGTGCAGTGTCTCGCCCTCAAAGGTTTCTTCGCCCTTGAAATGCGCGGGCGAGGGATCGTTGAGCTGGCCGATGGCGCTGACGAGCGTGGTCGATTCGAAGATCTCCTCGCCGTTGGCGGTCTTCAGTGTCGAGATCCAGCGGCGTTTGCTTTCGTCCCAGCGCGACGACGTCAGTTCGGTATTGAGGCGCAGATGCTTCCGGATGTCGTATTCGAGCGCGACCTTCTTGAGGTAGTCGAGCAGCTCCTGACGTTTGGCGAAATAGCGCGTCCATGGATTTCGCGCGCCGAACGAGAACGAATAGGAATGGTTCGGCGTGTCGACGCCGCAGCCGGGGTAGCGGTTGACGTACCAGGTGCCGCCAAGCTCGGCGTTCTTCTCGACGATGGTGTAGTGGATGCCGAGCCGGCCAAGCGCCACGCCGAGCGCAATCGCGCAGACGCCGGCCCCGACAATCAGCACGTGCTGCTGCACCAGCTTTTCGTTCGAGGGCGGTTTGCTCCAGCGCGCCTCGCGCGGAACAAACCCCATTTCCTCGCGCATCAGCGGCGCATATTCGGGCGCGACGTTCTCGCCGCCGAGCGTCGCGCGCATCAAGCGCAATATCAATTCGTCGCCGGGGTCTGTAATGACCGGGGCGGGCGCGCCATTCTCAAACAGCTTCAAGACAGCGGCGCGTATTTCGGCCTGGATTTCCGGCGGAACGCCGGCTTGCGGATCGGGGATCAGCCGAATGTCGCGCTTCGGTCTGTACGGCGGTTCCAGCCAGCGCTCGTCGCCGGTCATGTGCACCAGCACCATCAGCAGCACGCGGATATCGCCTTCGGCGATGGCGGAGGCGAGATCGAGTTTCCTGCGCGGCAGTTCGACGTTCATGCTGATGCTCCCGGCACTTTCGGTAGGCCGCCATAGGCGGCCCAGGTGGTGCCCGCGATGTAGCCGGCATCGACCGGCAGGTTTACCCCGGTGACGCCGCTGCTCATCGGCGACAACAGCCATGCGATCGCCTGCGCCACTTCAATTGGTTCGACCAGGCGGTTCATCGCCGTCGGGCTTTCGAGCAGCGCTTTGTTAAGTGCACCGGAGGCGATGCCGGCTTCGAGGGCGACGGTGCGGGTGAAGCCGGGCGACACCGCATTGACGCGCAGACCAGCGCGGCCCCATTCGGCGGCGAGCGTCTGCGTGATCTGGATGACGCCGGCTTTCGCCGCGGTATAGGCGTGGATCGGGCCGGAAGTCATGCCGGCCACGGAGGCGACATTGACGATAGCGCCATGGCGACGTTCGGCCATCTTTACGCCGACGCTGCGGGCAACCAGAAAGGTGCCGCGCAGGTCGATATTGACCTCACGGTCCCATTGATCCATCCGCACGCGCTCGATCGGGTGCATCTTGCCGAACACGCCGGCGGCATTGACGAGACCGGTGATCGGGCCGTGCGCGGCCTCGATATCTGATATCCCTTGCACGACGGCGCTTTCGCTGGCGACATCGAACGGCGCGGGCCAAAATATCGTATTCGTCCCCGCGAGCGGTTCCGGTTTGATATCCGTGATCACCACGCGCCGGCCTTGCCCGGCGAGCAGCGTCGCGGTTGCGGCGCCAATGCCACGGCTGCCGCCGGTGACGAGAACGATACCCTCAGCGGTCATGGCCGTTGCCCTTGTCGGATTTGGTGAACAGCCCGCGCGTCATCAGCTTTTGATAGGCCGAGATGACATGATCGGGCACATCGGTGACTTTGCCGCCGGCATAGGAATAGTGCTGGCTGAGATAGCCGCGCGCGCCCATCAGCATGTAGACGATGGCCTCGAATTCAGCATCGCTGAAGTCCTCGATCGCGCCGGCATCGCGCGCCCGCTGCAGAATTTTAACGTAGGCGGTGACGATATTGTCGAGGTGTTTCTGGTAGCCGCTCGGCGCGAAGAACTCGGCTTCGTTGAGAATGCGCAGAAATTCCGGCACCTCGCGAATGAAATCGAAGAACGCGCCGAACCGCTCGATCTCCTGCCGCGCCGCCTGCGCCGTGCCGGTGCGGTCGCGGATAAAGCGCACCATGTCGATGCCGATCTTCGGCAGCAACTGGTCGAGCAGTTCCTGGCGGTTTTCGAAATGATTGTAGAACGTGCCCTGGGCGACGCCGGCTTCCTCGGTGATGCGGGCCACGGAGGCTTCCGCATAACCGTGCTTGCCGACGATCTTGGTGGCGGCGTCGAATATCTTGCGCTTGGTCCAGGCGTTGCGCTCGACCCGGTTGAGTTTTGTGACCTTGCCCGATGCGGCTTGCGAGGTGGGCGTCATGCGTGGGCCTCCAGTTCGGCGCGCAGCACGCGCTTGAGCACTTTGCCGGACGGATTGCGCGGCAGGCTGCCGCGGATGATCAGTTGTTTCGGCACCTTGAAGCCGGCGAGGCGCGCGCGGCAGTGATCGGCGAGCGCGGGTAGTTCTAGTGCGGCGCCGTTGCCGAGCACCACGATCGCGACCGGCTTTTCACCCCAGCGTGCGTCGGGCAGGCCGATCACCGCGACCTCGCGGACCTCAGGCAGTTCGTAGATCACGCGTTCGACTTCCGAAGAGGCGATATTCTCGCCGCCGGAAATGATCATGTCTTTCTTGCGGTCGGTCAGATAAAGGAAACCGTCATCGTCGAGATAGCCGATGTCGCCGGTGCGGAACCAGTCGCCGAAAAACGCCGCCGCGGTTTTTTCCGGGTCTTTCCAGTAGCCATTCGTGACCTTCGGCCCGCGCAGGCAGATTTCGCCGTTCTCGCCGGA
>WNFM01070753.1_pt2 | contig 11864 bp, 14 predicted proteins | sample 5400271 | NCBI WGS metagenome assembly WNFM01 (sample SAMN13153352, study PRJNA577476) | soil metagenome | isolation source: 60 cm saprolite on Douglas fir-dominated hillslope | place: USA:California | collected 2013-09-17 | reverse complement strand
GGGGTGTTGACCAGCGAGAACGCGTCGTCATGCCGGCGATTTCAGACCTCGGCACGATCTGCGGTGCGTCGATCCCATCCCCATATTCAGAGCATGACCGAACTCGTCGTTCTGACGAAGCACCCCGCGCCCAGGCCGTGAGATGAACCTGCGGCGAGGATTCCTGCGGCTGGGAATAGGCGCTGCGGTGGTGTGGTTCGTCTTCTGGACATGCGCCTACGTCGTCGGCCGGCACACGTCACTCCAACCGGAGCCAGCTTCGCTCGCGATCGCCGTCACGGCATGGCGCGTCGTTGCGCCATGTCTTCTGGTCGCCGTCTTTCTCGGCGGTTGGATCGCGGCGGGCTTCCGGTCAAATTTGGGTCCAACAAACGCTACCGCATCGGGCCGCGAATGACCCGGGATCGTCAACCGGCCTTGGCGGCGGCTCAGGCCGCGGAACCGGTATCGGCGGCGGCGGTTCAGGGATTGGCGGCGGCCGCGTCGGGTCAGGCGGCGGTACCGGCGGCGTCCCGGGCGGGGGATGGGGCGTTGGACCCTGAGCGTCCATTTTCCCGAAACACCACCTTGCAGAGGACGATCCAAGGCGCTCAGACCTGAAAAGCCATATTTTCGATCGAACTTTGAACCAGATCGACCGCATCACGGGACGTTCCGCGAACGGCATTCGCCGCGACGCGACTCAATACGGGCGCCAATCAAGGGATCCGAGCCGCCGAGTTTGCCCGGATGAGAGGCCGTGAGCCCGCGTCGATAGTGGGACGCAAAATTCTCACAACCCGCAATCGAACAGAGGCCGCAGGTTGAGGCAAGGCTCCGCCGCCGCGACAGGAAGCGTCGAGTTCGGCCCTATAGATAGCCTCTTTGACCGTGTTGGCGGCGATCGAGCCGGGAATGCCAATTCCGGAGAGTCGTTTTGGGGTGAGGGGTTTTTGGAGAATGGGTATGCGTGTGCGACTTTGGTATCTCGTTGGGCTTGCCGGGCTGATCGCAGCCGCTGCAGCACCGCAACCCGCCTCGGCGCAGGACGTGAACAGGATCGTCCGCTCGCTCAACGCCATTCTCAATCCTCAAGATGCGCAGCGCCTGGAAGAGCGGGCACGTCGCGAGGGGCGGGAGGACGAAGAACGCTATTGGCGCGATTACAGGGCTGGTCTTGAACGCCGGCCTTCCGAAAGGGAAGGAGCGTACGCGCCGCAATACCGAGACGGCGATCGCCAGAGCTACGAAATCGGGCCAAACGAAGCTCGCCGCTTCGAGGAAGATTCGCGCCGTCGGCACCGTTCCGAGGAGGAACGTTATTGGCGCGATTATCGGGCTGGTCTCGCGCATCGGCCCGACGGCGGGCGCGGCCATTATGAGATCGGGCCGGAAGAAGCGCGCCGTTTCGAGGAACAATCACGCCGCAACCATCGGTTAGAGGAGGAGCATTATTGGCGCGACTATCGCGCTGGCTTGATCAGGTAGGAACCGCTATCGAGAGCGCCAGATCCTCAGCTGCTGACGCGACGTTCGGCCACGCCGACGATCTCGACCTGCCCGCGGGCTTTCGTAATCCGCTCGATCGCTCTCATCGAACCGTGCATGCTATCCGGTGCCTGCAAAGGCAAAGGCGCCATCACGCGCACCCGCAGGAGGCGCGATGTCTTTAGAGATCATTCCGACCGGTGCGGCGCTCGGTGCTGAGATCCGCGGGGTCGATCTCTCCAGGGCCCTCGACGATGCCACGTTTATCGAGATCGAGCGGGCCTACAACGAACACGGCGTCATCTTCTTTCGCGGCCAGCAGATCGCCCCGCCTCAACAGGTAGCCTTCACCCGCCGGTTCGGCGAGATCGAGTTCAACATCTTTGGCGAACGGTGGAGCGTTCCGGGCAGCCCGGAGATCGTTGTGGTCTCCAACGTTACCGAGGGCGGCCAGCCGATCGGGGTGCGCCGCGCCGGCGAGAACTGGCACAGCGACATGTGTTACGCGGTTCGGCCGCCGCGCGGGACAATGCTCTATGCGCTGGAAATCCCCGACTTGTTCGGCCTGAGCTTGGGCGATACCGAATTCGCCAGCGCCGCCGCGGCCTGGGAGGCCTTGCCCGAGCCACTGCGGCGGCGGATCGATGGCCGGCGCGCTGTGTTCGACTTCGCCAGGCGCCAGCGGGCCTTTCCGCCGACGCGATCGGAAATCGACCGCTATCCGCCGGTCACGCACCCGATCGTCCGGACGCACCCGTATACCGGGCGCAAGTGCCTCTACGTGATGCGCGACGATTGTACCGGGATCGAGGGTATTGAGGCGCAAGAAGCCGAGGCGTTGATCGCCGCCCTCGCCGATCACATTGTAAAACCTGCTTTCGTTTACCGCCACCAATGGCGGCCGGGCGATCTGCTGCTATGGGACAATTGCACCGTTCAGCATCGGGCGATCCAGGATTACGAGCTGCCCCGACGGAGGCTGATGCACCGAACGACGATGGGCGGCGCCATTCCGATCTAGCGGTCACAGCGGCCTACGCTACGGCAAGTCCGCGCGGGCGGATCGGGTGTCAAATTCTCCTAGGCCTCAGCCGCTAAGCTCGGTCATTCCGCTGCTGCTGGTTGGCGGCCGATTTGCGCCAGCTCACCGCTGAGAAAGCGGGCGAGAGCGCTCATCGCGGAGCGGCCGGCGCGCGCCTCGGCCTCGGGATTGTAGTTGGTGTTCGTGTTGACGTCGTAGGTGTAGACGACGCCGTCGCCGTCGCGGATGAACTCGATCCCGGCGACCTCGATGTCGTTTGCCGCGAGAAACGCGTCGTACCGCTGCTTCAGCCCCGCATCGATGTGGTCGATGATCGTGAACTTGGCACGGGGCGTGCCCGCCTCCTCCGGACCTGCCGGGTAGAACGCGTCACCGACCGCGCATTGATCGGCCGGGCACAGTTCGAACCCCTCTGAGGTATCGACCTCGACCGCATAGAGAAACCGGCCGCCGACGAACTCGGCGCGTGTGATGAGCGGCGCCGGTGCGCGAATATATTGCTGCAGTAGATGTAGGCCATCGACCGGCGCCTCGTATCCCGGACCGTCGAGATAGGCAGCAAGCGCGTCGGCGCTGTGGAACAGGCGGACCCCGAGGCCCTTGCCGCCGCGGTTCGGCTTCAGGATCGCCGGGCCGTCGGCGAAATGCTCGCGCAGCGCCGGAACGAGCCGATCCTTGCCGGCGACGAGCACGGTGCCCGGCGTGCGGATGCCGGCGGCTTCGAGCGCGGCGTATTGTCGGGCCTTGCTGATTTCGAGGTCGAGCGCGCGCGGCCCGTTGACGACGCGGCGGCCGTGTCCGGAAAGCCAGGCCAGCACCGCGGCGGTCAGTTCGGCGGCATAGCGATGGTCGCGGGTGTGCGATGAGGCGCTCATCCGGTTGTAGAACACGCCCTCGGGCGGCGGCCGCGACAGATCGAAGACGCCGTGGTCGAGAAACCAGTCGCGCCAGGGCAGGCGCTCGGCATCGAGCGCCTTCGCCAGCGGTTCGAGCCATGCCGCGTTCTCGTGGATCACGTGGATGTGCACGGCCGCCTCCATGCGAAATTACCGGTTAGATGGTATCTACATTTTCAATCGCCAAATCCGAATCAAATACGTCGATAGAATGTAAAATATGACAGGCGGCAACCTGGCATGACCCGGCTCTCCCGCTATAGTGCGCTCCGAAGCAGCCGGGAGGGACGGATGGGCCGGGTCGAAGGCAAGGTGGCGCTGGTGGCCGGAGCCGGAGGCGGCATTGGGGGTGCGGGCGCCGAGGCGTTGGCGCGCGAAGGCGCGGCAGTGCTCTGTGCCGATATCGCCAGCGGCGCGGTGGGTGCGACGGCAGGGCCGCCGGCGGACGCGCCGCCGCGCTCGGCCTCGATGTGCGCGACCGTGCGGCCGTTGACGCGGCGGTGGAGATGGCCGTGCGCGAATTCGGCCGGCTCGACATCCTGCTCGACTGCGCCGGGATCAGCCATCGCGACAATTTTCTCGACCTCGACCCCGCGCTGTGGGACCGCATCATCGACGTCAATCTGACCGGCATGTTCCATCTCGGCCAGGCGGCGGCGCGGCAGATGGTCCGCCAAGGAAGCGGCGGCAGCATCATCAACCTCACTTCGCAACTGGCCGAGGTCGCACGGCCCGAGCGCGCCGCCTATGTCGCCTCGAAGGGCGGCGGCCGTTCGTTGACGCATTCGATGGCCGTGGACCTGGCGGCGCACGGCATCCGAGTCAACGCGATCGCGCCGGGCCCGACCCTCACCGGCTTGACCCAGGCCACCTACACCGACCCGGAGGCGCGCCGCGCAACCGAGGCGCTGATCCCGCTCGGCCGCTTGGGCCAGCCGGACGATCTGGTCGGAGCGGTGCTGTTTCTCGCTTCCGAGGAGTCGCGCTGGGTGACCGGCAGCACGGTCACGGTCGACGGCGGCTATCTGGCGATCTGAGAGGCGCTTCCGGTCACCGGGCGAGCGCGAAGCGGACGGTTACAGAGACCTCGACATCTGTCGCCGTCATGTCCCCCGGAAACGGCGGCAGACTAGCCCCGCGCATCATGTCGTTTATCGCTGCGTCGAGATCCGGATAGCCGGTGCTCTGCACAACCGCGTAATTGAGCAAATGGCCGGAGCGGTCAACGTGAAAATGCAGCACCGCCCGTCCCTCTTCGCCGCGCCCGCGGGCGCTGTCGGGATACCGCTTGTGGCTTTCTAGCCCGGCGCTCAACGCCGCGCGATAGCCGGCGCTGACAACCGGGCCGGCGGGCGCGGCCGGAGCCGGCGCGGGCGCAGCCCGCGGAACCGGCAGCGGTATCGCCGCCGTCTGCATCGGCGCCGGCTGCGGCGGCATGGGCGCTGGGGTAATGGGTGGCCGGTACACCGGTTCCGGCTCGCGGGGAACCTCCCGCACCACGCGAGGCGGCGGTCGAGGCGGCGGTGGTGGCTTATGGACCACGACGCGTTTTGGTGGAGGCGGTGGAGGCGGCGGCACCGACTCGACGGTGGCGGCCGGCGGTGGTGGCGGCTCTGGCTCCGGGGGAGGCGGGGGCTCCTCTTTGGCGACCGGCGGTGGCTCGGGCTCCGGAGGCGGCGGTTCAGCTACGGCAAACGGTTCCGGGATCGGCGGCGGCGGGATCACCGCCAGCGCGATTTCCACCGGCGGCGTCGGTTGCGGCAAGGGCAGCGGCTGCAGCTGCGCGGCTAGCAGGATTAGCGCGGCCACGCACGCGCTGTGCCCGGCGATCGATGCCGCAAATGGAAAGCTGACCGACCTCACTTCGGCTGCCGACCTCACTTGCCGATTTGATCATGCCCATCACCTGCATCACCCGGCCGTAATCGATGGCCTTGTCGCCGCGCACGAAGATCTTGGTGTCGGGCTTGTTGGCGGTGATCGCCTGGAGCCGCGGCACCAGGGCCTCGTCGCCGATCGAGGTCTCCTGCAGATAGATCTCGCCCTTGGCATTGACGGTAACGACCAGAGGCTCGTCGGGGTTGCTGAGGGGCTCGGCCTTGGTCTGGGGCAGGTTGACGGGAATGCCGACGGTCAGCAGCGGCGCCGTCACCATGAAGATGATCAGCAGCACCAGCATAACGTCGACCATTGGCGTCACATTGATCTCGGCGAGCGGCTGGTAGCGGTCCTCGCTGGCTTCGCCAGTGGGCGGCAGGGAGATCGCCATCGCTCAGACCCCCACCGCGCGCGCCAGCAGCCCGCCGGAGCGGCCGATCAGCCCTTGCATGCGCCCGGCGAAACGTCCGAGTTCGACGGTGATCTTGTTGTAGGCGACGACCGCCGGGATCGCCGCCGCGAGGCCCATTGCCGTCGCGAACAACGCCTCGGCGATGCCTGGCGCCACGACAGCAAGACTGGTGTTTTGCGCCGCGGCGATTCCGGCAAAGCTGCGCATGATCCCCCAGACCGTGCCGAATAGCCCGATGAATGGTGCGGCCGAGCCCAAGGTCGCGAGGAACGGGAGGCGCGCCTCGAGGCGCCGCATCTCGCTGTTGAGCGCGAGCCGCATCGCCCGCTCGACCCGCTCGCGCCGCTCGCCGGCGGTTTCGGTTTCGGGCGGAATATCGGCCGCGCTCTCCTGGAAGCCGGCGACGAGCACCTGCCCAGCGGGATCTTGCGGCGCGGGGCGGGCGACCCACAACTCTTCGGCCGAGCTGGCCGCGGCGGCGCGCGCTTCGTGCTCGCGGGCCGATCGGCTGATTGTGCTGAGCCGCCACAGCTTGTCGATGATCACCGTCCAGCTCCAGACCGAAGCGGCGAAGAGGAGCACTAGAACGCCTTTGACGATGATGTCGGCGTTGAGAAACAAGGTAACGATCGAAAGGGTCGGTGCGGGTTCCATAATCTCGGTTCCGAAGTTGCGTTGCCGATCGAGGCCGAAGCTTTAAGGCTCGATTGTGGCAGAGCAAGGATTGCGGCGCATCGCCCGGCTAGAATCGCTGAGTCAGACCGGCAAGGATGGTCCGCCGCGGCCCGAATTGGGGTGCGCCGACGCCCACCCCGGTGCCGTTGCGGATCTCGTATATCTGATCGAACAGGTTGATCACGTCGAGGCGCAGCTCCATCCCGCTGAGGATCCCCGTGTCGACCTTCTGGACGATGCTCAAATTGACCTGCTCGTAATCGGGCAGGTGGCTGCCGTTCGGAGTCGAGCCTGCCGACCGTAATCCGCTGCCATACAGCATGTCGGCCGAGAACCGGGTCTTGGTTACCGGATAGGTGTAGGCGATACCGGCCGAGGCGGTGTAGGTCTGATCGTGGTCGGTATGGATGTAATGACCCGAGATAAAGGCCAGTTCATCAGGCTGGAAGTTGAACTGGCTTGAGATGATGTTCTTGCCCAGCGCCTTTGCCGCAGCGAAGTTCCCATAGAAATGCCAATCGTCGATGTCGTAGCTCAATGTGAGCTCGATGCCCCGATTGATGCCGTGCTGGTAGTTGAACGGGGTCAGGATGATCGGCGCGGCGAATTGGCCCTCATCGATCAGATTGGTCGCCCAGCGGTAGTATGCATCGACGCCGGTCTTGAACCCCGGGAATAGGATTTGCGTCCCGCCAACATCGAAGTAGTGGTCGCGCTCGGCTTTGGGCGTGGAGTTCTGGGTCACCGTCGGCCCGGCGGTGGTGTTGGCGAACAGCGAGATTGTCGGCGACGAGACTAGCTCGAAGGGCGGCGGTGTGAAATAGCGGGAATAGCCGGCGTGTCATGGGTGAACTGGTCGGCCACATCGAAACGAGTGCCGAAATTGAGCGTGACTGTCGGCACCACTCTCCACTCTTCCTGAAGATACATGCCGTAGAGCCAGCCGGTTTTCCCGCCCGAGTCTAGGATGGATGTCGGTCGATCGGTGAGCTGCGCTCCGGTCGAATCGGTAGCCAGCACTTGCGAGTTGGTGGCAAAGGTCGACCGCTCCGCCTGAATAAAGAAGCCGGCGCGTAGCGTGACATCTCGGTTGAACTGAAGGCTGCCGTCGCCCTGGGTGCCGGTGGCGATGCTGCGGCGATACGCGGTCTGCGCGATGCCGTTGAACAACAGATCGCCGAGCGGATCGGGCGTGAAATAGACGCTGCTGTATCGGTTGAAGGCGGATACCTGAAAATCGAGCGGCCCGGCCTTTTCCTGCAGCGCGACGATGCTGTAATGCGTGATCTGGCGCTGGTTCTCATTCAGATTGCGCGAATCGAAATCGCTGACCCCGTTGACGGTGAGCCCCAGCCCCGGCGATTGCCCCGGGGTGTTCGGAATCTGGAACTGGCTGCGCGATGTCCCCAGGATCAGGCTCACGCGCGTAGTCGGATCGATGATCCCGGAGATATAGCCGAAACCGCGGCCTTGATCGGTGCGGTCATGCAGCGGGTGGTAGCTGCCGGTCGGGTTCTCGATGCCGATCCCATTGTGCAGGTAGTCGCCGGTGAAGAAATAATCGACTGCGCCGACCCGGCCGCCATACTCGAAGCTCGGCTGCAGCCATTCGTGCGAGCCGCCATACATCGACACCGCACCGCCCGGATTGGTCGTGCCGGTCTTGGTCTGGATGTCGAGAATGCCAGCGGTGCGGAAGCCGTATTGCGCTGGCAAGGCGCCGGTGATCAGCGATACCGAGTTCGCCAGGCGGGTTTCCAGCGCCTGGCCGAAGACGTTGATGCCTTCGGGTAATTGCACGCCGTTGATTCGGAATTGCACGTTGGCGTGGTCACCGCGGACATGCAGCTGCCCGAACGAATCCTGCGATACGCCGGGGGCTTGCAGGATTACCTGATTGAACGGCGCATTGTCGCTTTGCGGCATCGCCTCGATCGCTTGTCGGCTGAACCCGTAGACGCTGGCGCCTAGGCTCGGCTGGATCTGGTTGCGGGCGATATCCAGTTGCTTGGCGATGATGTCGAGGTCGAGCGACACCGCGCCTTCCGACCCACCTTGGTTGGCCGGCGGCGCTGTTTGGGCGCGGGCGATAGCGGGGAACAGGGACAATACAAGCAGCGCAGCCAAAGTGCGCCGGCACCCGCAAAAAGGGGCTGGCATGCGACACCTCTTATTTCCGTGAGCCGCGGCGCTGCCGCGGCGGAAAACTCGGCTCAGACCTGGTGGTCGGAGACCCGAGGCGGCGCGCGCGCGTGAAAGCCGCGTTCGGAAGCCCGCGCGGCCAGAAGCAGATGCGGCAGCCGTAACGCCGATGCCGCGACGATCGGCATCGGCAGAAACACGAACTCGACCGGCGAGGCACTGAAATGATGCAACGCCATGCAGATGTCGCAGCCATCCTCTGCATCGGCCGGAGAAATGGGAGCGGCGGGATTGCTGACGACCGCAACCGGCTGCGCGCCGCGCCCGGCCAATGGCAGCGGATGGTTATGCCAGCCGAAGAGGATCGCCTGGAACAGGACGGCGACGATGCCGAGGAGCGCGACCCGGCGTCGCGCGGTGGTTACTCCCGCTGGAGCTGGCTTCGCGCTCACGGGTGCAGCGTCACAGGGGCGCCGCTCTCGGCGAGGAGGCGGCGTCGCCAAGCCTGGGTCGCGCTGACAAAAGTGGTCAGGCCGACGCCGACGACGGAAAACACCACGAGCAGAAAGGGCAACCCGAGCGTGTCGAGGTTGTGGACGCGCAGCGTCGTCGCGATGCCGAAATCTGCGATGCCGGGAAAGGCCAGCGCGAGCAAACCGAAGAGGATAAAGGCGCAACCACCCCATGACAGCGTTCGCGCCGCAGTCGTCAGGGAAATGCTGCGGATCGCCTCCGGCGGCAGGCCGCGCCGCGCCGCCCAGGAACCGAAGGCGGCGCCGGCCGCTCCCTGCACGCACAGAGTGCCGATGCCGAAGACCAGCCCGGGCAGCCATCCGGTCGCGGCGGACGGCATCGCCGGCGCCAGCGTCGTGTAGATGATCACCGAGAAAGCGTCGAGCCCCCAGCCGGCAATAAAGCCATGCACCGCCGGCATCCAGGGCTTCAGCTCGCGCGGCTCCCCGTCGCCGCCCTCGCCCCGCGCCCAGCCTGGCAGGCGCAGGTGCGGCAGAACCCCGCGCCCCATGATAAACAGCCCGGCGGCGACCATGACAATACCGACGATCAGGTAGACGATCTCGTCGAGGCGCTCGAAGGTGAACCAATGAGCCAGGCCCAGATAAGCCAGCTCGCTTGCCAGGGCCTGCTGTACCGTGAACGCCAGCGAAAAGATCAACCCGGCGCGCAGGCCGCGTTTGGTCGAGTAGCTGCCGATCGCATAGCTGAAGGTGATCGGCCAGGTATGCTCATCCGGCGTGATGCCGTGGACGAGGCCGAGCAGCAACGCGGTCAGGAGATCGACCGTGAAGGTGACGTGGTTCGGCTCCCACAGATTGATGGCGCCGATCATCCCGCCGCGCCCTCTTTGGCCGCCGCGCGACAGTTTCGGCAGAGGCCGCTCAGGATGACCTGATGGTCCCGAATCGAGGCTCCGGTTTCGCGTTCCAGCGCGGCGAAATCGTCGTGTGCAATAACGCAAGGCACCGGGACAAGCTCGCGGCAGCGGGTGCAATAGAGGTGGTCGTGATGACTCCCGACCAGCTCGAAGCGGGCACGCCCGTCGTCCAGCAGCAGCTTGCGGAGCATCCCCGCCGCCGCGAGCTTCTCGGCGGCGCGAAACACGGAGGAGAAATCGGTCGCCAGCCCGCGCTCGATCAGCGCCGTGTGCAATTCATCGAGCGCCCAGGCATGGCGCTCGCCTTCGCGCACCACGTTCATCACCGCGGCGGAAATGCGTGCTTTTCGGGCCATGCGCCGAGCTTACCCGGCACAGATCCGATTACGCAAGCAGCTTGCGAAACTCCGTTGGCGAGAGGGCTGAAGGCTTAAAGGATCACGCGAACAGGCGTTCCTTTTCGAGCCCCTTGTACACGTCGGCGACGAACTCGCCATAGCCGTTCCACATCAGCGTCGGCTTGCGCTCGTCGGTCCCCAGCACCCGCTCGGAGGCCTGGCTCCAACGCGGATGCGGTACTTGCGGGTTTACATTAGCCCAGAAGCCGTATTCGCTCGATTGCAGCGCTTCCCAGTACGATTTCGGGCGCTTGTCGGTGAATTCGAAACGGACGATCGATTTGACCGATTTGAAGCCGTATTTCCACGGCACCGCCAGCCGCAACGGCGCGCCGTCCTGCTTCGGCACCGGCTTGCCGTACATGCCGGTGACCAGAAAGGCGAGCTCGTTCCGCGCCTCGGCCATGGTCAAGCCTTCGACATAGGGCCAGGGATAGAAGAACTTGTTCTGCTCCGGCGCGGTCGCCGGGTCCATGAAGGTTTCCATGCGCACGTAGGTCGCCGAGCCGAGCGGCCGAGCGAGATCGACGAGCGCGGCCATCGGAAAGCCGGTCCACGGCACCGCCATCGACCAAGCTTCCACGCAGCGGTGGCGGTAGAGCCGTTCTTCCAGCGAGACCTTCTTCAACAAATCGTCGATACCGAGGGTCATCGGCTTCTCGACCATGCCGTCGATCTTGATCGTCCAGGGCCGCACCTTCAGCGCCTGGGCCTCGCGCCAGATCGTCTTGTCCGCCCCGAACTCGTAGAAATTGTTGTAGGTCGTCGAATACTTCTCGTCGGTCAGCGGCCGGTCGAGTGTGTAGCGCTCGTTGCGCTTTGCCGGATAAAGCCCGGCCGAGGGATCGGCCTCAGCGGCGAGCGCCGATAATGGCCCGAGGCCGGCGGCGATGATCGGCCCCGCGGCGATGCCCTGGATCAGGCGCCGGCGGTCGCGGAACGCCGCTTCGCTGGTCGCCGCGCTTTCCGGCAGCTCCCAGCCGCGCTTCCGTCGGATCAGCATACAAGGCCTCCCTGGATCGGCGCGCAGGATGTGGGCAGCCGGAGGCCGGCCGCCAAGTGTCGCTCTTTCGCCGCAGGTCCGCGTTCGGGACTACTGCGCGGCCTCCTGGGCCCGGCTGGCGATGACCTTCTCGGCGGGGCGGCCGGTCAGCTCCTGCATATGGTCGAACTGGTGGGCGAAGCTGCCGACACCGAGGGTCAGCGAGCGCAATTCGACGATCAGATCGTGCAATTCGCTTTGCGGCAGGTAGGCCTTGACCACGTCCCAGCCGGGCCAATCCTCCTTCGCGTCATAGCCGAGGAGCTGGCCGCGGCGGCCGGAGACCAGCCGCTGCACCCTCGCGGTGAAGGCGTTCGGCACCGAGATATCGACCGCGGTGATCGGCTCCAACAGAAACGGCTCGCATTTCGGCAGGGCCTCCTGGATCGCCTGCCGCCCGGCGGTCTTGAACGCCATGTCCGAGCTGTCGACGGCGTGGAATTGGCCGGTCAGCAAATCGACCGCCACATCGACGACCGGGAAGCCGAGCGGACCGTGCAGCAGCGCCTCGATGACGCC
>WNFM01119281.1_pt2 | contig 11865 bp, 11 predicted proteins | sample 5400271 | NCBI WGS metagenome assembly WNFM01 (sample SAMN13153352, study PRJNA577476) | soil metagenome | isolation source: 60 cm saprolite on Douglas fir-dominated hillslope | place: USA:California | collected 2013-09-17 | reverse complement strand
CGCTCTCTTGCTCGGTCGCCACCGTGATCTGCGCTTGCACGATCAGATGCACCGCTCCTTCTTCCCCGCAGGTCTCAGTCAGATGCACTTTGTACCCCACCCATTCGGTGTCCCGCTTGCGGCTCTCACGCGCATCGGTCTCATAGGGCGAAATGACCCGCTCAGCATTCTCGACTGCGGGACCATCCCGAAAGCCGATCAGCCCGTCGACCCGCTCGAAATGTTGGTGCCACACGAGGCTCGCAAGAGGACGAGACTTGGGCAAACTCGAACGCTTTGGGGGGCTTGCTCGTCCAGCGCTGCTTGCAGGAGATGCCAGCTCTCTTCTCCCACCTGTCTGCGCAAGAGTTCTTTCGCCTGCTCGCCTTTGGGAAAGCGTTGCAACTCAAAGCGATGCACAGAGCGATCAAACCAGTCCGGGCTGACGACTCCCAGCAACCAGTCCGGGTCCACTTCTGCGATCTCGTTGAGGGCCGCTCTCAGGCTCTCTCCCACACTTTCCAGGCTACTCAACCCGCGCACGTTGGCCAGCACAAAGGTCGCATCCGTGCGCTGTTTGCCCCCGGCGGATGCCGCCACCCGTGTTCGCGGCACACCCGCAAAATGGGTTCCAGCAAGCGATCCTGCGCCCCATGCTCGAGTAAGCGCTGCCGAAAGTCGGGCAGAATGCTGGCGTCAAACCCCTGATCATCGAGCGGCAAGGACAGCGCATATTTCCAATCCAACCGTCCCCGCACCATCTCAGCCGCTTGGCGGTCGGAGAGGTCTTCCAGCGCTTGCAAGACGGTGACCAACGCCAGTCTCCACGGCGCTTCTGCGGCTCGTCCCCGTCTGGGGAACAGATCAGCAAAGTCGGCATCCTGATAGATCGAGCCGAGCGCATCTCGCAGTTGCATGGCCAGGGTCCCCTTCGGAAAACTCGCCTGAGCGATCCGACTGGTCAGATCGGGTATGGGTTCCAGCGGTTGGGCGTGCAGTGACATCTTGATCCTCCTTCTCGTCTTCATGAGGAAGCTCCTCATAACCTTTTCCCTCTCCTCTACGCTCTTCTCCTTTCCTCGTCCACTTGTCCGGACAAAATTTCCCAGCAGAGTCAGGAATTCGTTGTAGGCAAACAAGGGAAAAAGGAGTATCCTCATCTGCAAAATCCAAGCAAAGGAAAGCAGAGAGGAGACCCTAGAATGGAAACGAACGAAGCATTACAAACAGCACTGGGACAGGTAGCCGAAGCGGAACTACTCACGTTGGTCAAAAGCCTGAACGAGCTGAGGGCGGGAGATCTCAAGGGGCTGGAGGAGCGGGTTCTGGCAACGGCCTTTGCCATTGGACGAGGCTTGCTGGCCTGTCTTCTGAGCCATCACCAACCGGCCGAACGTCCTGCAGCTCGTCGGGTGGGCAGTTGTGGACATCGGCAACGGCTGGTGGGACAACGGTCGAAGCAACTCTTAACAGCCCTAGGCAAGATCAGCTTCCCTCGCCCGTACTATCAATGTGTGCAGGAAGCGGCCAAGCAGCAAGCCGAGGGAAAAGAGCCGAGAGAGCCAGCCTGTAGCCATGGGGAAGCGCCTGCCGATGCGCTGTGGGGGGTGCAAGCGCGGCGCACCAGTCCGAAGGTGCAAGAATGCGTGAGTTATTTGGCGGCGAGACTGACCTTAGAGGAAGTGGCAGAGACCTTCAGCCGCATGCTCCCCCTCTCGATGTCGGCTCGTCAAGTCCTGACGCTGATGCAGCCGGTCGGCGAGGCTCTGCTGGCGCGGGAAGATGAGCACGTCAGCGAACTGTGGGAGCAAGCGGCTCAAGTGCGGACAGAGCAAGCGATGGAGGCCACTGCCAAACAGGAAAGCATCGATCGGCTTTACATTGAACTGGATGGGGTCACAGCTCGTTTGCGCCGTGGCAGTGTTCCCATGGAAGAGAAAGAGCAGAAACGCAGCGGGGATGTCTACCGCGAAGTCAAGGTGGGTGCCGTCTTTGGCGCCTCTCGTGGCCCAGAACGTTCGGGTTTGGCTCCTGGAGTCTTTGTCGACGAAGCAGGCGACAAGCAGTATGTGGCCCGACGCGCTAAGGCGGAGGACTTTGGCAAACTGCTCTATGCCCTGGCTGCTGACCAGGGCTTGGCACGGGCGAAGCAGGTGGTGGTTTTGGGGGATGGAGCACGCTGGATTTGGCGCTTGGTGGCCGACCACTTTGCTGGGGCCGTGCAGATTGTCGATCTCTGGCATGCCCGTGAGCATGTGTGGAAGGTCGCTCGGGCGACCTTTGAGCCCGGCACGTCGGAAGCGGTTGCCTGGGCCGAGCAGGCCTGTAGCTTGCTGGTGCAGGGCAAAATCGAGGAATTGGTGACCGAGATTGCCGTCTTACCGATGCAGCTCCCTGAGCCGGGAGCTACGCGCAGCGTGGCCGAAATCGAGATGGACTACTTCATCGCCAATGCGGCACGAATGCGCTATCCGGCCTTCCGGGCTCAGGGACTGCATGTGGGCAGTGGCATCGCGGAAGCGGCCTGTAAAACCGTCGTGAGCACGCGGGCCAAGCGGTGTGGGATGCGCTGGACTCCTGCTGGGTTGGATGCGGTGCTTGCTTTGCGCACGGCGGTCCTCAACGGCTCCTATGACGCGTTCTGGCAGCAACAGCCCCGCCTTGTTGCCTGATTGCCTACAATTATTTCATACACCCTCTCTCCCACGCGCACTTGTCTGCTGTTGCCCATTCTGCTATACTCATCCTGGTTGGGGTGTTGGGTGTAAAAACAGATTCCATGAAAGTATGCTCATGCCGAAGCTTTCAACCCATGCGCTCATCTGGTCCACAGAGAGCAAGAGCTATGCGCTCTTTACGGATGGTCACATCCACCAGCGTTTTGTGCCAGGGGAAGAAGAACCCTGGTTCGCCTGGCTCGTGACGCAGACCTCTTTCTCCTTCCAGGGCCGACGTGGCCGTATGTCGGTCATCAAGGAAGCTCGACCACGGGGAGAAGGCTACTGGTACGCCTATGCCTACATCGGTCAGCGCAGCCGCAAACGGTATCTGGGAAGAACGGCAATGCTTTCGCTCACTCGCCTTGAAGAGGCGGCTCAAACCCTCACGAACCATAACACACCTGCTTCTTCTCAGCGCGCACACCTGCCATCTCCTGTTCTCCTTACTACCAAGTTCCATGTACCACGCATTCCCAAGCGACTCGTCCATCGACCACACCTCAATCAGCTCTTGCAACGGGGGTTGGAGCAACCTCTTACCCTGATTGCTGCTCCGGCTGGCTTTGGGAAGACGATGGCCGTCTGCGATTGGATACGACAGCAAGCGCTTCCTGTCGCCTGGGTTTCTTTCGATGAACATGATAACGAGCCAGTCCAATTCTGGACCTATGTGCTGACTGCTGTCGAGAGGTTGTATCCGGGAAGTGCCACCACTGCTCTGGCGATGTTGCAGACCCCTCACATTCCTCCGATAAGTCGTGTGCTGCACACGTTCCTCAACGCGTTGAGCGCCGGTGCGCGTGATCTGGTGCTGGTGCTGGATGATTACCATCTCATCACTGAGCCTGCTCTCCATGAGACACTGGCGCTGCTACTGGAGCATCCCCCAGCCCAATTCCATCTCTACCTGCTCACGAGAGCCGAGCCTTCGCTTCCACTCTCACGTTTGCGCGCCTACGGCCAGGTCAACGAGCTTCGTACAGAAGATCTGCGCTTCCATCTCGATGAAGTTTCCACCTTTCTTCACCAGTGTATGGATCTACCGTTACCCGCTGAAGATGTGGCCCAACTGGCAAGACGGATCGATGGATGGGTTGCTGGCCTCCAACTCGTCAGTCTCTCGTTACGAGGACACGTCGATCCATCGCGTTTTGTTGCCACATTTGGTGGGAGCCATCGAGATGTTCTCGCCTATCTGGTCCGGGAAGTGCTGGCAAGGCAGACCGAAGATGTCTACACCTTTCTGCTCCAAACCTCTCTCCTTGAGCGCATGACGGGACCATTATGTGACGCCCTGACAGGTCAGCGCAATGGGCAGGAAATGCTCGAACACCTGGAACGGGCGAACCTCTTTCTCGTTCCCCTGGATGACGAAGGGCGTTGGTATCGCTATCATCATCTGTTCGCGGATCTGCTCCGTCATCGGTTGCACCAGGAGGCCAGCGAACAGGTTCCGCTGTTGCAGCGACGTGCCGCCCACTGGTTCGAGCGCGAAGGATGGGCAGTCGAAGCCGTGCAGCATTGGCTGGCGGTGTCAGATGAAGCTTCGGCCGCGCGCGTCATCGAGCAGTCCGCGCGCACCATGATGATGCGCGGAGAGATCTCGATGCTCCGGCGTTTGCTGGAGCAATTGCCAGAGCAAGTCATCTTGCAACGTCCGCACCTCTGTCTCTTCCGCGTGCAACTGCATTTCACCGTTGGCCTGTATGATGCAGCCGAACGCCTGCTGGTTCGCCTGGAGGCTACGCTTCGGCAGGCGACGCCTGCTGAGTCCGCGCTGGCAGCAGACGAGCAGGTGGTCACGGCTGAGGCTGACAATGCCAGTGAGAGCAATGCGCTGTTCGGGGGGATTGCTGCGGCAAAGGCGCAGATCGCAACCACACATGGTGATGGCACGGCGGCACTTGCTTACGCTCAGGCGGCGCTCACGCGCTCCCCAGAGGAGGATTCCTATAACCGCTGCGCCGTCATGCTGACGCTGGCGAATGCCTACTATCTTCTTGGGAAGCCGCAAGAGGCCGACAGCGCGTATGCTGAAGCGAGCCGCCTGGGTTTTGCTTCTGGCAATCTCCTGATGGCGATGCTCGCAACCGGCGTACGTAGCCTCTCGTTGTTCCAGCGAGGACGGTTACGCCTGGCTGCCGATCTTTGTCGCCAGTCCATCCATGTCGCCGAAGCTCGGGGAAGCACGGCTCGCGCGCTCGCTGGTCAGGCGTATGTGCAACTTGGCGAGATCCTGTATGCCTGGTATGATCTGGCTGAGGCCAGGCTGGCGCTCGAACAAGCCATCGCGCTCGGGAAAGAGTGGGCCAATGCAGAAGATCAGATCAGTGGGCATGCACTCCTGGCACAGGTGCATCAGGCCCAGGGTCAGATCGCGACAGCCCAGGGGGAGATCCGGCAAGCAGAAGAACTGCTCCAGACGGAGCAAATCTCTCCCTGGCTGCCAGCGTATGTTGGTTGGGTAAAAGCCTCGCTGGCGTATCGTCAAGGGCGCGTGGCTTCGGCAGAACAGTGGATACAGGAGCGTGGTCAGGCAGATCTGGGGGGCAGCGCGCGGCTGTATCATCAAGAGTTGAAACACCTGACCGTTGCGCATGTGCTCATGGCCCAGGAAAAGTGGCAAGAAGCCGCGGCTCTGTTAGAACAGCTGAGGCATGCGATTGCGGAGGAACAGCAAGGATACGCCATCGACACGCTCGTCCTGCTCGCACTGGTGCAACAGGCTCAGGGCGAGTCCCCCCAGGCGTTGGAAACCCTCACCCAGGCGCTTTCTGCTGCCTTGCCAGAAGGGTATCTGCGCCCTTTCATCGAGGCAGGCCTGCCTCTACGCTCATTGCTGGTGCGTCTTCGTGAGCAACAGGCAAAGGGAAGTGATATGCGACGGGCTCTCGATGGACTGCTCGCAGCCTTTGAGCAGAGAGCGGGAAAGCCCAGATGGCACGTCGTAGACCAGCCCAGCCTTGAGCCACTGAGCGAGCGCGAACGCGAGGTGTTGCAGTTGCTGGCCCAGGGCCACTCCAACCAGGCAATTGCGCGGCACCTGGTCATTTCCATTGGGACCGTAAAAACCCATCTCCATCATCTCTACGCGAAATTGCCCGCCACAGATCGCCACCAGGCGGTCAAACGTGCCAGCGAACTCGGTCTGCTGGATCAGTAGTACGCTCTCTCCTCGACCATTTTTCCCACGGAGCAGCCGCCGTTTCCTCTCTCCTCTTCCTCAATCCTCATCGATCTTTCTCTGCCTGGAAATCTATCTCTCAATCTATCTCAAGATAGAGGCAGCACATCCTGCCGCTCCTGTATGCTTTCCTCAGAAGAACAGAGGCCCAGGCTTCACACTGCAAAAGCAGAGAAGGAAAGAAAACATGAGTAAAAACATACCAAACCATGAGCGAAGCAGAAAGACGCACACACATGAGACAGCGTCATCGGTTCTGCGAGCAGCACACGGGCATCGTGAGTCGGCAGTACCGCTTGGCGAAGTAAAGAGTGGTCATCTGCAAATCGGACGTGGCATCTCCAAAGCCACGCTTTCTGCCCAACCTTCACTAGAGGAACTCTACCGGGCACGCTTCGAGGGACCTGTCCCCGAGATCAGGGCAAAGGAGGGGATCGTCACACTGCTCTATCCCTTTCCTTCGCTGACCACGTTCGCGAAAAATATGCTTGGCACCCTCCAGCATGCAGCAGATATCGTGCTCAATGGGTCCATCCCCTGGCAGATCACCATTCATGGTGGCGCGTGGCAGGTGAAAGCCGATCTGCGTCAGTTGCAACTCAGAGCGTTCGAGGTACAAGGTGGCGCGAACGATGTTGAGATGACGCTCCCACAACCACTGGGAACCGTGACCATTCGTATCACCGAGGGAGCCAACCATGTGCGGCTTCATCGTCCTATCGGAGTCGCGGCTTCCGTCTATGTGGCGCGTGGTGCCTCTGGCCTCACCCTGGATAGCGAGCACCTGGACGCTTATGGTGACGATGTTCACCTGGAGACCCCCGATTACTGGGGTGTCGTCAACCGCTATCAAATCGAGGTTTTGACCGGTGCCAGCCAGTTGGTGATCGATACCCTGTAGCAGGGGGCAATCTGCGGAAGAATCACAGAAAAAGGAGAACCTCTTATGGCAATGATACAGACACAAGGGCTAACCAAAACCTTTCAGGCGCGCAAGGGGGCGGTCGAGGCTGTGCGCGGAGTTGATCTGGAAGTGAATGCAGGTGAAATCTTTGGCTTCCTCGGACCAAATGGCGCGGGCAAAACCACAACCATGCGGATGTTGGCCACCCTGCTCCCGCCCACGAGCGGTAAGGCAACCATCTGCGGCTACGATCTGCTGCGCGAACCCGGTCGCGTGCGCCAGCAGATCGGCTACGTGGGACAAAAGGGCGGCGCCGAGGGCAGCGAGACCGGGCGCGAGAACCTGCTCCTGCAGGGACGGCTCTATGGCATGCGCAAAAGCGCGGCCCAGAAGCGCGCGGCAGAGCTTATCGGCAAGCTCGACCTGAAACCATTCGCTGACCGGCTCGCCCGCACCTACTCCGGCGGCCAGCGCCGGCGGCTCGATATGGCGATGGGCATGATGCACCGGCCTGAGCTGCTCTTCCTGGATGAACCCACCACAGGCCTGGACCCACAGAGCCGGGTGCGCATTTGGGATGAAGTACGTCGCCTGCGCGACGAGGGCATGACCGTCTTCCTGACGACCCACTATATGGACGAGGCTGATGGCCTCTGCGACCGCCTGGCCATTATCGATGACGGGAAGATCAAAAGCCTGGACACGCCCAATGCTCTTAAGCAGCGCATAGCCGGCGACATCATCTCGCTCAGTCTGGACTGTAAGAACGGCGCGGTCGCGCGCGTCACAGAGATACTGCGCACCCAGTCGTTTCTGCGCGAGTTGGAGCAAAGCGACCACGGCCTGCAGCTCTACGTTGACCGGGGCGAAGAGGTGCTGCCAGAAGTGCTGCGCCTGCTCGATCACCATGGCGCACCGATTCGCACTGTGACCCTGGCACGTCCTACGCTAGATGACGTCTTCCTGCGCCTGACGGGTCGCTCGCTGCGCGAAGAACAAAGCGCCTGAGCCACGTCGCGGTTGGTATGCTGACATGACAAGAACACCAATGACTGATCGAAAACCATCGAAGAGAGAAGTAAAGGAAAAACCACCTATGACAAAAGTGATTCGCGAAAGCTGGCTGATCTTTGGTTCCGCGTTGCGCGTGACGCTGCGCAACCCGGCCTGGGTCGTGATCGGCCTGTTCATGCCCATCTGCTATATGCTCCTGTTTGCGCCATTGTTGAAAAACCTGGTAGGCATGCCTGGCTTCCCTGCGGGTGGAGCCTACAACATCTTCACTCCTGGCTTGATGGTCATGCTGGCGATTTACGGCACCGCGTTTGCCGGAATGGCGATGATTGCTCGCCTGCGCGAGGGGGTCATTGAGCGCTGGCGCGTGACGCCAGTGAGCCGGCTGGCGCTGATGCTGGGGATTGTTGCTGTTGACCTGTTGAACCTGCTGGTTCAGGATGTGTTGCTGCTGGGTCTCGGTCTGCTGCTGGGTTTTCAGCCCGATGTGAGCGGTCTGCTGCTCCTGCTGGCGCTGTTGTTGCTTGGTGGTTTGATGATGGCCTCCTGCTCTTACGCGGTGGCACTGGTGCTCAAAAACGAGAGTTCTCTGTCGGCGATGGTGAACCTTGTTGCCCTGCCGCTTTTGCTGCTGTCAGGAGTCATGCTGCCGCTGAGTCTGGCACCAGCCATCTTACAGAATATTGCCAAAGCGAATCCGTTTGCCTACGCGGTCACTGCCGGGCGAGCACTGGTTGACGGCCAACTGAGCAACGCGACGGTGATGCAGGCTTTCATCATCTTCGGCATTGCAGCGGTGCTGGCCCTCTTCTGGGCCACACGCTCCCTACGCAAGGCAACGATGTAGCGAGGTGAAACACTGGAATACGGGAAAACCAGGCACCCTGTAATTGCTGCCTGAGAGCGGTGACGTAATCAGCAGAGAGAGTGATCCACCCGCGCCTGCAACGCTCACAAAGGGAAGGCAGCGAGCGTTGCAGGCGCGAGAGGCCAGGAAACAATTTCGCCTTTTACCCATATTGAAAGAAAAGGAATACAGACCATGCCAACAAGCATCTTCTGGGGCTTCCCTGCCCACGGTCATACCAATCCATCCTTACCGCTGGTGTCCGAACTCGTTCACCGTGGCGAACAGGTCTACTATTACTCGCTGGAGGAGTTTCAGCCAGCTATCGAACGAACAGGGGCGACGTTCCGCACTTATGGGACAGATTTCCCCCTGCTTCACATCTTGACAGGCCCCCATGATCCGGCCAGAATGGCTTATGGCCTGGCACGAACCAGCCAGTGGATTCTTGATCGTCTTCTGGGAGAGGTTGATGCACTCAAGCCGGATTATATGATGTTCGATGCTCTTTGTCCCTGGGGAAGCTTCGCCGCGCAGGTACTCCGCCTGCCGACAGTGTGTTCGCAGACGAGTATGGCATTCACCTTCAAGATGGTGTTACGCAATCCATCGTCCCTCTTTGGTCTGCTGTGGGCACAATTGACGGGCCGCGAATATACCCATCAATGCCAGACCATTCTGGATACCTTGAGCACGCAGTATCACCTCAAGAAAATGCGGCCGTTTGACCTCTTCGCTCAATCAGGGATGCTCACTATCATCTATACCTCGAAACTGTTCCAGCCATTTGCTGACTCGTTTGATCCACAGCGGTATACATTCGTTGGCCCCGCACTCATGCCCCGCTCGGAGGCTCCGGCATTCCCTTTTGAGGCATTGGAGAAGGAGAAACCGCTCATCTACATCTCCCTGGGGACCGCCTCCAATAATCGGCCAGAGTTCTTTCGTGCCTGCATTGAAGCATTGGGAGGAGGAGACTGGCAGATTGTCATGGCAGTGGGAACGCAGGTCGAACGTTCAGCACTGGGAACGATCCCAGGCAATGTCATCGTGCGAGAGTTTGTCCCCCAGCTTGAGATCTTGCCGCGCGCCTCTCTCTTTCTGACGCACGGGGGGATGAATAGTATCAACGAAGCGCTCTCCTTTGATGTTCCTCTGGTAGTCGTCCCACAAATGGCTGATCAATTCTGGGTCGCCAAACGAGTGGAAGAGTTGGGCGCGGGGAAAAGGCTCTCTCTTCAGAAGATCGATGCAGCTCTCTTACGCCGCGTTGCCGAAGAGGTGCTTTTTCAGCCTGCCTACGCGCAAGCTGCTGCCCGCGTAGGCAAGTCGCTGCGTGAAGCGGGAGGGCAGCAGAAAGCTACGGATGAGATCCAGTTGTTTCAGCACGCACAACATATTGCGTAAGAGTCGGGTATTGTTGCCGTTGATCTGCTGGTTCAGGATGTGTTGCTGCTGGGTTTCCGGCGCAATGCGGATCTCTCCAATGATTCCATAAGCATGAGTTACGATTTTTACAGGGATCTTAGCGGTACCTCATAATGATCCGTAGCCAGGAGCGGGAGGCTTTGCTCGATCTTGACGAACAGGCGAACCCTCACCTCCTGTGCTGTGGGCCGCCTTCGCCTGCGCTTTTGGTGGGTCCCCTGACTAGGTATCCTTTGTTTGAAGGAGAAAAGAGCTCATGAGCAAGAACAATGCGCTCACCAGTATGCAGATACTGCGCACTCGATCGGGGAGTTCCCACACGATCTTGCTGACCAGTTTTCGTCGCAACGGCCAGGGAGTAGGAACTCCGGTCGGCATGAAGTCGGTAGACGGAACGTTGTGCTTCATGACCCCTGCCCGGTGGTCTGGTTCTCGATCTCAGATGCTTCAATTGTGAGGGTGGTGGAGGCTGAGGGGATGTTGAGCGTGTTTTTAGATGAATGAGAAAGGAAAAAGAAAGATGTCGACGATCCTTGTTAAAGGAGACATGACGAGGAAAACGAAAGTGATCGGCTATTGGGCGACCACCACAGTCATCGCACTCGAGCTTCTGGCAGGTGGGGTGACGGACCTGGTGCATGGGGGAACGGACGTTGTGGCCGGCCAGCCCGTCGTCGAGGTACTGGCGCACCTTGGCTACCCGGCGTACTTGCTCACGATCCTCGGATTATGGAAGCTGCCTGCAGGCATAGCCTTGCTTGCGCCGGGTTTTCCGCGGCTCAAGGAATGGGCGTATGCCGGCGCCTTCTTTGTCTACACGGGTGCGGCTGCATCGGGCGTGGTACGTGGCCGCAATGACCCGGGCACCCTCATCTGGGGGCCCCTCATCTTCGCCGTTCTCACGATCGCTTCGTGGGCGCTTCGACCGCAAAGCCGTACCCTCGGAGTCCTCGTTCCCGCGAAGAAGCTCGCGTAGTGCATCTGCTTCGTACAATCAAGCAACCGACGCGGGAGAAAACCTGCTCTGGCCTGCACAGACAATCACAAAAAAGGTGCTTGAATGGACGTATGTCTCCCGGCAGCAGAAGAACATCTCTCATGCTCCTCCGCTGCCGGGAGACGTGAAGTCGTGATCATAAACACATCAATACATCTTAGTAATCGACCTGGAAAGCCAGCGTATCGCCAACCACCCACACGTCACGCTGGCTCTCTGCACGTTTGAGGGGAAGGTCATGACCAATCCGATCTAGGGAGGGTTTCGAGACCTGCTCATGCCGTTCTTCCTCAAGCGCTTCGCCAACCCGGCGGCACTCGACTGGGGCTACTCCTACCACGTCGATTGGGATGAGCCGGTGGCGTGAAAGACGAAAGCCGTGGCACGAGGCCACCGGATTGCGCGGTGAGCTACGTGACGAGTTGACCTGCGATGCAGCGACCCTGCGCTCGCATCCCGAAAGATTATTCATCGAATCCGAACATCCTGAAACATCCCTGCGCCGAATGTCCAGGCGTGCGGAACAGGCCTCATGAAAGGAAATGTCCTATGTGGTATACCCTTGTCCTCTTCGTTCATATTCTTGGCGCGATCGGACTCTTTGTCGCGGTCAGCCTGATAGTTGTAGCGTTTGTGCGCATGAGACAGGCATCGACCCTCGAACAGGTCCGAGAATGGGCTGCTGTGGCGCATCTCGCAGGGAAGAGTCTCGCTTTCATTGGGTTGGTTATTCTTGCACCAGCATTGTATATGGTCATCATCGCGTGGGGATTTACCGCTCCCTGGGTGATG
>WNFM01062738.1_pt1 | contig 11867 bp, 25 predicted proteins | sample 5400271 | NCBI WGS metagenome assembly WNFM01 (sample SAMN13153352, study PRJNA577476) | soil metagenome | isolation source: 60 cm saprolite on Douglas fir-dominated hillslope | place: USA:California | collected 2013-09-17 | reverse complement strand
CAGTTCAGATCGATCAGGCGCTTGATCGACATCTGCACCTCGCGACGCAGATCGCCTTCGACCGTGAAGCGCGCGATGCTTTCGCGGATGCGGTCGAGCTCGGCGTCGGTCAGATCCTTGATCTTGCGCGAGCCCTGCACGCCGGCCGCGGTGCAGATCGCCTGCGCGCGCGAGCGGCCAATGCCGAAAATCGCCGTCAATGCGATCTCGGCGTGCTGGTGGTTCGGAATGTTTATCCCTGCAATACGGGCCATATGGACGTGCCTTAGGCGGAACCTGAAATTATAGCTGTTTTAACAAGGCGTTATCAACCCTGGCGCTGTTTGTGCCGAGGGTCGGAGCAAATCACCCGCACCACGCCCTTGCGCCGCACGATCTTGCACTTGCGGCAGATCCTCTTCACTGAAGCCATGACTTTCATCTGATCCTCACTTTGCTCTGAAGGTGATACGACCCTTCGTTAAATCGTAGGGCGTCATCTGCACCGTGACCTTGTCGCCCGGCAGGATGCGGATGTAGTTCATCCGCATCTTTCCCGAGATGAAAGCGTGGATGATGTGGCCGTTCTCCAGCTTCACGCGGAAGGTGGCGTTCGGCAGGTTCTCCACCACCTCGCCCTGCATCTCGATGACGTCTTCCTTGGCCATCCGCGCGCCTCACCGAACCCCGGGCAAACCTCCCTTGAAGTTCGCCTTGCGCAGCAGGCTCTCGTACTGGTGCGTCATGATGTAGGCCTGCACCTGCGACATGAAATCCATGGTCACCACCACGATGATCAGGAGCGAGGTGCCGCCGAAATAGAACGGCACATTCCAGCGCAGGATCAGGAACTCGGGCAGCAGGCAGACCAGCGTCACGTAGACCGCTCCTGCCAATGTGAGGCGTGTCAGGATCTTTTCCAAGTACCGCGCGGTCTGGTCGCCGGGCCGGATGCCGGGTACAAAAGCCCCGGACTTCTTGAGGTTATCGGCGGTTTCTTTCGGGTTGTACTGCAGCGCCGTGTAGAAGAAGCAGAAAAACACGATCAGGGCGGCGTAGAGCACCACGTAGATCGGCTGGCCCGGAGTCAGCGTGCCGGCGATATCTCGCAGCCAGATCAAGCCCTCGTGGCTGCCGAACCAGCCGAGCACGGTCGCCGGAAACAGGATCAGCGACGAGGCGAAGATCGGCGGGATCACCCCCGACATGTTGAGCTTGAAGGGCAGGTGCGAGCTCTGCCCGCCATAGACGCGGTTGCCCACCTGGCGCTTGGCGTAATTCACCAGGATCTTGCGCTGGCCGCGCTCGACGAAGCAGACGAAAGCGGTCACCACGACCACGGCGACGGCGATGAGGAGCGCGGTGAGCGGGTGCATCGCGCCGGTGCGTACCAGCTCGAGCGTGCCGGCGACCGCATTCGGCAGGCCGGCGGCGATGCCGGCGAAGATGATGATCGAGATGCCGTTGCCCAAGCCGCGCTCGGTGATCTGCTCGCCGAGCCACATCAGGAACATGGTGCCGGTGACCAGCGTGGTCACGGTCGTGATGCGGAACATGAGGCCCGGATCGAGCACCAGGTTGGGCTGCGATTCCAGCATGATCGAGATGCCGGTCGCCTGGAACAGCGCGAGGAACACCGTGCCGTAGCGCGTGTACTGCGTGATCTTGCGCCGGCCCGACTCGCCTTCCTTGCGCAGCTGGTCGAGCTGCGGGCTCACCGCAGTCATCAGCTGCATGATGATGGACGCGGAGATGTACGGCATGATCCCCAGGGCGAAGATGGTGAAGCGCCGCAGCGCCCCGCCCGAGAACATATTGAACATGCCGAGCATGCCGCCCTGGTTGTCCTGGAAGAAACCGGCGAGCACGTTCGGGTCGATGCCCGGCACCGGGATATGCGCACCGATGCGGAACACGACGAGCGCGCCCAGCAGGAACAGCAGGCGTTTCTTCAGGTCGCCGTAGCGCGACGCTTTGCCGACGTTGGGTAGTGCAGTCGCCATCAGCTCTTCGCGGCGTCTTTCGGCTCGGCGTGCTCGGCCTGCTCGGATTTCTTCGGCTTCTTCTCTTTCACCTTGCGCTCGACTTTCGGCTTCTCGGTAAGCTGGATCGAGCCGCCCGCGGCTTCGATCATGCTGCGCGCGCCCTTGCTGACCTTGATCTCCTTCAGCGCGACCTTGCGATCGAGCTTGCCGCACAGGATCACTTTCGCTCCCAGCGCCCGGTGCGACACGATGCCCTCGGCCTTGAGCGCGGCGAGGTCGATCTCCGTGGCTTTCATGCGCGCCAGCTCGCTGGTGCGCACTTCAGGGGTGTCCTCGCGCGTGGGGGAGTTGAAGCCGCGCTTGGGCAGGCGGCGATGCAGCGGCATTTGCCCGCCCTCGAAGCCGACCTTGTGGAAGCCGCCCGAGCGCGCCTTCTGGCCCTTGTGGCCGCGGCCGGCGGTCTTGCCCCAGCCCGAGCCCACGCCGCGACCGACGCGGTGCCGATCGCTCTTCGAGCCGGGCGCGGGTTTCAGCGTGTTGAGTTTCATGAATCAATCCGTACCAGGTAGTTGACCTTGTTGATCATGCCGCGCACCGCGGGCGTGTCGATGAGCTCGACCACCTGATCGATGCGCTTCAGGCCCAGCCCGCGCACCGTGTCGCGGTGCGTTTGCTTGCAGCCGGCGAGGCCCTTCAGGAGCCGTACCTTGATCTTCTTCATTGCGTGATTTCTTCGACCGTCTTGCCACGGCGCGCCGCGATCTCGGCGGGCGTGCTCATGGCCTTCAGGCCGTGGAGCGTCGCGCGCACCACGTTATAGGGATTGGTGGAGCCGAAGCACTTGGCGAGCACGTTGGTGATGCCCATCACCTCGAATACCGCGCGCATCGGTCCGCCGGCGATGATGCCGGTGCCCTCGGAGGCGGGCTGCATCAGCACCTTGGCCGCGCCGTGCCGGCCGATCACCGTGTGGTGCAGCGTGCCGTTCTTCAGCTTCACCTTGAAGAGCTTGCGACGCGCCTCTTCCATCGCCTTTTGCACGGCGACCGGCACCTCGCGCGCCTTGCCCTTGCCCATGCCGATGCCGCCATCGCCGTCGCCGACCACGGTGAGCGCGGCGAAGCCGAGCACGCGGCCGCCTTTCACCACCTTGGTGACGCGGTTCACCGCGATCATCTTTTCGCGCAGGCCGTCGCCGCGCTCTTCGTGCTGCATCCTGGGCTGAATCTTCGCCATTGGTTTCCTTTAGAGCTTCAAGCCTGCCTCTTAGAACTTAAGTCCACCAGCGCGCGCCGCCTCGGCGAGTGCCTTGATCCGGCCGTGGTAGCGGTAGCCAGCACGGTCGAACGCCACTTTCTCGATGCCCTTCTCCTTCGCCTTGGCCGCGATGCGGCTGCCGATCAGCTCGGCCGCCTTGAGATTGGCGCCGTGCTTCAGCTGGCCGCGCACTTCCTTCTCCGCGCTCGAAGCGGTGGCGAGCACCTTGTCGCCGGAAGGCGAGGTGATCTGGGCGTAGATGTGCGTGTTGGTGCGATGCACGGTGAGGCGCACGGCGCCGACTTCGCGGATCTTGAGCCGCGTCTGGCGCGCGCGGCGCAGCCTGGCCTGGTTTTTTGCGCTCATGGTTTACTTCTTTTTCGTCTCTTTCAACACGATGACTTCGCCGGTATAGCGCACGCCCTTGCCCTTGTAGGGCTCGGGGGAGCGCTGCGCCCGCACTTCGGCGGCCACCTGCCCGACCAGCTGCTTGTCGATGCCGGTGATCACGATCTCGGTCTGCGTCGGGGTCGCAACCTTGATGCCCTTGGGCATCTGGTGGACCACCGGATGCGAGAAGCCGAGCGACAGGTTGAGCTTGTCGCCCTGCGCCTGCGCGCGGTAGCCGACGCCGACCAGCGAGAGGCGCTTCTCGAAGCCTTTGGTGACGCCGGCGACCATGTTGGCCACCAGCGCGCGCATGGTGCCGGACATCGCGTTGGCGTGGTTCGAGTTGCCGAGCGCCTTGAACACCACCTGCTCGCCTTCCTGCTTCACTTCCACGTTCGGATCGGTCGGGCGCGCGATGGTACCGAGCGGGCCCTTCACCGAGATGCTGCCGCTGGCGAGGGTCAGGTCGACGCCTTTCGGCAGCGGAATCGGATATTTGGCGATGCGCGACATGGCTTTGTCCTTAAGCGACGATGCAGAGCACTTCGCCGCCGACACCGTCGGCGCGGGCCTTGCGATCGGTCATCACGCCGCGCGAGGTCGAGAGGATTGCCACGCCCAGCCCATTCATCACGCGCGGGATGTCATCCCTGCCCTTGTAGACGCGCAGCCCCGGCTTCGAGACGCGCTCGATGCGCTCGATCACCGGCCGGCCGGCGTAGTACTTGAGGCCGATGGCGAGCTCTTTCTTGGCGCCGCCGTCTTTACCATCAGCGCCGCCTTTGTCACGGATGGCGAAGTCCTCGATGTAGCCCTCGTCCTTCAGCACCCTGGCGATGGCGCTCTTCAGTCCCGAAGCGGGCATCGTGACCTCCGCGTGGCCGACCAGCTGCGCATTGCGGATGCGGGTCAGCATGTCGGCGATCGGGTCATGCATGCTCATATCGCGTCTCCCTTACCAGCTCGCTTTGATGATGCCGGGCACTTCGCCCTTGAGCGCGAGGTCGCGCAGCTTGTTGCGGCCCAGACCGAACATGCTGTAGACGCCGCGCGGCCGGCCGGTGAGCGCGCAGCGGTTGCGCAAGCGCACCGGCGAAGCGTCGCGCGGCAGCCTCTGCAGCTTGGCGCGCGCCTCGTCGCGCGCCTCGTCGGAGGCGCGCGAGTCGTAGATGATCTCGAGCAGCGCCGCGCGCCGCGCCTTGAACTTCTCGACGGTCTTGCGGCGTTTCTTGTCGCGCAATATCAGTGCGAGCTTGGCCATAGGTCTCTCTTCAGTGCTTGAACGGGAAGCGGAACGCGGCGAGCAGTGCGCGCGCCTCGTCGTCGGTCTTCGCCGTGGTGGTGATGGCGATGTTCATGCCGCGCAGGGCATCGATCTTGTCGTAATCGATCTCGGGGAAGATGATCTGTTCCTTGAAGCCGAGGTTGTAGTTGCCGCGGCCGTCGAACGCGCGGTTCGACATGCCGCGGAAGTCACGGATGCGCGGCATCGCGATGTTCACCAGGCGGTCGAAGAACTCGTACATGCGCGCGCCGCGCAGCGTCACCATGCAGCCCACCGGGAAGTTGGCGCGCACCTTGAAGTTGGCGATCGATTTGCGCGACTTCGTCACCACCGGCTTCTGCCCGGCGATCTTGGTCATGTCGGCCACCGCGTGGTCGAGCACCTTCTTGTCGGTGGTGGTTTCGCCCACCCCCATGTTGACCGTGATCTTCTTGATGCGCGGCACCTGCATGACGCTCTTGTAGCCGAACTTCTGCGTGAGCTCGGGCACCACCTTCTCGCGGTAGAACTGCGCGAGGCGCGGCGGCGGCGCCGGCTCCTCGGGCGCGGCCGGCTTGGCCGGCGCGGCGTCCTTCTTCGGCGCTTCCTTTTTGCCCTGCGGCTTCGCCTGCTGGGCGGGCTTTTGCTCGCGCGGCGGCGCGCCCTTGTCGCCTTGCTTCGCCTTCGCGTCGTGTTTCTGGTCTTTGTCCTTGGCCATGATTACGCTTCCACCTGCTCGCCGTTGCCTTTGAAGACGCGCACCTTGCGACCGTCTGCCAGGCTCTTCACGCCGGCGCGATCGGCCTTCTGCGTGGCCGGGTTGTAAAGCGCGATGTTCGAAACGTGGATCGGCAGATCCTTGTCGATGATGCCGCCGGTCTGCCCCTTCATCGGGTTGGGGCGCTGGTGCTTCTTCACGCGGTTCACGCCTTCGACCACCACGTGCTCGGCGTCGACGCGGCGCAGCACGCTGCCACGCTTGCCCTTGTCGCGCCCGGAGATGACGATGATTTCGTCGCCCTTCTTAATGCGCTGCATCACAGCACCTCGGGCGCGAGCGAGACGATTTTCATGAACTGCTCGGTGCGCAGCTCGCGCGTCACCGGCCCGAAGATGCGCGTGCCGATCGGCTCCATCTTCGGCGTGAGCAGCACCGCGGCGTTGCGGTCGAATTTGATCAGCGAGCCGTCGGCGCGACGCACGCCCTTGCGGGTGCGCACCACCACGGCGTCGTAGATCTCGCCTTTCTTCACGCGGCCACGCGGCGCGGCGTCCTTGACGCTCACCTTGATCACGTCCCCGATCGAGGCGTAGCGGCGCTTCGAGCCGCCGAGCACCTTGATGCAGATTACGGCGCGCGCGCCGGTGTTATCGGCGACATCGAGCATCGACTCCATTTGAATCATTTCATTCTCCAATCCAACTTGCATTGCCGCGCAATGCAGTTTTGGACCCCGTCCGGGGCTAGGAAGGCCGTGATTCTACTCTCAAACGGCCTTCGATTTCTCCACCAGGCGCGTCACGCGCCAGGACTTGGTGCGCGACATCGGCCGGCACTCGGCGATCTCGACCAGGTCGCCCTCGCCGAACTCGCCGCTTTCCACATGCGCGTGGTACTTCTTCGAGCGCGTGATGGTCTTGCCCATCATCGGGTCGCGCACGCGGCGCTCGACGCGCACCACCAGCGTCTTCTGCATCTTGGTGCTGGTCACGCGGCCGAGCAGCTTCCTCTGGTTCTTCTCCGGCGTGGCGGCTGCCGCTGCTTGTTCAGTCATTTGGCGGACTTCTCCTTGATGATGGTGCGCACGCGCGCGATGTCGCGGCGCACCTTCTTCAGCTGGCTCGTGTTGCCGAGCTGCTGGGTGGCGACCTGCATGCGCAGGCCGAATTGCGCCCGCAGCAGCGATTCCAGCTCCTTCTGCAGCTCCTCGGGTTGCTTGCCGCGCAGTTCGCTCGGTTTCATGCTTAGCCTCCCAGCATCCGCTGCACGACGATGGTGCGGAAGGGCAGCTTGGCCGACGCCAGCGCGAACGCTTCTCTGGCGAGCACCTCGGTGACGCCGTCCATCTCGAAAATGACTTTGCCGGGCTGGATTTCGGCGACGAAGTACTCCGGGTTGCCCTTGCCGTTGCCCATGCGCACCTCGGCCGGCTTCTGCGACACCGGCTTGTCGGGGAAGACGCGGATCCAGATGCGGCCGCCGCGCTTGATGTGGCGCGACATGGCACGCCGTCCGGCTTCCAGCTGGCGCGCGGTCAGCCGGCCGCGGGTGGTGGCCTTGAGCCCGTATTCGCCGAAGGACACCTTGGCGCCGCGCGTGGCGACACCCGTGTTGCGGCCCTTCTGCTGCTTGCGGTACTTGGTACGTGCGGGTTGCAGCATGCTCTATTCCTTGGTTTCGCCTTCCGGCTTCGCCGGCTCTTCCTTCACGACCTTCTTCGGCCGCTTGATCGTGGTCTTGGGCGCAGGCGCGGCGTCTTTCTTCACCGGCGGGCGCTTGTCGCCATCCGGACGCGGCCGTGCGGGGCCGCGCCTCGCGCCGGGGCGCGGCGCGGGTTTCTTGGCGCGCTTCGGCTCGCTCGGGGCTTCGGGTTGCGGCAGCGCCGGGGCGGCGCCGGGCAACGCGATTTGCGCCTCGCCCTTGGGCATGACCTCGCCCTTGTAGACCCAAACCTTGATACCGATCACACCGTAGGTGGTCTTCGCTTCGCCCAGGCCGTAATCGATATCGGCGCGCAGCGTATGCAGCGGCACGCGGCCTTCGCGGTACCACTCGGTGCGCGCGATCTCGATGCCGTTCAGGCGCCCGGCGCTCATGATCTTGATGCCCTGCGCGCCCAGGCGCATCGCGTTCTGCATGGCGCGCTTCATCGCGCGGCGGAACATAGCTGCGCGTCGATCTCGGGCTTCCTGATCTCCTCGATGTTCACGTGCACCTGCTGCACGCCCATGATGCGGCGCAGCTCCGCCTTGAGCGCCTCGATCTCCTCGCCTTTCTTGCCGATCACCACGCCCGGGCGCGCCGAGAAGATGGTGATGCGCGCATCCTTCGCCGGGCGCTCGATCAGCACGCGGCCGACCGAGGCGTGCGCCAGCTTCCTCTTCAGGAAGTCGCGCACCTTGATGTCCTCCGCCAGCATCGGCGCGAAGTTCTTGCTGTTGGCGTACCAGCGCGAGCTCCAGTTCTTGTTCACCGCGAGGCGGAAGCCCACGGGATTGATCTTCTGGCCCATCAGTCACCCACCGTAATGAAAATGTGGCACGTGTGCTTGAGCACGCGGTTGCCGCGCCCTTTGGCACGCGCCTGGAAACGCTTGAGGAACATGCCGCGCTCGACGTAAATCTGCTTCACCTTGAGGACGTCGATGTCGGCGCCGTCGTTGTGCTCGGCATTCGCGATCGCAGACTCGAGCAGCTTGCGCAGGATCGCCGCGCCCTTCTTCGGCGAGAACGACAGGATGTTGATCGCCTGGTCGACGGGCTTGCCGCGGATCAGATCGGCGACCAGACGCCCCTTCTGGGCGGAAAGGCGCGCACCGCGCAGGCTGGCTTTGGTTTGCGTCATTTCTTACCTGCCGGTGCGGGTGCCGCAGCGGCGGCTGCCGGTCCCGCGGCAGCCGGAGCGGCCGCGCCGGGCGCACCCGGAGGCCCGCGACGATCGCCGCCGACCGCGTCCTCGGTGCGCTTGCCGACCGCGGAGTGGCTCTTGAAGATGCGCGTCAGCGCGAATTCACCGAGCTTGTGCCCGACCATGTTCTCGGTGACGTACACCGGCACGTGCTGTCTGCCGTTGTGCACGGCGATCGTCAGGCCGACGAAGTCGGGAACGATGGTCGAGCGGCGCGACCAGGTCTTGATCGGCCGCTTGTCGCTCGCGCCGCGCGCCTTGTCGACCTTCGCCATCAGGTGATGGTCGACGAATGGGCCCTTCTTGATGGAACGTGCCATGACTAATCCTTATTTCACGCGCCGGTCGCGCACGATCATCACCTGGGTGCGCTTGTTGCGTCGGGTCTTGAATCCCTTGGTCTGCACGCCCCACGGCGAGACCGGGGGCTGGGCCGCGGCGGTCCTGCCTTCGCCGCCGCCGTGCGGGTGATCGATCGGGTTCATCGCCACGCCGCGCACGGTCGGACGCACGCCGCGCCAGCGCTTGCGTCCCGCCTTGCCGATGGATTCGAGGTTGTGCTCGGCGTTGCCGACTTCGCCGATGGTGGCGCGGCAGTCGATGTGCACCTTGCGGATCTCGCCCGAGCGCAGGCGCAGCTGCGCGTACGAGCCTTCGCGCGCCAGCACCTGCACGCCGGCGCCTGCCGAGCGCGCGAGCTGCGCGCCCTTGCCCGGCATCATCTCGATGCAGTGCACGATGGTGCCGACCGGGATATTGCGCAGCGGCAGCGCGTTGCCGGTCTTGATCGGCGCTTCGGCGCCCGACATGAGCTGCGTGCCGACCGCGATGCCCTTGGGCGCGATCACGTAGCGGCGCTCGCCATCGGCGTAGAGCAGCAGCGCGACGTGCGCGCTGCGGTTCGGGTCGTACTCCAGCCGCTCGACGAGCGCGTTGATGCCGTCCTTGTTGCGGCGGAAATCCAGGATGCGCAGGTGGTGCTTGTGGCCGCCGCCCTGGTGGCGCATCGTGACGCGGCCATGGTTGTTGCGGCCGCTGCCGCGGATCTGCTGCGCGGTGAGCGGCCAGTACGGCTCGCCCTTGTGCAACTCGGGCGTGACCACCTTGACGAGCGCGCGACGTCCTGGAGAAGTAGGCTTAACTTTGACTAGAGGCATGTTCTATTCCGTCGCCGCGAAGTTGATTTCCTGGCCCTCGGCCAGCCGCACGTAGGCCTTCTTCCAGCTGCGCCGGCGGCCCGACAGCCGGCCGAAGCGCCGTTCCTTGCCTTTCACGTTGAGCACCGTGACGTCGTCGACCTTGATCTTGAACATCAGCTCGACCGCCGCCTTGATCTGCGGCTTGGTGGCATCGTCGGCCACGCGGAACACGTACTGGCGGTTCTTGTCGGCGACGAAGGTGCTCTTCTCCGACACCACCGGCGCGAGCACCACGTTCATCAGCTGCTCGGCGTTGTATTTCTTGACGGCGGTCATGAGAGCCTCATTTCAACATTTGCTCCAGCTTGGCCACCGCCGCCTTGGTGAGCAGCACGTTCTTCGAGCGCACCAGGGCGACCGGATTGGCGTGCCGCGCCGGGATGATTTCGACGTTCGCCAGGTTGCGCGAGGAGAGCACCAGCTTCTCGTCGACCTCGTCGGTGATCACCAGCACCTGGTCGAAGCCCATGTCCTTTACCTTCTTGGCGAGCAGCTTGGTCTTCGGCGCGTCGAGCACGAACTCGTCGACCACGCGCAGGCGGTCTTCGCGCGCCAGCTGCGAAAGGATCGAGCACAGGCCCGCGCGGTACATCTTGCGGTTCACTTTCTGGGAGAAATTCTCGTCGGGCGAATTGGGGAAGATCTTGCCGCCGCCGCGCCACAGCGGGCTTGAAGTCATGCCCGCGCGCGCGCGCCCGGTGCCTTTTTGCCGCCAGGGCTTCTTGGTCGAGTGTCTGACCGCGCCGCGGTCCTTCTGCGCCCGCGTACCCAGCCGCGCGTTCGCCTGATAGGCGATCACCAGCTGGTGAACCAGCGCCTGGTTGAACTCGCGGTCGAAGATGGCGTCGGTCGCATTCAGCGTGCCTGCGCTGCCGATCATTTTCAGTTCCATGGCCGGCCTCAGCTCTTCTTCGGCGCCGGCTGCGCCGTTGCCGGTTTGGCTGCTGGTTTGGCCTCGGGCCTGGCCTCGGCTCTGGCAGCGGGCTTGGCGGCCTGCGGCTTCGCCTGCTGCACCACCGGTTTGGCGATCTTCACGGCCGGGCGCACGACCACGTCGCGCCCCTTCGAGCCGGGCACCGAGCCTTTAACCAGCAGCAGCTGGCGCTCGGTGTCGACGCGCACCACGGTCAGGCCGGAGATCGTGCGGCGCTTGTCGCCGAGATGGCCCGGCATGCGCTTGCCGGGGAAAACGTGCGCCGGGCTCTGGTTCTGGCCAGTCGAGCCGGGCACCCGGTGCGAGATCGAGTTGCCGTGCGAAGCGTTCTGTCCGCCGAAATGGTGGCGCTTGATGACGCCCGCAAATCCCTTGCCGATGGTCACGCCCTGCACGTCGACCTTCTGGCCGACCTTGAAGATCTCGACGCCGATCTTGGCGCCGACCTTGAGCTCGCCGAGCTCTTCGGGCTTGGCAAGGCGGAATTCCTTGAGCAGGTGGCCGGCTTCCACCGCCGCCTTGGCGAGATGCCCGGCGATCGGCTTGGCGATGCGCGTCGCACGGCGCTTGCCGAACGCGACCTGCACCGCGGCATAGCCGTCCTTCTCCGCGGTCTTGATCTGCGTCACCCGGTTGTCGGACACGTCGAGCACCGTGACCGGCAGCGTGGTGCCGTCGTCGGTGAAGATGCGCGTCATGCCGACCTTGCGGCCGACCAATCCTATCGTCATACCTTCCTCTTCTGTTGATCCCCGCCTGGGCGGGGACGCCGGCTTCAATTGGCCGGCACTGCTCTATTACTACAGCCCTACTGGACCTTGATCTCCACGTCGACACCGGCGGGAAGATCGAGCTTCATGAGCGCGTCCACCGTCTTGTCGGTCGGATCGATGATATCCATCAACCTCAGATGCGTGCGGATCTCGAGCTGGTCGCGCGACGCCTTGTCGATATGCGGCGAGCGCAACAGGTCGAAGCGCTGCTTGCGCGTCGGCAGCGGCACCGGGCCGCGCACCACAGCACCGGTGCGCTTCGCGGTGTCGACGATCTCGAGCGCCGACTGATCGATCAGGCGGTAGTCGAACGCTTTGAGACGAATTCTGATGCGCTGGCTTTGCATTGCTTTCTCGTTGTTACTCGATGATCTTCGCGACGACGCCGGCGCCGACCGTCTTGCCGCCCTCGCGGATGGCAAAGCGCAAGCCCTGCTCCATCGCGATCGGCGTGATCA
>WNFM01359869.1_pt1 | contig 11869 bp, 9 predicted proteins | sample 5400271 | NCBI WGS metagenome assembly WNFM01 (sample SAMN13153352, study PRJNA577476) | soil metagenome | isolation source: 60 cm saprolite on Douglas fir-dominated hillslope | place: USA:California | collected 2013-09-17 | reverse complement strand
CGCCTGCCGGTACGAGGCGATCGCGGCTTCCAGGCGGCCCCGCTGCTGGAAGAGGACGCCTAAGTTGAAGCACGCGGACGCCATGTCCGGCTGCAATACCAGCGCGCGCTGGTACGCAAGCACCGCGTCGTCGATGTCGCCCTTCATCTGCAACGCGACACCGATGTTGAAATACGTTTGCCCGTCGGCCGGCCGAAGGCGCAGCGCCTGATCGAAGGCCTGCGTGGCCGCGGCGCCATCACGGCGCGCGAGTTCCGCGTGACCCAACGCATGCCACAGCGCAACCTGGTACGGCGTCCGGTTGAGCCCTTCGCGCAGCAGTGCCGCGGCTTCATCGGGCTTGTGCTCCGCGATGGCGAGTTGCGCTGCGGCCATGCGCGTGTCCGCGTCGTCGGGCGCCAGCGCGACGGCCTGCGCAAATTCACGTCGGGCAAGCTCGTAATCGCCGCGATCCCGCGCAAGCACGGCGATGAGGCGATGCGCCGGTGCATAACCGGGTTGCGCAGCCATGACGCGAGCGTATTCGACAGCGGCGGCGTCCACGTCGCCTTGGCTGTGCGCCCGGACGCCGGCGTCCCACCAGCCGGCGAGTTCCGTAGCCGTCGGCGAATCCGCATCCACATTCCCCGACAACGTTCGCAATGCCGCGGCCAGTTCGTCGGCCGACGCAAACACCCGCTCCACCAATGCCGGCGCATGACCCGGCGCAATCGCGGCCAGCGACCAGACATTTCGCGCCGGGCGCGCCGCAAGGAACGGCCCGACCGCCGCGTGCAGTCCCGTGAGGTCGACCAGCACATCGGGATCGCGGCCCGCGAGTCCACGCGCGTGCGTCGCATCGGCTTGTAACGGCAGCGCGACGAACAGCGCCGACGCCGGCGCCCCCGTCAGCGCTGCGCGAGTGCGCTCCGGATTTCCCGCGCACGCGAAGGTCCTGACCGCGTCGACACGGTCCAATCTTCGTAACGTTTCCTGCACGGCGGCGCATGCGGCCCCGAATGTCGCACTGTCCGGCGCGGGCATGAGCCACGCAAGACGCAACGCCGCGCCGCCTGTGCGGGTCGGCCACAGCGATGGAACCTGCAGCGGCAGCGCCTTGCACATCGCGGCGTGGGTGGCCGCAAGATCCGTCGCCAGCATCGGCTCATGCGGATGCACCGCGACGATGATCCGGCGCAGCGCGTCGATGTCGTCTGCCTGCCAGTTGCGCGTGCGTAGCGTCTCGAGCAGCGCGGCCCGGTCATGCGCAGCTGCGCTCGCGACGACCGGCGCCAGCAGGACCGCGGGCATCTTCGCGGCCAACGGCAGCAGCGCCTCGAAGAACTCCTCCGGCAACGCTTCGCGCGGGGTGGCTTCGAGCGAGCGCGCCAACGCCGTTGCGTAGGCAGGCAACAGCGCCAAGTCCGGCATCGCCGACAAGGCCTTGGCAAAATCCGCCAACGCGGCACGATCGCCCGACGCGGCGCTGGCGGCGGCGCGCGACGCCTGCGCGCGAAACTCGGACGGAGAAAGTGCGAGCACTTCAGCCGCAGCCGACTGCGCGCCCGCGTAATCGCCGCGAGAAAGCAGGCTCTCCGCCAACGCGAGCCGCGCCGCGAGGAATTGCGCGTCGACCTGCGCGGCGCCACGCCAGGTGTCGATCGCCTCGTCGCTCAATCCCAACTGCCAAAGCATTTCGCCGAGATGGAAGCGCGCATCGACATCCCGCGCGTTGGCGCGCGCGGCGCGCCGAAAATACAACACGGCCTCGATCGGCCGGCCCGCCCACATATGGGTCCGCCCGCGTTGCAGCAGATCGGCGTAATTGCTGGCCGCCATCAACCGAGATAGTGCTTGAGCCGCTCGACCAGCGATGCCGGCGCCAGCCGGTACAGGATGCGGCCCGGCAACTTGTGGCGAATGGCCACGGCCGCGCGAGCGATCTGCCTGCCCACGCCTTGCGGTGAGGCCGCAGCCGGCGACGCTTGCGATGGTGGCGTCCAAGGACGGTACCCAAGAGCATCGCGAACACGCACGGGTGAAAAAGGCTGCAATGCGGGCCACGGCTGTGCGGTCGCGACCGCGGCGTCGTAGCAGTCGAAGGTCGCCTCCGTCATCTCGCGCAACGATGCATGCGGCATGGCGCGCGCCGCCGTCGATGCGGCGCGGCGGGCGTCGGCATTCTTCGTGCCCAATATCGCAAGCACTCGTTCCAGCATCCGCTTTTCGTCGCGCCATTCGTCGCCGGTCATCACCCAGCCTGCGCCGCTGCCGCGGACGCGCTCCTCCAACGCACCGATCGGCGGCACGAGCACGGGCCGACCCGACGCCCACGCTTCGGACAGCGTGTAGCTGAACGTCTCCGGTCCCGCCGAAGGATAGAGGACCAAGTCGACGCGATAATGCGCGAGCAAGTCCGGAAGATCGGCGGGGTCGTATCTTCCGTGCACGGTGAAAAGCGCGTCGCTCGCCTGCCACGGCCCGTGCTGGACGTCCATGTAGCCGATCAGCACAAAGCGCACCCACGCGCCGCGCGTGCGCGCCAGCGAAACCAGCCGCTCGAGGCGACGTGCGCCCTTGTCCGGCCCGATCGCTCCCAGGATCGCAACGGTGGGCGCGCCATCTTCGGGCAACGAGAGCGCCGTGCTCGCGGTTGCGTGACGCGGCAGGATGCCATCGGGCGTGCCGTGCGCGATGACTTTGGCTGCGCAGCCCTCGAAATAGTGTTCGAGCATACCCGCGGCCCAGAGCGACGGCGCGATCCTGAATGCCGCGCGCCGCAACAGCCTGCCGTGACGTTGGCGCCACGTCGCGATGTTCGTTTCCGCGAACGCCGGCTGCGCGCCAAGGCATCGTGAGCACGCGGCGAGGTCGGTCACTCCCCCGCAGTACATTCCGTCGGTGGCGAGGAAGGTGATCGTCGGGCACGCGAAGTTGAGGTCGTGCACCGTGTAGCCATAAGGCAGCGGGAAATCCTCCAGTGCCGCCAGCATGCCGTCGCGGCACGCGGAAATATTGTGCAGGTGAATGAGCGCTATATCGAACGTCGCGCAGATTCCGCCCAGAAATTCCCGCCAGACCTCATGCGCGCCACGAACGAAGTCGAACGTGACCACCGTGCCGTCGTCGCGGTGTTCCTCCAGTTGCCAGCGATCGTCCGCCGCGATGGCAAGATAATGTCGCCAACGCCTTCGCGAACCCGCGATCAACGCGCGCACGTGCGTCTCGGTGCCGCCGCCATGGTAATGAATGATGTGCAGCACGCCACGGCCGGGTGAGGCATCCACGGCCAGCCGCGCTGCGACCGCCTCGCGCAGCGGCCGCACCGGATCTTCCGCGATGTAGGCGCGCACCATGTCGAGGTAGTGCGGATGGCGGTCGAGCAGCAGCGCCATGTTGCGCTCGCCGAGCAGCGCCTTCTGCCCGGTGAAGGAACGCTCGCCGGCGTGAACGACGAACGCGTTGTCGGCCAGCACGTTGCGCCACCCCGCGCGGGCCGCGCGCAGGCACAGGTCGTTCTCCTCGCCGTAGCCCAAGCCGAACACCGGATCGAAGATGCCGATTGCGTCGAGCATTGCGCGCCGCAGGTAGAGGCAGTAGCCCACACCCGTCGGCAGATCGGGATACGTGGCCACGGCCGCCGCCGCGATGGCTGCGCGCATGGGTTCGGGGTCGCGGCCCACGGGCCATCCGTTGTCCTCGCAGAATCGCGGCAACGAGCAGATCTCGGCGTTGTTCGAGAAGGGCGTGATGGTTCCGATCGTGGCGTCGGTGGCCGCGCAATGCAGCAGCGCATCGAGCCAGCCCTCCGTGACGATCGTGTCGGAATTAAGGAGCACGACGTCCGCGCGCGAAAGCTGCATGCCGCGATTCGACGTGCCGGTGAAGCCAATGTTGTTCTCGTTTCGCAGCAGCACGAGTTGCGGATGCGCCAGGCGCTCGAGCTCGGCGAAATACTCGGCAATGCCCGGATCGGGCGACGCGTCGTCGATCAGCACTACGCGCACGTCGGGGCGCAGATGCGCCAGCACGCTCGATACGCAGGCCCGGACATCCGCCGGCGCGTTGTACACCGGCACGACGACGTCGACGGCGATGCTGCGCGCGACGATCGTCATCCGCCGCGCACGCGCTTCCACCACAGCCGCATGCGCAGCCACGGCAGCGAAATCCACCAACGAACGCTCTGGCGATAGGCGATGATGCGCTCCTGCGCTTCGACCGCCCGTTGCAGCCGATCGCATTCCGCTTGCCGTGCAGTGACGGATTGCCGCGCCGAAGCCAACGCGCTCGCCAGCCCGTCGCGTGCCGCATTCGATTCGGACAGTTGCGCGTCGCGCTCGACGACGAGGCGTTCGCGGTAGGCCGCAATTTCCTCGAGGTGCTTCACGTGCCCGGTTTGCCGGTCCAGTTGCACGTCGCGCTCGCGTACCAGCGCGTCCTGCCGCAGAATCTCGCCCGCCTGCGCATCGATGCGCGCAAGCTCGGCGTCAGCACGATCGGCGAAGAGCGACAGCGAGGCACCGTCCTCCGGCAGTGCGGAATGCGATTTGGCGGCGACCACGACAAAGTACATCGCCGCCGGTGGGCGCGCCTCGTCGACGCGCGCGGTATCACCCGTCCACGCCTCGACGGTGTCGCCCGTCGTCTCGCTCCACACCGCCGAGCCGAAATAGCGCCGCTGCCGAAACCAGCGCTGGGCGGGAAAGGCGCCGCGCAGCAGCGCTTCGAGCTCCGCGCGGTGCGGCTCGTGCTGATGGAACGGGTTGTGAAAATCTCGCGCCGTCGAGTATTCGACCGGATTCGGCGTCGAAAGGACGAGCACGCCCTCCGCGGTGAGCACGCGCGCGATCTCGGCCAGCATCCGCGGCTGGTCCGCGCGCGGCAGATGCTCGATCGTCTCGAACGACACGACGACGTCGACGCTTCCGTCCGGCAGCGGCAACGCGGCAGCGCTGCCTTCGTCGAAGCGCACGTTGGAAAGCGCGGCGTAGCTTTCGCGCGCATGCGTCACCGCAGCGACATCGATGTCGATCCCGGTCACTGCGGCTGCAACCTGTGACAGCAGCGCGCTGCCGTAGCCCTCGCCGCACGCGACGTCGAGGACGCGCTTCCCCGCGACGAAGCGCCGCGCAAATGCGTAGCGATGCCAGTGCTCGTAGGCGATCTCGCCGGCGATGCCGGGGACGAATCGCTCGCCGGTGAATTCGAGGTCGGAGGGCATTCGGTTGCTGTGAATGATCGCGCGGGCCCGCGCGGTCGCTGATTCGCCGGTATTCGGACTAGGTCGGGCGACGATTGCCGCGCGGACGGGCCGCAACGGATGAACGCGCAACCGACCGCGTCGCCGGCGAGTGAACGTGATGCTCCGCGTAGGCGTCGAGCAGGCGGCGAATCATCCGCTGGTACTGAGTGTTGTGTTTCTCCGCCTCACGCTTGAAAAATTCCACGCTGCGCTTGCTCAGCGCCAGCGTAACTTTCACCCCTTCTTCGCGAAAGACCAGATCTTCCGGGGCGGGGAGGAAGTCCGGAATGACCCTAGGCCTTCCCATCGGCTCATCGGTGTATTTTATTTTCGCGCTCATAGATCTGCCTGCCCTTCCTGGAATGGCCAGCATCAATAATGCACGGTAACCAGATAAACTGCCATATCGTCGTATGGCGCCCCGCCGGATGGTTTCCGATTCAATTTTAGCCGATCGCCCTGTCGGAGCCCCTGCGGTATCATCGTGGCTCATGTTCCCGCCGCGCGTCGACCGCTGGCATTCGAAAGCCGTACTGCAGCCGCGACACCCCGGCCCGCGCCGGCTCCTCCCGACTCTTCCGCCACATTAAGGCCGCCACGTTGCCCCGGTGAACGCGACCCTCCGAACCCATTTGTCCTTGCCCCGGCAGCCCTTCGCGGTGTTCGCGAGCTTCTGGAAGCATCGCGCGCTGATCGTCAACCTGGCGCGCCGCGACGTCCTCGGCCGCTACAGCGGATCCTTTCTCGGGCTCATGTGGTCGTTCTTCAATCCGCTGCTGATGCTGGGCGTCTACACGTATGTCTTCGGCGTCGTGTTCAAGGCGCGCTGGACGCAGGCCGAGTCGTCGTCGATCCTCGAGTTCGCCGTGGTCTTGTTCGCGGGATTGCTCGCCTTCGGCATCTTTTCCGAGAATGTCAATCGCGCGCCGTCGCTGATGCTGCAGAACCCGGGCTTCGTGAAGCGCGTCGTCTTCCCGCTGGAAATCATGCCGTGGGTCGTCATGTGCTCGAGCCTCTTCCACACGCTGATCAGCTTGTGCGTGTTGGCGCTCGTCATGCTCGCAGGCTTCGGCGCCCTGCCGTTCACCTGGCCGCTGATCGTGGTCGTGCTCGTGCCGCTGGTGCTGTTCGTGCTGGGCCTCGCGTGGGCACTCGCGGCGCTCGGCGTTTACCTGCGCGACCTCGCGCAGACGATCACCATCGTGACGTCCGTGCTGATGTTCGTGAGCCCGATCTTCTATCCGGCTACCGCGGTACCAGCGGACTTTCGCTGGGCCGTCGAGTGGAACCCGCTGTCGTTCTTCGTCGACCAGACGCGCGCGGTGCTCATCTTCGGCCAGCTTCCCGATTTCGCCACACTGGCCGCGATGACCGCAGGCGGACTCGCGCTCGCCTGGGCGGGACTTGCACTCTTCCAATATGCGCGCGACGGATTCGCCGATGTCCTCTGAGCTCGTGGTCCACGCCGAGGGCATCGGCAAGAACTATCGCCTCTTTGCGACACCGCGCGACCGCCTGAGGCAACTGTTCGCGGGCAAGGGCCGCAAGTATTACCGTGAATTTGCAGCACTCGCCGACGTCAGCTTCGACGTCCGGCGCGGCGAGACCGTGGGCATCATCGGCCGCAACGGCTCCGGGAAGTCGACGCTGCTGCAGATCGTCTGCGGCACGCTGCAGCCGTCCGCGGGGGGCATCGCGACGCAAGGGCGCATCGCGGCCATCCTCGAGCTGGGCGCAGGCTTCAGCCCGGAGTTCAGCGGTCGCGAGAACATCTTCCTCAACGGCTACATCGTCGGCCTCACGCAGCAGGAGATCGAGGCGCGCATGGATGCCATCTGCGCGTTCGCCGACATCGGCGATTTCATCGAGCAGCCGATCAAGACCTACTCGACTGGCATGGTCGTGCGGCTCGCGTTTGCGGTGATGGCGCACGTCGACGCCGACATCCTGGTGATCGACGAAGCGCTCGCCGTCGGCGACGCGCGCTTCGTGCAGAAGTGCATGCGATTCCTGCGCGAATTCAAGGCGCGCGGCACGCTCTTGTTCGTCAGCCACGACACGTCCGCGGTCGCAAGCCTGTGCGATCGCGTGCTCTGGCTCGACGGTGGGCGCGTCAAGGCGATCGGCCCGTCGAAACATGTGTGCGAACTCTACCTCGAGAACCTGCTCGAAGCCGCGCAGGGCGCGTCACGCGAAGTCGACAAGCCGCGAGTGACTTCACGAGACGGCGCCGCCGCAGCACCCCCACGCGATCAGCGTCTCGACATGATGCAGGCAGGGGGGCATCGCACCGACGTCGAGATTTTCGAGTTCGACCCGGCGTCGGCGTCGTTCGGCCGCCGCGGTGCGCGCATCGCCGATGTACGGATCGAGCACCCAAGCGGTGAACGCCTCGCGTGGGCGGTCGGCGGCGAGACGGTCGTCGTGGCCATCGACGTCGAGGCGATCGAACCGCTGCCAAGTCCCATCGTCGGCTTTCTGGTGCGCGATCGGCTGGGGCAGAACATCTTCGGTGACAACACGTTTCTCACGTCGCACAACAAGCCGCTTTCGCTCGCCGCCGGAGATATCGCCCGCGCGCGGTTCGAATTCGACCTGCCTCTGCTGCCACCGGGCAACTATTCGATCGCGGTCGCGGTCGCGGATGGGCATCAGCAGGAACACGTGCAGCACGAATGGATTCACGACGCGCTCATCTTTCGCGTCGAGACGAGCAGCATCCGCCATGCGCTGGTCGGTGTGCCGATGCGCTCGATCGAATTCGGCCTGCTCAATCCGGCGGATGTCACGAATACCGCAGCCGCGGATGCCCGCGGATGAGCGACCGCGCACGGTCTGCCGACGCGCCCGCGACGGCGCCCATCACGCGATGCGCCGTGTGCGGATCGGAGGAATTGCACTACGTCGAGGAGTTGCCCGCGCAGCTCATCCGCGAGTGGGAACTGTCGGCGGCTGAAGCCGCCTACGTGAACCGCCAGCAAGGGTTGCAGTGCGTTCGCTGCGGCAGCACGTTGCGCTGCATGGCGCTGGCCACCGCGTTGCTTCGGCATTGCGGCGGCGCTGGACCGTTCGCGGCGTTTTCTTCATCGCCGGCCATGCAACGGCTGCGCGTGCTGGAGATCAACGAGGCCGGGGGCGTGTCGCCGTTCCTGGCGCAATGGCCGGGACGCGTGCTCGCCAAGTATCCGGATGTCGATATGCAACACCTGCCGCATGCGGATGCGACGTTCGACCTGGTCGTGCACTCCGACACGCTGGAGCACGTGCCGGATCCGGTGCGCGGGCTCGAGGAATGCCGGCGCGTGTTACGTGACGGCGGAGCGTGCGTGTATACCGTGCCGATCATCGTCGGCCGGCTGACGCGCAGCCGCGCCGGATTACCGCCGAGCCATCACGGCAATCCGGATGACGGCAGCGGCTATCTCGTGCACACCGAGTTTGGCGCCGACGCGTGGGCGTGGCCGCTCACCGCGGGATTTGCCGATTGCCGGATCGTCAGCCTCGAGCATCCGGCGGCGCACGCGCTGATCGCGCTGCGCTGAGGCGGTCCGAACGATTATCAGGCCGCCAGCAACACGGCGCGCCGAACAGCCTGCGGAAGCTCAACAGGAACAAAGAAGTTCCGAGGGTACAGGTAATCCTCACCTGATTCGTCGACGACACGAAGTAGCTCGTGCCCTTCAGCCTCGGGGTCCGCTATGGAAACGTACAGCTTCCGGCGTTCCAGCGATACGCCGTAACCATCGTTTTTCACGCAGATGACCAGGCTCTTTGTTTTCGCCATGGTCTACGGCTTGACCGGCGCCGCTGACGTGTCCGACCGCGCGGCGGACTCGTTGTGGATGCGGTCGATGAGCTCGGCGTTCACCTTGAGCGTGGGGTCCGAGAAAATCTTGCGCGTGGCTTCGGCGCGCGCGTCGGCGACGGCCTTGGTCTTCTGGTCCGCCATCAGTTCCGGCTTGACCTCGTCGAACGTGCGAACGCGGGCCGGCCGGCGGTCCTCGAAAAGAATGATGTGGTAGCCGAACTTCGATTGCACCGGCGCGCTGATCTCGCCTTTGCGCGTCATCGCGAAAGCCGCGGCCGCAAACGCGGGATCCATCGCCTTCGCATCGAAGAATCCCAGTTCGCCGCCGTTTTTCGACACGCTCGGGTCGTCCGAAAATTGGCGCGCGAGCTGCGCGAAGTCGGCGCCCGCCACTGCCTTGGCGTGCACCTCTTCGGCCTTGCGCTTCGCCTCGTCAGATTTGCCGGCCTTGACTGCTAACAGGATGTGCGCCGCGCGCACCTGCTCGGGCACTGCGTACTTGGCGCGGTTCACATCGTAGAGCTCGCGGACGCGCTTCGCGTATTTGTCCGCCGACTTGTCGAACTCGGCCGCCGCCGCCGCTTCGATACGGTCGACCTGCGCCTGCGCCAGCAGCTTGTCGACCGCGGTCGCGATCTGCCGCGCCAGCACGGGATCTTTGTCCAGGCCTTCCGCGCGCGCGTCGGCGGCGAGCGCACGGGCGATGTAGAGATTGTCGAGATACTGCTTCAGCCGCAACTCGCTGGCTGCGAACTCCGCGCGCGAGCCTGCCGGCAGCTTCGCGATCTCGGCTTCGTAGTCGGCCAGCGTCAGCCGCGCGCGCGCGGACTCCGCGATGACATCGTTGGGATCGAGCGCAAAGGTCTGCGTGCTCACGACGAGCAACGCGGCGAGCGCGACCGCGAATTGCCGCGGAGGTGATTTCGTCGGATTCATTGGGGGTGCCGTAAAAAAACGTCCCCGCGCACGGCGGGGACGGGATTGCGTCAGGTTGCGCAGCGGTCAGTTGTTGAAGTTGAGCCGCATGTCGCAGTCGCCCGTACTGCAGCTGGGGCTACCGTTCCATTGGGGGGTCTTGTTCACGAGCGTGATGTAGTACGTCGTGTTCGGCCTCAGGAACAAGTTGCCCGTGTTGGTACAGTTGTAGAGGCCAGGAGCGCAAAGTCCATCGGCTGTGATCACGGCCGTCATCGTCGGCGTCGAGCTCAAAACCGTCTTGAGGACGCCAGCCAGCGAAGCGTGTGCCCAGTCGGCAGGAAGGTTCGAATTCACGGTCGGGACGAGGCAAGGCGCCGTTCCGATCGTCATTTGGCGGCCGGTGCTGCTGCCGGTCCAGGTCTGGAAATTAGGCTGCGTCCCGTCGTTTACGCCCAGCGACGGGGTCGTGAACCGGACCACGAGCGCCGAAGAATTGCCGAATGGGCCACCCGGGATTCCCGCATGGAACACGTTGGAGACATTGAGGTTTTGGACCGTCGGATAGACCGCGTCGTAATAGCCCGAATTGGGATATCCCAGCGCTGTACATCCCGACAAGTCGACCGCGCCGCCGCCGCCACCGCTGACCACGTAAACCGTACTCTTGGAATCAGAGTTTGTCCCGTCGGACGCAGTGATCGTGTACGTCGTGTTAACCGTCGGAATCGAAATGCCTGTAACCGTATAGGTGCCGGTCGGGTTCACTGGGGTCTGCGCCACGCCGGCGGCAGTGACCGAGGTAATCGGATTGGTGCCCTTGGTGCAGGTCCCCTGAAATGTTAATGAGGTTGGTGCTGCGGCAGGAACCCCCGTGATCGTGGGAATCGAGCAGCTCGGCGAACCCGGCGGCGCGACGTTCGGATTGCAGGTGACGGTAATGGTGCTGCCTTGGGTACTGGGCGCCGTAAGCGACGCGCAACCAGGCATGGTGAGTGTTACTTGGGTCTGCGCCGATGCCACGCCCGCGGTAAATGCGGACGCCAGCAGCAACGCCGCACAGCCCAAAAGGGTACGCAAACGTGACGTCATGGTGTTCTCCAGGATAACCAATTAGAGCGATGACTCTAAAGCAATTTTTGAGCCACGCTCATTATACACTGGCGCTCCCCAAACGCCCGCACCGTCGGACGCGTTGCCGCACCCGTTCGTTCCACTGTTTCAAACAAAAAGGGGACAGCCTCGCGGCCGCCCCCTTTTTTCATGCGTAAAGCCTCAAGCCTTATTGCGGTCCCGTGTAGCGGTGGCCGAAGTTGCCGCCGTACGAGGACTGGATGAAATGCCCAGCCGAATCGGTCAACGTGCCGTTCACGAACGTCTGAACCGCGAAGCCGATCGTCGGCAGCCCGGAGAACGTCGTGGACGCCGGGAACGTGGTGCCAGTCTCCCCGGTGTAACCCGTCGAACTCGTCGAGACGTTGATGGCCGTCGCGCTGTACGACAACTGCGCCCAGCCATTCGTGAAGCCCGTCGTGACCGTGTAGGAATTGCCCGAACCCAGGACGTTCGCGATGCCCGAACCCAAGGACGACTTGAACGAGATGATGTTCGATTCCCAGCACAGCGCGAAGCCCGAGGGTGTCGGCGACGGCGAGAAGTCCGGTCCGCCCGGCGTGACCGGGGTTTCCTCGCGATCCCACGTCGTCAACGTCGCGTTGTCGCACGAACCCGCCTTGCTCAGCTTGGACGCGAACGGTGGCGTGACCGAGGATCCGTCGAAGAGGACGAACGCCCACTTGGTCGGGAACGTCAACACCCAGTCCGTGCCGGACAGTGTGCTGGCTTCGCCGACGAACTCGTTGTTCACCGTCTGCTTCTGCAGCGCCATCGTGGACGACTTTTCCGGGTCCAGGATGCCCGTA